>Ga0247776_10000315_pt1 | contig 11468 bp, 12 predicted proteins | sample UWRJL199509C5_FD_179912 | JGI IMG/M metagenome (GOLD analysis project Ga0247776, IMG submission 179912) | Plant litter microbial communities from Arlington Agricultural Research Station in Wisconsin, United States - UWRJ-L199-509C-5 | ecosystem: Environmental > Terrestrial > Plant litter >...
CTTTCGAGCAGCGCCTTCGAAATAGGCCGATGCTCAACGCCAGCCAGACCTCACCTGCTCGAAGGGCAACCGTCGGCAGCGCAGCTTCGCGGTACCTTCTCGCGCCTGTTCGCGTTCGCGTTCGCGTTCGCGAGATGAGCGATGTTCGTGAGGGGCGAGAGCAGCGACCGAGCCGGCTGGGATCAAAGTCCGGGCAAGTGGAACTGCACGATCGTGAAGTAGGTGAACGCCATGTGTGAGATCACCACCGGCGTGAGACGCCCGAGTTGGGCCGCGAGGAAGCTCCAAATGAGGCCGCAGCCGATGGCCGCGGTGAGCAGTAACGGGTTCGGGCCGGCGACCGGGTCGCGCAGCAGCCAGAGCGTGGGTAGCGCGGCGACGCCGTAGGCGAGGGCGGACAGCGGCAGCGCCACGCGACGGCCGAAGCGTTGCGTCAAATCGCCCAAGACCATGCCGCGCCAGACGATCTCTTCAGCCGCGCAGATGGCTAAGATCAGCAAGGTGTAGCCGGTCGAGCGCTGCAGGTGTTCGGGGTTGCCGAGCTGCAGATAGATGCGAAATAGCCAAGCTTGGCGTGGGCTGCCGAGCGGTGAAAGGATCTTGCGCGCGGCCCAGGACGCGAACAAGAGGCCCATCATCGACACGGCGCCGATCGATAGATCTCCCCAGCGCGGCGTCAGTAGATCGACCAACGTGCCCTCGTCCCACATCTTGTGCAAGGCGAGCGCGACCAGGAGCAGGTAGGGCACGCCCACGCCCAGCCAAAACCAGCCGCTGCCTGCGCGCGCTTCGCTGAAGCTGAAGGCCATGCCCGCGACGGTCAGGACGAGCGTGAGCAGGATACGCATCAACCGAGCTCCCGCAGTTGCGTGGCGAGCCAACCGAGGATGCGATCGGCGGCTTGCTCCTTGCTGAGTAGTCCGAGCGGGGTGCAGTCCGTCGGAGTCACCAGCATCGCGCGGATGTCGTCTTTGCCGAGCGATTCCGAGGCGTGGTTGGCGACCACCAGATCGACGTGCTTGGCGGCGAGCTTGCCGCGCGCCAATTGGATCACTTTCTCGTCGACGTCCGTTTCGAGCGCGAAGCCAATCAATACGGGCGTTTTGTCTTTGCGGGCGTGGCCGATTTCGGCCAATAAATCGGGGTTCGGCAAGAGCTCGAGGTTGAGCGGCTCGGGCCCGCGCTTCATCTTGGTGGCGTGGCTCTGAGCGGGTCGGTAGTCGGCTACGGCCGCGGTCATGATCAAGGCGTCTGCGCTGGACAGGTCGGGTGACAGCGCTTGCCAGAGCGCGCTGCGCATCGACAGCGCGCTGCGCACGTCGATGCGCTGAACTCCAACCGGAGTCGGCAGATTCACCGGCCCAGCGACGAGCGTGACCTGCGCGCCCAAGACTTTGGCGCGCTCGGCCAATGCAAAGCCCATCTTCCCCGATGAGCGATTGCCGACGAAGCGCACTGGATCGAGGTCTTCGACGGTTGGCCCCGCGCTGATCACGATGTGCTTGCCGGTCAGCGAGATGCCCGAAAATTGAGCAGAAGCGACCTGCACGATGTGTTCCGGTTCTGCCATCCGACCGAGGCCGCTGTCGCCGGAGGCGACCTCGCCGATGGCGGGGCCGACGAAGCCGATTCGGCGATCGGCAGCCAAGGTGCTCACGTTGCGCTGGGTCGCCGGATGACTCCACATGCTCGGGTGCATGGCGGGCGCAACCAGCACCGGGCACGTCGCACACAACACCAAGGCCGTCACCAGATCATCCGCGCGGCCGCTGGCGAAGCGCGCCAATACGTCGGCGGTGGCTGGGACGACCAAGATCATGTCCGAGCGCGCCGCCAGGCTCACGTGCAGTTCGCCGGGTTGATCGGCGTCGAATGCGTCCAAATAGACGCGCCGCCCGGTCAGGCCGGAAAAGGTCGCCGCGCCCACGAACTCGCGCGCCGCGCGCGTCAGCACGACCTCGACGAACGCGCCGTCCTTTTGCAGCGCGCGCACGAGCAAGACCGCCTTGTAGGCCGCCACGCTGCCGGTGACGCAGACGGTGATTCGCTTGCCCATGAAGCGCTGCGGTGCGCTCGTGGGTCCGGGTGGCGGGGTTCCCACGCGCGGGCCGATGGCGGCGAATGCGGGGCGAGATTGTGCGCGAGGCGGCAAGGAGCGATCGGACATCGACCGGAGGGTTTTATCAGGGACCCGCGCGAGATACGTACCGGCTTTTCGGATCGTAAAAACGCCAGGGCTTTTCGGCCCAATCACCCGCATAATCGACGCCGATGCGTTTGGCGCGCGCACTGCGGACGGTCGATCCGTCGGCCAAAAATAGCTCGGGGCCGCACAAGTCGGCGCCGTAGCACTCGCGTCCGATGCCGAGCGCCTGGCATAGCTTGCCCGGGCCGTTGGTCAATTCGCGCGCAGAGGCCGGGAGATTGCGGCGCTTGGCCATGATTTCGACACCCAAAACCGGCTCGACGGCACGGATCAACACCGCGTGCGGCGCGCCGTCTTTGGTCGTTACCAGATTGAACTGATAGTGCATGCCATAGACGAAGAACACGTAGGCATAGCCCGGAGGTCCGAACATGACCTCGGTGCGCGCAGTACGCCGCCCGCCGTAGGAGTGCGCAGCGCGATCCAGAGGTCCGCGATAAGCCTCGCTCTCGACGATGCGCCCCGCGACCAGGCCCTCCTTCGTGCGATGCACGAGCAGTTTGCCGATGCACGCCTTGGCCACGGTGAGCACCGGGCGAGCGTAAAAGTCACGCGCTAGCGGCAGCAGCTCGGCCACGGGCGTTCCCTCAGAAGCCGAGCAAACGCCCGCCCTGATACACCAGCAGGCTGGCCACGTAGGCGAGCGCGGTCATGTAGCCGAACATGAACAGCGGCCAACGGTAGCTACGCGTCTCGCGGAACACGACCATCAGTGTGCTCATGCATTGGCAGGAGAGCGCGAAGAAGACCATCAACGAAAGCCCCATCAGCGGCGAGTACGCGGCCGAGCCATCGGCTCTCCGCTCATTACGGATCTTGTCGCGCAGCGGCGTCGTGTTTTCGTCTGCGTCGCCAATGCCGTATACGAGGCCGAGCGTCGATACGAACACTTCACGCGCTGCGAACGCGCCAATCAGCCCGACGCCGATCTTCCAGTCGAAGCCCAGCGGCCGTAGCAATGGTTCGATCGCCTTACCCAGGCGTCCGCCATAGCTTTGTTCGATCGGCGACGGGTCGCGTGTCGGCGCTGGCGATGGCGCGCTTTGAACCTGCTGTTTGGGGGCGAATTGCTGGTGGATTGCGGCCGCGAGCGGGGGCGGCTCTGCGACGTGCGCCGGCCGCGGGAAGGACAAGAGCGCCCACAGCAGGATCGTAAAAATCAAGATCCCGGAGCCGGCTTCCTTCAGGAACATCGTGGCTCGTCGCCACATCATCGACAGAGTGCCGCTAAGGCTCGGCAGGCGATACGGAGGCAGCTCCAAGATCAATGGAATGCGACGACCTTTGACGGCGGTGCGCCCGAGCACGCCGGCAGCGAGCAGCGTGATGAACGTGGAGAACAAGTACATCGCGATCATCAACAGGCCCTGCACGGGCAGCAGCCCAAAGACGCGCGAGGGTGGAAACAACGCACCGATGATCAGGGTGTACACCGGCAAGCGTGCCGAGCAGGTCATCAGCGGCACGACCAGCATCGTCAGCAGACGGTCGCGCTGGCGCTCCATCGTGCGCGTGGCCAAGATCGCCGGTACGGCGCAGGCAAAGCCCGAGAGCATGGGCACGAAAGCGCGCCCGTGCAGGCCGAGCGCCTTCATGATGCGGTCCATCAAGAACGCCACGCGTGCCATGTAGCCGGAGTCTTCCAAGATCCCGATACAGAAGAAGAGCAGCAAAATCTGCGGCAAAAACACGACCACGTTGCCCACGCCGCCGATCACACCGCGCGTGACCAGATCACGGACGATGGACTCCGGGACGTGCGCCTCGACGAAGTTCGCGCTCAGGCTGGTGCAGGTCTCGATCAGTCGGATCGCCGGATCGGACCAGGAGAACAACGACTGGAACATCAGCAGCATCAAGCTGATGAAGATTGCGAAGCCGAACACGGGATGTAACAGCACGCGGTCCACGCGCTCCGAAGTCTTTCGCTTCTTCGGATGGGTTTCGAGACGTGGGTAGAGCTTTGGCAGCTCGGCATCGATCAGCGCGTAGCGCGTGGCGATCACTTCTTGATCGATGTCGCGCGCGTCGGCTTCCGCGCGCACTTCCAGGCAGCGGGCTCGTAGGGTTTCGTCGACGCCCTGCAATTCGTCGTCTGCCTCGATGCTGGTCAGGGCCCAAAGCGCCAGCGCCCGTGCGCGGGTTTTGCTCTCGCTCCAGGCGCTGGGCAATGCCATCGCCACGCGTTCCAGGTCGCGTTCGAGCGCGTTCGGGTAGTCGATGCGTAGCGCCGTGCGCGGTGGCAGAGCCAGCGCAGCGCTGATCGCGCGCTCGAGCTCGACCAGCCCTTTGCCGTGGCGGGCGTCCGTCGCCACGCACGAAACGCCCAGAAAGCGGCTGAGCGCTGCGGCGTTGGGCGGATTTTCCCGCACTTCGTCGATCATGTTGAGCGCCACCACGACCTGGATGTCGAGCTCCAAGAGCTGCGTGACGAGGTACAAATTGCGCGCCAGTTGGCCGGCGTCGACGACCACGACGCACAGATCGGGGCGCGGGTTTTCCGCCCACCCCAGCACCGCCGAGAGCGCGATTTGCTCCTCGGCCGAACGCGCGCTGAGCGAGTACGCGCCGGGCACGTCCACCACCTCGACCACGCGCGGCGGGCCGTCCGCGTGCAGCGTCAGATCACCGGAGCGACGCTCGACGGTGATCCCGGGGTAATTGCCGATACGCGCGTTCTGCCCGGTGAGCCGATTGAAGAGTGTGGTCTTGCCAGTGTTCGGGTTGCCGATCAGCAGCAAGAGCGGCGTGCGCGCTGCTGTCGGCGTGGCGCCGGTGGCGCGCGCCGAGGCCGAAGTGAGCGCTTGCTGAGTCACGGCGCGCTGCGAGCGAGGCCGCGCGACGCGAGGCCGCTGTTGCCCTCGGCACGGCCCGCGGTGCTAGGCGTGGCCGCGCGTTCGCTGCTCGCGGTCTCACCCAGGCTCACGGCGACGTCCTCGGCTTCGCCGCGCCGGATCGATAGACTGCTGCCGCGCACCAAGAGCTCCAGCGGATCGCCGAGTGGTGCGACGCCGATGACCTCGACGCGAGTGCCCGGGACCAGGCCGAGCTCCATCAAGCGGCGACGAAACGAGCCTTCTCCCGCGACATGGCTGACAGTCACGACTTGTCCGATCCGGGTCTGTGCGAGGTTCATCGAAACGTCCCGGTCACTTTAGCGGATTGAAAACGATTTTCAAATTCAACCGCACTTGCCCCGAGAAATTCGTCGAATGGGGCCGACCTGGGCTCGGCCGAGCTAGCGTTGCTCCAGCCGGGCCCGGGCCGCTTGCACGCTGGGCGCGAGCGCACGGCTGTCGACGCTCTCCGGCATGACGCGCAGCACGGAGGTCAGTACGTCCAACATTTGGCGGGCAGATTGGAAGCGCTGCGCCGGGTCGCGCTCCAGTGCACGGTGCACGGCCGAGGTGATGGCGATCGGTAGGTTCGGACGCTTCATGCTGAGCAGCGGGATCTTGCCGTCGCGAATGCAGACCACCACGTCCGCGTCAGTTGCAGCATCGAACAAGCGTTCACCCGCGAGCGCCTCCCACATCACCACGCCCAGGCTGAACAGATCACACCTCACCGTGGGCGCCAGACCCATGAGCAGCTCGGGGGCGAGATAGGACAGCTTACCCTTGACGATATTGGGGCGGGTCATGCGATCGCGATCCATGGCCCGAGCCAGCCCGAAATCGGCGAGCTTGATCTGGCCTGTCTCGGCCAACAGGATATTTCCGGGTGTCACGTCGCGATGCAAGATGGGTGACACCGCACGCGCTTCGTCCAAGCGACCATGAGCGCCTTCGAGTGCGCGCAGTACCTCGATGATGATTGCCGTCACGAGCTGCCATGGCGTTTCCAGCTGGTGATCGCGGAAGCTGCTCAGGTAACGGCCGAGGTGAATGCCCTCCACGAGCTCGGTCACCAGGTACAGCTGGCCTTGCTCGTCTTCGCCGAAGTCGTGAACTTGGACGATGTTCGGATGCTGGAGCGCAGCGCCGACCCGCGCCTCTTCCACGAACATTTCCGTGACTTCCTCGAAGCCACGGACTGACGCCTCGATGCGCTTGAGCGCCACGTTGCGAAAGAAGCCTGCGGCTCCCAACGTGCGTGCGCGCCAGACGATGGCCATGCCGCCCTGTCCGAGTTTCTCCACCAGTTCGTATTTGCCGGCGAGCAAACGTCCGGGTGCATCTTCCTGGAACGTCATCGCGTACGTCTTCCGAGTCTCAGCATGAGCCGTCTCATAATCTCATGATCCGCGCTCCCGGGCGACGTCAATTGACGGAGCGTAGCCTGCTGTGTCACTAAGGGGATTGTCCGCGTCTCAACTGCCAGTTGCTCTCGACGCGCTCTCGACGCGCTCTCGACCGACTCGACCGATCTCTCGACCGATGGTCAATCCTCACAAAAATTGGGTCAAAACGCTCGTTATTCGGCGTACGCGCCCGGAGGACGCCGAGTTCCTGCGGGAGATGTTGTTCGAGGCCGCGTACTGGCGCGTGGCGACGCCGCGCCCAGCGATTGACGAAGCCTTGGCGCGCCCCGAGCTGGCCAAAGTGTTCGAGGGTTGGGGCCGGGCAGGGGACCTGGCGATGGTCGCGACTGACGGACAAGGTGAGCGCATCGGCGCGGCCTGGATGCGTCTGTGGACCCGCAGCAATCATCTGCCCGGCTTCATCGACCCGCAAACGCCCGAGCTCGGTATCGGGGTACGGAAAGAGTTCCGACGGCACGGGGTGGGTACTGCACTGCTGCTTGCGGTGCTCGGTCGAGCCCGCGAAGATGGCGTGCCCCGCGTGAGCCTGAGCGTGGAGATCGAAAACGTCGCACGTTTGCTGTACGAGCGCTTCGGCTTCCAGCTTCACACCGTAGCTCAAGGCGTCGCCACATTGATCGTGCAGCTGGATGACGCCGCGCCCGAAACAGAACGGTCAACGGAGTAGCCATGACGCGCGGGGCGACGGGGGTTGGCTGGGCCGGGGGGCTAATGCTCCTCAGTTTGGCAGCGCCGACGCATGCTGCCAAGCCCGGCCAGGCGTTTCGCCTGGAATACTGGGCGGATGGCGCCTGTCCGGATGCCGCTGAATTCGCGCGCCAAATTCAAACGCGCGCGCCGCGTCTGCGCTTGGCGGAGGCGGATGAGCCGGCGCTTGGCTTCTACGCAGAGCTCGTCGGTCATTCGGGGGCCGCTACCGGGCGTTTGACCGCGCGTTCGGCGGACGGTCGAGAAGTCGTGCGTGAGGTGCGCGGTCCGACTTGCGCTGACGTCGCCACGGCACTGGCCCTGATCGCCGCCCTCGCCGCCGACCCGAACCAGCCCACTGAAAACGAGGCGCCCAAAGCGCCGGCCGCGGGTCCCCCCGTCCAGCAGCGCATTCCAGATGCGCGAACCTCGCCGCTCGCTGAGGACACTGACCCGAAGCAGCGCTGGACCTTTGGTGTCGGCGGCGGCGTGGGTTTCGAAAGCAGCATTGCTCCGAACCCCGGCTACTGTCTGGGCGTCGCCTTCGACGCCGAAAGCTACCCAGGCTCTGCCTGGCGCCCGCTGTTTTCGTTGTCGGCCATGCGGGCAGTGGCCTCGAGCACCGGCACCAAGGGCGGCAATGTGAGCTTCGATTGGGTTACTTTTCGCCTGGCCGCCTGCCCTGCGCGTTGGCCCGAGGAAACTCCGCTATTTGTCCGCCCTTGCGGATTCCTGGACGCCGGATTTTTGGGTGCTGACGTCGAACGGAACGGAGTGAGCCAGGCTCAAACCAATCCTTGGTTTGCCGTCGGCGGCTTCTTGCGCACAGAGGCGCTGGTTGGGGAAGTCGTCTCCTTCCAACTCGATGGCGGGGTCACGAAGCCCCTCGTCCGGAGCTCCTTCAGCGCCGGAGGCGACCAACCGATCGCGTTTCAAGTGCCTGGCGCGGGCTTTTTGGGCCGGATCGGGCTATCCTACCGCTTCCAGTGATCGATTAACCCCGCGCCTCACATGACCATAACGAAGGCGATGCGCTCAGAAATGGGACTGGCAACGGTGGGGTTCGACGAGGGGACGGGCTCGTCGGTCGCTAGTCAGCTGGGGGAGGCTGAGCCGCGCCGCATTTCCGAACCGGTATCCGGCCCTCGCCTCACGTGCGCCGCCCAACTGGCCGCGCAGCTCGACAACGCGCGCGTGGCCGAGATGTTGCGTGCCCACTTTCGGGATGTTTGGCGGATCGTGCGCCGCTTTGGTGTGCCCGAGAACAGCGCGGACGACGCCGCGCAAGAGGTGTTCATCATCGCTGCGCGGCGGCTGTCGGACATTGCGCTCGGCAGCGAACGTGCGTTCTTGTTCGCGAGCGCGGTTCGGGTGGCGGCCAACGCGCGCCGCGCATTCGGCGCTCGCCGCGAATGCGCCGACGACGACAGCTTGTCGGAAGGCGTCGACCCCCGACCGAACGCCGAAGCATTGCTCGATCAGAAGCGCCTGCGCCAGCTGCTCGACCGCGTGCTCGACGAGCTCTCGGACGATCTGCGAGTGTGCTTCGTGCTGTACGAGTTGGAAGGGATGTCGTCGCCCGAGATCTCGGAGCTCTTGAGCATTCCCGTCGGCACGGTCGCGTCGCGCTTGCGTCGCGCGCGCGAGGCCTTCGAGCAATCGGCTTCCAAGCTCAAAGCTCGCCTTCAGCCGCCCTCTCGCCTGAAAGGGGGCGTCTAATGAGTCGCGCGACATTGCCTCCGTTGGAAGACGACTTTGCACGTGCGCTGCTCGGTTCAGCGGAAACTGACGGACCCTCGCACGCGGCCCATGCCAAGGCCGCAGCCGCGCTGGGTCTGGGTGTCGGCTTGGGCATCGGGGCTTCGCTGCCGGCGGCGCCCGCGGCCGTGGCGTTGGGCGCCGCGGGGGTGGCAGGTGTCGCGCGCTGGTCGAGCGCGCTGGGCGCAAAGCTGGCGCTGCTCGGCCTGTCAGGGGCGCTGTTCGCGGGTGCCGGCGTTTTGCTCTTGCGCAGTTCCGGGTCAGCCAAAGTTGCGATCCTGCCTGGGCCCGCGCCGACGCTGCAGGCTGCGCCAAAGGCGATCGAACGCGCACTGCCGGCTCCCGCGCTGCTATCGACCGATCGCGAGCGGCCTTCCGCCGTGAGCCGCGGGCCCGTCGCACCCGCCATCGCACCCGCCATCGCACCCGCCATCGCACCGAAAGCCGCGGCAAAGTCGGAGCAGGCTTCGCCCGCGCTGGCCCGTCCGCTCGCTGCCGAGTCGCCCGCTGCCGCGCCAGCGGCGCGCCGCTCCGGGCACGGCTTGCCGACGCACGCGTCGAGCGACTCCTCGCTGGCGGAGCAAGTGCAATCGTTGGACCGCGCCCGCGTGGCCCTCGGTAGTGGTGATCCCGCCTCGGCGTTGCATGAAATTGCGCGCTACCGCGCAGCTTGGCCGGACGGCGTATTCCTTACCGAAGCCAGCGTGCTCGAAATCGAGGCGCTCGCGGCTCGCGGCGAACGATCGCTGGCCGCCTCACGCGCCGCAGCCTTCGTCGCAGCTCATCCCGATAGCCCGCAGGCGGACCGTCTTCGCGCCCTGCCGCGCTGATCCTTAAAAAAGCGCTAGCCCGTCGCTACTCGGTCGCTAGCCGAGATCGGAACAGTCATGTCGAGTCCGCGAGTTCGCGGGTGCAGGCGCGGGCGCGGGCGATCGTGTGCCTCGACGCTGCCGCTCCCGCCGCCCAAGTTGCGCCTTCCACGTTCCACTGAATCAGGGCTATCTTCCGCCGATGAGCGAGCTTGCGCGCTACGTCGTCGACGTACCCGACTTTCCGAGTCCCGGGATCCTGTTTCGGGACATCAGTCCACTCTTGCGATCGCATTTCGCCGACACCGTGCGGGCACTCGATGGCTTGTTCAGCGCGCTGGACTGGGACGGCTTCGACGCCGTTGCGGGCATCGAGTCACGCGGCTTCGTGCTGGCGGCCGCGCTGGCGATTCAGCGCGGAAAGGGCTTCGTGCCCGTGCGCAAGAAGGGCAAGCTCCCGCCGCCGGTCGTCGATATTGCGTACGATTTGGAATACGGAGCGGGGGTGCTCGAGATGCAGCCGGGTGCTGGTCGCCTGCTGTTGATTGACGATGTGCTGGCCACTGGCGGCACGTTGCTCGCCGCGGCGCCGCTTTGTGAACTGGCGGGTTACACCGTGAACGGTATCGGGGTCTTGATCGACATCGGTCTAGTCAAAGATTTCTCCTTTCGCGATCTGCCCGCACGGACGGTGATCCACTATGGCTGAGCACCTGCCGCTCGTGGTGATCGCCCTCGAACTAGAGGGTCAAGGGCTGTTCGAGCGAGCCGAGGTGAGCGTGCTCTACACCGGCCTCGGCAAGGTCAATGCCGCCCTCAGTTTGGCGCGTCGGCTTTCGACCCTGCGCGCTCAGGGCGCGCTGCCGAATCTGGTCGTGAACTTCGGCACCGCCGGCAGCCGGATCTTTGGTACTGGCAGCGTGATTGCCTGTCGAAAGTTCGTCCAGCGAGACATGGACGTTACCGGCCTCGGCTTCGCGCTCGGCGAAACTCCGTTCGAGGCGCTGCCGGCGACGCTTTCGTTCCCGGTCGTATTTCAGCACCTGCCCGAGGGCGTTTGCGGGACCGGAGATCGCTTCGAGACCGGAGCCGCGGGGCTGGCCTGCGACGTGATCGACATGGAAGCGTACGCCTTGGCCAAGGCCTGCCTGGCTGAGGACGTGCCCTTCGCCTGTGCGAAATACATCAGCGATGGCGCGGATCACGCGGCGGCGAACGACTGGCAAGCGAGCCTGCCGCAAGCTGCGGCCGCCTTTTTGGCACTGTACCAAACGCTCCGCAGCTAGCTCCCATCCAGTAGGCTCGGGTTGTCCTCGAATTCAGGGTGCCTGAGCGAACAGCAATAGGCGCGGGCGCCGTCCGCTGCATACTTTGAGATGCCGTCCGGCTGGTCTAGTTTCCCGGCATGGTCTCGAGTGAAAAGCTTCGCGTAGCGGTCCTGTTCGGCGGGCGATCGGCCGAGCATGAAATCTCACTGCTTTCGGCGCGCTTCGTGGTCGAGTCGCTCGACCGCGACAAGTACGAACCGATCTTGATCGGGATCGACAAGAGCGGTCGCTGGCTGTTGCAAGAAGAGGCGCTGCTCCTCAACGCGGCGCGTGATCCGCGGCTGGTGAAGCTGAACCAGTCGATGCCGGGCCTGCTTTTGTCGCCGTATCCTGCTGCTGTCGGCAAAGCCCTGCAGCGCGTCGACGCCACGACGGACCCTGGCCTCGGCGTAGACGTGATTTTTCCGGTTTTGCAC
>Ga0247776_10000316_pt1 | contig 11466 bp, 5 predicted proteins | sample UWRJL199509C5_FD_179912 | JGI IMG/M metagenome (GOLD analysis project Ga0247776, IMG submission 179912) | Plant litter microbial communities from Arlington Agricultural Research Station in Wisconsin, United States - UWRJ-L199-509C-5 | ecosystem: Environmental > Terrestrial > Plant litter >...
ACTTGCAGCAAATCACAGGGCCCCCTTCTTTTGCTGGGAGACACCCACAGACGCAGCCTCTTTACACGTTACGCGCCGGGCTGCCGCCCAAGTGCTCGATTTGATCCGATCGAGAGTTTTGCTCTGTTCAATTGTGCGCGCCGAGCCCACGAAACTGCAGACTGCCCAGCAGGACACCAGTCGTTCCCGCCAGCCGTGGCTTCTGGACGGCACACAGCGAACTGAACAGACCGGCCGCGGTCACATTTCCGCCGTGTCACGTCCTCATTTCCTCATTCCCGAATTTGCATCGCTGGGCCGCTGGGGTTGTCTCACTCGACGATGCACTCCTCAGACACGGCACGCCGAAGTGCTCGGCGGAAACCCGACCTCAACGTTAATACGTCGCCCCCGTCGGCAAGATCCAGAGACAGAGACGCCGTTCCGCAAACGCCGCCCGGCCGGTTACCGCCCACGTCGTCCAAAGGAAAGGGTCAGAGGGCGCTTAGGGCCCCGTCGGCAAGGGATACTGCCGACATCGAAACGTTCCTCGACAGTCTCACACCCGTCGACATGTCCAACAAGGAACACGACCGGCCCGACCCACCCCGTCCAAGCAACCCACGCGATTCCCACGATCTGTCCCTCTCGCCCCGACAAGTCACACGGGACTCGCTCGTTACGAACATGCTCCTGTCCCTCGACCAGCTCTCCATGGGTCAGATAAATGGGCCCTTTGCCGGCGGAGCCAGGCCCGGCTTCGATGATCCCGCCCTCTTCGCCAACGACGACGCCCGCGCCATGACGTTCACCACCTCGCGGTCCGGCCGCAACACCGGACACGGTTACTCGTACAGCTCAGACCTGGAGGGGACCGACGATGCAAGCAGGATATCCTCCCGCGGCCGTCGCAGCAACAGCAGTTCGGGCTTCCAGTCGAGCCTGGGCCGCATCAACAGCATGCGGGAGACCTCCCACCAGCGAAGCATGCCTAGCACCCCGAAGCCACTCCACTCAAGGGGCGGGAAGGGGAGTAAGAGCAGCAGCACTAACAGCATCGATGCCGGTTATGCCCAGGTCCTGAGCAGCCAGCGCTGGGCTCGCGGCTTTGGAGCTAGGTCTTCGAGCTTCGACGCTGGCGACCCGCGACCGCAGCCTCAGCAGCAACTGCAGCAGCAACCGCAGCCTAACCAAGCAGCGCCGTGGCATATTGAATTCTCTAGCTCCTTTTTCAACGACGGATACGATGCTGCGCCGACCCCTACCGTTCCCGCCGGGCCCCGGAGACTGGCAACCGTCCCGTCGCTCCCCGTTTTGCCTCCGCCCGAGCCAAAGGTGGAACTTAAGTCGCCGGGAAAGGGCTCAGTCATCGAGCGCCGCCGAAGCACGAGGTCGGCCAAAAGTGCGACAGTTGGGCGTAGGGCAAGTGGCAAGTTTGGCACCGAGCGTGACGTCCCACCGGTTCCTGTCCTCGACCTCGAGTCGGCACCTGCGCCACACGTCGGCTACGAGAAATCCAAGGAGATGTTAGGCACACCGTCGTCCACACAGCAAACCAAAGATAGACCAGGCTTTTTTAGGAGGATGTTCGGCTCGTCCAAGTCAAGCCTAGCCAGCGCTGCATCGTCACCCGCTGAGACTCAGGCCAAATCCCAATTCTCGACCCAGTCAAAGTCGCCCTCGGCCCCGCCTTCGCGCGACTCGCACCACTCCACCACCCACACATTACAGAAAAAAACATCATCGTTCTTTCGGAGACGAAAGCCGTCGATTACCGATACGGGGCCACCGCCCATTCCTAACCTCCCAGCCGTACCGGTAGCGAAACGAGCCCCCGATCGGGTGGAGGCGCTTTCCGCGAAGCCGGAACCCAGCCCCGTTACAAGTCTTCGGCGGGCGATGGACCCTTTCTTGCAGGGGGGTTCAGCTGTTACAAGCCCTCTTTCGCAAGTTAGTGATCCGTTGGCCTCGGCGAACTTGAAGGCAGATTCTGCGCCTCAGTCGGTATCGGATAGAACACCGCGGGCAGCCTCGCCCGAGGCAAGTCCGGTGGACGAGGAGCGCGCTCGAAATACCAGAGGATTCTCTCCAGATTACGACCCGAGCCCGCGGGCTGTGATTCGCACAGTCGACCCTGACTCGGCCGAGGATTCGGGCTCCGGAAGCCAGCGGCGATTGGGGACCCCCAGCAGACACCCTCCCGAGCTGCCGAAGAGTGGCATCGCAAAGTCCTTCCTGCAGGACAATAGCGACAGCGAAGATAGCCCCAAGCAGCCGCGGAAGTCTCCCCTCGAGTCGCATGACAGAAACTTGAAACCCGCCGTCGACTTGGACAGGAGGACGAGGTCCCCATCGCCAACCGTGTCAAAGTCGAAGAGTGTGCCGAACCTTGCTAGATCGCGAGAGAGTGCGAGGATTGCATCGCATCAGGACCTGAAACTGATGCCGACACGGGCGGTTGACCCAAGAGATTCCACCAACCTAGGCCTGCCTATCGAAGGTGTCTTGGCAGATGGCCAGCCCGGGTCGAGGGACTCTTCTTACAAGCCTGTCGCCAGCTTACCCAGCTTGAGGATCGATAGCGCCGAACCTAGCCCCAAGGGACAGGGCACTGGCGACTCCATTGCCCTGTCAAGCAAATCGATTGACGAGCCAGACTTTGTGGTCGGAGATCCGACTGAAGATGATCGCCAAAAGGCCCAAAAGATATACGATGGCAACGAGGATTTCATCCAGAAGGATAGGGCGGCGGCCTGGATGGGCGAAGAGGGTATCGTGCGGCAAAGGACGTTGAGGGCATACCTGGATATTTACGACTTCGAGAACGTGAGCCTTATCACAAGTCTCCGCCAGGTTTGCCAGCGTCTGCTGCTGAGGGCCGAAACACAGCAGGTCGACCGTATTCTGGTAGCTTTCACTAAGCGATGGTGTGAATGCAACCCCAACCACGGCTTCAAGGCTGCCGGTAAGTTCGCTCCACATAGTCTGAAAGTCGCCAGTACTGACGTGCATGCTACAGATGTGATCCACACCATCTGCTACTCAATCATCCTGTTGAACACAGATCTCCATATGGCCGATATTGAACACAAGATGACGCGGAGCCAGTTCATCAAGAATACGATGACGACGATAAGACAGTCCCTTCAGGATGTTGCCCCCGAAATCTTCAACTCTGGGAAGGGACAGCTCGGGGTCGAGGGCAATCCTCGTACCTCAGAAGACCATGACCACCGGCACAATAGTTTCCGGGCGTCGTTCAAGCCACCGCCACGCCCTGGATCAGCCATCGGCTCATATATCGAACTTTCCCACTCAGACGCGTGCGGCCCTCTTGTAAAGGCGCCATTCGAGGGTTCTATGCGTGCTTGGGAATCACAGGTTGAGCTAGTCCTGAAGGATGTTTACGCTTCTATTCGCGATGACCGTCTGCCGCTTTTTGGCTCAGAGTCGATTGCGCTGCAGACACCTGGAGGACTCTCGGTCATGGGCATGCTCAAGCGATCGCCAAGCGTGTTGAGCAAGGCTCCTTCCGAGGGTGTTGCATCAACCCGAGGCAGAATATCCGAGAATGCCAGACCGAACGGATCCCGGTGGAACTCAAAGAGCCGTTCCCGACCTCGGGGATTCGGAACTGGATTCTCATCTAGCCGTACCAGTTTTGACGATGGTCAGTCAGTGTGGAGCCCGACCGAATCCTCGGCTACCTGGAGCCGGGCATCCCTCGGCCGCACCCACACCTCCATGTCTATGGACTCCTTTGGCTCTTCGTATCCGCGCGGTGACTACCAACAGTCTATTGGCTTCGCGAACGCCCTCAGTCAGGCGATTATCCGCGAGGACAATGCAGGCGATGCGCCTTCGGTGAAGGCAGATGAAGTGAAGAACGAACAGCTCCTGGAGGATGAGACTCTCGAGCTCGCCGGTCCGCCCTGGATCAAGGAGGGTATTGTGACACATAAACATCACCTCGATGGCGTTGAAAAGAGAGCCAAAGACCGCAACTGGACTGAGGTCTTTGCCGTCATCCAGAAAGGACAGCTGAGCATGTTCTCATTCTCCCCCAACAAATCCATTCGTCACAAAAACCGTCTGCGGAACCAGGCGAGCAACAATGCTATGAAAGGCGCTGTGGTTGGTGGCGGTAACTGGCAAGAGAATGCTACCAATTTGGGCACATTTTCCTTGCGCCAGACTCTCGCCTCTGCACTTCCTCCTCCTGGCTACTCGCGCTCCCGGCCTCACGTCTGGGCTCTCTCGCTTCCCACAGGCGCAGTGCATCTCTTCCAGGTCGGCACACCGGAAATTAGCAAGGAGTTCGTGACCACGGCCAATTACTGGAGCGCGAGGTTGAGCACCCATCCTCTGGTGGGCGGCATCTCCAACATCGAATACGGTTGGAGCGATGCTATCATCAATAACGCTTTGGTCAGTGCCATTAACGAGAGCACTGGAAACCTACCAGCCGGGGGACGGCCGGGCACGAGCATGAGCAACCACAAGGGCCATTCCCGTCCCGGTAGCAATGCCGGCACTATTATGGGTCGATCATCCATGCAGAGCCGCGGTAGTATGCGCAGCTCCAGCTTCGATTTTGTTCGCCCTGGCAGTGGCAGCAGCGGCGTTCTCGGTGCTGGCCCCATTCCCCGGCACGCGAAGCTTCCTGGAGATAGAATCCACATCGCCGAGTGGACACCACCAACACAGAGCCTGCGGCCGAGCGTATTTGGCGAGAAGGAGCAACTGGAGAGCCTGCTGGCGTATGTTAGGAGCATAGAGCAGGAGCTGCAGACGCATAATTCGCTGCGTAGCCCAATGTTGCTGGCTTTTACGCCACGCGGAAGCAACGCCACCAAGGCAATGGCAAACTGGGAGCGGAAGAGCGAGCACCTATTGAGGGAGATTGTCAAGTTCAGGACGTACGTCGACAGTCTAGCTGCGGCAGACCTGAGGAGGACAGAGATTTATGCTGAACGGGAGACCGCGAGGCGGGCTGCGAGGGGTGAGGTCGAGGGAGAAGGAGAAGTTGATGCTGAGGGTGAGGAGACGGAGCATGAAAGGGTTGATGTTCCGGCAGGACATCAGTGATGGCGACGAAGTGTTTTTTCTTTTTGTATTTGGGGGGATTTTTGTTCGAGTCGAGCGTCTTGCGTCTTTTGGAGTTTGACAGCAGAGCTACATTTGCATTGCGCGGAGTATCTTGGGATGGATCTTGAGATCACGGCATATGATGCCATTTACATAATATTCTTCTAAAACGGTGTATGTAAACACCTTATGATGAGGATGAAATTTTACCTCTTTCTCTCGAGCTACCCGTGGAGATTTTCTGCGATGGCGTATTCCTTTTTGCTCGTGATCTGGTGACGGACTTATCTGAGGCTGCTGACATTCTTCCCAAACATCCAACCGTTCGCCAGGCAGGATCAAGGACACATTGGATGGCGCCCATCGCACGGCACACGGTTTGTGGAAACAATGGGATTCCCAGATATAAGGTGGCAAAACGCAAGATCAAGCAGAACCCTGATGACTGATGACGCCACAAGCCCAGCACCACCCAGTCAATGTTAACGGCGACAAACGATAATGAATTTCTTCGCCTGTCCTCTCTTCTGTGTATATTGACTCGCCTCTTTGCCATACACGCCATATCACAATTCGCAGAGGACATACACACTATCACTACCAATGCCATTGTGGAACCCAATCCAGAAAGAACCAAGAATAATATCCATGCATCAGGGACGAGGGTAAAGAAAAGGGAGGAAATACAATGCCCGAAAATATACAAACAGCGAAAGCAAAGGCCGTATTCGTACACACACATCATACAAGACGCCGACGCAATACACTGCACGCACCATAACACACACGGCCCGCATCACACATGACACTCTTCCTCAGCAAGGCATGTGGACGGATGACTCCAAAAAAAAAAAGTGTAGAAATAACCCAACTGTCAGCGGTAAAACTGAAGATTCACCTGCGCCCCCACCATGACAACCTCCTTCGCACCCGCGTTGCAACCGCACCAACCGACACCGCTGCCGCCGCCGCAGAAGTCGCAGGCATCATCTATCGGCCCTGCCTCCGCTTCTCGCGTTCCAGGTTCTCGCGTAATGACAGATTCTCGTTCTCACTTGCGTTGATGCGCTTCATGGCCTCCCCGCGGTCGAGCAGACGGCCCTCACGTTCGGCCTTGAGCTTGTACTCGAGGTCGCGCAGGCGTAGCATCCACTTGCTATCCATCACGTTACCCGTCGCGGCGGTGGTTGACCCGGAGGCTGAGCCAGACATGCTGCCTTGACTTCGTGGTGGCTGCAACTGTTGGTCGGCCTGTAGCGATTGTTTCTCCTGGTCCTCTGGCTCAACGAGACCAAGTTCCTCAGCAGCGAGGTTGACCCTGTGTGTACTTGAGTTGCGTGTCATGGTACTTGATCGCCCCAGCGAGCTACCGCGACTGCCAGACTTCGGTATCCGTGAGGTGCGATCCTTGGCCTTGGGCCCGGTCGGCACCGACGGACTTGGGCTCCCTCCTCCAGAGGAATTGTCCGCTATTAAACCGTTTGGATCCCCAATATGAGCATAAGCAGCGCGCGCTCGCACCTCGGCGGCGGTTCGCAACGTGTGATTTTCGACCTTCAGCTGGCGGTACGCTTCTTCTAGCCTGGCGAGTCGACTCTGTGCCTCGCCACCCCCGAGGCTGCCCGTTGCAATGCTGTTGCGAACGATGGCCTCAAGCCGTTCGAGTTTCTTGGTTCGGAGGTCCAGGTGGCCCTCGAGTGTCTGGTACTCGCGCCAGAGATCCTTCTCGACGCTCTTGATCTTACCCTGGAAGCTGCCGATGATGGTCTCAATGGCCTTGACGGCCGCGAGTAGGTTCTTGCTGAAGCCTGGCAGCATTGTCGCCACAGCCTCCAGACTGGGCAGGGCTCGCCCGTTGATAAGGCTATTATCGTGGGCCCAGTCGCTACCACAAAGCGCGGACAGGCGTGTCCAGAGGACAAGCAAGAGGTTGTTCCGCTCCGTGAGCTGCTCCTTGAAGGTGGCCTCCAACTGTGCCAACCGTCTCTTGTCCTGGTTCTTGGTAGCCTCAAGCTCAAGGATACGCGCGTCCTGGGAAGTGACGGTTCGGGTGACGTGCTGGTGCGTCTTCTGGAAAGTCTCGAACTGGTTCTTGGAGTTCCGATGAGCCTGCCGCTCCTTGTCGAGCATGTCAGCAAGCTTCCGGGACTCAAGGGCGTGTGACTCCAGCAAAGTGTCACGCTGCTTGATGATGCGGTCTTTCTCCATTAGAGAAACTTTGGTAGCATCGAGGTCCCTAACGGTGTTCTCGAGGTCTCGCTGGAGCTTGGCGATTGACTGGGGTACCGGTTAGTCACGATTGCAAACAGGGAAAAAAGAAGATAATCTCACCTTGAGTAGACTTGATCTTGTGCCATTCAAGTCTCCCAATGCTTCTCGCAGGTTATTCTCCAACTCCACAAGCCTCTCTTTCCACTCAGTGGCTTCCACCTCCCTACTCGTAAGGTTCTTGCGCAGCCGCCTGACCTCGTCCTTGGCTGTCGATGCTTCCCTGTTGAGCTCGTTGACAAACTGCTGGACCTCTTCCTTCTCCCTGGTCGCAACAATCTCTCGCTGCCTCCGCTCATTAGCCAGCCTCTGCTCGAGCTCCCTTGCGCGGTCTTTCTCCTCGCGCAAGCTCTGCTCAGCGTTAGCGAGCATGGCCTCGAGGTCACCAATTCGAATCTTGTCGCCCTCCTGCTCCTCGCGAAGGAATGCGATCTCGCCCTGACTGGACTCTTGCTGCACCGACAACCTGTTGGCTTTGTCGTTTGCTTCCAAAAGCTTCGTCTCCAGATCTTCGAGCTCCCTGTTGGCGTCACCAAGCTCCTCTTCCAGCTGTTGGATCCTCCGGTGCTTAGCCTCTTGTTCGTCCTCAAGACGAATAAGTGCGTCGCTCATCTTGCGCATCTCTTCTTGCAAGGCGTCAAAATTTTCAGTCCGGTCGCTCAACTCGAGCTGCAGTCGCTCAATCTCTCCGTTTCGCTGGTCCGCTTCCCCTTCCAAGGCATCGATCTCTTCCTGTGCTTCTTTACGCAACGCCTCGAACTCGTTCTCTAGGTTGGCGTGCTCCTGCAGCGCCTCGTCTCTCTCCGCTTGCAGCGCCATTAGATCGTTCATGGCGGTCTCGAGATCCTCCTGCAAGACTGCTACATGCTCCTCGGTTTGTTTTTTAGCGTCGACCGCCATCTCAAAGTCTTCCATGCAGGTCTCCAATTCACGCTGCAGGTCTTGATTCTGCAGCTTCAGCTCGTTGTTCTTGTCGCGCAGCTCGGCCATCTTATTTTCCAGCTCCTCTCGGTCGGGATCGTCGATTGTGGTTGCCGCAAGACGGGTTCCGCCACTGGCTTGTGACCTAGACCGCTCGTGAGCCCCGGCACGGGATGCTGACCTCTCAAGAATACTATCGATGGTAGAGGGCGCCGGCCCGCCACGGCGCTGCGCCATCTTGAGATCTTCAATCTCTTGGTACAGCCTTTCCTTCTCGCGATTTCTCGAAGTGAGCATAGACGTCTGCGCACCGACTTCACGGCGTAGTTCGGCGTTCTCGTGCCGAAGTTGCTCACTCTCTCGCCTGAGCTCATCAACTAGGGTACTTCCCGAACTCAAGTTTCCAGAAAGGTCCATATCGTTCGAGTACCCTGTGGCAGAACGAGTGGGTGACATCTGCAGATCCCGCTGGTCCCGCTGCTTCTTTGTGATGTTATAGATATTGGTGGTATGGTGTAGCGCCCCACCAGCGGTGTGAGACGAGAGCTCCTGCTTGAGACGGAAGATTTCGTCCCGAAGGCGGCGATTGTCGTCGTCGCCCTGCTCCCTCCTAGCCGTCTCTTGCTCTAGAAGGTCCTTCCAGACATCAGCCTCCTCTTGACGGCCGAGATTTTCACCCATCCGCTCTCCCGCTCTCTCGCCGAGACTTCGGACCACGTCAGCCATGCGTCGCTTTTCAGCCTCCTGCTTCATACTCTCATTTCTGAGTCTCTCGATCTCGGTAATATATTCCTCCATCTGTTCCCTGAGATATGTGATCTCCTCTTCGCGTTCGTGCGCCTCTTGGTCATAAGCTGCGCTCTGCGTATCGTCCGACAAGATACTCCGGGCAGTTCCTGGCCGTTGGTCTTCATCCTTCATTTGTTTCTCCAGCTCTTTGACTCGTCTTCGCAACACCTTGTTGTCCCGTTGAAGCACCGCCAGGCCCGTCTTGAGCTCGACATTTTCCGAGATCATCTCCTTAATACCCTCCTCGGAAAGTTTGTCGAGGCGGTCGCTCAAGAACATCACCTTGAGCTTCAGGTCGAAGTTTTCTTTGCTCAGTCGCTCGATCGTGCTGCTCTGCTCTTTCAGCGTTAAGCTCCTCCCGCCATGGCGGCTCGTCGCCGTTGATGCACCCAGGCCGGCCGTGTTAAAGTCGACGGGCTTACGCGGCGTCACCAAGCCCCCCTTCGTTTTGTACTCTCTAGCAAGGGATTCAGGAACCTGAACGTCCCGTACGTGTCGGGCAATGACGGTGTCGGTTGGCGCAGCCAAGGCGGAGTTACGTTTCGCTTTCGGAGTTTTGAGGAGGTCATCGTCTTGATCATTTCGTCTCGGTCGTTGTGGCGATACAACTTCCTCCAGCGTCTCGAGGTGGCCGAATCCAGGCCCGGAATTGTCGTGCAGATCATCGATCCCGCTGGCCATACTGCCCATGCTGATCGACCGCGACAGAATATTACTCAAACTTCGCGGCATGCCCAGCGATGGGGTTGCACCACCAGATTGTAATGCATAATCGGTTCCCAGACCCACGGTCACGTCGCTCTCGGGGTCAGTGGCCAGTGACGAGATTGAAGAACGCTGGCTGGCATTCCGGCTCCGCAGGTACTTGGAACGCTGCTTGGCAACTCTCAGGGCTTGCCCCGGCGTGTGTCCCGCATCAAGGGATGCCCGATGGAGGCTCTGCTCTGAGCTCATATGCCGAAGCCCCCCCGAGACACCAGCGTATGGCCCTTGCTGCGATTGTACGTGCTCGGAATCCGTACCTGTTTGTTCGTGGCCAGAATCCTCTGACGCATCCCGGCTGTCATCCTGGCTGTAGTCTTGGCTATAGTCCTCCTCCGTTTGTTGTAGCAAACCAGCGCTCGCCTGTGACACAGCTCGAGAAATGGTTCTAGCAGTGGCCGCGGCCGTGGGAGACGAAGAAAAGGCTTCCAGTTGCGATGTCCCGTTGCCGGTACTTGCTGCGCTCTGATCGTTGCTATTTTGGGCCAGCTGGGAGTCATCCGTTTCCTGTGTCGCGGTGGAAAAGGTTGGGTTTCGCATGTTTTGCATGGGAAGGAACTGGGACTCTTCGGTGGACTCGCTCACATCGGGGAGCGATCTTGACGCCGGGATTGGTCTGGGCGGTAGTCTTGCTGTGGGTTTTTTGGAGGGCGAATCGAAAAGGTATGTGTCGTCGATCCCATTGTTGGAAGCCGGTATGGGCGAAAGGGGCGCTGAGAAGCTCGACTCGATGTCTTGGAGATGCTGCCTGACGGCGATCTCAGCTTGGGAGTCGGAATGCCTAAGTTCGATGCTGGGACCGTCGATGAAGCTGCTCTCGGGAACGGAGAGGAGCGGTGCAGGCGGGTGGAGGGGGGGTATATTCTCGGGCTTCATTGCCGTCGCATTGGAGACTGTCGAGGAAGGCCGCCGGGGGCGGTTGCCGTCGAGGCTCTCTCTAATGGGGGACGCGGGCTTGTCCGAAAAATCGGCTGCCGCATCGTTTGTGCCAGTCACCCTGTGTGCCGTAGAAGGGCGCGAATCGGGGGTATTCTGGTTGCTCTCCTTGAGGCTCTCTCTGAGACTCTCGTCCTCGTCCATCGGCGCGGTTTGTCGCGGGGTCCAGGCGGGAAGCGGGACGCAGGAACTGGTGCATACGTCACGACCTCATGGTCGGCCGGGAGCGGCAGCAGAAATCAGAATAGCGACAGCGATCGCGATATAATATTTTCTTGTATTTTGGTGATGATCGAAGAGGGTAAATGCAGGCAGTCGCAACCTGGGAATGCGCTTGGGGCTCCTCCAGGCCTGCGGGACAGCCCAAAATCCAGAGTCGTGACCGTGTTCTGCCCCGTGCGCCCCACCTCGAAAGTTCGTCACAATCCCTGCTCCGTTGCTACGACAGCCGCAGCGCGACGAGGATCCCTGCAAAACAGGTCCCGAACCGGAACCCCGTTTTCGAAGCTCGATGCAGGGGAAGCCCAGGATGTTGTTCTCTCCAGAGCAGAAGCAAACAGCGAACTGGTGAAGCTGCGCAAAACAGGCCGAATTACATCAAAAGTCCGAATAGGATTCCACACTCAGTCGTTTTCTAAAGGGCAAGAATAGACGGACATTTGGTTTTCAAAGCACGCGGTACTTGCCGCGCTGACAATCCGTGGCTTGTGAAAACAGCACAAA
>Ga0247776_10000318_pt1 | contig 11450 bp, 9 predicted proteins | sample UWRJL199509C5_FD_179912 | JGI IMG/M metagenome (GOLD analysis project Ga0247776, IMG submission 179912) | Plant litter microbial communities from Arlington Agricultural Research Station in Wisconsin, United States - UWRJ-L199-509C-5 | ecosystem: Environmental > Terrestrial > Plant litter >...
TCGCGTGATGGACTCGAATGATCTCGAGCGCGAGCGCGGCATCACGATTTTGGCGAAGCACTGCAGCGTCAAATACAAGGACTACACGATCAACATCATCGACACGCCTGGCCACGCCGATTTCGGCGGTGAGGTCGAGCGTACGTTGAAGATGGCCGATGGTGTGCTGCTGCTGGTCGACGCGGCCGAAGGTCCGCTGCCGCAGACGCGCTTCGTGCTCTCGAAGGCGCTCGAATTGGGCATGACGGTGATCGTCGTGATCAACAAGATCGACCGCCAGGACGCGCGCCCGGACGACGTATTGAACGAAGTGTTCGACCTGTTCTGTGAGCTGGAAGCCAGCGACGAACAAACCGAATTTGCGACCCTGTACGCGATCGGCAAAGAGGGTATGGCCAAGCGCGAGCTGAGCGACACCTCGACCAGCCTCGAGCCGCTGATGGAGACCATCGTTCAGCGCGTGCGCGCGCCGAAGGTAGACGCTGACGGCCCGCTGCAGGCCCTGGTGCACAACACCGAGCACGACGAGTACGTCGGTCGCCTGGGCATCATCCGCATCAACCGCGGCAAGATCGCGGTCAACCAGACCGTGGCTCTGATTGGCGAGAAGAGCACCTCCAACGTGCGCGTCAGCGCGATCTTCAGCTTCGAAGGCACGAAGCGCGTCAAGGTGGAGTCGGCCGAGGCCGGCGACATCGTAGCGCTCTCGGGCATGGAAGACGTGACCATCGGCGACACGATCAGCGCGGTCGACAAGCAGGAGGCGCTGCCCCGCATCACCGTCGAAGAGCCGACGATCAAGGTCACCTTCATGGTGAACACCTCGCCGTTCGCCGGTAAATCCGGCAAATGGGTGACTTCACGCCACGTGCGCGAGCGCCTGTACAAAGAGGCGATGAAGAATTTGGCGCTGCGCGTGGAAGACACGGTAGAGCCGGACACCTTCCTCGTCTTCGGCCGCGGTGAGTTGATGCTCGCCATCTTGGCCGAGACCATGCGCCGTGAGGGCTACGAGTTCTCGCTCGGCATGCCCGAAGTCGTGGTCAAAGACATCGATGGCGTGAAGTCCGAGCCGGTAGAGCTCGTGATCATCGACGTGCCGGACCAATACGTCGGCGCCGTCACCACGCGCCTCGGCGAACGCCGTGGCCAGATGATGAAGATGGCGAACCTCGGCTTTGGTCGGGCGCGCATGGAATTCAAAGTCCCGTCGCGCGGCCTGATCGGCTTCCGCTCGGCGTTCCTGACCGAGACCCGCGGCACCGGCCTGCTCAACTCACTGTTCGGCGGCTGGCAGCCCTACGGCGGTCCGATGCTCCGCCGCTCGAACGGCGCGATCGTCTCCGATCGCCAAGGCGTGGCCACTCCGTATGCGCTGTTCCACATTCAGCCGCGCGGCACCCTGCTGATCACCTCGAGCGCGCCCGTGTACGAGGGCATGATCATCGGCGAGCACAACCGCGACAATGATTTGGACGTGAACTGCGTGCGTGAGAAGAAGCTCACCAACATTCGCGCCGCCGGCAAAGACGAGAACGTGGTGCTCATCCCGCCGCGCACGCTGTCGATTGACGCCGCGCTCGAGTTCATCGACCGCGACGAACTGGTGGAAGTCACGCCGGACCAAATCCGATTGCGCAAGCGCGTGCTCGACTGCAATCGTCGGCCGCGGCGAGACGGCGACAAGTCCGAAAAAGCTTGATGAGAGAGAAGGACGCGCGGCGCCTGCGGCGCGCGTCTGGAGACTCTCGTTTGGCGGAGGGTCGGACGGGGGCGCTGGGCCGCCCGCGCTGAAGCCTGTGGAAAGCAGGCGCCTGTTCGGTCAGCTGTCGTAGGTCCGCCATCTTATTGGCTGATCGTGATCTGGCCATCCAAGACTTTTCGCTCGTTTTAGTTCCGGGCAATCGGCTGAGCGGTCTTCCGCGCGCCCGGCGCGAGCGTGCGGCGCTGCGCGCGCACCCGAGTTTGTGGGCAGCGTCGCATTGCTCCGCTCATGCGCTACGCGGGAGCGGGCAATCGGCTGAGCTGTCTTCCGCGCGCCCGGTGCGAAGCGTGCGGCGCTGCGCGCGCACCCAGAGGTAGAGAGAACCTCGCTAGCGGCGTTTGCTGCCCAAGAGTGAACCGAAGATGCCGCGCGTGATCTCGCGCGCGACGGCGGAGCCGACGCCGCGCGCCGCGCTCTTGGCCAGCGCATCGACCACGCCCGGATGGTGCCCGCCGCGTGGGCCAGTGCGGCCGAAGAGCAGCTCGTTCAAGCCGCCCCAAGCTCCGCCCGCTGCTGGCGCGCTTGGGGCTGACGGAGCTGCGCTCGGCGCGGTCTGCGCTGGGACAACGCCGCCGCCCTGGGCGCGTTGCCTCAGCTTCTCGAAGGCCGACTCGCGATCCACGGTTTGCTCGTAGACGTTGGCCACGACGGAGCTCTGGATCAGCGCTGCACGCTCCTCGGCGGTGAGTGGCCCAATGCGGCTACCCGGTGGCGCGATGAACGCGCGCTCGGTCACGCTCGGCGACCCTCGTTCGTCCAAGAAAGAGACCAGTGCTTCGCCGACTGCGAGCTCGGTGATGGCTGCGCGCAGGTCGAGCGTGGGATTGGGACGCATGGTCTCGGCCACGGATTTGACGGCTTTTTGATCGCGCGGCGTGAACGCGCGCAGCGCATGCTGCACGCGGTTGCCGAGCTGGCCGAGTACGGAATCTGGAATATCGAGCGGGCTCTGCGTCACGAAATACACGCCCACGCCCTTGGAGCGAATCAAGCGCACGACCTGTTCGATCTTTTCGAGCAATGCCTTGGGCGCGTCTTTGAACAGCAGGTGCGCTTCATCGAAGAAGAACACAAGCTTGGGTTTTTCCAGGTCGCCCGCCTCCGGCAATTGCTCGAACAGCTCGGCCAAGAGCCAGAGCAGAAAGCAGGCATACACGCGCGGCGTTTGCAGTAGCTTGTCGGCGGCGAGAATATTGATCAGGCCGTGCCCGTTGCCGTCGGTCTGCAGCAGGTCTTGCACGTCGAGCATCGGTTCGCCGAAGAACCGCTCTCCCCCTTGTTGCTCGATCTGAGTGAGCCCACGCTGAATTGCGCCCACCGAAGCCGCTGAAACGTTGCCATACTGAGTCTTGAACGCGGCCTGGTTCTCAGCCACAAATTGCAGTAGCGCGCGCAGATCCTTCAAGTCGAGCAAGAGCAAGCCTTGATCGTCGGCCACCTTGAAGGCGAGCGAGAGCACGCCTTCTTGGGTTTCGTTCAAATTGAACAAGCGCGCGAGCAGCAGCGGACCCAAATCCGAGACGGTGGCGCGCACCGGGTGGCCTTGTTCGCCCCAGACATCCCAAAACGTCACCGGGCAAGGGGCGAAGGCAGGCGCAGGCATGCCCAGCGTCTCGACTCGCTCTTTGAGTTTGGGCGAGAGCGAGCCAGCCGCTGCCAGGCCACTCAAGTCCCCCTTCACGTCCGCCAAAAAGCAGGGCACGCCGGCGCGCGAAAATTGCTCGGCCAAGCGCTGCAAGGTCACGGTCTTGCCTGTGCCCGTCGCGCCAGTGATGCAGCCGTGTCGGTTCGCGAGCGCCGGCAGCAGCGAGATCTCGGTTTCACCGGCGAGCGCGATCAACAGCGGGTCTAGCGTCATGCGGCGAAGCCTAGCGTGATTGCTCCAGCATTTGTTAGGCTCAGCTGCGGAGGCGACAATGCCCGTCACCCTGACGCCAGATTACTTCAACCAAATCGGTAGCCACAACTTGCCGGGCCACTTGGGGATCGTGGTCACTGAGGTGGCCGAAGGCCTGTTGAGGGCAGAGTTCGCGGTCGCCCCGCATTTACTGGCGCCGAATGGCTTCATGCATGGCGGCAGCGTCGTGTCACTCGCGGACACCTGCGCAGGCTACGGCGCGATCGCGCATTTGCCGGAAGGGGCGTCGGGCTTCACCACCGTCGAGCTCAAGACGAACTACTTGGGCACCGCGCGCGAGGGCATCGTCGAGTGTGTCGCGACGGCCGTCCACTTGGGTCGCACGACCCAAGTTTGGGATGCCACGGTGCGTGCCCAGGGCAGCGACCGCGCGCTCGCCCTGTTTCGCTGTACGCAGCTCGTGCTTTACCCGAAGAAGTGAGCCATCGCCGTGGGCGCGCGGTCGGGGCCGCGTTTTGGCGGGAAATGCCAGTTGTTGCGTTGGGTCGCCTTTCGGGCATGCTCGACGCATCCTGATTCGGTTGTCTGATCTTGTTCGGTGGGGTCGCGCCGGCGCCGCGGGCCTGCTCGTGCTGTTGGGGGCGCACCGCGCACTGGCCTTTCCTAGCTCGCGGCTGGTCTACGTGCGTGGGCCAGGGGCCGAGCATTGCCCGGATCAGACTACCGTGCGCGAAGCAGTGAGGAAGCGCTTGGGTTACGACCCTTTCTTCCCCAACTCCGACAAGACCATCATCGCTCGCGTCGTGCGCGACTCGAGCAAGCTGCGAGGCGAGGTCGAGCTGATCGACGAGCATGGCGCTCAGGTGGGGAAGCGCGAGTTTTCGGCCGCGCAGAACGAGTGCGATCAGCTGGTGCGCGCCATGGCGCTGTCGATCAGCATTGCCATCGACCCGAAGAGTGCCGAAACCTATGGCAACGGTCCGGAACTCGATGCTCCACCGGAGCCGCCGGAAAATCAGCCAGATTTGCCGAATGATTCGCAGTCCGGGCAGGCGTCGGCGGCTGCGGTCACGCGGCCAACGACTGCCACCGCTCCGCCCGCGAAGGCGCCGGCCAAGATCGCGTCGTGGCTTTGGTCGGCTGGGCTAGGGGCCACGCTGCAATTCAACAGCATGCCCGAGGTTGCTCTGGGCGCGACCGCCTTCGGTGCGCTCCGCACGGGCGCCTGGTCGCTTGCCGTCGAGGGCGAGCTCGACGCGCCCGTGACGACACAAGAGCAAGGAGCCGAGCTACGCAGCTCGGGTGGCGCGTTGAAGCTCGTGCCCTGTGGGCATTGGAAGCTGCTCCGCGCATGTCAGGTCAGCGCACTTCGCTGGCTCGCGACGACGAGCAGCGCGTCGGAGTTGGGCGGCACCGCCCCCTCGCTCGCGCTGGGTGCGCGGCTGGGTTTGGAGCTGCCGCTGAGCCCCACGTTTGGCGTGATGGGGGCTGGCGATCTGCTGCTGACGGCCTTGCCGGTGCGCCTGGCGAGTGAAGGTCACACCTTGTGGGAAATGCCGCTTTTCAGCGGCGGAGTGACAATTGCAGCGGTTGCGCATTTTTGATGACGGATCGCCGAGCGTCATCCCAATACCCCCTTGAGGTCTAGAGGTGAGTGCCCCCGCAATCCACGGAGTTGCCGCTGAGCTGCCGAGCTTCAGCACCCTCTTCGCGCGTGATCTGGGCTACGTCTGGACCTCGCTGCGCCGTCTGGGCATCCCGCATCGCGATCTCGAGGATTTGAGCCATGATGTCTTCTTTCGCGTTTACCAACGCCTGGACGACTACGACCGTCAGCGGCCGTTCCGTCCCTGGCTGTTCGGCTTTTGCTTCCGCGTGGCCTCGGATTACCGGCGGCGCTTTGCCAACCAACGCGAGATTCTGGGCGCCGAGCTGGAGCCGATCGACCCTTCGCCCGACGCGCTCGATCGCTTGGTGCAGGCGGAAGCAACGAGCCTCGCTCAGCTCGTACTGCAGAGCTTGGAGCTCGAACGCCGCGCGGTGTTCGTGATGCACGAGATCGATGGTTGTCCCATCCCCGAGGTCGCCGAGACCCTCGGAATTCCGCTTAATACCGCATATTCTCGCTTGCGCTTGGCACGCGAGCAATTTACTGACGGGCTGCGCCGCGAACGCCAGCGTCGAGGTGAACGATGACCGACTTCGATCAAGAGCTGGCGCAGCTGCGCGCCGAGCTCGTAACTCCAGACGCGGAAGCGACGCGCCGCGTCGGGGCGCGCTTGTCACGCAGCATCGGCACCCTTGCAGTTGGCAACGTGCCATCTATGCCGCGTGCTTTAGCGTGGGCCCGTCCGCTACAGCTCGTGACCAGCTTCGTGGCGGGTGGCCTGGTCGGCGCTGGGTTGTACGGCGCATTGCGCGCGCCAAAGCTGGAACGCGTGTACGTCGAGCGCCCACCTGCGGCAGTCCAGGTGCCCATTGTCGGGGCACTCCCCGCGACTCGCGCGCTGCCAGAAATGGCCCCAAGCGCGGCTCCGCCGTTCGCTATTGCACGATCGGCCGCCCTGACACCCACGGCCAGCGCGTCGGGCGATCGACTGGCGAGCCTTGCCGAGCAGCAAGCTTTGTTGGACGTGGCCCGCGCGGCATTCGCGGGCAGCGATTACCCCGCAACCCTGAAAACCCTCGCGGCTCACTCCGCGCGTTTTCCGAAGAGCGTGCTCGCTGAAGAGCGCGAAGGCTTGCAAATCAAGGCGCTCGCCGCGAGCGGGCGCTTGCCGGAAGCCCGTGCGCTGGCGGCTCGCTTCCAAGCCCGACATCCGCAAAGCCTGCTCTTGCCCTCAATCAAAGATAGCGTCGGAGCGATTCCGTGACGGAGCTCGCGTCGTCAAGCCAATCATGGACAGGTCGATAGCAACGACGCGGGAGCAAAGACGATGATGAAGCGCGGAATTTGGAAAATTGTCGGCGTGGTCGGAATGGTGGCGTGCTCCGGCTCCACGATCGACGTGGGGCCGATGGGCGGCGGCTCGGGCGGAACGCCCGAGGGCAGCGCGGCGGGCGCTGGACCGGCGGCGGGCGGGGCGACGTCCCAGGGTGGTGGCTTGACGTGTACGGATACGAGCCCGCTGCCTGATTGGCCTTCCAGCACGGCCTGTGCGGGCAGCAGTGACTCGCCAGTGGTGGGCAAGTGGGCCGGCTACATCGAAAGCGAGGGGGGCACGTGGGATCAGCTGCTCCTGGAGATCAAGGGCGCGAACAGCAGCGGACTGTGCGGCACGCTCACCGTGGGCGACGCGCCGGCTCCTCTGCCGGCTACCGACCCAGGCCAGTCGTATTATCCCGCCACCCCGGATGGCGGTTGGACGTTCATTCCCGGCTATGCGTCGACGTTGCTCGAAGGAAGGATCGACGGGATGCGGCTTCGCTTCGGGCTCGGGCCGACTGAAGGATATCGAAGCTGGTGCGCGCTGCAGCCCTCGTATGCGCAAATCTTGCCATACACCGGAAGCGCCGGTTATTCGGGTGCGCCCACGGGCTTTGCCAGCCGCGCGGGCGGCGTGTGCTCTTGCGTGCCGACTGGGCAGACTACATCGATCGATGACTCGAGCGACCACTGCAGCTACTCGACCAGCGGCGTCGTGACTAGCTGCATTCAGGGGTATCAGTGCGGCTCTGGGCTGTGCGCTTGCAACGCATCTGGCTGCGATGCGGCCCCTAAAAACATCGATCGCTTCGATCTGACCGTGAGCGGCGACACCATCGAGGGGAGTGACAGCTACCACGAAGGCAAGCGGATCCATTTCACGCGCGTGCCCTGAGCGCCAATCGCTAGCGCTGGCCGGGGGGGGCCCGGAGAGGGGGGAATGGTTGATGGTCACGCGTCACTGAGTTTGCCGTCACAGCCTTCGGCGTCGCGGACGCAAAGCGGAAGCGTCGCGATGTGACGCCGAAGGCTGCGACGCGGCGAGCGATCATGCGTGACCATCACCCAAATCAAATCAGGCGGAAGCGCGGCTCGCCAACGGGCCGGCTCCGCCTGAGTTCGGTTTCAGCGCTCTGGCGCTCAGCCGGCGTTGTAGAAGAACTCTTCGCGCGTGATTTTGCCGTTTTCGATGGTAAAGAGGCCGACTTCGTCCATCTGCATCCGGCGGCCGCTCGGTTTGTTGGTCACGTCGTAGCTGAAGCGCACCACGAAGCGGTTGGCGTTGGGCCAAGGGCCCTCGAGCTTCGCGCTGTGAACCTCGTGATTGTCGCCCCATTGCTTGCCCTTTTCAGCGATCGCTTTGAGGCCCTTGGCCTCGAGCGGAAGGCCGGGCATGGCCGCCGCTTCGATGCTCACGGCGTCGGGCGAAAACAGCGTCTCGAGGATGGTGTGGTGTTGCTGCGCCCGGCACAGCTCGACATACTTCGTGGCGATCTCGAATGTGGTCATGGAACCCTCCTTGGTGAGGGGTATACCTGGGTCGCCTCGCGAGTCCCGTCAATCGCTGCTGCCGCCCTGAGTCAGCTTTGCTGACAGCGTTGTGTCAGGTTTGAACGTCAGCCTGCCCCGCGCGTTAAAGGCTGAGCTCGTTCTCGGCGAACTCGGCGTATTGCGCGGCTTCGCGCTCGGCGCGGGCGCGTTCGCTGAGCACCCTGGCCAGTTCTTCACTGACGCGATCGAGCAAGCTGCCGGTCGTGGCGTGGTCGAGGGCGGAGATGCACACGGAGCTCGGCTCGGCTTCGAAGCCGGCGACCTCTTCGGGCGGCACCCGGTCGATCTTGTTGTAGACGCGCAGCTTGGCCGCGCGATCCAGATCCAACTCGCTCAGGATCTTGCTCGTGGTCTCCAGGTGCTCGGCTTGTTCCGGATCGGAGGCGTCGACCACTTCCAAGATCAAATCGGCTTCGGTGGCTTCTTCGAAAGTGGCGCGAAAGGCGGCAAATAGCTCTTTGGGCATGCCGCGGATGAAGCCCACCGTGTCGGTCAGCACCACCTCTTTGCCGTCCGGCAGGCTGAGCTTTCGCGCCCGGGTGTCGAGCGTCGCGAACAGCTTGTCTTCGGCCAGCACTCCGGCGTCCGTCAGCGTGTTGAGCAGCGTGCTCTTGCCGGCGTTGGTGTAGCCCACGATGGCCACCACGGGCACGTCACTTTGAGCTCGGCGCCGACGGCGCTCCGCGCGTTGCTTGCCCAAGTTCTTGAGCTCTTTTTCCAGGCGATTGATGCGATCGCGCGCGCGGCGGCGGCCGATTTCGAGCGTCGTTTCGCCGGGACCTCGGCCGCCAATGCCGCCGGTCAAACGGCTGAGCGAGTCGTCCTTCGCGCCCAAGCGGGGCAGCGTGTATTTCAACTGCGCGAGCTCGACCTGCAGCTTGCCGTCGCGGGTCTCGGCGCGCTGCGCGAAAATGTCCAAGATCAACTGCGAGCGATCCAAAACCTTGAGGTCGGTCTTGCCGGCAATGCCGTGGGCTTGCGCGGGGTTCAAATCACAGTCGAAGATCAGGGTTTCGGCGTCCAGATCGATGGCTCGCATCACCACGTCTTCCAGCTTTCCGGGGCCGATCACGAATTTCGGATCCGGCTGGTCGCGCAGCTGAATGATGCTGTCGGCGACTTCCACCCCAGCGGTCAGCGCGAGGCTGGTCAGTTCACCGAGGCGTGACTTGGCGCGTTGCATCGCGCCAGCGCGGCGCTTGTCACCGACGTGGATCAAGATCGCGCGGCCATCTTTGGCGGTGACCGTGCGTGTCCGCTCTTGCTGCGCGAATTCGGCCTCGAGCGAGCTGATCAGCTCGGCGAAGTTCGGCTCTTGTTGACCGTAGGGTAGGGGACCCACGACCTCGTACGGCGTGCCTTTGCCTTCGAAAGTCGGCGTGTTGTAGGCGTAGCTGAAGCGCTGTGGCTCACTCGCCGGATTGAGCAGCACGGCTGCCACCAGATCGAGCCGCAGGCGTGTCAAGTCGACCAAATCATCCTTGGTCAGCGGTTCGTTGAACAGGTGCGTGTGCACCAAGCGCAGCGCGCGAAAGCGACCTTCGGCGGCGCGCAGGCGGCCGATGTCTGGCAGCATCAGGCCCGTCGCGTGGCCGACGATCACGTAGTCGACCTCTCCCGAGCGGTGCACGAGGGCGCCGACCTGGCGCCGAGACTCGCGCGAGGCGTCGGTCAGCGAGCGCACGAGCTCCGGTGTGGCGATGCGGTCGCTCGGCACACGGCGCCTGTAGATGCGCTCCAGCGTTTTGATCGCACTCGGCGAAAGGCCGGTCGTGTTTCCGTAGAGTTCAGGCATGCAGGCGGGCAGGCAGCGCGGAGCGTCAGGCTACCACGTTTCCTTGCCAAATCTCGTCAACACGGCCGGCGCGCTGAGGCATAGTCCCGACATATGGCGCTTTTGACCAAGCTTCCACTGCTTGCCGCGGCCCCGCTCGCGCAGCTATTCAACCTGGATTTGCGCAAGATCGAGCCGCTCACGGCCGGCTCGGTGAACTCCAACTTTCGGCTCACCGACAGCGCGGGGGAGGTCTACTTCGCGCGCCTGTACGAGGAGCAAGACCACGCCGGTGCCGTGCGCGAGCACGCCGTGGTCGCGGCCTTGGATGACGCCGGGGTGCCCGTGGTGCGCGCGCTGCGTACGAGGGACGGCGGCTCGCTGGCGGACTACGAGGGCAAGGCGTTCGCGGTGTTCCCCTGGGTCGAGGGCGAGATCTTGTGCCAAGCGAGCGTCACGCCGGCGCGCTGTGCGGAGCTCGGCGCTGCGTTGGCTCGCGTGCACTCGTGTTCGGACCGCGTGCCCGCTCTTCCGGGCGGGCGCTTCCGTATCCCAGACCTTCGCGAACGCCTCGAGCGAGTGGAAGCGGCGGATCGCGCGTCTCTCCTGCCGGCGGTGAGCACGATTCGCGAGCGCCTGGATCATTACGAAGCGCTGCGCGCCAAAAACCTGGAGCAAGGCATTTGCCACGGCGATTTGTTCCGCGACAACGTGCTCTGGCAAGGTCCGAAGCTGCGCGCGCTGATCGACTTCGAGAGCGTGTGCCAAAATAACTTCGCCTATGACTTGATGGTAACCGCGCTTGCCTGGTGTTACGGAACACGCTTCGAGCTCGATTTGGTGCAAGCGCTGTTCGACGGTTATCGCAGCGTGCGCCCGTTGCCCGCGGCTGAAGTGGCCGCGCTCCGCAGCGAGGGCGCGATCGCCTGCCTGCGCTTTGCCAGCACGCGGCTCACGGATTTTTCCTTGCGCGTGCCAGACGGTACGCCGCCGGTGCGTGAGTTCGGTCGCTTCTTGGCGCGTATGACGGCGATCGAAAACGGCGCGCTCGACACCTGCATCGCGGCGCTCGGGGCCTGACCGTGCCGACCATCCCCGGTCCCGAGCGCGCGATCGGCTTCAGCCGTGACGCCTCGGGCTATCCCTCGGTGAAGGCGCAAGATCTGCGCGAGGGCACGTTCGCGCTCGGCTACCTGCATGCGCGCGATCGCCTGGTGCAAATCACGCTCACCGGGCTCGCCGCACGCGGTGAGCTGATGAGCGTGCTGGGTGACGTGCCGATCGCGCGGCTGATCGATCACAGCTCGCGTGCTTTGGGGCTCGGGCGCGACGTCAAAGAGCAGGTCGCGCAGTGCACGCCCGAGAGCCAAGCGCTGCTCGGAGCCTACGCGGACGGCTTCAACGCGGGCGTGCGCGCTCGTGGCTATCCGCTGCTACTCCGGCTCTTGGGCGTGCCACGCGTGCCGTTCAGCGCCGAGCGCGTGCTCGAGGTCTACCGCTTCGTGACCTATTTCGGGCTGACCAGCATGACCGTGTCGACGGAGCTGATCATCGCCGAGCTGGCGGCCCGCGGGGC
>Ga0247776_10000319_pt1 | contig 11429 bp, 10 predicted proteins | sample UWRJL199509C5_FD_179912 | JGI IMG/M metagenome (GOLD analysis project Ga0247776, IMG submission 179912) | Plant litter microbial communities from Arlington Agricultural Research Station in Wisconsin, United States - UWRJ-L199-509C-5 | ecosystem: Environmental > Terrestrial > Plant litter >...
TCTGCCGCGCGCCCGGCGCGAGCGTGCGGCGCTGCGCGCGCACCCGAGTTTGTGGGCAGCGTCGCATTGCTCCGCTCATGCGCTACGCGGGAGCGGGCATGCGGCTGAGCTGCCTTCCGCGCGCCCGGCGCGAGGCGTGCGGCGCTGCGCGCGCACCGAGAGGAGAAAGAGAAGAGAGCGGCTGCGGCTGGGCTGCCTCCGCGCTGCGGCCGAGCATTGACGCCGAAGGCTGAGACGGACGCGGCGTGGTGCGTGACCATCAACATCATCTCGGCGATTGCCGCGAGATCATCATTTCGATGGATCCAGCGCAGCGCTCGGGTCACGATCTCGGGCGTGATTCGCGTTCTGCTGTGTGCCCTCTGGCTGCCTGTGCTTTCAGGCTGCGTGATCGGGCGCGGGACGCGAGCGTCGCTCACTGAGTCCGCGCAGGGGCCGCTCGCCGCGCCAGTGGTCGGCAGCCCCGTCGTGCCACAGACGGGGCCTGAGGACGGTGACGCGCCGCCAGACAAAGCCAAGCCCGGCGCGACCTGGGTGCGCGGTTATTGGCACTGGGACGGAGTTCGCTACGTCTGGCAGCGCGGCCGCTACCAGGACGACGCGCCCGCAGCGCGGGCTCAGTAGATGTGAACGCCTGCCAAGTGCAGGTAGTTCTGCCTCAGCAAGCGCAGGCGAACGTAGCGCGCCTGCACGGGAGTGATTGGTGCCTCCCAAGAGGTGAAGTCCCCATCGTGACGGGCGACCTTTCGCCAATGCTTTTGGTCCGTGCTGGTCTCGATCACCAAGGGAGTGGCGCGGTCTGCACAGCAATCCGTGCGGTTGTCCACCACCACCTTGGAGACTTTTTGGGCCGAACCCAGATCGAATTCGATCCAAGGGTTGGCTTCTTCGGTGGTGTGGAAGAAAAAGCCGGTATTCTCCGGGCATTGCTGCGCCGGAGAAGTGCAGCCGCCGCCTTCCAACTTCGAGCTCGTGCGCCAGGGCTTGCCGGCACCGAGCTCGGAGTGCGCTTCGAGCGCCTTTTTCACGATCGCTGGGCTCATGGCAAGGCACAGCGCAACCAGCCCGAGGAAAGCCAGGCGCCAAGCGCGTTGCAGGTAGACCGCATCCAACGCAACGGAACGCTCGGCGAGCTTCTTGAGCAAGGCTTGCGCGAGCTTCTTCAGCTCGGCGAGCAGCCCGGCCTGTTCGGCCGCCGGTAGCTCGGCGAAATACACGAACGAACCCGAGCGCAGCGCGCTACGCAGACCGGCGACGCGCTCCGCGGACGAGGCTGCCTGCAGCAACAGGGCTTCATCGAGAGAGTCCCAGATGTGCTCGCTATCGCCCGGCGAAAGTTCCGGTTCTGACTTGCTCAGTATCGCGCACAGCGCCCAATAGCTCGATTGGCGGTAGCTCTCGCAGGCGCTGCTCTCGGCGCTGATTTCGCCGGGCTCGGCCGGCGCGAGCATGTTGTGCGCAAGCTCGGCGGTGGCCTGCGCGCGTTGCGCGAAAGACAGCGCGCGCGCGCTCGGTTCGGGCAGCGCCGTGCGCACCTTCGTGAGCTCCGAGCCGCGCCAAAACCAATCACGGAGCCGCGCCAGTGGTGCGCCCTCCCGAGGTGTCTTAGCTGGTTTTTCGTCCTGGCCCGATTGCGGTTCGCCGATAGTCACGACCGAGACGCAAGCAGAGTGTCAGCCAAGGGTCAATCGGAACTCTCAGCGCGTGCCGGCGTCAGCGCGCGACTTCAGTCTTTGGCCCAGACCATGATGATGCTGCGCCCGAACAAGCGCGAAGTCAGGCTGTCGGTGACACGCGACACGGGCACGAGCAGCTTGTCCCAGGTATCGATCTGACCGACCGTTGGCGCCTTCTTTTTGGCGAGGCGCGCGAACAGCGAAGCACCGACGCCGAGGCCGTCCAGGAAAAACCAGCTTTTTACGCTCAGGCCGGCCGGCGTCAGCGCGCGCAGCGTGGCCCGGGTGTAGCGCCGGAAATGACCCACACTGCGATCGAACGGGGAGTACAAAAACTGGAACGCGGGCGACAACACGACCAGCGTCCCGCCCGGCCTCAAAAGACGGGCCGCGGCCGAAAGCTCGGCGCGATCAGCCTCGATGTGCTCGAGCACGTCGATGTACACGATTGTGTCGAAGCGAGCGTCCGCTGCGAGCGCGTCGAGCGTGCCCGCGAGCACGCGCGGCGGCCGAGCGTGCGTGGCCAAACGCTGCTGGAGCTGAGCGCACAGCCCGGCGTCGGGCTCTAGGCAAGTCCAGCTGGTCGCTCCTTCGTTCAGGTAATCGAACGTAGCGCCTAGGCCGGCACCGACGTCGAGCACGTCCCCCGACACGAACGGGCGGAGCTTCCCGGCCCAATATTTCTTCCAGTTCGTGGCATTCATGAACAGGTCGAGCTCACTGCCTACGTACGAGTATTCCGCAGCTTGATTCATCTGAATTCACTCCTTGTCGACGAACCTGGGCCTGGGCTCAGTAAGGAACCAGGGTTTCGTCCATGCCAGCGCGATACCAGGTGCGACCCGGGAAGTTCTTCCGCGCGCAGGCTTCGTCGGCCTTGCTGTGACGGATCAGCCACAGCACGTCTGGGTTCGGGTCCGTCGGCGAATTTTGCGCCATGTTGGTCTCGGTTTCGGTCGTCCTACCCTGGATGATGATCACGATCGCGTTCTTCAGACCGGCTTTTTTGGCGCCGCGGAAGGGCGCGGTCGTCCAGTGATAGTCGCGGTAGGGGATCGGATAGATCAGCGGAGCGATGGCCGCGACACCGTAAATGATGGCTCCTGCCACCGATAGCGAGCTGGCCAATGACCGAAGCCAGACCCGCGGCGCCGCCAACTTGCCGAACGGAATGCGCGCGAACAGCGGCGCGAGCAGCGCAGCGCCGCCCGCTGCCATGGGCACCACCAAGGGCAGGTAATAGCGAGCGCCCAGGCCGTCATCGCTGCCGCGTCCGAACTCGACGAAGAAGTAGAAGCCCAAGAGCCCGCCGCCGCCGACCAGCAGCATGAAGGCGGTGCGCCGTTCGCGACCACCGAGTGCGCGGATCAACCCGGCAATGCCGAGTGCGGGCGCCGCTGGCCACCAACAGTAGGAGCCAGTTCCGATCGGGACGCTGGTCTTCAGTTGATGGGGCAGGGGCCAACTGAGCACCAGCTTGGCCTCGCCGTGAACGGAACCAGCCAGCGAGTAGCCAGTCTTGAACCACTCGCCCAATTGCAGACGCAGGATGACCGCGGTCAGCCCGCCGAAGATCGCAAAGCCGAGCGCCGTGCCAGCGAAGCTTTGCCAGGCGATCCGACGGCGGAACAAAAGCCAGGCGAAATAGCTGAAAATAGCCACGCCCAAGGTGGCACCATCCGCGGGCCGAGTCGCCAAGAGCAGCGCGCTTGCCGTGCCGAGACCCAAGCCGGACAGCCAAGCGCGGGTTCGGCTCTTGTTAGGCTCGGAGATGACACACAAACTCTCGATCGCCCAGGCGAAGCAGGCGCACACCATCGGATGCGAAAAACGGGACCCGCCGTTCAGCAGCATGCTGGGCCCGAGCATGGCAACCAGTGGGCCGAGCACACCCGCGATCGCCACGATTCGCCGCGAAGCTTCCGCCGTCGAACCGAGGTCAGCCGCTAGTCGCCGCGAGAGACGCCCGATACCGAGCGCGAGAATCCCGGCCATCACGGGGCCGGCGAGGTAGATCACGCCCAGGCGCGAGAACGGAGCCATGAACAATGGCCAGCCCGGCGTGTACTGCGAGAAGGCGCGGCCTTCGTGGCGAAACACCCAGTAATTCTCGAACATCGAGGGGCACGGGGGGATCTTGCCGTAGGCCTGCAAATGGCCGTAAACATCGGCTTGATAGCTGTTGGCGATCTCGTCGCCGTTGTAGACGAGCCGCCCGAACACGACCTCGGTGATCAGGAACGCGAGCCCAACCGTGAGCACGAACACGATCAGCTCCTGCTTGACGAAAGAGCGTCGCGCAGATTGTTCGGGTTCCAACATCCACTTGCTAGGCGGTGCTACGCGGAGCAAGTGGATGCCGAGCAGCAGCCCGTACCAAAAGAGATGCAGGAACGCGAGCTCGGAGTCGGAGTCGCGCAGGTGTAGCCCGACCGCCAAGAGCGCGGGCTGCCCCACGAGCGCAAGTGCTTTGAACCAATAGGCGCGCCGCTCGCCCAAGAAGATGGCCAGCGTGGCCAGCGTGGCCGACAGTTGCAGGATGGCCACGAGCGCCAGGTTCGGCGGCGGCGAGCCCGTCGCTAGGTCTGGCACGAACCCGGGCAGCAAGGCCGCGATGGCGATCGCACCGGTGAAGATCGCGGTTGCGGCGCGCGTGCGAAATGAGCGCGACCAAACGACCGCGCTCAACGCAACGCCAAGCACCTCGCCCGCGATGGTTACCGCTTGGGGATAGTGGTCAGTGTAAGGGGAGTGCATCGATCGCGCAAAAATCGCGGCGGCGTCACGGATGAACTTTTACGTATTCGAGATGGAAGAACGTGTTCTGCAAGACGCGCAGGCGCAGGTAGCGAGCTCGCTCAGTGGGAAACTTGGGCGACCAAGTCAGGAACGGATCGGTGCGCCGCGCGACCTCGCGGAACACTTTGTTGTCGTTGCTGACCTCGACCACGAGTGGTATCGCGCGCTCCTGACAGCACTCACTCCGGTTGCGAATTTCGAGCGACGAGAAGGCGACCGGCGTGGCGAAGTCGTATTCGAACCACGGATCTTGGTCCTGGCTCGTATGAAACAAGATGTCGGACTTGGCGCCGCCACACTCCGACTTTTCAGGGTGACACTGCGCGTGGGTGGAGCTCGTGTACCAGGCTGCGCCCTTGCCCAAATCTCGCTTGGCGGGCCACAGCAAAATGATTGCCAGCGCCGGCACCAGGACCACCGACGATACGCGAATGATGCGCTTCAGTTTGGCCCATTCCAGGCGCCAAATCACGCGCTGCGCGGTCGATACCAAACGGTTGGCCGCGCGTCGTAACGTGACCGCGTTGGCACGTTGGGCCTCCTCCGTGCCGTCTGCGAGCTCGATGAACGTCGAACGCATGGCGCTGGTGAGATAGGCGAGCTCGCCCTCGTTGCCCGCGACCGTTTGCACGAGCGAGCGATCGGCTTCAGCCCAGAGCTGCTCCGGAGTGACCGGCCCGCCTTTCGGCCTTTGCACGAGCAGCGCCCAGTACACCGCTTGGCGGAACAAATTGGCGGCGAGCGGCGCAGTCGACCCCGCTCGAACTACGTTGCCGGGCGCGAACGCCAGCTCGCCTAGCTCCAGCGCCAGCTGGGCGCGCCGCAAAAACTCACGCTGCTCGGTCGTGAACGTTGCGGCATTGGCCTCGGCCTGGGCAAGCTCGCGACGAACCAGCAGCCAATCGAGGATCCGGTTGCCTTTGACCTTCGGCAATTCGGCGCGCGGCGCGTCCGCTTCCGGGATGTTCGTCATCGTACCGTCGTTAGCGTCCGCCATCGCCCCATTTGCGTCTCGCATCTGCACATTGCGCGCGAACGATAGCAAATTAGGGTGCACCGGTCTTGCAGAATGCGAGATCTTTCCGGGCATAGAGCCACACCACGACCCCACGGTTGTCGCGCACGGTGCCCGGCACGCGGCAATATTGCTGGTCGAGAAATCGCTCGTAGATGGGGAAATCTCTCATCGTTGCGTGTTCGGCCATCGCGTGGTCGATCACGACACGTGGTGGCTGGGTCTGCAGTTCGTGCAGCAGTTCCTCCTGGATCCCGGGCGCGACGCGCTCCGGATCTGGAGTCCACGAAGGCGGAATGAGCCCGGCGATGATCATCGTCGAGGTGAACGTGGACATCGGGATTCGCTTGCAGGTGACGTACAGATCGCCTGCCGTGCCCCAAACGAAGATCGGATCGGTGCCAGGCCCCGCAACTTTGTCGATTGCGGCACAAACGGGGTCGGGACGCGGATTGCCCCAGCCCCCACGCCTGCGCTCCCCTTCGAGTGAGTTCAGGCGATTGATACCGGACACGAGCAGCAGGCCGCCCAGCACGGCCACCGCAGCGTACTGAGCGACCTCAGGCACGGTCCGCCCGCGCCGTAACGAGCGCTCGATTAGGATGCCCAGGGTCAGCCCAAAAAACGGGTAGATGGGCATGAAGTAGTGCGGCCACATGCGCAGCGGGAACACCGCGGCGACCAGCGCTGCCACGGCCGTGCCGCCCACGCCGAGCTCGAACGCCGCGTGCGACAGTGCGGCGCGAACGCTGCTTACGGTGCGCACACTGGAAGTGAGCGTCGCCAAAGGCCGAGCCAGTGCCACGACCAACGCCAACCCGACGCCCATGATCGCCCAAGGCTCGCCGATGAACCACTGTGCCATCAACTCGGTGACGCGTCCCTGGAAGGGCGCCATATAAAACTTCGCGCCATAGCCCGACGACCAGAAGATGAACGTGCGCAGCTCCCCCGCGGTCAGGTAACGGAGTAGCACGAGCGAGAGCAGCCCCAGGCCGCCCGCTGCGAAGGGCAGCAGCCACTTGCGGAACACCGCAGCGAAGCGAATGGTGCCCGGGATCGTCGGCGACGCCGAGTCAGCCTCGCCCAGCGCGCGCACCAAGATCCACAAGAACATCGGCGCGCTGGCCGCGGCAATGGTCTGCTTGGTGAGGGCGGCGACCGCTACGAAACAGCCCCCCAATGCCAACATCCAGATGCGTCGTCGCTCGGTGCGCGCGCGATACAAGCCGTAGCTGACGAAGAAAAATGCGGTGCTGAGGTAGGCAATCGCCACCGACTCACCAACCACGCCCATGCCACCACCCGGCGCGACGTAGGTGGCGATCACGAACAGGTAAAACGCGCCGCCGATCGCGCCGGCCAGCGCCAAATCCGCCGCCCACGCCGCAAGGAAGGTCATCACGATCGTGAGCAACGCGCCCAGCATCGCCAAGAGCCGCGTGCCCGTGTACTCGAAGCGCCCGCTGAGCAGGTGTAGGATCGCCTGCGTCCAGTACAAGAACGGGCCGCGAATGCTCTTGGCATCGACGTACGGCAGCCAGCGCCCGGCGATCACCCGCTCGACGGCGGCCGCCTCACAGCCTTCGTCGTAGTTCACCTGGAGGTTGTAGGGAACCATGAAGAACCGAAACAGCGCGAACCCCAAGAGCACGCTGATAACGGTGAGCAGAATGGCGGGCGTGTCGCGCCGAGCGAAGCCCCTGGGCAGTAGTTCCGGCATAGTGAGCGTGCACCTCGGATGAGCCGCCTCTATACCCGAGCGGCGCCCCCACGACAAACGTCTAAGGCTGCGCGGGCGGGGCAGGATCGGGCGGCGCTGGCGGATCGAAGTTCACCAATTTGGTGACCACGAACAGCGGGCGTTGCTTCACTTCTTCGAAAATTTTGGCGATGTACTCGGCGATGAAAGCCAAGCTCATCAAGTTGATCGCCCCGAGAAATAGGCTAATCACGATGATCAGCGAGATCCCTTGCGGCAGCTCGGGATGCAAAATGCGCGAGATGATCTGCGCGAACGCCGCGAGCAGGGCAACCAAGGACACGACCAGCGCACCCAGCGCAATCATCTCCAGCGGGATGTAGGAGAAGGAGAAGATGCCTTTTTTGGCCCAACGAAAGTTGGCAAGCATGTTGTTCGTGGAGCGGCCGAACATGCGCTCCGGCCGAACGTAGGGCACGCCTGTTTGCTTGAAGCCCGACCACGCGCGCAGACCACGCACGAATCGATCTCGCTCCGGCAAACTGTTGAGCACGGTCATCACCTTGCGATCGATGAGCGAGAAGTCGCCCGCGTCGACCGGCACGCGGATGTAAGCCATCGACTGGAACAGGCGATAAAAGCCCTTGTAGCCAAGCTCCAACAAGCGCGGCATTTCACGCCGCGTGCGCACGCCGTACACGACGTCATAACCCTCCCGCCACTTTTCGTGGAAGCCTTCGATCAGCTCTGGCGGATCTTGCAAGTCGCCGTCGAGCAAGATGCATGCGTCACCCGTGGCCAACTTCATCCCGCTGGTGAACGCGTTCTGTGAGCCGAAGTTGCGGCTGTGAGTGATGCCCTTGATCTTGGGATTGGCGGCCGCCAAGCGCTCGACCACGGTCTGCGTGTCGTCCGGGCTGCCGTCGTTGACGAAGATGATCTCGTAATCGACGCCGATCTTCTCGAACGTTTTTTGGAGCCGCTCCGCCATGAAGGGGATGGCCAGCTCGTCTTTGTAGCAAGCGGCGATCGCGGTCAGCTTGCGCTGGGGTTGGGCGGCGGCGGTCATGGCGCCCGCAGCTGTGCTTGGACCAGCGTCAGCAGCGCTTCCGGAGTGAGCTGGCTCTGCTTCATGTGGAACGCGGCGCTGCCGTAATGTTGATCGGGATGGTAGCTCGCGCACATCAGCGAGAAGGCCGAAAGCGGTGGCAGCGCGAGCTTCATCGATTCACCCATACCGCCAGCGGCGTAGTGCTCTTCGATGAAGACGACGTTCTTGGTCTCCAGCACGCTGGCCAGCAGCGCGGAGTCTGCCGTGAGGCTGAAGGGGAAGCGCGCGATGCCGAATACGTCCACGTTCTCTCGGTCGAGGCCGTGGGCGGCGAGGGCTCGCAGAGCAACCTGCACGCCGTGACCCGCGCCGATCACGGTGACGCCCGGCTTGCTCGGGTCAGCGCGCACCGCGTACGAGCGCGTGAGCGTGAGCGCGTTTTCCGAAAGCGGCGCGCGGTCGGTGTTGTACGCAGACACTGACAAGCGCAGATACGACGGGCCGTCGAGCTCGCCCATCTGCGCCACGGCGGCGGCCACGTGATCGTTTGCGCAGGGGAAGAACAAACGCATGTTGGGCAGCGCCTTCAACACCGCGAAATCTTCCAACGCATGATGGGTGGAGCCCATGATGCCGTAGGTGTAGCCGCCGCCATTGCCCACGATGCGCACCGGCAATTGGTGCAAGCAGACGTCGTTCCGGATTTGCTCCATGCAGCGGTACGTCGCAAACGGGGCAATCGAATACACCCACGGGCGCATACCGGTGAGCGCGAGGCCCGCCGCCAAGCCCATCATGCCCTGCTCGGCCACGCCGGCGTTGATGAAGCGCTTGCCGTACTTGGCCACCAGGCCTTCCAACGCGTTGAAGCCCAGATCGCCAGTGATGAACAGGGCGTCCGCGTCGCGCGCGAGCACGGTCTCGACGGCTTTGACGAAATCGACCCTCATCGGAGCAGCTCGCTCTCGGTCTGGTCGAGCTCGCTAACGGCTTGCTTGTACTGCTCGTCGTTGATCGGCCAGTAGTGCCAGTCGACCGTGTTTTCCATGAAGCTGATGCCCTTGCCCTTGACCGTACGTGCGATCAAGCAACGCGGACGGCCCGACGAGGGCTGCGACAGCGCCGCGTGCAGCGCGCCGAAATCGTGACCGTCGCACTCACTGACGTCGAAGCCGAACGCTTGCCACTTTTTGGCGAAGGGTTCGAGCGTGAGCACGTCCTCGGTGCGGCCAAAGCCCTGAATGCCGTTGGCGTCGACCAACACCTGCAGATTGGAAAGCCGGTGATGACCGGCAAACAGCGCGGCTTCCCAGGTGGAGCCTTCATTGCATTCGCCGTCGGACAGCAAACAGGCGACGCGCGCGTCGGTCCCGCGCAGGTGTTTGTAGCTGTGGGCCATACCCGTGGCGATCGGCAAACCGTGACCGAGCGAGCCCGTTGCGGCTGGGATGCCGACGACCCCGCGCGGCGCGGGATGTGCGGGCAGGAGCGTGTCGTCTTTGTAGTAAGTGGCAAGCTCGGCGTCGGACAGCTTTCCGAAGTGGTGCAGCGTAGCGTACAGGGAGGACGCGCCGTGCCCTTTGCTCAGGATGAAGTGGTCATTGTCGCGCAACCAAACCGAGTACAAGTAGGTCAGCAGATCGATCGCCGACAGGCCGCTACCCACGTGACCCGAGCGCGCTTCGTAGTGCATGCGCAAGAATTTGCGCCGAATGGCCAACGCGGTGCGACAGAGCACGATCGGCTTGACTGCCTCGCTCATCGCTTCAGCTCCAGCACGGTCTTGGCGCGGCCCTCGGCCACCAAGGCCGGGTGGTCTTCGATCCAGCGAGCGCTGGCGGCCAAGCCGTCGCGCAGCGAAACGGCACTGCGCCAGTCGAGCGCCGAAGCCGCTTTCGAGGCATCGGCGAACCAGGCGGGATGATCCCAGCTGCGGTCGGGCATGCTGCCCCAAGCGGGCTCGGCGTGGATCCCGAACAGCTCACGCACCAGCTGCACCAGCTCACCCAGCGTGGTCCGCACGCCGCTGCCCACGTTGAACACCTCACCTGGCCGCAGCTGTGGGGCGCGTGCAAGCACGGCCTCGAACGCGCGCACGGCGTCCGACACGTACACGAAATCACGAGAGATGCTCGGGTTTACCAAGGGCGGGAAGCGACCTTCACGGGCGTGGCCGAGCAGGCTCGGGATCAGGCGGCTGAAGTCTTCGTAAGGGCCATAGACCGAATACAGGCGCAGCACGAAGCCCGGCACGCCGTGCTTCTGCGCGTACATTCGTACGAGCTGGCTGGCAGCGACTTTGGACACCGCGTAGTCGCTGTCTGGCTCGGTCGAGGCGTCTTCACGGGGGGCGCTGCAGTTGAAGCCGTATTCGGACGAGCTACCGGCCTGCACGAAGGCCTGAAAACCACGCACCCCGCGCACCGCCTCCAGCAGGTGACGCACCGCGAGTAGGTTGACGTCGAAGATGCGTTGGGGGTCGGCCTGCACCGAGTACGCGCCGTAGGCGGCGCAATTGTAGATGGCGAGCGGCTGCACCTGCTCGATGAAGGCGGCCACCTCCGCCTTCTGGCACAGGTCCAGGCGCACCAGTTCCAAGCCGGGCACGTCACGCGTGCGCCAGTCGATCCCCGAAGTGCTCTCTACGCCGATCACGCGGCCGCCACGCGCGGCCACCGCGATCGCCAGGTTGGCCCCTACGAAACCCGAGCACCCCGTAATGACTACCGGACGAGTTTGCAAGCCAGACCTATCAACGACCCTCGAACGCAACGCATGTGTTCGCGGAAGCTAGCTTGGCCGATACCGATCGTCAAACGCGGCCGGTCGATGGCAGGAACCGTAATCATTTCGCAAGCGGCACGCCGGTGGCTCTGGCCTTGTCGATCGCCATGACCACCACGCGATCCGGACCGCTCCAACTCGAGTACCAGTTGAAGTTGACCTCGCGAGTCCCGAACACGGCGCGGGTCAGCCACGGGTCGTTCACACGCCAATTCCAAGACCCCGGACCCTCCGAGTCGCCGAAGAATACGACCTCGCTCGCGTCGCCGCCATTCACGATGTTCGGGGGCAATGGAATCGCTGCAAAGCGAGCCAGGCTGAGAATTTTCCTGGACACGCGGAAGCGCACGTTCGCGTGGTCCCGCACGTAGTCGAGCGCCTGCCGCGCGAACAGCGTGGGGT
>Ga0247776_10000320_pt1 | contig 11423 bp, 21 predicted proteins | sample UWRJL199509C5_FD_179912 | JGI IMG/M metagenome (GOLD analysis project Ga0247776, IMG submission 179912) | Plant litter microbial communities from Arlington Agricultural Research Station in Wisconsin, United States - UWRJ-L199-509C-5 | ecosystem: Environmental > Terrestrial > Plant litter >...
AGAAGAAGAAGAGGAATCTAGTGATGTAGAGAGTTGTATTCAGGTGCTTTGAATTGACCGTTTTTTTCGTTGTTCTGTAAAGGGTGGTGGTTGTGGGGCCTGTAGTTCGGCTTGTTCCGCTTCAGGCGGTGTTTCGCTTCAGGGTGCACGAACTTACGCCCAGCTATCATCGAGACTCAGTTCTCATCCCTTGCGCCAAGTTCTGGTCCTAATTGACATATGTATCCCTCCCAATATGTTATTATAGGCCCCTGACAGGTCTGGTCGCAGAACCAGCAAGTGTTTGCGTTTTGCGTAAACGTTGTGATGTTGAAATTTAACACCTTGGTGAGATCGATCTTGGGGCGCTACAAAAGAAACATCAAACTCTTGTTCCACCTCTTGTTTGGCTAATGAAACATCTAAATGGCAGCACCCTCGGCGCCCTTTGTCACGATAGAGTAGCTGTGGTAACGCGGGACCGTGTTCTTTTCCCTTGGTGCCGGCGGGATGTCTTTAGAGAGCTAGTTACAACTCACCTGGCTGAAGAGCAGACTCAGACTTGTAAAGTCCTGATGGCCGGCAAGCCAAACGCCCTTGGTGGTCTTTCTCTCCTCCTCCATGAAGGCGTCGTAGTACTGCATGTACCGGACGTAGCTTTCGTCACGCCCATCGTAGTCGTGCAACTTGACAAGGAGATCCTTATCGTCCAGCCTGAGCGCGACGGCGAAGAGGCGCAGCAGTTTGAAGAGGACATGCGTATGTGTACGATCAATAAAGTCTTGCATCTTAGGCTTGAAGGGCTCCATGCACTGTGGTTGCTCGCGCAAAGACATGTTTCGGTAGACATTGAAGTTTTCGATCTGGTCGCGGACTTCCCCGGCTGTGCGCCAGTGTCTGCGGGGCTTGAAGCCGTGGTTGACCATGAGGAAGAAGCCCTGCATAACCATGGCGTGCCGAATCCGCTCGGCAAGCTCCGCGCGGGAATCAGGCCCATTGTGGTACCGTGAAAGATCAACTGTGACCAAGTCAACGTGTTCGAGCAGTATTTTGGTCTGCGGTGCCGGTTCGAAGTGGTCGGCTAGTGGAAGGAGGTTGATCGCCATGGCGAGTTTTGTTGGTCATGGAGGAGTTTTGTGACGATTGAAAGTTGAGGGAAATGGAGAGAGGTGCCCCGTGTCGCACAGCGAATGACTCCTCCGTTGTACCTTGGGCAGATCCAAGTCTTTAAATCTCTCTTCGCCTGACATTGACCAATATTAAACTTGGCTTGATTGGGCGGACAACAGGTCACCAAACGTGTTAGGAGGCGTTTCGGGTAGTGAATTCCTCAAGGTAGACACGGATTCCGCCATGAGACATTGTTGAGCTTGACATGGCCTGCAGAAAAGTTTGTTGTCGCCCAATGGAGACATGGCGAAAAGGCCGTCGGGTCTCTCAGACAGTCCGAAGTACGACCGAAGGGCTAATTGATTGGGGGCCTGACACTCTCAGCCCTCCGCCATCGCCCCAGATCTCTAGCACGCCGCATCATTTGCTCTCAAAGCAGTATTTGTAACGCGACCGTGGGATCTGCGTGAAAAAATGTCAGCGATGCATCTGATATAGGAAAGAAGTATGCCCAACCACGTATCTCGGTTACCATCACTGCAGGGCCATCGTCACCTCCATCATACGCTTATCCTTCTTAAGTTAGTTTGTATTGAGAACCGAGACAGCCCGGAGAATGCGCAAGGGTCGGCCCCAAAGCTGATGTGAACTCCCTTATGTACCAGCGTCTTGCAAAGCACCACCCAAGCAACTTCTGTCTGCGCCCGGTAAGACCCAAAGCATATCTCGACCACTGCCTGACCAGGAGTCGGTTCTTCAGGTTCTTCTACCCATTAGGCATCGTAGAACTGCAGTTCGCCATCAAGTAATGCCTGCAGTTTCGAGAGTGCGACATGCTCCTTCGGCCCCCGTACCACCACGACCCGCGACCGACTGCTGGCAAGCCCCGTCTGCTTCGCGACTCGGATACGGTTCCTTACCACCTTAGCTTGACAAGTTCCCAACGCGAATCCGCCTCTCGTCACCTGGTAGAAGCTTATCGCCCCAGCCAGGTCGAAAAACGTCAGCTTTGCAGCAGAGGTCTTGAACTTGGGGCCGGCCGGGTTGATGAAGACCTGGAACACCTTGCAGGTGTTCCTGATAAGAGAAAGGATCTGGAAAACGCCAACGTCAGGCAGAAGCCTCGTAATCCAGAATGAGCAGTTGTGCTGCATTGGGATGTTCGCACTCTGGTTCCGTGGGTTGTTTCCCTCTCCTTTGTAGTTTTCCGAAAATGCGAGGTTATTCCATTGAACTGACTCAGGCTGCGGATTTTCTGAATGCTAGCTCGTGGGTTCAGAAAAAGGGCTAGGGCCGGCGTTATTGGTAGCCTGCGCATCCTCCCGGTGGTGAAACTCGTCGGCGGGGTCATCACCATCGGGCGGTTCATGAGGGGGCACAGGGCGCCCCAATGGGTGGTCGCTCGGTGATGGATACATCGCGGTAGTCTGTTGAGGTCCCAGCGCCATGGAGAAACTGTTCGGTGGGTAGCTGGTTGGACCAATATTGCTCAGAGAATAGTTGTTCAGAGGGCAGTTTGACAGATGACCACTCAGCACAGAAGATACGTCCGGAGTGTATGCGATCTGGGCCAAACTAGACGAATACCCGTCAGGGTGACGAAGTAAATAGCCTCCGGACGGCACCATGGCTTGATGCTACCAGACAGAGGAGGTTCCGATGCTAGGATCGCTTCCCATCCGGTGCTACACTCGCGGCGGCGCAGTCAGACCTTCGGGATCCATCATCATTTCTTGCTCAGTCGGCAGCCCAAGGAAACTTACAATGTCAGCAGGATGCATCCCCAAACCGCTCCCGCCGGTCATTTCAATGCCGTATTCCCCGCCACCCTGCATGGGGCACCCCTGTGTCTCATGAAGCCATGGATTGCGGCCTTCTCCTGTATTGTGCGGAAAGTGTAGGGCCAAAGGCCTCCGTGCTTCTGACGGCTCGAGTTGGGGAAGCTGGCGGGACATCGCTTCAGCCTCCGACGGGTGAGAACTGTTTGAGTCGACAAAATGCCGAGGAAGGCAGCCTTCCGACCGAGGCGTGTGGGGGAACAAGTGCTGTCCTCCTTGAGGCGCGAGCGTCCCTTGATTGTCAGATCGTGCTGTACCGTAGCCCCAGTTAGTTTCGGTGCTGCCCATACGCGGGATTCCATTTCCCCACGGTGGCGCGGTATTGGGTTGAGAAGACTCCATGGCGGGATGATGGTTGACTTCGGGCTGTTGCAATCATAGTTGCGCATCTCGGAGAGGCTGTGAGTCGCCGGGCACAGGAGCAGGCTCGGGCAAACTATCATGACCCAAATATTAGCATGCGCCAGCTCCCACTTCAGGGCGAGGGGGGCTCGCAGAAGGACGGGGTGATCACCGTCTGAAAAGCGATCCATTATGCTTGGATACGTAGGGGAATAAGTACGAGACTGTGCAGAGTCTAGGAGGGAAATACGCGGCCACAATATCCATCACCAGGCCAGCCCCCCGAATACCAGCCTTCATCACTGGCACCCAGTCAGTCACGCACACACCTCTAAAAGATGAAGGAGGGGCTGTCTTTTGTGTCCAGTTCCGCTGCCACCAGCGTGATGATTGCGGTGACTCAAATAGCCCATCACGCCAGTAGGCAACAGGGCAGAGAGCAAAATTTGTGATCCCAAAATCTTGGCGGGATGAGGGTGACTAGGGGCTATTGAGATTCGGGAATATTGACCAATGAACACCAATGAAGAACAGATGACTGAGTTTTATAGTGTATTATCTTATAACTTCGAGTCAAACGTAGGTCAAAATTCCGTGATGATTACGCCCAGATAGCAGAGTTTGTATTATGAAGTTTGATTGCACTATCAAGAATGACACGTCGTCTCGAGAAGTCCACGGTCGTGCCTTCTTTGACAACGGACAGCACCACCACAACGAAGGAAGGAACGGAAAACTCCGAAGGGGAAATTTTCTTCTACCTTAGCTTGAGTTCCTTACTTGACCAGCCGTTCGTCTCGATCTTGAATTCTCGTCTGAAAGCCCGTCACCAACTGCCTCGCCGCCTCCTTTGTCTTGAAGACAATAAAAACTGCCCTTTTAGTTAACATGTTGTTTAATACCATCCTGCCGTTGTGGGCCTTGGTCCATTTCGTTACTCCGTGCGCTGCAGAGCACAGTCCGGACGCGGACATCGACATCGTCACCACTATGGTGACAACTTCTGTCTCGACGGAGACAACCCTCTGCCCCGCCCTCCCCACCGTCATCATGGTCACAGTCACGACCACGGTCACGACCACGGCACTCGGCCCGGGTCTGACTGCTCCGCCGCCCTCGTCTCCGCCACCATCGCTGCCGCCGCCTCCGCCGCCGTCTCTGCTGCCGTCTCCGTCACGGTCCCTGCCGCCTGCCCCACGGCCAACGTCAACGCCAACGCCAACGCCGCCGCCGATTCTTCGTCCAGCTCCGGGGCAGATGGCTCGTCCTTTTCCTTTTTTGCCCTTCCGACTTGGGCAAAGTGGCATGTGATTGCCGCATTCACCGTGTTGTGGACGTGGGGCTGTTTCCTGGATCTGACGGTACGCGCTTCAGTGTGCGTGTGCTTCAAACTCCTCTTTTCGGCTCAGTTTATGGCCCGGTTCGCGGCGACGTGGAAATTCTTCTGGACTTGGACCCCTGCCACCGCCGACCCCCCCAATTCTGACGACACCGCCGACCCCGAACACGGCCGCACCGCTCCCAAGAAGGAGGAGGGCGAGTCCAAGAAGGACGATAAGTTGCCTTCACCGGTGCCAAGCTCCAAAAAACGTCTTCGAGCGAGTAGCTCCGTTTAGGTCTTGGGCGTTGCCCATTAAACAAACCGGGCACTGGCCCGTGTGTTTGCCGTTGTGCTGCCTCAGGGATGGAAAACCCGAGCAAACCCGGAATGAAAACCGAAAACCAACGCCAAACGAGCGGAGGCACACTAAGAAAACTCCCACAGCAAATCCAAAGAGGCAGGCACAGGCAACAGGCATACCCAGAGCCACCCACACTTGGGTGGAGGAGCATCGGAGAGGTCACTCAAGAGATACAAGCCCAAGCACTGGCAGATCAAAGAAAGAGGCTATTGCCTACATCCTCTTAAAACGCAGCTCCAAATACACAGTAGGCAAGCACGAGCTCCTGATGCGTGCGCGCAGTAACCGGACGAAAACCCAACCAGAGCAGACTCATCAAGGCGAAGACATACACAACCAACAAGTCACATGCACTCAGACATTAAACATAACTAAACGGGGATAACAACACAATCCGAAGGACCGCTACGCCTAACGCTAGCTGGCAAGCAACTAGACAAGTACCAAATGGAAGTCATTAGGGATGCAAGCAAAAGTTTCTAACTCTACCGGCAAGTAGTGTGCATGCTTCAACTACTGACTTCTTCTCATCTGATGTTCATCGATCCAGAGATGGCGGTAGACCAGCCGCCGGGGGGCCATTCGAAACGTTGATACCTGTTTTTCGGCAATCTTTGAGACCCAGCAAGCAACTTACCTACCCCACATCTGCGGGTTGTCAGAAGAGAAACCCAGAGGTGGCTACGAGCTAAAAACTGATCGATCGAGGTTAGATCTCGCATTGCGCCTCCGGCGAGCCGGCGGCTATCTTGCTTTGACAGGCGAGGTCGAGGTCAACCGAGCATTGTCGCATCTTTCCCAGAGATGCCGATTCAAAACGACACACCCTCCGTCTTTAACCGCAGCCCCGCAATGCCAACACAAGGTTTCGTTCAAAAAACCCAGTAGAAGCCTTTTCAGCCACCCCTTATCGCAAAGCTCCACCTGATCAGATTAGCATCACTTTTCCCCAAGTTTGACGGTCTTCCTCCGCAACCGAAATCGCAACTTGTGTCTAAGCCCCTTAGGCTCTCGACCACCATCCGCTAGGTGTCCGTCCCCCTCGCCCCCGCCTTAAAACCTTTGTGGCTACGGTTTAGCGGGATCAAACCTTCTACCACAACGCACCCGACACTTGAAGGAAAATTTTATTGCTCCAGATGGAACATAAAAAGGCCCTCCAGGATCCAGCGAAGAATCATGCTCTTCCCCGTACATGCGACCGGGCTCAAGATGGCCAACGCCTTTGTCGGGCCTCAGACCTCTCGGGAGCGGGATCATACAACCATCAAGGAGAGTATGGACCCGCTCATTGCTCCGATGCATCACAATGCCATGCATAGCCCACTGTGTGGCCTCCCCGAGAGTATCCTCCTGCGAATAATGAGTTTGACGGACCACGTCAGTCTTTTCTGCCTTCGACGAACCTGCCGAACTTTCATGCGACTCTTCTCTGATCGTCAATTCCGACGCCTTCACGATGACACGATAAAGCACTGGGCGGAAACGAACTGGCCGATGGTCAGTGCCCAGACACTCCGATGGAAGAGCGAGAACGTCCAACCCAGCCTGAAGTCCGCCCTCCGCTTGCTGATCCAAAAGGACATGTACTGCACAACTTGCCGCATCGTCAGGCCAAATCGAAAACAAGCGGACAGTGATCACAAATCGCGCATCAAGCTCCTTTACTGCTCAGCCTGTGCCACCAAACATCCAATAAACCTATTTTCCCATCGCCAGCAACAAGAGGACTCAAGATCACGGATTTGCATTGGAAGAGAGGGGAATGTACGGATTTGTGAGCACGTCGTTCTTACCTGGGCCGATATTCAAACGTTGCGCGGGGAGAGGCACGACCTAGAGATCGACTGTGAAGATGAGAGCCACCTACAACTAAGCGATTCAAGTTCGACGTGCAATAGTTCAGCAGAGTCCGCCGGGATCAGGACCAGGTCGTTACAGCACTGTTGCAATGCCGCTGGCATCGTGTGCGACAGCACACGCCGCCGTCAACATCTCGCTGTACCAGGGATAGTTATCCGCTGGGAAGTTCATATGCAGGTGCCTGGCGCTGGATTGACCGATTCTCTGGAGGGAGCCGACTTCAATCGACAAGTAGGGCAGCTCCGGGAAAATGGAGGTGAATGTTTAGTGACAAAGCCACCAGGCAGGCATAATGTTGAATCCCGGCCCTTCGACCCCAATGTCTGCTCCTGTGTCGACTTCCTCGGCTGCCAGGACGGGGACTGGCGCTTCAGGAGCAGGGAAACCGGGCGGCGCCTCGCATGCATCAGCCACGGACCTGGTATCCCAGCGGGAGAGGAGATGTGGTGGGATTGTGGGCCAACCACCAAGCTTAATGAGTGGCATCATGACAGCGCTAAACACAGCTGGCATTATCATCAATCCTTCAAAGTGAAGAAATGCGAAAGTTCAACCGACTGCTTTCAGATCAATTACGGTAAACACATCCTGCTTACACCGTGCCGACCATGCCACGGGCCGAAGGTCTTCAAGAGGGAAACAATGAAGCCGACTTGTTACAATTGGATTGCCGCGCTGGATCCAGAGTCCTACGGCATACAGGACGACTCGGACAGGTATGGCGTCGACTGGTGCGACACCGACACCTGTCTTAACCATCACCGCTTCCATGCTATGAATCTGGCGAGGAATATCGCTTCGAGCTACGGCAGATGGAACGGGAAATCCGGCGGACGCAGAGTATGGGGCAGTCTGCGAGGGCTGTTTTCCAGGAAGTAGCAGCAGCAGTGTTATATATGGGGGCAAGATGGTTTATGTTTGATGGGTTTACTTGGCAAGGGTATTTGTGAGACATGGAAACTCAGAGCTGTCTGGAAATGCAATGGAGTTTAATTGGGCTGCCATCCAACACGGGATTGGGCGGACGGGCGGCCCAGAGGCTGAGTAGTATAAGCGTGATCATACTGATTACCTAGTGGCATAAATGTGGAGATAGATGGTAAATCAACCGGTGTTTGGTTTCCAGTTTGGCAAACAGTTCAGAAAGATTACACATCGCAATTTGACATTCAGAACGATGAGCCCTTGCGTGGTGTGCAAGGGCGCTAACAAAGACAAAATATGCGTCACTCCGGGAGTCACCAGGTCCGAGGGGAGAAGCCCTTGGACAAGAAATGGAAGTTTCTGTCGTATTCTGTTCCCACATAGGCCGCGTCAGGGCTTGTTCTATGTCCCGACGCTTCAACGGTCCACGTGGTTTGAAGCCCTCGCGTCACGAATCGTAACTTCTCCTGGCACGGCAGCCTTTATCGTCCTGATTATCATGTAATCTAGTTGTAGTGATACCCAAACTTTTCTTCTATACCCCGGCCATCGTACAAAACATTGTGAAAGTGTCGATACCAAGTTCATGCGATCTGCCATCGACCGGTCTCGGTCTTGGGGACTCTCAGTCAGGGGACGGCCTAAGCCTCACCCCGTCGGCCCAACTCCATGCTACTCGACGGATCCAAGGCCTGGAACTCGCTATTCTTCGCCGAATTTCCTTTCGCCTTTCGCCTCAACCCCCTGGGGTAGCTGCTTTCAGGTCCCTTGAGAACAAGGCCGGGATGCACAATGTTCAAAATCAGGAGTGCGATGAACATTGGGAATCCGTCCAGACCCAGCTGGTAGGCTTCGTTGGTCAGAATCGGGTTCGACTCGGAAGCACCGCCGCCAAATTCGACGAGGCGGAATATCACTCGGACCTGTTTGGGCTAGAGTTAGATGTGTGCTATGGTCCGTGGAGGTGAGGGAGTTGACGTACCACGATCAAGAGGATGACGCTGATCAAGACCCACACTAGAGGTCTGACCCATTTCGTACTCCGCGCCAATGTACCAAGTTGAATTCTCTGCTCGATACGGCGGAAAAAGACGACCGTCACGACGCCGAACACAACGACAAAAAGCAGCTGGACGCCGATGCCTCCCATGTATATCCGCTGGCCTGTGATTACGGTCTCGCCCCCATCTGTGTTGGCAAGCATCGATCCTCCCACGGCCTGGACGAGGAACGACACGATGTCGGCAGCGACAAAAATCTTGGCTAGCCAACGCGGAGACACGCCGAAGATTCTTTCCTGCGGGAGGAGGAAGTGGATGAGGCGTGAGACGATCATGTAGACGAATGCGTTGATCCCTGTGAGCGCTGGTTAGCGAGATAGTATTGGGCAACGGTCGGGTGCGTAAGAAGGCGTACACAGTGGGGCGAGCAGGAAAAGCAAAGTCGATGTAATAACATAAACCGAGTTTTGTTGGTCGCGCGCGCCGATGGCTCGGAGGGCGAAGCAGCAAAGCTCCCACGCCGAGCCCATCACAACAACCCAGCAAAACCACTTTCCGTTCTTCGTCAGCGTACATTCGACGGGTAGGGTGCCGGTATAGTCGAAGGGAGTCAGAGCCATACCTTTCGGTAAACAAACATCTGGGTTGCGTGTGCAAGGGTCGTCAAGGCAAAGAGAACAGCGAACGTAGTGTTCGCTGCAAAACTCGGGTAAAAGCCGTAGTTCGCGTTGCAGGCGTCTGATGGGACGTAGCCGTTGCTGTCAGGGATGGCCGATGTGCATTCGGGCAGCCCGGTCGTTGTCGATGTAGGGGTCTCCATGCTGTAAGTCGCTCCGTGGTCGTAGCACAGGGGGTTCTATCTCTGGTCTTCGTCTGGGTGAGGAGTAAGAAGCGATGAAGTTGAGCTGCCCTGGGAAGAAAAAGGCCATGTTGCTGGGAGAGGTCGACATATTTATTCGCGACTCGCGTCCGTGGGATTCGTGATCCATCCCACAGCCCATGCTCGGTGTAATGCAGTGTCGTGGCTGACGAAAAGGGATAGACGCCATGTGGTGGGATGTTGGTCGGGGCATGCATGGCAAATTCGGGGGCGCAGCCACAGCCCTGTTAACCCTTGTCAATTCAGCCCGGATGGATGCCTTTGATTGGTCCGCTCGCCGCTTTCGTCGTTTTGAAGACAGGGGTCAAAACTCGAGACACAGCTTGGCCCCACCTTGGCGTGCCAGCACCGACGACACTCCTTCAGGAGGCTGCGACAGACAATTGATGACCAACAGCTCGTTTTCTTAACGAGCCGAATGGGCGTTGCCCGTTTCGGCTGATGAATCACGTTGCAGCCTCCGGCAGGTGCTTCGTCATTCCAAGCGGCCAAAGAACGTACTTCTTGTGGCTTGCAGGCAGCTGCAGCGCTGCCCTCTCGACCCAGCGCAAAAGGGTCTCTTCGCGCATGGCAAAACCGCGGACCGGCCCCACCGAATCCAACAGCCAGCTCAACATCCAGAAATGCGCGAGAAGGATCTGAGCGGTAAGATTTCTGTCATTCGTGAAGTGGGAAAATTCATCAGGGTCCATCTCGTTGGTCATCGCGTACAGAGGCACAAGTTCAAGGCAGGCTAAAGGTCAGTTAGCTGTCCGACGCAATAGTTCTTGGGGTTATCAAGAGACATACCGGCATTTGGATTATCCCTAGCCACACGGACGACTCTTTGCAGAGATGACAAGTATTGTAGTTCCGCTGGACTCTGGCAGAGCGGCCCAACAAGACGCAATGAAGCTTCAAAGTCTTCTAAGGCTTGATAAAGCTTCTCTCGCGCTGAATTGGTCGGGAGGGCTTCAGACATGTCCTGGCCTAGATATGTGCGCATGCTCTCAACATAAGCGTCCTCTGTAAAGCCGCGGAAGATGGAACGATCCATAGACGGAATCACGCTCGTCTGAATGACCAGCCACCCGCGCAACATGCGCAGGAACTCCATCATACCGTCGTCCATATAGGTTGACTGAAAAGTAAGTACGATGGTAGTGGCAAGTCTGGCATCGCCGTCGACAGGGAAAGCGCTTGGTGTTGAGAGCGCCTCGTTCATGGCGGCGATGGCCCGGACGCGGTGATTTAGAGCATGGATCGAGTAGTCGGCCGAGCCGCAAGCAGTCAGATTCTGCGCCGCCAAGGCCAGCATGGCATGCGCGAGGAAATCGTACTGAGGTTCAGGTCAGCGTACAAACTCGGTGCCTAGGAATGCAGCCATCGGGGTAGCTACCTCGTGGGATATCGCGGCAACATCCTGCCACACCTTAGCTTCGCCGAAGGGTAGCGGCGGGTGGCCTGCAGTAAGGAAGTGGTGAAAAAAGCGAAGATCCTCAAAGACGAGGGTCGAAGGCGTGGTGCGCAGTGCCCCGGATGGCTCGTACGGAGGCGGCGAGGCGGGCTGTGTGTACCGGCAATCGAGACCTAGGCGCCGACATGCCCGGCAGTTTGGGAGTTCTTCGGAGCATTTGACTCGTCGAGTTTTGCAGGTGATACATCCGTTTCTCGATTTGCGGTGGCCCTTTCCTGGGACCGGGCGACCTCGTTTGGGCATGGTGTCTGCCGCCCCCAAGCCTATCTGCCGGGCTTCCTGTCCCTGGGTTTGCGCCATTGACAGAAATAGAATTATGGGTTGGGTAGGCGATGAATTTCGATTTCA
>Ga0247776_10000321_pt1 | contig 11418 bp, 13 predicted proteins | sample UWRJL199509C5_FD_179912 | JGI IMG/M metagenome (GOLD analysis project Ga0247776, IMG submission 179912) | Plant litter microbial communities from Arlington Agricultural Research Station in Wisconsin, United States - UWRJ-L199-509C-5 | ecosystem: Environmental > Terrestrial > Plant litter >...
GCGTCGACGCTATCTCTTCGGTACGGCAAGCGGCAAACAAACGGCAAATGAGAGTAGGCGAATATGCCGAGCTGCTTAACACCCGTGCTAAGTGCTTGATTTAATGGTGGCCGGGGACGGAATCGAACCGCCGACACGGGGATTTTCAATCCCCTGCTCTACCAACTGAGCTACCCGGCCAGGATGTACTGCTTGCGTGCGGTCGCGATGCGGCCGCAGCGGGGCCGCGTATTAGAGCGGCGGTGCAGGAATCCGTCAAGCGGGTTGGCGCGATCGCCTGCCAGCGCGGCCATCCGCGCTTCCTTTGCGGCCGACGGCACAGCATGACTTCCGGCCTGTTGCTCTTTCCAGTGCTTTCTTCTACAACTGTAGTACGACAATTGTAGAAAGCGAGTCTCACCGATGGGCAAACGAGCGGATATCAGCCTGAGCGAACTGCAGATCGCGCTGATGCGCGTGCTGTGGACGCGCGGAGAGACCAGCACGGCCGATGTGGCGGTACAGCTGGCGGAGGAGCGCGGGCTCAAGCACACGACGGTGGCGACCTTGCTGACGCGGCTGCAGAAGCGCGGTGTGGTCGCGCAGCGGCGCGATGGGCGCCAGCTGTTCTACCGCGCGTTGGTCGACGAGGCCGATGTGCGGCGCTCGATGGTCGCCGATCTGCTCGGTGCGCTGTTCGCCGGCGATGCGCAGGAACTGGTCGCGCATCTAGTGCAGGAATCGGAAATCGCGCCCGGCGATCTGGCCAAGGTGCGTCGTCGTCTGGCGCGGGGAGAAAACGATGCATAGCGAATCGATCGTTGCGTGGCTGCTGACCTTTGCGCTGCACGCGAGTGTACTGCTCACGCTGGCTTGGATCGTCGATGGCGGCGCGCTGAGCGCACGCCCGGCATGGCGCGAATTGCTCTGGCGCACCGCTCTGTTCGGTGGCCTGCTGACCGCGAGCGTGCAGACGTCGCTGGATCTGCACACCACGGCGCGCTTCGCCTTGCCGGTGGTGCAGCTAGGCGCTTCGACACGCGTTGCGGCGACGAGCGAAGAGACTGCGAATCTTCCACCTGCTGCAAAGCAAGCTCACGATCAACGCGGCAAACACGCGGCGCCAGCTGCGGTCCTCGAACAGACTCCGCTGCAGGCGGCGCGAGTGACGCCTGCGTCCGAACCTGCGGCCAGCACATCACGATTTGCAGGCATCTCCTGGCAGATCGCGCTGCTGGCCGCGTGGCTCGCCGGCAGCCTGCTCGCACTGTTCCGGCTATTCGCCACATGGTGGCGGCTCGAAGGCGCATTGCAGCAGGCGGAACCGCTGCATGACGCGACCATCGCGACCGATGCCGCTGCGCTCGCGCTGCAAGCCGGTGTGCGTGTACCGCGACTCGCCGTGCTCGACGAACTCGCAAGTCCGTTCGCCGCCCGTGGCCGGCGTATCGTGCTGCCGCGCTGGGCGTGCGAACTGCTCGATCGCGAGCAGTTGCGCGCGATGCTCGCGCACGAGACCGCGCATCTGGCGCGGCACGACGCCGCGTGGAAATTCGCGATCGCAGTCTGCCGTGCGCTGCTGTGGTTCCTGCCGCTGGCCGGAATCGCGCGGCGACGTCTGGACGAAGCGGCGGAACTGGCCTGCGACGCCTGGGCCGCACGCCATCTCGGCGACGGCCGCTCGCTCGCCGAATGCCTCGCCGAATGCGCCGAGCGGCGGCTGCACGGCTTCGAATCCTGGCTCGCACCGGCAATGGCGCAGCGCGATTCGCCGCTGCTGCAGCGTATCGATCATCTGATTGGGGGAACACCGATGAACACCACGTTGTCGCATCTGCGTGCGGGTTCTGCCGCGCTGCTGGCGCTTGCGTTGGCGATCGTGCTGCTGCCGGGGTTCGGTGCGCAGGCACAGGCGCAACCGGCGCCGCCGAGTCCGCCGCCGCCGCCCTCCGCGCCGCCTGCGCCGCCGTCACCGCCTTCACCGCCGGCAGGATCGGAAAGTCACGTGCATATTTCGAGCGACTCGGGCCTGTTCGGCAAGAAGCGCCAGAGCACGACGATCCGCTCCGACGACGGACACCGCAGTATCGAGGTCGACATCAAGGGCGAGCTCGCGTTCAACGAGCATGACGACGATGTCGCCAGCCTCAGTGACGGCGGCAGCGCCAGCTTTGCCGAAACCAAGGACGGCGTGCAGCGCCGCGTGCAGTACCGTAGCCAGGGCGAAAAAATCGAACGCCGCTGGTTCGTCGATGGGGTCGAGCGTCCCGCCGATGCGGCGCAGCAGGCCTGGATCGCCGCATTTCTTCCCAGCGTGATCCGCGATTCGGCGATCGGCGCCGAAGCGCGCGTGAAGCGCATCTATGCCAGCGGCGGCGCGCCCGCCGTGCTCGACGAGATCGGCCGCATCGATGGAAATTATGCGCGCGGCGTGTATCTGAAACAGCTGTTCGCGACGGCCAAGCTCGCGCCGGCCGACGTGACACGTGCGCTCGGCCTGATCGATGGCTTCGATTCGGATTACGAACGCCGCAATGCGCTCGCGGCGCTCGCCGCGGCCGCGCCGCTCGACGCCGCGCAGCAGAAAGTCGTGATGGGCCAGGCCGAGAAAATCGGTTCCGACTACGAGCGCGCCGAACTGCTGGTCGGCATGCTGCCCAAGCTCGCGCCCGATGCCGACGTGCGTCAGGCCTGGCTGCATGCGGCGGACAAGCTCGGTTCCGACTACGAACACCGGCGCACCTTGAGCGCGCTGCTCGACAAGACCCAGCTCGACGATGCGACGCTCGGCCAGGTCATCACCTCGGCCGACTCGATCGGTTCGGACTACGAGCGCCGCGAGCTGCTGGTCTCGGCCGTGCGCCGCGTCGGCGACAGCGAGCGCGTCGCGCCGATGTATGCGAAGGCGGTCGGCGGCATCGGCTCGGACTACGAACGGCGCGAAGCGCTGCTCGCGCTGATCCGCGCACCGAAGTTCGGCGCCGGCGCTTCGCGCGCCGTGCTCGATGCGGCCGGCAACATCGGCTCGGACTACGAATGCCGCGAAGTCTTGATCGCGCTGGCGCGCGTGATGCCGGACGATGCCGGTTTGATCTCGCGCTACCGCGAGGTGGCCAGGCGGCTGTCGGATTCGGAGCGCGGCGCCGCCGAACGCGCGCTGGATCATTTCCAGAGTTGAGTGTGCTCGACGGCGCCGCTCGAGCTGGTTGCAAAAAATCCATCCCGAACGCGCTGGAGCGAATGAATGGATTCGAACCGGCGCATGCCGATGCATGCGCCGAAACGGGGTGGTCTGACGTCGTGGAGAAACCCATTCCACGGAAAGCCAGATGAAGCGCCACCTCGTCGCTACGCTGTTCGCCGCGCTTGCCAGCATGGTCAGCCTGACCGCGCAGGCCGATACGCCGGAAACCCAGCAGGATAATCTCGACCGCTACACGCCGTACCTGCAGGCGCCGGTCGATCAGTTCCCATACTGGTCGCTGTACAAGTGGCAGCTGGTCGGTGCCGAAAAGATCGTCGTCTGGACGACCGTCAAGGATGCCTATCTGCTGACCGTCGAGCAGCCGTGTGCCAAGCTGCAATGGACCCATGGCATCACGCTGTCGACCCAGCAAAGCCGTTTCGTCAGCCGGCGCCTCGATTACGTCAATGCGGATGGCGACCGCTGCCGCATCATCCAGATCCAGCCGCTCGACTACGCGCGCCTGCTGAAAGACCAGGAAGTGCCGCCGAAATAAATCGGCTCAGCCCTCCGGCGCGACGTAGCCGGCGGGCTTTTCCGAGCCGTCGCCGAAAAAGTATTTTTCCATTTCGGCAGCGATGAACGAGCGCGTCTTCGCATCCAGAGGATTCAAGCGGTTCTCGTTGATCAGCATGGTCTGGTGCGCCAGCCAGCCGGCCCAGGCCTCTTTGGAGACCTGCTCGTAGATGCGCTTGCCGAGTTCGCCCGGCCAGGGGGCGAATGCGAGGCCTTCGCCTTCGCGCTGCAGTTTCACGCAATGGACGCGTCGCGTCATCGAATTTCCTTATTGAGAGCTTGCAGCAGTTTACGCACCGGTGCCGGCAGCCCGAGCGCGTCGAGTCCGGCCGTCGCATGCCAGCCATAGTCGGCAGCGTCGGCAACGCGATCGGTCGATGACGCTGCGTGCAGCAGCAGCGGCGTTATCTGCAGATGATAGTGGCTGAACGTGTGCACGAAGCGATCCAGCGTCATCGTCAGGTCCGCGCGCACGCCGTAGCGGTCGTACAGGCAGCGCGAGGCCGTCGTGGCATCGTCCACTTCTGGAAAACTCCACAAGCGCGCCCACACGCCGGTCGGCGGACGGCGTTCGAGCAGTATGCGGCCTTCCGCGTCACGCACGACCAGCATCGTGGTCGCACGCGTCGGCACGGCGCGCTTCGGCTTGGCTTGCGGCAGCTGTGCGATCAGGCCTTCGCGCAAAGCGACGCAGCCGGATGATACGGGGCAGCGCAGGCAGTGCGGACGCGAGCGCACGCACAAGGTCGCGCCGAGATCCATGATCGCCTGCGTGTAGTCGGCGACGCGCGTCCGCGGCGTATGCGCTTCGGCACATTCCCAAAGCTCGCGCTGCACCGCGGTCGCGCCGGGCCAGCCGTGTATGCCATGCCAGCGCGTGAGCACGCGGCGCACATTGCCGTCGAGAATCGCGTGGCGCTCGCCCCAGGTCTGCGCCAGGATTGCAGCGGCGGTCGAGCGGCCGATGCCGGGCAGGCCGGACAAGGCCCCGATATCGCGCGGCAGTTCGCCGCCATGCTGCTCGACGCATAGTTGCGCCGTGCGCTGCAGATTGCGTGCGCGGCTGTAGTAGCCGAGGCCCGACCACAGTGCGAGCACCTGGTCCTGCGAGGCCGCGGCGAGCGCGGCCAGCGTCGGCAACGCGTCGACGAAGCGCTCGAAATAGGGGATGACCGTACGCACCTGCGTCTGCTGCAGCATGACTTCGCTCAGCCAAACACGGTACGCACTGCGCGCCTGCTGCCACGGCAGATCCTTGCGGCCGTGGCGCTCGTACCAGGCGAGCAGCGCGCGCGCGAAGGCGTCGGCTGTGCCACCCGGCATCGCAGCTGTCTGGGCGGGATTCGACATACAGATTATTGCTTTTGCGGCGTCGGCGCGGCGTCGTCGATCTCGACGCGCAAGCCTTCGATATGCGTTGCACCGATCTCCACGCTGCGCGCGGACGCGCTGCCGTCGAGCGGCGGCAGCGCATCGGTCGCCGTACCGGTAGCGCGCCATTGCGCGAGCCAGCCGGCGAGATCGCTTGCATTGGCAAGCTGCAGGTCGACGCCGTCGGCGAGCTTGCGCCCGGCGGACATGACGACGCCGTCATGCAGGTCGAGGACGAAGCGCACGTCGGTGGACGACGTGCCGGCAGGACGCGCCGCGAGCCAGGCTGACAGCGCGTCGAGGTCCAGCACGGGCCGTTCGACCACGATGCGTTCGATGTCGATGCGATCACTCCACAGCGTATGCCAGGGCACGATCACGTCGAGCGACGCGGCGGTCAGCAGCGCTGTGTCCTTGGATTTCAAGACGGGATTGGGCAGCACCAGATGCAGGTTCGGCGTGAAATCGAATCCGGCGCTGCCGTCGAGCGTGAGTTCGGCACCGGTCAGGCTGCGCGTCTGCTCGATCAGCAACGTCGTCAGCCGCTGCGGACGCGAATAGCGATGCAGCACGAATGCACCGAGGGCGCCGGATACGATCAGCAGGCACAGCACGACGAGCCAGCGGCGACGGCGGCGCCGCGCTCGCGCGTCGGTGTCAGCCATTGCCCTTCAGCGTCGCCGGCAGCAGGCCGTCGACGAAGGCCGCGGCATCGAACACGCGCAAGTCTTCGGCGCTTTCGCCGAGGCCGACGTAGCGGATCGGCAAGCCGAATTCCTGTGCAAGCGCGAATACCACGCCGCCTTTGGCGGTGCCGTCGAGCTTGGTCACGACCAGGCCGCTGACACCGATCGCCTGGCTGAACTGGCGCACCTGGTTGATCGCGTTCTGGCCGGTGGTGCCGTCGATCACCAACAGCGCCTCGTGCGGAGTCTCGGGATCGAGCTTGCCGAGCACGCGACGGATCTTCGACAACTCGTCCATCAAGCCCGATTGCGTGTGCAGGCGCCCGGCGGTGTCGGCGATCAGCACATCGCTGCTGCGCGAGCGTGCGGTCTGCAACGCATCGAAGATCACGCTGGCCGAATCCGCGCCGGAACCCTGCGCGATCACCGGCACGTCGTTGCGCGTGCCCCAGCTCTGCAATTGTTCGACGGCGGCCGCGCGGAAGGTGTCGCCGGCGGCGAGCAGGACCGAGCGGCCCTCCTTGCGGAAACGCCAGGCGAGCTTGCCGATCGTCGTCGTCTTGCCGACGCCGTTGACGCCGACGATCAGGAGCACGAAGGGTTTGCGGCCGCCGACATCGAGCGGGCGTTCGACTTTTTTCAGGCGTTCGACCAGGTCGGCGCGCAACGCGGCCAGCAAGGCGTCGACGTCGGCGAACTCGCGGCGGCCGACGCGCGCGCGCAGCTTTTCGACCAGTTCGGTCGACGCGGCGACGCCGACGTCGGCGGTGATCAGACAGGTTTCGAGCTCGTCGAGGAAGGCATCGTCGAGCGCCGGATGGCGCGTGAACAACGCGGACAGGCCGCGCGCGAAGCCGCTGCCGGACAGGCGTTCGCGCCAGGAGCGCTTCGCCGGCATCGCTGCCGCTTCAATGTCAGCGGGCGATGCGTCTTCGACGGGTTCTGCCGCCGCCGGCTCGAACACGCTCTCGCTGGCGGCTTCCGCCACGAGCGGCGCGTCGACCGGTTGCGCTTCGGTGTCTTCCGGCGGCGCGATGGCCTCGGCCGGAGCGACGGCCTCCGGCGTTTCCGCGGTCGGCTTTTTTTTCTTCCAGAACTTCAGCATCGCGAACGAACAGGCGAGAATGCGAGCCTTCCATGCTAACACCCGCGCCGGACGCGCAAGGCAGCCGATGTCGAAAGTAACGGGCAGATCCAGCGGCGGCCTGCGCATCGTCGCCGGGCGCCTGCGCGGCAGCCGCCTTGCCGTGGCAGACGCCGAAGGCCTGCGGCCGACGCCCGACCGCGTGCGCGAGACATTGTTCAATTGGCTGATGCCGGTGCTGGACGGCGCGCGCTGCCTCGATCTGTACGCCGGTACCGGCGCGCTCGGCATCGAGGCCTTGTCGCGCGGTGCCGGCGAATGCGTTTTCGTCGAGCGTGATCGCACGCTGTGCCGCCAGCTGCAGGACAATCTCGCGCGGCTCAAGGTCGAACAGGCGCGTGTCGTCAACGACGAGGCGTTCGGATTCCTCGAGTACGAGCCGGCGCAGCCGTTCGATCTGGTCTTTCTCGATCCGCCGTTCGCGGCGAATCTATGGAACGACACCGCGCGCCGGCTGGAGCAGGGCGGCTGGCTCGCTGCGCACGCGCAGGTCTACGTGGAGGCGGCGCCGACGGCGCAATTCACCGCGCCGGAGAACTGGCCGCTGCATCGCGAGGCGCGCGCTGGCGCAGTGCACTACGCGCTGTATCGTCGCCTGCCGCCTGATCCGCTAAGCTAGCGGCCCTCGCGCGACCAACACGCTCTAAGGACGGCAGCAAACCCCATGGCGATATCGCAGCAGCGCTCGCGCATCGCGGTCTATCCGGGCACGTTCGATCCGATCACGAACGGCCACATCGACCTTGCCAGCCGTGCGTCGCCGCTGTTCGACCGTGTCGTCGTCGCGATCGCGGACAGTTCGACCAAGGGCCCGAGCTTCACCCTCGACGAACGCATCGACTTGGCGCGCACGGCTTTGCAGGGCCTGCCGAACGTCGAAGTGCGCGGTTTCGCCGCGCTGCTGGCGGATTTCGTCGAAGACATCGGCGCCGGCGTGATCCTGCGCGGCCTGCGCGCGGTGTCGGACTTCGAGTACGAATTCCAGCTCGCCAGCATGAACCGGCATCTGATTCCGGCCGCCGAGACCTTGTTCCTGACGCCGGCCGAACAGTACAGCTTCATCTCCTCATCGCTGGTGCGCGAGATCGCGCGACTCGGCGGCGATGTGTCCGGGTTCGTCCACCCGGCCGTGCAACAGGCGCTGCGAACGCGCTATCTGAAATCGATCAACAACCAGAGGTAGAAACGACCATGCGCAAGATTTTCTCGATCGCTACCGTTGCCTGCGTCGCCGCGTTCGCCTTGAGCGCCTGCGACAACGGCGAAAAGGCCAAACAGGACGCCGCCGCGGCTGCCGCCGCCCAGGCGCCCGCCGTGATCCCGGCGCCGACCACCGGCGACAAGGAAGCGTGGAAGAAGTATCTGATCAGCGTCGTCACCGCGAACATGCAGAACGTCAAGAGCACGCATCCGTACATGTATTTCGTGCCGGGCGGCGATGACGACGCTGCCAAGGGCGACCGTGCCAACCAGCTCGAAAACGTCAAGACCACGGTCGCGCGCGGTGTGCTGCCGGGCAACATGCTGGCGTTCGGCGGCCCGGATTCGACCCTGACCGCGCAGATGGTCACCGACGCGTTCAAGGACGCGCAGGCCGGCTCGTTCAAGGACGTGGTCGTGCTGTTCGTCGGCAAACCCGCCGATGGCGACACGCTCAAGCAGGCCCTGGCCGCCTCCGGCGCCGACGTGCGCGTGGTCGAAGCGAAGTAAGCGCTGCGACATCGAGGAATCATTTCCTGCCGTCGTCCCGGCGAAAGCCGGGAGCCGGCTTCGACAAGCCGCAGCTTCGACAAGTCCAGCTTCGACAAGCCCGCGCCCGCTACGGCAAACCGATGCACACGCGGTCGCGGTGAAGCAACGCGAGCAACGCGTCGCAGAGCCGCTGAACCACTACCCCTCGTCGTCCCAGCGAACGCCGCGACCCGGCGTCTCGCTTTTTCCGCAGCCCCTTCGCCATCAACGACCCCTCGTGGTGCGCGCTGCTTCGAGCCAGCCGACTGCATGCGCTAAGCTGCACGCATGTCACTCAAGATCACCGATGTCTGCGTCAACTGCGACGTCTGCGAACCGGTCTGTCCGAACAAGGCGATTTATCTCGGTCCCGAGATCTACGAAATCGCACCGGATCTGTGCACCGAATGCGTCGGCCACTACGACACGCCGCAATGCGTCGAGGTGTGTCCGGTCGAATGCATCTTCGTCGATCCGGATCATGCGGAATCGCAGGAGCAGCTGCTCGCGAAATATCAAACCCTGACCGAAAAGGAACACCCATGAAGCGCGCTTCCGGCTTTTTCATCGCAGGCGCGGCGGCTCTGACGTTCGTCGCCGCAAACCCGGCGCGGGCGGCCGACAAGCCGCCCCATGCGGCGATCGCGAGCGCACACACGTTGGCGACGCAGGCTGGTTTCGAGGTGCTCGCGCAAGGCGGCAATGCGTTCGATGCCGCGGTCGCAGTCGCTTCCACGCTGTCCGTCGTCGAACCGCAGAGCTCGGGAATCGGCGGCGGTGCATTGTTCCTGCTGCGCCGCGCGAGCGATGGCAAGGAAGTGATGCTCGACGCGCGTGAAACCGCACCGGCTGCGGTGAAATCGTCCGACTATCTGGATGCGAGCGGCGAGCCCGATCGCGACCATTCGACCAATGGCGCGTTGTCGGCCGCGATTCCGGGCGAGCCGGCCGGCATCGTCTGGATCGCCGAACACTACGGCAAGCTGCCGCTGGCGAAATCGCTGGCGCCGGCGATCCGCATCGCGCGCGAGGGTTTCAAGCCGGATGCGCGCATGCTCGGCGAACTGGCCGGGCGCAAGGACGTGATCGCGCGCTACCCGGGCTCGAAGGCACTGTACCTGGTCGACGGCGAAGCGCCGAAGGCCGGTTGGACGTTCAGGACGCCGGATCTCGCGCGCGTGCTCGAACGCATCGCCGCGCACGGCAACGATGGCTTCTATCGCGGCGAGCTCGCGCAGACGCTGGTCGACGGCGTGCGCAAGGAAGGCGGCAACTGGTCGCTGGCGGATCTATCCGGCTACGTCGCCAAGGAGCGCGCGCCGCTCGCGTTCGATTATCGCGGCTGGCATATCGTCACCGCGTCGCCGCCGTCGTCCGGCGGCATCGCGATCGCCGAGATGCTGAACATCCTCGGCGGCTACGATCTGGCCAAGCTCGATCAGGTGCACCGTGTGCACCTGACAGTCGAAGCGATGCGGCGTGCGTATCGTGACCGTGCCGAGTATCTGGGCGATCCGGATTTCGTGCAGATGCCGATCGCGCAGCTAACCAGCGCCGACTATGCCGCCGGACTGCGCGCCTCGATCCACCTGGACAAGGCGACGCCGAGCGATCTGCTGCCCGGCTACCTGACCCCGCCGCAAGGCACGCACACCTCGCATTTCTCGATCATCGACGCCGACGGCAACCTGGTGTCGGAAACGCAGACGGTCAACCTGATCTTCGGCTCGGCCTTCGTCGTGCCCGGCACCGGCTTCGTACTGAACGACGAGATGGACGACTTCGCCCTCGTCGCCGGCAAGCCGAATGCGTATGGCCTGCTCGGCAACGACAACAACGCGCCGAAACCCGGCAGCCGGCCGCTGTCGTCGATGACGCCGAGCTTCGTCGTCGGCAAGGACAAGATCGGCGTGATCGGCACGCCCGGCGGCAGCCGCATCATCACGATGGTGCTGGAAGGCATCCTCGCCTTCATCGATGGCGAGCTGCCGGAGAAATTCGTCGGCAATCCGCGCTATCACCATCAATACATGCCCGACGTGATCTCGGCCGAGAGAGGCGCGTTCAGCGCGGACGAGGTCAAGCAGCTCGAAGCGATGGGCCACACGGTCAGCGAATCCGAGCGTCGCTGGGGCTTCATGAATGCGGTCAGCTGGGATCGCAAGACCGGCGAGATGCATGCGGGATCGGATCCGCGCGGGGATTCGGGCAGCGGCGTGGTGAAATAGCGTGCTGGAATTTGGCGTTTTCGCGGTGCGCTGTTGCGCGAGATCCGAACGGCGCGTTTGAAGGAGGCAGATCGATGATCGGTTCGACGTGGATACTCCGCAGATTTCCCGGTCTGCGCAGCATGTTCCTGGTTTGCGTCGTCACGCTGTTCGCGCCGGCTGCGTCGCCTGCGTTTGCAGCCAGCCTCACCGTCGCGCGCAGCGACGGTCCGGCGACGCCGGCCGGCGTGCCGGGCGGCTACGTGGTCACGCCGAACGGCTACTTTCACCCGTCCTGCGTGCACCACGTCGACGCGGACCAGCGCGTCCAGCAAGACGGCACCATCGAGAACGCCGACCACAGCCTGCAACGTCCCGCCGCCTGCGCCTACGCGCATTTCGACGCGCGCGGACATCGCATCGATGCGAACCAGGGCGCGATCGCGACGGACGGCGCTCTGGGGACCGACGACTTCGTCCGCGGCGACACCATCTACACCGGCACCTTCGATGTCTATGTCGGCTACATCGAGTCGCTGA
>Ga0247776_10000325_pt1 | contig 11331 bp, 9 predicted proteins | sample UWRJL199509C5_FD_179912 | JGI IMG/M metagenome (GOLD analysis project Ga0247776, IMG submission 179912) | Plant litter microbial communities from Arlington Agricultural Research Station in Wisconsin, United States - UWRJ-L199-509C-5 | ecosystem: Environmental > Terrestrial > Plant litter >...
GGCCCCAAGTTCAGCATCGTCAACGAATCGAAGCACCCGATCCTGTTTGGGTCGCTCGTCGCTTACTTCTATGACAAGGCCGGAAAGCAGCTGGAGGTGACCGCCGATGGCAAGCCACGGCCGATGCAGGTCTGTTCCGGTAGGATCTTCGCGGGTGCCGTGAAGCCCGGGGAGAAGATTTTCATGTTCTTCTCGTGCGTGAAAAAAACGCACGTTCCCGAAGGAACCGCCGCCATCCAAGCAGAGGTCAAGACCGTGGGTTTCACGGATGATGCCGGCAAAGAGAGCCTGTTCTACTGGTCGAACCCGGAGCTCGCTCCCGAAAAGCGCCCGAAGAGTGACCCGAAAGCCAAGCCAAAGAAGAAGTAACTGCAGCGCGGCGCCGCTGCGAGCAGCTGGGGGGCGCTCGCAGGGCGCGCCACGCAGCTCGCAGCGCGTGTCTGCTGCCCGCGGCCAGCCCGCTGACGCGGGAAGAACTTTCGCGTGCGTGCGTATGGCTACCCGCAATGAAATCACTGCTGCTGATTTTGGGGATACTCGGGGCGACCTTGGCGATGCCTGCGCGGGCCGAGGCAAAGGGGCTACTCATCTACAATTCGGGCAACCAGACATTCGCGACGGGGCCACTGCCGGCTCCCTATGACGCGGACCCGGAGCTCGCCGGTTTTCAGGCCGGCTATCTGTGCAAGGTTCAGGGGGTTTTCTGGTCTTATTTCTCGGTCAGCGAGTGCAAGCCGGTGGCCTTCCAGGGCGAGCGGTACGTCGAAGGTCCCGAGCTCGCGCAAGCGCTCAGCACCAAGTACGGCGAAAGCGACATGCAGCGGGGGATTTGGGGCCGCTTCGGCTGGATGCTCTTGGTCCTCGGCGCCGCCGCCGGTCTTCTGATCTGGTTGAAGGAGGTCATCACTGGCAAGGGTGATGACGACGACGAGGACGCGAAGGCACCCAGCGACGCTTCGTGATCGCTCGCTCGCCGAGGCAACCCGGCCAGCCCCCGCTCTCGACTATCTGACGAAGATCTCGTCCATCGCTGTCCCTCCGCGCCGCCAAGGCTGACCAGAAAGCACGGAATTTTGCAAGCCCGCCCCGGCGCGCACCGGGGCTTCGGGTGTTGCAGAAGAGCAAGCCGGTGATGCAGACTAGAGTGGCGTGATAGGTTGTCTGGCGGAGCAGCGGCACGATGACTCACAGTTTCGGATTCGCGGCGGGGAGCGGCAGTGTCCCGGTAGATGAGCGGCGAAATTTCGCGCTCGGCGTAGACGGCTTTCGCTATGGCGATCTGTTCGAGCCCGAACGACTCGCAGCACTCGACACCGCCTTCCGGGCGGAGCTGAGCCAGCGCGACGCCGGACTGGCAAAACGCTTCGAAGGCTATCGGGCAGGGCTGCCCCTCTCACCCCCCGACGAGTCCGAGCTGTTGATCGCCGTCGCGCGGACGCTGGGGCGGTTCGTGGCACGGCTGTTCGACGTCGAAGCGGCGCATCAGGCGCTGCTCGACCGAGCAAAGCGTGAAGCCGCCGTCTTCGAGCTCCGGAACTTCGTGAAGCGGCGTGCGACCAGCAAATATCCAGAGCATTCGTTGCCTCCTGAGGCGCCGGAGGTGCTGCACGGCGAGCTCGTGAAGCTGTGCGCCGCGCGCTTTCCGGAGCTGGTCGTTCCGGGTGACGAAGAGCTGACCTTCGCCGCGTCGCTCTCGGCGCTGCTCGTCGAGGAAGCAGCGGCCAAGGGCCACGCGGAGGGTGTGCCCACCACGCTCGCCGCAGCGCTGGAGCTGTTCGAGCGCTGGGCCTCGGTGCACCGTTTAGTGCCTCTGGCGCGGCAAAAAGTGGCCACGTGGGTGTCGTTTCGTTTCCCGCACAACGTGGATTACGAAAATCTAGTGCCGCTTCGGCGACCCGATCCCGCATTGCCCGAGATCACCGAAGGGCCGAGCGGGCATCGGCGGCGACGCGACGGCTTTGCGCTCACCGACTTGCGCATGTCGCCGCGCGAGGTCAGCGGCGAAGCCGACTATTGCGTGTATTGCCACGAACGCGAACGAGATTCCTGCTCCAAAGGCATGCGCGACAAGCATCACGCGCTCAAGCGGAACCCGCTCAACGTAGAGCTAGCGGGTTGCCCGTTGTGCGAAAAAATCGGCGAGATGCACGTCTTGCGCAAAGACGGAGACTCGCTCGCGGCGCTGGCGATGATCGTGATCGACAACCCGATGTTGCCGGGCACCGGACATCGCATCTGCAACGATTGCATGAAGGGCTGCATCTTCCAAAAGCAGGAACCCGTGAACATTCCGCAAGCGGAGACGGGCGTGCTCATGGATGTCCTCGGCTTGCGCTTCGGCTTCGAGATCTACGGCCTGCTGACACGCTGGAATCCGCTCAACCGAGAGCGCCCGTACGCGCTGCCCTACCGTGGTCGCAACGTGCTCGTGGTGGGTCTAGGCCCCGCCGGCTACACGCTTGCTCAGCATCTACTGAATGAAGGCTTCGGCGTCGTGGGCATCGAAGGGCTCAAGGTCGAGCCGCTGGCCGCGGATTTGATTGGCTCGGACGCTTGGCCACCACGTGCAGTGGAACGCTGGTCGGACCTCGTCGTGCCTCTCGAAGAGCGCTCGGCAGCGGGCTTCGGCGGCGTGGCCGAGTACGGCATTACCGTGCGTTGGGACAAGAACTTCCTCACGGCGATCCATGCGACGTTGACGCGACGCACGACGTTTCGCGTCTATGGCGGCGTACGCTTCGGCGGCACGCTGAGCGTCGAAGACGCCTTTGCGCTCGGCTTCGATCACATTGCGCTCGCCGCAGGCGCGGGCAAGCCCACGATCATCGACGTCAAGAACAACCTGATCCGCGGCGTGCGCAAGGCGTCCGACTTCCTGATGGCCTTGCAGCTCTCGGGTGGGTTCAACAAGCGCTCGCTCGCCAACCTTCAGGTGCGCTTGCCCGCGCTGGTGATTGGCGGTGGCCTGACGGGGATCGACACGACCACCGAGGTGGCCGCCTACTACCCCGTGCAGGTCGAAAAGTTCCTGCAGCGCTGGGAAGAATTGCTCGCAAGCGGCACTGCCGAACCCGCCTTGCAACCCGAATTCGACGCCGAGGAACGGGAGCTCTTGGACGAGTTCCTCGAACACGGTCGCGCCATACGGCGGGAACGCGCGCGCGCCCGAGCGGCCGCTGAGGCGCCAGACTTCGCGCCGTTGATCGCGGCCTGGGGCGGCGTGTCACTCGTGTATCGCCGCGCGCTCAAAGACAGCCCCGCCTATCGCCTGAACCACGAGGAGATCGCCAAGTTCCACGAGGAAGGCGTGCGTTTCATCGAGCACTTGGCGCCCATCGCGTGCCTGCCCGACGAGCACGGCGCGCTGCGTGCGGTCCAATTCGAACGCCACCAGCAAGCCGTCAAGGACGGACCGTGGGTGCCCAGCGGTGAGCGAGTCACCTTACCCGCGCGCAGCCTGTTCGTGGCCGCTGGCACGCAGCCCAACATCACGTACGAGCACGAGCACCCCAGCACGTTTCAAATCGAGCCCAAAACCAAGAGCTTTCGCCCGTTCGTGGCCACTCGCGGCGACGATGGCCAGCTCCAGCTGCGCCTGCCGCATCCGGGCGAGATCGGCTTTTTCACCTCCTATTTCCAGGGCGGGCACACGGTCAGCTTCTATGGTGACAATCATCCAGCGTACGCCGGTTCCGTGGTGCGCGCGATGGCTTCGGCCAAGGACGGCGCGCCGCACGTGGCTGCGCTCTTCGCCCAAGAGCAGCGCGCCCAAGATCCGACAGCGCAACCTAGCCGCGACGCGGCTTGGCTGGCCTTCAGCGCGCGCTTGGACGACGAGCTTCGCGCCACGGTCGTACGAGTCGATCGCCTGACGCCCACGATCGTCGATCTGATCGTGCGCGCGCCAGCAGCCGCGCGAAAGTTCGAGCCGGGGCAATTCTTCAGGCTGCAGGATTTCGAGGCCTTCGCAAAAGCAGGCGGCGGTTCGCGGCTGGCCATGGAGGGTTTGGCACTCACTGGCGCGTGGGTCGACAAACAGCGGGGGTTGCTCTCGCTGATCGTGCTGGAGATGGGCGGCAGTTCGCGCCAAGTCGTCAAGCTCGAGCCGGGCGAACCGGTAATCGTCATGGGCCCCACCGGCACTGCCACCGAAATTCCAGCGGGCGAGTCAGTGGTGCTGTGTGGGGGCGGGCTAGGCAACGCCGTGCTGTTCTCGATCGCCCGGGCGTTGCGCGAGCGCGGTAACCGCGTGCTGTACTTTGCGGCTTATCGAAAGCGTGAAGACATCTACAAGGTGGAGGAAATCGAGGCCGCGACCGATCAAGTGATCTGGAGCGTCGATAGCGGTCCGCTGCCCGAGCCGCGCCGGACCCAGGATTTTGCATTTCAAGGCAACGTGGTCAGCGCCATGCTCGCCTTCGCACAGGGGCAGCTCGGCCCCGTTCGCGTACCGCTGCCCTCGTGCAGCCGGATCATCGCCATTGGCAGTGACCGCATGATGGCCGCGGTCAAAAATGCGCGCCACGGCGTGCTCGAACCGTTCTTTCAGCCGGGGCACGTAGCCATCGCGTCGATCAACTCGCCCATGCAATGCATGATGAAAGAGATCTGCGCCCAGTGCCTGCAGAAGCATGTCGATCCGCTGACCGGCAAAGAGACGATCGTCTTTTCCTGCTCGAATCAAGACCAACCGCAAGACTCCGTCGATTGGCAGAACCTGGCCGCGCGCTTGCGCCAGAACACCGTGCAGGAAAAGATCACCGACGCCTGGGTGCAAAAGCAGCCGGGCCGCGCAAATCAGCCGAGCTGAGCACTAGCGCACGACGAACAGCCGAGCGCTAAGCGGCGGGCATCGCTACTCGACGCAAGCTGCGCGGCTTTGCCACACTTTGCTGGCGTTGAGCCCGAATGCATCCAGACCTGGAAGGATCTCGTTCTCTACGACATCTCGAATGCACGCGCGTTGAACGTCCGTGTGGAGCACGCCGAGCGCGTGCGCCGGTCGGTCGAAAGGGGGAGCCGCATCACGCCCCCAATTAAACTCGAATTCGATGCGGATCACGGCTTCGGCGAGGGCGTCCGCCACTTGCTGTCGTTCGTTACTGCTCCAAGCACTCGCGCGATTGGCCGCGTAGTACCAGCCGAGGCGGGCGTGGTGTATCTCGTCCGCAATCAGAGTCGTCAGCAGAGCGCGCGCGACCGGCTCGCGCGCGATTCGTCGGCATGCCATCAGCAGCGCCGCCGCCAGCGTCTCGCTGAGGGCCACCGAGCGCAGCATCGCGATATCCAATTCGATCAGCGTTCGCGGCTCGGGCTCGGCTGGCGGCGGCTGCAGGGCGAGCAAGCTTTCGTCGAACCCGCAATGCACCGCGAATTCTTCACAATATTGCGCGTGGCGCGCTTCGTCGTGGGCGGCCGCGGTCGCCGCGAGCACGAACTCACGAGGCGCCGCGAACGCGTCGAGCGCGGCGGCCAGACGAGAGAACAGGCCCACTGCGCAACGCTCGCCACGCGCCAATGCGCCATATTGGTCGGAGGCGAGCGCTAGTGCCGCTGGGGCATAGCGTTCAGGTGCGAAGTCAGTAAATGGAATGGCGCGCCGTCGACGCGCTGGGCCACGCGTTAGCTCGCGCAGCTGATGGCGCGCGAGGGGCCCATCGCCGAGACCAAACGGATTGCGTTGCTCGCGCGAGGCCATCATGTTTGCTCCTTTTTGGGGCCGGTCGAAGCTTCGTCGGTCGCGGCGAGCTGTGAGTCGCTCGCGAAATCGCCAAACGGACCGCGCTTGCGGGGCTCGCTACCTTCCTGGAGTTGCGTGTTCGATGCGCTCTTGCCACCGCTGCCGCCACCCCCGCGACCCGCAAAGGGAGCTGCCACGCTGAAGCCACCCCCGCCGCGTCCGCCCGCGCCGCCCGCGCCGCCCGCGCCGCCCGCGCCGCCCGCGCCCGCGCCGCCCGCGCCCGCGCCGCCCGCGCCCGCGCCGCCCGCGCCGCCGCGCCCGCCCGCGCCGCCCGCGCCGCCCGCGCCGCCGCGCCCGCCCCCGCCGCTCGCACCGCCGCGCCCGCCCGCGCCGCCGAACGGGCCCGCCACGCCGAATCCGCCAGCAGCCACGCTGAACAGGAATCCACCAAAGGCTGCACTTGCGACGCTCGCGGCGTTACCCCCCTGGTGTGTTCCGCCGCTCGCTCGCCCGCCGAACGGAGCGGCCACGCTGAATCCGCCAGCAGTGGCCCCGTTGCCAGCTCCGCCGCTCGAGCTACCAGCCGCGCTTTTCCCCGCGCTGCCAGCGTGATTGTCACCGGACTCCATGTCTTCGCCCCCGCAACCGGTCACGAGCGCGGGAATTACCAACGCGCTCACGGCGGTTACAAAGACGACCTGCGGCACGATTCGAGGCTTACGTTTCTTCATCGCGTGGGTCCCTTTTCCGCGCCGCTCCCTGGGAGCGGCACTCGCTGACGCCCTGCCGTGCAGGTTTCGTTCCTCCGGCAAGGTTAGGATAAGTACTGAGAACAACTAGACTTACGCAAAGTGCTAGGTTGGCTCAGAGTGTGCCAATGCGTTGCGTCGCGAGCGCCAAGGCGGCGTGCGCGGTCGCGTCCGTGCGCAAGAAGACTTGATTGCGAGCGAGGGGGAAGGCCCCGTGTGCCCAAGCCGAGCTCGGCGCTGGATCGGTATCGGCCCACAGTTGGCAGCGCTGCAGCAACGCGATAGACCCGGCATGCAGCGCGCGGGTGTCCGGATCGGAAGCGAGTGCGAGCGCTTCGATCGCGAGCCCAGCCAAGGCGGGTTCGGCAACGAATCCAAATTCGCTGGCCCGGGGCACGTTGTCTTTCAACGCCCGCAACGCGCGCTCGAATGTGACGCTGTCAGCGCGGCGATGTGCCGCGATGGCTGTCCAAGGCGCAAACGGCTGCTGTTCCAGAGCCTTCACACAGACTTGCCAAAGCTCATTGGGCGCGCGGGCTCCGAGCGCAGTGGCCACTTGGGCAGCGTGCCAAGGCTCTGCGAACAGCTCCGGCGCGCTCGCTAGTGGCAGCAGCGCTGCCTCTACCTCCACCCCCGCCAAGCAACAAAGGGCCAGCGTGCCCGCCACTTGTGCCCGCGCGCTGGGCCAATCTGCCACCGTGGCGCCCGAGCAAGCTCGCTCGACTTCGGAGCGCAGCCAGGCACGTGCGCGCGTCGTTACCTCGAGACCGTGCTCGTCGAGCGCCAGCGCCTGCACCAGGCTCGCCGAGCGCGCGTGGCGCATGAAACCAGAGAACGCCGCTTGTCCGCTGCTCGAGTCGATGCCAAAGCGCACGCGCCCGTCGCTTTCGACTTGGCGCGCGAGCCAGGCAAGCGCGCCGCGCAACGGATCCTGACGCGCTAGCGCAGGTTCGTGGCAGCGAGCGACCACGCGCTCGGTCTCGAACGCGAACACAGCGAGCGCGTCCCAGCGCGCGCGCTCGAGCTCGGCCTTGTGCTCGAGCGCGCACACGAATCGTTCCTCGTCGAGCCCCTGCTCCCGAGCCACGTCTGGCACCAGGAGCACCAGCCCGTCTGCTTTGACGAGGGCGAGCCCATGCACGCCCGCAGCAAATTGCCTGACTTTGTCGCCCGCGTTGAGCCGCCTCACGCGCACGGGATAAGCCACTTGAGCGACCAGGCGCCCGCGTTCGGCCTCTTCGATTGCGGGAAAGCGAGCATCTGTGAGTGCCGCGAGGAATCCCCGGGTCAGCCGTTGTTCCGCTGGGCCTCGCCCGTACGCGAAACAACCGCGCAGCTGTCCGCCCACCGAGAGCGAAACGATCGGCATCGCGTGCGCCAGGGCCGCTGGCACGGCTGGCGTTGGAACGAAGCGCTGCAACGCTCGCTGCCACTCGAGCAAACCTTCGAGCTCTTGGCGAATGAAGACACGATCTTCGGAAGCGAGCGATTTTTCCAGCGATCCGGTCAGCAACACGGAGCCCAGAGTAGCGCGGTTTTCCGCGCTTGCGCCGCCATGCTGCGGCGGGGCTCGGCAAGGACGCGCCCCCCGGAGCGCACTGGAGAATCGGAAATTCACAGTCCGTTTTTCGGGGAAGCGGTGTAGGGTGCCGCCCAATGACCGGCCCGAACGACCACGACGACGAAGTAGACGAGAACGACGACGAAGCAGACGATGATGAATCGCCGCCTCCGGCAAAAGTGCAAGCGAAGGCCAAGCCGAAGGCGTCGCCGGGCAAGCCCGGTACTCCGGCTACGAAGCCGTCGAAGCCCGCGATCACGCCCGCGCACCTGATCGGCATTGCGGTCGCTGCCCTGGCAGCGGGTGGCGCGGCCGGTTGGTTCGGTCACATCCAACAAGGCAAGGCCGCGCTGCGCGCCGAAGTAGCCGCAGCGCCATCGGGCAGTGGCATCCCCGCTGGCCCGTGCGGCGCTTGGCAAGCGAAGCTGTGCAAGAGCGTCGGTGAGCAGTCCGCGTCGTGTCAGGAGGCCAAGGGCGCGACCAGCGTGCTGTCCTCACCTGCCTGCGAGGCCGCCATCACCACGCTGCCCGAAACCTTGGCGAAGATCAAAACCGCGCGCGCCACTTGCGACAAGCTCGTGAGCAAGCTGTGCGCGGATCTGCCGCCGGGCTCCAAGACCTGCGACATGGTGAAGGAGCGCACGCCCAGCTTCCCGACGGAACGCTGCTCTCAGATGATGCAGAACTACGACAAGGTCATCGCCGAGCTGAAGCAAATGGACTCCGCCGGAGGCCCGCCGCCCATGGGCGGACCCGGCGGGATGCGCCCTGGCATGCCCGGACTGCAGCCCGGCGCGCCGCACGGCGGGATGCCCCAGCCCCCCGCGCATCCCTGAGCGTTCGGCAGCGTTCGGCAGCGCTCGCCGGCCCGCCTGTGCGAGCGCTGTCTCTGCTGGGGCCCTTGCCAAGGCTGCGCAGTGTGTTCCCATGGCCCAATGGCGTTGGGACGATCCTGGGGTGCAAGGGCGGCGAGCGACTGGCTACCGCTCGTGGCACTGGTCGCGTGCTCGAGCACGGAACAAGCAAACGGTTCCAACGTAGTCCAAGCGGTGGGCGGACAGAGCGGCAGCTCCAGCACGGAGCCGGTGCTGGAGCCCGAGGCCGCGCGCGGCGGAGCGAGTGGCGCGGCGCAAGCTAGCGCAGGCGGCGCGACGCGAGCTGGCGCGGGCGGCGCGACGCAAGCTGGCGCGGGCGGTGCCGATCCCGAGCAATGCCCCTGGGGCGACCAGCTCGAGCACGACACACCTTTCGGGCACGGAACCAGCCTCCGAATCTGCGCGCTCAGCGGACCCACGGACACGCTGCGCTTCGCCTTGACGACGCCGGATCAGCCAGCGGCTGGCGGCTACATCATCGTCAGTGTGCGCAACGTCAAGCACACCATCCGGGCCGACGCAGAAATCACCCCCGCCGGCGATTCCCGGAAGCTCGACATTCCCAGTCAAGGCAACGGCCTGGGCGACGACCTCGACACTTGGTTCGCGGCGCAGGCGCGCTCGCAATTCTTCATCGACGTCGCCAACGTGTTTGCTAGTCCCTCGATTCAACCCGGCGACGTCACGCTGAGCGCAACCTTCGTTCCCGTCCCGGACAGCTTCGAACCAAACGACACCCGGGCCGAGGCCAAACCAATCGCGCTCGGCACACCGATTCAGGCCTACGCGTTCAACGGCTACGGACAGCTCGGCGGCGTTCAGCCCAACGCCTGGTACGACCGGTTCAAGATCACGCTCGCCGCTGGCACGCCCACAATTACGCTGAATGGCGCCCCGACTGACTTCCCGCTGAGCGTATCACTCGACGATCCGAAAATGCTCAGCTTCACCGCCACCGGCTCGACGCTCGCAACCGGCGCGGTCACCGTCACACCTGCTCAGCCCATCGCAGCAGGCGACTACTTCATTGTCGTCAACCCCTCGGACAACGACGTTGACGCGTTCGGCCCCGGCTCTAGCCCCCCGGACTATGCAACGATGCCGTACTCGCTCACGGTCACTGAATGAGCCGCTGACGCGCGAAAGCAGTCAAGCGACCCTTTGTCGGCGCCTCAGCGCGACGAATGCGGCGATCACGCACCCGGCAAAGAGCGCGATGGGAGTCGACCATAATGACTTAGAGGCATCCTCCACGGTGAATGCCGGTGCGGCTGGGTCTGAGGGAACGAACGACGCCTCAGCCCAAAGGCGGAGAGCAGCTCTTTTCGGCTGCCCTCCGCCGAATGCGAAGCGATTGCTTGGACGGCGTGGTTCGCGCTTACGCGGCGTAGACGGGGATTAGCTTGCCACTCAGAGTCAGCCGTTTCGGCACGCGAATCATGAGCACCCCTTGTCGAACCTCCGCGGTTGCTTTCGTACCATTGGCATCCGCGGGAAGGACGAGCTCGCGGTACCAGTCCGATTCGCTGTATTCGCAGACGAGTGGCGCGCCCGCACCAGAGGTGGTGCGCCGCACGTGCAGCACGAGGGTGTCGACATCATTCCACGTCACGTGTGTGTTCGGGGCGGTCGCCCCCGGTGCGTCGACGACGATGCGATACTCCTTGTCGCTCTCGAACAGGTCCAGCGACGGTGTTGCTACCGTCCCGGGCGCGAGGGACTCGAGGCTGTCTGCGCTCGCGATCGGCACATCGTCACCAGCGAGCTCAGACCACTTGCTCTTGGTCCACTCCACGATCTCTCCGATCCCCATGGTCACCTCCTTTCTGGGACGGCGCGAACGCTCACCCCTGCTTCACCTCGATCCGACGAGGCTTGACCGATTCCGACTTTGGAAGACGGAGCTGCAGTACGCCCCCGCTCAACTGAGCGTCGATCTTCGAGGGGTCGATGCCCTGCGGCACCGCGAAGACGCGCAAATAGTCACAGGCTCGGTACTCGGAGGCTAGCGGGGCTCCTGGCGCTTCCTCGTGGCGTCTTGCTACGATCGTCAGCTGGCCCTTGTCGAGTTGCACGTCGATTCCATCCTTGGTCGTGCCGGGAACATCCACGAGTAACAAGAGCTCGTCAGCGTTCTCGTACACGTCCACCACGGGCGCGATCGCTTCGCGCTGCTGTACGGCTTCAATGCGACCGTTCGAGCGATTGACTAGTTCGGTTTGGTTTGCCATTGCATGCTCCGTCAATGTGCCTGGACGGCGATCTGCCGCGGTTGCGCTTCCGGTGCTTTCGCGAGCGTGACCGTCAAAACGCCGTTTTTGACCGACGCCTGCGTCTGCTCGGGGTTTACCTTGCAAGGCAAGGTGAGGCTGCGTGAAAAACCAAAGCTACTGCGCTCTTGCCGATGAGCGGAGTACCCTTCGGGCGGCGCCAGCTTTCGTTCACCCGAAATCGAAAGACCGCTCT
>Ga0247776_10000327_pt1 | contig 11319 bp, 8 predicted proteins | sample UWRJL199509C5_FD_179912 | JGI IMG/M metagenome (GOLD analysis project Ga0247776, IMG submission 179912) | Plant litter microbial communities from Arlington Agricultural Research Station in Wisconsin, United States - UWRJ-L199-509C-5 | ecosystem: Environmental > Terrestrial > Plant litter >...
AGCGACGAGGTCATCTCGTTCCGGCTTTCCTATACCGGTGCTCATCCACTGTTCGGACTGCAGCCCGATCTGATCACGCTCGGCAAGATCATCGGCGGCGGGATGCCGATCGGTGCCGTAGCCGGCAGCGCCAAGGCGATGTCCGTGTTCGATCACACACAGGGTAAGCCGCGAGTCGCGCTGGGCGGCACCTTCAGCGCCAATCCTCTCGCGATGGCAGCGGGCCTCGCTTCCATGACGGCGCTGGACGAGGCAGCCATCGCCCGGATCAATCAATTCGGTTCGGATCTGCGCGCTTCGGCCAATCGTTACTTTATCGAAAAGCGCATTCCCGCCCAAGTCACCGGAAGCGGATCGCTGTTCCGGTTGCATCTCACGACGCAGCCGATCACGAACTACCGGTCGTGCCGATGTCGTGCACCGGATGCGCTGAAGGCCATTCATCTCGGCACGCTCGAATACGGCGTGCTGCTGACCCCGAATTGTTCCGGCGCCATATCGACGCCGACGGACGGCGAGGCGATCAGGCATCTGAGCGCCGCGCTGACGCAAGCGGTGGCGGACACGTTCGCCCGTCAACCCTGGGAGATATGACAAGCGCACCACGACCGCAGGCAATGGATCCTGCAATTCTTATCTGCAATCAGCAAGAGGCGTTATGTCAGCACTTGGCGTGTCATTGAAGAGTTCCGCAGCGGCCGAACCAGCGGCGGAGTTCGAGTACCGGATCGGCATCGATATCGGCGGAACGTTCACCGATATCGTCATCGTAGACCGCTCCGGCAAGGTCAAGGCGCTGAAGTCGCTATCGACGCCCGCCGACCCGAGTGCCGGCGTTATCGACGCCATCATGCTCACCGCGAGGCAACTCGATCTTTCACCCCGTGATCTTCTCGGGAAATGCGGATTGTTCGTGCACGGCTCGACGATCGCGACCAATACGCTGCTCGAACGGAAAGGCGCCAAGGTCGCGATGATCACGACCGACGGTTTCCGCGATACGCTCGAGATCCGCCGCGGCCTCAGGGTCAATCCGTGGGATCATCGAAAGCCGTTTCCACCGCCTCTGGTTCCTCGCCGCCTGCGCCTTGGCGTCACGGAACGCATGTTGTCAAGCGGTGACGTGCTCCAGGAACTCGATGTCGAGTCGGTTCGCCACGCGATTGGCGTGGCGCGCGAAGGCGGGGCCAATGCGCTCGCAGTCGCGCTGCTCAATTCCTACCGCAATCCAAGCCATGAAGAGAAGTGCCGGGCGCTGATCGAGCAGGAATGGCCGGGGGTCTGGATCTCTTGCTCGTCCGAGCTTGCGCCGGTGATCGGCGAATATGAACGCGGCGCGACGGCGGTGGCCGATGCTTATGTCGGTCTGAAGGTGGTGCCCTACCTTCGCGAACTCGAAGGACGCCTGAAGGAACTGGGCTATGACCTGCCGCTGCTCGTCGTGCAAAGCAATGGCGGCGTCCTGAACGTCGAGGAAATCGCGCGGCAGCCGGTCCGGATGGCGCTTTCGGGGCCTGCGGCCGGCGTGGGCGCGCTTCAGTTCTATGGAGCGGACACCGGCTCGAGCAATCTCGTGGCCATTGAGGTCGGCGGTACGAGTTGCGATGTCACCATGATGATCGACAATGTCGTCGCCATGACCGACCAGCTCGACGTTGACGGTCACTGCATCTCGACGCCGTCGGTCGAGATCCACACGGTCGGTGCCGGTGGCGGCACCATCGGCCATGTCGACACGGCCGGACTCATGCACGCCGGCCCGCAAGGGGCGGGCGCCCGGCCGGGCCCGGCCTGTTACGGAAAAGGCGGCACCAAACCCACCGTCACGGATGCGCAACTTGTGCTCGGAAGGTTGGCGCCGGGCGCTTATGCAGGCGGCGCCATGGTGCTCGACCTGCAGAAGGCCCGTGACGCTATCGAGGCCGATCTCGCGCGTCCCCTCGGCATCTCGATCGAGCAGGCGGCGGCGGGCTTCATCCGATTGGTCGAGCAGACCGTACTTCACGCAGTCGAGCGGGTCAGCCTCGAACGAGGCTACGATCCGCATCGCTTCACCCTGGTCGCGGCCGGCGGTGCCGGACCGCTCCATGGCGCCTCGGTCGCCAAGGCGCTTGGTTGTGCAGCGGTCTACGTGCCGCGTCTCGCCGGTGTCTTCTGCGCCTTCGGCATGTGCAATGCGGATGTGCGGGTCGACCGGATCAGAAGCTGGAGCGCCCGCCTGGCTTCAGATCCAGGCGCGACATTTGCCGATGCTTTCTCGGCGCTCGATCGCGCGGCAGCCGAAGCGCTCAACCGGCAGGGATTTGCTGCAGATCAGATCGCGCTCAAGCGAAGTGTATCGTTGCGCTATGTGGGCCAGCAATGGCCGCTCGAAATCGATTGCGATGCAGCTTTCGACGTTGCCGCCGTCCGCGAGCGCTTCGAGCAGGCCTACGAATTCGCGTTCGGTCATTACGTCAAGGATGCCGAGATCGAGATCAGCCATTTGAGGGTTGCCGGCATCGGTCAGCTCTCGAAGATCAAGGCGCCCAGTCTGGTTTACAGCGACACCCGGCCGGTACCGAAAGGCAAACGTCCGGTCTGGATCGACGAAGCCGTCGGGGTGCTTCCCGCCGCCGTGTACGACGGAACAACGTTGCGGCCCGGCCATGAGATCGATGGCCCCGCCGTCGTCGACGAAGAGACGACAACGGTCTTCGTGAGCCATGACCAGAAGCTGCGCGTCACCGGCTCCGGCAACTTCATGATCGTGTCGAAGGAGAGCGTGCGATGAATTCGCTGGACCCCATTCGCCTGGCCGTCATCGAAAAGCAGATCGACCATATCTGCCAGCAGATGGGCTGGATCATGACGCGTACTGCACGATCTCCGATCTTCAGTCAGAGCCACGACTTCACCTGCTTCCTCGCCAGCGCGGAAGGGGAGGTCATCGCGCAGGCCGACGGGCTGCCGATCCACAGCGGCGGCGGTGGATATGCGATCCGCGCGCTGTTGAAGGTCTACAAGGACGATATCCACGACGGCGACGTCTTCATTCTGAGCGACCCCTATGTCGCCGGTGGAAACCACCTGCCGGACTGGACGATCATCCGTCCCATCATCCTCGACGGCCGCCTGTGTGCGTTCGCCGTCAATCGCGCCCACCAGTCGGATATCGGCGGCGGCGCCGCCGGCACCTACAATTGCGAGGCCAGGGAAATCTTTCACGAAGGCATTCGCCTGCCTCCGATGCGACTGATCGATCGCGGGCAGATGCGTTCGGATCTCTTCAGTTTGCTAATGTTGAACTCGCGCACGCCCGAACTCACCGAAGGCGACGTCGGCGCGATGATCGGTTCGACGAAAATCGGCGCCGACCGCATCAAGGCCATCCTGCGCGATGTCGGCGTGGACGAGGGACTGGCCTATTTCTCCGGCCTGCTCGACCACGCGGAAGCCATGATGCGCAACGCCATCACGGCTCTGCCGGAAGGCTGCTGGGTTGGCATCGACGGCAGCAATACCGATTGCTTCAAGGAGGTCGACGTCCCGATCAAGGTGACGGTCACCAAGGTAGAGGATACGTTGACCTTCGACTTTACCGGCAGCTCGGATCAGATCGCCGGCTTCAAAAACAGTTCGATCGCCAACACCTTCTCATCGGTGTTCGTCGCCGTTGCGACATTCTTCGACAGCACGATCCCGCACAATGAAGGCGCGCTGCGTCCGATCAAGATCGTGGCGCCGCTCGGCAGCGTGGTGAATCCACGGCCGCCGGCCCCCGTGACCATGTGCACGACTTATCCTGCGCACGACATCATGCATGCATGCTGGAAGGCGCTGTCCCAGGCCATGCCGGAGCGCGGCTGCGCCGGCTGGAGCAAGCAGTGCTACGGCAACAGCTCCGGCCAGGGCGCCGATGGGCGCCTGTTCGTCCTCTATCACTGGCACGGTTCGGCCGGAGGCGGTGCGGTCAAGGGGCGCGATGGCTTTGCGACGATCGGCAATGCTCCGACGCTCGGCGGTCTCACCATACCGAATGTGGAAGGCTACGAGCAGGCCTATCCAATACGGATCCTGAAGCAGGAGTTTCGCTGCGACGCGTCCGGTCCCGGAGAGTTTCGTGGTGGCGCCGGCGTCGAATATGTCTGCGAGATGCTGGTGCCGACGGAGCACGCGGTTCGCGCGGAAGGCATGGGCGGCCCGAACGGCTACGGTATTTGCGGCGGGCTCGACGGCACGATCGGAACTCTCTCGGTCCTCGTCGAGGGAGAGGCACTGTCCCTGCCGCGCTTCGGAATCGAACATCATCCACCTTGCCGTATCGAAGTGTCGTCCGGCGGTGGAGGCGGGTGGGGCGATCCACTGCGCCGGGACCCTGCGGCGGTTCGGGACGATGTGCAGGACGGCATCGTCAGTGCCGCCAGTGCGCTTTCGGCCTACGGCGTCGTGCTGACGTCGAGCCAGGAACTCGATGTGATCGCAACGGCCGAAACCAGGCGCAAGCGTCTCGCTGAGCCTTCTTCCGCCTACGCGTGAACGAATGTCGCCTCATCCCAACCACACACATTCCTGTTGCTGTTATTCGGAGATTTCTCATGACGCTTCTTGACCGCCGCGATGTACTGAAGTTGGCCGGCGCCGCTGCGGCGGCGATGGCCGGTCCGGCTCTTGCCCAGTCCAATCCTGCCTTGAAGATCGCGTCAGTCGAGACGCTCAGTGGTCCCGGCTCCACCGTCAACCGCCTGTGGTCGCTCGGTCTGAAATACTGCGTCGACAAGATCAACGCCGAAGGCGGATGGAACGGTCAAAAGCTGGTCTACGCGGAATACGATACCGAGGGAACAACTGGCGGTGCCTCGCAGAAGACGCAGGCTGCGATCGCCGACGGCGCCCATATCATCATCCACGGCGGATCATCGGCGATCGGCGGGCAGATTTCGGAAGATATCCGCAAATGGAATCTGCGCAACCCGACGGCCAAGGTTCTGTTCTTCGGGCCGGGCATCGAGGCTCTCGAGCTGACCGGGGCAAAGTGCCACTATCACTTCTTCCGATTTGCGACCAATGCCGACATCAGAGTCCGGGCGCTGATCGCGGGCATGAAGGCGGAGAATGCCCTCGGGAAGAAGGTGTTCTCGATCAACCAGAACTATTCCTGGGGGCAGGACATTCAGGCCGCCTTGGAGAAGGGGGCCCCCGAGAACGACTTCGTTCTGGTCGACAAGGTGCTCCATGACGTGAACAAGATCCAGGATTTCAGCCCCTATGTCGCGCGCATCGCGGCGTCGGGCGCGGACACCGTTTTCACAGGCAACTGGGGCAACGATCTTTCGCTGCTGCTCAAGGCGGTCCAGGCCGCCGGCCTCAAGGTCAAGTTTGCGACCACGTTCCTCGATCTGCCGGGAGCGTTGTCTTCGGCGGGAACCGCAGCACTCGGCTATTACCACGCCGAAATGTGGAATCCGCAGGCATACGGCGCGTTCGGTCAGGAATTGTGGACCGACTACAAGGCCAAGATGGGCACCGTGCCGTCGACCAGCGAGGCGAAGTCGGTGCTTTGCCTCCTGATTCTCCAGAAGGCGCTCAAGACCATTCCGGCGACCGGAAAGATCGAGGTCGACGTGATCGCCAAGGCGCTGGAAAACACGACATACGACGCTCCGACCGGAAAGGTCACGATACGCCCTGCCGATCATCAGCTCGCATGGCCAATTGTCGTCTCCAAGGTCGAGCAGGGCGCGAAATTCCCCTTCGACGGCACCGATATGGGCTTCGTCCCCCTCAAGATCATTCCTGCGGAGGAGGCGGTCAATGCCGTGCAGGCGAGCTGCAAGATGCAGCGGCCGGCGTAAGGAGGCTGCGTGACCTACCTTCTGTCATCCTTGGTGAACGGGCTTGTGTTCGGTCTGCTGCTCTTCATGGTGTCGGCAGGCCTTACCCTGATCTTCGGGATGATGGGAGTGTTAAACTTCGCGCACAGTTCGCTGTACATGCTCGGCGCCTATCTCGGATACTCGATCGGCAGGTGGACCGGCTTCTGGCCGGCCCTGCTGTTTGCGCCGCTGGTCGTTGCGCTGATCGGAGCCTTCATCGAGCGTTTCATGCTTCGGCGAGTCCACCGTCACGGGCATGCCCAGGAACTTCTGCTGACGTTCGGGCTGGCCTTGATCATCCACGAGGTCGTCAAGCTGTTCTATGGGCCATATCCCGTCGAATACGCCGTGCCGGCCGAACTGGCCCAGACCGCCTTCAGCGCCAACGGCCTGAACTTTCCGCTGTATCGCCTATTCATCGGCGCCGTGGCGGTGTCGATGTTTGTCTGCCTGTTCCTGCTGATGAAGTTCACGCGCGTGGGGCTTACCGTGCGGGCCGCGCTGTCGCAGCCGCAGATGGTCGAGGCCCTTGGCCACAATGTCGGTCTGGTTTTTCTCTTTGTGTTCGCGGTGGGGGCTGGTCTCGCCGGCCTTGCCGGCGCGGTCGCGGGCGCGTTCTATCCGACCGGGCCGAACATGGCGGATGATCTCGGCTCGATCGTGTTTGTCGTAGTGGTGGTTGGTGGGCTTGGGTCGCTCGAGGGCGCGCTGATCGCGTCTCTCGCCATCGGTCTGCTCACGACCCTGACGGTCGGCCTGGACTGGACGTTGGCCGGTGCGCTCGCGCCGGTTGGCCTGTCGGAATGGGCTTCCTCCATCGGCGGACCGTTCACGATCACCTTGTCGAGCCTGACCGGGTCGCTGCCATTCATCATCATGCTGCTCGTCCTGCTCATCCGCCCTGCGGGACTGATGGGAGAACGGGCTTGAAGCGGGCTTTGCTAATCGGACTTTACGCCTGCGGCGGCTTGCTGCTGCTCGCGCCATTCTGGTTCGGCGATCGCTACGCGAACCTCGCCATTCGCATGATGATCGCGGCGCTGTTTGCCAGCGCATTCAACCTTCTGTGGCGGCAGGCGCGGCTGCTGTCGTTCGGTCATGGCGTCTATTTCGGCGCCGGGATGTTTGCGGTCGTTCATCTGATGCGCGCCATCGAGGCTGGATTGAACGTGCCGCTGATTCTCGCGCCTCTCGTGGGCGCGCTGGTGAGCCTTGTGGTTGGCCTCGTCTTCGGTTTCGTGGCGACGCTGCGCAGCGGCGCCTACTTTTCCATGATCACGCTCGCGATCGCCGAACTCGTCTATTCGCTCGGGCCGCGCTGGCAGGGGTTGTTCGGCGGCGAGGCCGGCATTTCGAGCATGCGGATGCCCAGCATGGGGCTGAACTTCGCCACCCTCAACCAAGTCTATCTGATCGTGCTGCTCTGGTGCATGGTCGGCTTCGGCATCCTGTGGTTCTTCGCCAAGACACCGCTTGGCCAGATTGCATTCGCGCTGGGTGACAACGAGCAGCGGCTTCGTTTCCTTGGCTACCGCACTCACGCCGTCAAGGTCGTGCTGTTCGCATTGTCGGCGGCGCTGTCGGGACTGGCCGGCGGGCTGTTAGGCATTACAGCCGAGAATGTCGATTACACGGTGTTCGGTCCGGCCTCGTCGGCTGCTCCGGTCATCCAGACGTTCATCGGTGGCGCCGACATGCTGCTAGGACCTGCGCTGGGTGCAACGCTTCTGACCGGCTTCGGCAACATCTTCTCGGACGTGACGCGCCTGTGGCTGCTCTACCAGGGCATCGCATTCGTCCTGGTTGTCCTGTTCCTGCCCGGCGGCATCGCCGGTTCGTTTGCCACCGGCAAGCGGGTGTCGTGGGGGAATGCCGCGGTCAATGCCTTCGCGGTGCTGCTCAGCTCCTGCAGCCTGATCTTCATCTGCGAGAGTGCTGCCGTTCTGCTCAGCGACGCCTATATGTCGCGGCGGGCTGGCCAGGGCGGAGCCTGGGTCGATTATCGGCTATTTAATCTGGATCTGGCGCCACTGTCTCCGCTGGTATGGGGATTGCCGCTGCTTGTCGGATTGATCGGGGTCGCACTCTCGTGGAAGCTCAGCGAAAGCGGGCGTACGGCATGAGCGCCATTGCCCTAAGCGCGGTAACCAAGCGCTTTGGCGCCAGCGAGATCATTCGCGGCGTCGACCTCACAGTAAATACAGGTGAGCGACACGCGCTGATTGGCCCAAACGGCGCTGGAAAATCCACGCTGTTCAATCTCATCAGCGGCCAGATCCGTCCGTCGAGCGGGGAGATATTCCTGAACGGACGCCGGTCGGACCGCGACGCGCCCGAGATGATTGCGCGTCGCGGTGTTGCACGGTCGTTTCAGATCACAAGCCTGTTCGCGCGGCTCACCGTGTTCGAGACGCTTCGTCTTGGCGTCATGGCCACCCACGGCGTGCGCTTCTGCTTCTGGCGGACCGCCGCATCGCGCCGCGACGTCACTCAGGACGTGTTTGCACTACTCGGCGACGTCAACCTGACCCATCGCGCGGATGCTCCGGTCAGCGAACTGCCATATTCCGAGCAGCGTGCGCTAGAGTTGGCTGTGACCCTGGCGCTTCGTCCCGATGTCATTCTGCTCGACGAGCCAACCGCCGGCATGTCGGTCGAGGAGGCGGCGCAAACGGTCGCCCTGGTCCGGCGCCTGACCGCGGGACGCACCTTGCTCGTCGTCGAACACGATATGGACGTGGTGTTCTCGCTGTGCGACCGGATTTCGGTGCTTGTCCACGGCCGCATTATCGCAACCGGTACCCCGGACGAGATTGCAAACAACGATAGCGTCAACGAGGCCTATCTCGGAAAAGGTGTGCATTGATGGGACTGACCGTCATCGGACTGCATGCCCATTACGGCAAGAGCCACGTTCTTCGCGGGGTTTCGTTCGACTTGCCGCCGCAGAGCATCATCAGCCTTGTCGGGCGTAACGGGTCGGGACGCTCGACGACGCTGAAGAGCATCCTGGGAATCGTTCGTCCCACGGAGGGGTCTATTGTGCTCGACGGTGTCGAACAAGCGGGACGGGAGACACGGAACATCGTGCGTTCCGGTATCGCTTACGTCCCCGAAGATCGCCTGGTGTTTCCGACGCTGACCGTGGCCGAGAATCTCCGCATGGGTCATCTGCGCGCCGGGCCGGATCGCGTCGCCTGGACGGTTGATCAAATGTACGAGTATTTTCCGCGGCTGTACGAGCGCAAGGATACCAAGGCTGGCAAGCTGTCCGGAGGCGAACAGCAGATGCTAACCATGTGCCGTTCGCTCTTGGGCAACCCCAAGGTTCTTCTGCTCGATGAGCCGACTGAAGGCCTGGCGCCGAAAATCGTCGAACGCCTGGTTGAAGCTATCCAGGATATCCGCAGGCGCGGTGTGTCGGTGCTGCTGATCGAGCAGCGTCTGACAATCGCCCTCGATATCAGCGACCGCATGCTCGTGATGGGGCACGGCCACATCGTATATGACGGTACGCCGGAAAGCCTGCGCAACAACGCCAACATTCAACGCAATTGGCTCGCCGTCAGCGGAGCTGCGAGTTGAGTTAGCGTCGGCATCCGGCGCAAAGCAACGCTCGCCGCGGTGCAGCACGCCACACGGCGCGACTACGTTCGTACCGATAGCTAATGCGGATGCGCAGAGCGGGGACGGACAAGCACATCGTCGATTTTAGGCGCGGTTACGGACTGGCGATTTCGACAGCCAAGCGGCAGCTTTTTTGACAGGCGTGGCATGTCGATCCGCTGGTGCTCGGTCTCCACGAGCGTTTCTCATGGCTTGCCTCCGTCTGGTCAGCATCCATGCGCGACGGCTGTAGCCGCCGCGAAAACCCCAATCAGCGCAGCGACATCGATCAACATCGGATGCCTCTGACGAGGACGTGTACGGCAGCGGATCTTGGGTGCGCAAAGAGAAACGTCGCGGTGCTCGAAATTCATTGTCCGGCGGCGCCCTGTTTCAAACTGAATCCTGCAATTCCAGTTGCTCATTACTTCGCAATGCTATCGGCGGGATTGGCATGGGTGATCGGGGGAAGGTCCTCCTAGCGCCAGAGTCCTCGTCGCGGGCAAAGTATTGCGCCCGCTCGGGAACTGGTGGGATATTCAGCGCGGCGTGCCCGACTCTGCGCCGTCGTTTCAAGCAGATACTGAAGTTTCCTCGATTCAACGGAGCAAAAAATCCAGCATGTGCGCGCAACCACTTTTGATAGGCTCGAAACGCGAGGCCACCGGGCGGGCAATCGTGGAAATCGCCTACCGGAGAGCTTCAACCAAATAATCCACCAAGGACCGAACCTGAACGGGAGTATGCGCGCCGCCCACGAACACCGCGTTGATCTCTTCGACGTCGCCGGGGTTGAACTACAAATCGATCGACAAGGTCGCGGGGCCAGCGCCTTGCTTGGCGCGCTTTCTTCCAAACTCGATCAGCCGTTCTCGATTGAGCGCGGGAAGCTTCACACTGCCGAGCTCAGTCTTGAGCGACGCCATCACGGCAGCTTTTGATCGGCGAGGGGGCTTTCCAACTTCGCGCATGTCCTCGTCATGCAGGTCGATCAGGTCGCCAAATGTGCGAACGTTCCGGACCACGCACGGCTTGGACGATCCTTTGCGGTCCATATTGCGCTCCATCTCGAGCGCCCATTCTCGCCGTCCTTGCGTCTTCGGAACGTCTCGGCCACATAACGGGTCTTGCGGCGGACCTGGACGCGCCAGTTTCCAGATGCCAACTGAGTGAAGGTCGCCACGCGTGTGCACTCCGGCTTTCGTGTGCACTATGTGTGCACCGAGAGGTCAAAGCGGGTAAAAACGTGTGCAATTCGTCTGGTTTGGAGTGCACACGTTCTTCTTTTATCCAATTGAGAGCGTAGGGTAAATCATTGGAATCGCAAAACTATCTCTTTTCCGTCGCCCCCATGATGGACTGGACAGACCGGCATTGCCGCGTCTTCCACCGTCTGATGAGCCGGCGCGCGAGGCTCTATACGGAGATGCTGACGACCGGCGCCGTCATTCATGGTGACCGCGGGCGGCTGCTTGGCTTCGATCCAAGCGAGCATCCGGTGGCGTTGCAACTCGGCGGCTCAGATCCGGCTGATCTCGCCACGGCAGCGAAGATCGGCGAGGACTTTGGCTACGACGAAATCAATCTCAATGTCGGCTGCCCATCCGACCGGGTGAAGGACGGCCGCTTCGGCGCCTGCCTGATGGCGGAGCCGGCGTTGGTGGCGGAAGGCGTTGCCGCCATGAAGCGCGCGGTCAGGATTCCGGTCACGGTCAAATGCCGGATCGGCATCGACGATCAGGATCCGGAACTGGCGCTCGACGCGCTGGCGCGCGGCGTGGTCGCCGCCGGCGCCGACGCGCTGGTGGTGCATGCCCGCAAGGCGTGGCTGAATGGATTGTCGCCAAAGGAAAACCGC
>Ga0247776_10000328_pt1 | contig 11310 bp, 16 predicted proteins | sample UWRJL199509C5_FD_179912 | JGI IMG/M metagenome (GOLD analysis project Ga0247776, IMG submission 179912) | Plant litter microbial communities from Arlington Agricultural Research Station in Wisconsin, United States - UWRJ-L199-509C-5 | ecosystem: Environmental > Terrestrial > Plant litter >...
ACGGACACTGAGCTGTTGGGATGTACATTAGGGTTAGGGTATTATATCCTCACCCCCACACCTTCAGGGGCTCCACTCTTTTTGCCTTGGCTGTAGTCCATTGACCCAGTCCAGATCTCCAGACCAACCCACCGAGAACAAAACTACCAACGTCGTCGAGAAGTCGATGCGCAGACTCATCCCAAATATTGACAATGAAACTTGTCACAGTACTATCGGCGCTCCTTGCCGGGGCCGTTGCTCGCGTCGCAGCAGAAACCGTACCCGTCTACATTCAACCCATGACCTTCCCCGAGACCACGCCGGTCCTCCTCGCCGAGATCAGACATGACAGCCCCGCGCCCTCGACAGACCCTGCGGCATCTGGGCAGATAGCCTCCGAGGTTATTTCGTACGAGGCACCGGAGATCCCAGAAGGCGCAGAGCTGGTGCGTATCGGCGCATACGATAAGAAGGCAGCGAAGTGGGCATCCTCAACGACGGTCATCTCGGTCAACAACTTTGGGAAAGGCTATTCTCCGCACTTCGTGGTCACGCTAGACGCGAATGGGAAAGACTATCTGGGAGTTGCGTGCCGCGGAGTGCGTGTCGATGCTGGATATACGAGGGACTTTGGGCCGCAGGCGGCCGTGGTGGTTGCCGGACGGGGCAAGCAGCCGGAGCTCAACAAGCCAGTTGTGCTGTCACCGGAGGGAAAGAAGGTTGTTGTAGAAGAGAAGACGTTGCTGCAGAAGTATACACCCCACCCCCCTATTGCGAGATTCTAGGAAAGCAGTGATGCTAACGGACGTTTTGCGCGCGCACAGATACTGGTGGTTGTTGGCGATCGGTGTGTTCGTGATGATTTCGGGCGGAGGCGGCGATGGGAAATAACCTATAGACTTGCGATACCCTTCAACATATTCTGCATTATTCCGACTTCGCAGTTGGTCGTCGATCTGCGACCTGCTTGCACCATGCTCTCTATCTCGTAGGTAGGATACCGCTTTCCTTTGAGTGGACACCACTTTACTGCCTCTGTCGGCTCTTCTTTACCATGAACCGCTCTTCTTTCTGCGCCTGGGCGCTTGACTGTTGAGAGAGACCCTGATTTTTCTTCAGTCCACAGTAGCTCCAACCAAGCGAAAGGGCCAGCAACCCATGAGAGCAGTGTGATGCTTGGTAAATCCTCTCCTGGGCTCATAATTGATTCCCAATACTCGGTTACGCTCTTTTAGGATCGGAAGCTAGGCCTCCCGTATCTATGGACAATCCAATTCTTAGATGTACGCCATTCGTTGATTTGTCCAATGCCTCATCATGTAAGAGATACGCAACTTCACGCCATTATCTGTTTGGCTTTCTCACCGTGGTTGCCTTGAGAACCATTGCTCGTTTGGTCGCATCAACCAGAAGTTGAGACTGGCACCGTGCACAACCTAGCAGCTGGTTGCCAGGTGATACAAACAGGCCCACAATTATTGCTGGAGTTCTCGAAATCCACCAAGATCCACAACTCTCAGCCTCCTCCTCCCACTGCTCGCGCAAGCAACCCACCTACCCAACTTCTTCTCCAATCTTGCCCTTCTAATTCAAGCATCACGCAAGCTTCCATCCTACTTCCGAACAAATACCCCTCATCAAGAATTACAGAAACCGCAAATATGGCTGCTGAGAACGGCACTACCACTTCGGTGCAGGACCCCTCTGCGCTCGCCGGTGGCGCACCCGCCGAGAGCAAGGGAAAGGGTAAAGCTTCTGCTTCTGGCGAGCAGGTCGAGGACACCTCCATGGCCGTCGATGACGACGAAGATGAGGATGAGGACGAGGAAGGCGACGAGGTATGTCGCAAACCGATGCCCCGCACTGTCGCATTGCGCACTCACTGACTTGACTTGTGCAGGAGGTCGAAGCTGGTATGTCCACTCACAAATAATAGTACGATAGCACGAGCGCATGTTCTGACATATATTCTGCAGCTGATGAGGATGGCATGGAGGAGATCGACCTCGACAATGTCATCGGCCGCCGCACCCGTGGCAAAGTGATCGACTTCGCAAAGGCTGCCGCCGAGAACCCCGCTGAGGACGATGAGGATGAGGATGAAGACGAGGACTTCGAGGCGGAGGACGAGAAGATGGATGACGCCTAAATCATTTACTTCATGTCTTAGACGACGCGACAGATGCGCCCGCGCCTCGTCGCGACGGGCTCGGATTTACGACGGCACGAGCTTGGGGATGAGGAAAAATACGGATGGCCATACCTTTGCACTGGATGTTTGGCTTTGTACTGGATCTGTGCAAGGGCATTGGATCTTTCAGGCGTTTTGGCAGGACACCCGAGCTATTGTAGCCCAGCTGGTCATCATCTGGTTGATGTTATCATGCTAAGATAGGACTGTTGGGCAACATTCGGGCCAAAAAAATGAAGATCTTCCACCTACAGTTTGTGATTCCATCGCATGTTCCCGGAGCGAATGGTCCAACACTGGTCTCTGGAGCTGTGCTGCCATGACATGTTGAACTTTGTCGCAGCCTTCAAACACCATCCCAAGTGTGGGGCAACGACAAGCAGGGGACTGGTCCTCCCACTGGTGATCCCCGCCGTACACGCTCTTTTCAAGCCTCCCACACCATGCTTTCACATGCAAAAGAGCATCCCAGGTGTTTGGGGTTCGCCTTCATGAACCCTGGGGAGCTTGGGTATTCACTCCAGATGGATAGGTCCTCGTTGCTCAGTGCTTTGTAAAAGACATCTCGAAGACGTCCCAGTGGCTCGGCTGCGGATTTACCTTTCACTGCCCCTGGGCTCCATTGACCAATCTCTTTGCCGCTATTGTCTCCAAATTAATTTCTGGACACTTGTTGGCTACGCCAGTCCAGGCCAGTTCTACGCCTTGGGATAAAGACTTGTATTTCGCGAACCGTCCAACCAGCAGCCACGAGGTCACAAGGTGCATTGTTGGAAGTTGCGACATCGCCTTATTAGACCCCCGAAAGCAACTGAGAACGTAAAGTGTATTTCGACTTTTATTCTCGCTATTTCCTCGCCCCGACCGGTCGCATCAAAGCAGAATTTCCACGCATCGCATTTCCGACCTTGAATTATCGCCTGATCTAGGATCAAGCATGGAAGCCAGATAACCAACATCCCAACGGGCACAAACGGAACACACTGCAAGGATAGAGAAAAGAACCACTAGGCATCTCGATACTCAGGAGACCGACAATCATGGCATCAAGGTCGGTTTTCACCCTTTCACGGTCGCTGCACGCACCCGCATTCCCTACGCAAGCAAGACGTCCGCTGGGCGAGCGAAGGCCTTCCACGTCAGCGGCGCAAACCAGGCAGAGTCCACAGTTTCGCTAACCACCTCTCGCAACCACAGATTCGGTGCCTCCTCCCTCCACCAGCGCGACTCGCGCAACGATCTCTTCAAGGGCTACACCGGCTCGGGCGCCGACTCGGCGCGAAGGCCCGTCAGCGGAAGCCCGAACAATGTAGGCGGCGGATACGGGTACAGCGGGTACCCCGGGGCGAATAGCTCGACTATGGGCGGGGGCTCTGGCTCCGGGCTGGGGATGGAAAGTCGGGGGTTTAGGCCGGCGACGCCGAACACAAGGTACGTTTTGTTAGTTTGAAGATTCGCCGGGATGGTGCTGACGGAGATGTCATTCTGTTCAGGGGCCAGTACAGCGACGCAGTCCTGAACGAGCTCGAGAGCCAGAACGACCAGCAGGTCGACGGAATTATGGGGAAGGTCAGGATACTCAAGGATGTAAGTGGTTCCGAAAAAGCCGGCAGAACGTACAGGCCACTGATGCTCGACACAGATGACCGTAGCAATCGGCGACGAGATCAGAGAGTCATCAGCATTAGCAGAAAAGATGAACGACAGCTTCGACAAGACACGGTTACGCCTCCGCGGCACCATGAACCGGATGCTGCTCATGGCGGAGAGGACCGGTGTTGGCTGGAAGGTGTGGCTTGGTTTCTTCCTAGCCGTCATCCTCTTGTTTACGTATGTTTGGCTCTTTTGAGCGGCATGGAAATGGCATTTTCCCTTCATGTAGCTGGGCACACACGCCCACTGCCTTCATACTCTGAGCGGGTGATTTTGTCGGGACTCGGGTTCTGATAGCTCAGGAAGGGCGAAAGGCGTTTTTGGGACGAGGATTATTGTTTTGCTTTCAGGGAACGAACAGCACATGTCTGATGTACAAAGCCAGGAGACACACGAATGCGGTGATAGAGGCTGGTTTGAATAAGAATGTTGTAATGCCCCAAAAGCAACCCATGCCGCCGTATAATTATATTCCTAACGCCACCATGCCTTCCAATGGGTATCTCATGCTTGTTTCCATACTGTCATATCCTTGACCCCTGTTTCCCAGTATACACCCGGCCCTAGTTCCCTCTCCTCAGCCGGGGGCTGCTGCCCATCATGCTGCTTCCATCCCGCGACAGGATGCTGCTAATATCAAGACTGCTCCGTGGCCCATTTCCGCCTGCCATGCTGCCCCGTTGCCCAGTTCCGCCTGCCATATTGCTTCGCTGCACATTTCCGCTCATGCTAGTTCTTTGCCCATAGCCACCCGCCATGCTGCTTCTGGGCCCAGCACCGCCGGCCATGCTGCTCCGAGGATGGGGTAGGTGAGGAGCCCGCATTCCACCATAGCTAATGTTCTGGCTAACGTCCTCATCGCTGCTCAACGAGGCCTCGGAGTCCGTGTGCTCATAGCCACCGCTCTCTGCCTCGGGGACATCATCGTCGAGGTTCGCCTCCATGTCCATGTCCAGCCCGGGCTCCAGCTCCTCGGGGTACAGAGTGCTGACGAGGTCGTCTTCCTCAAGGATATCCGCCTGGTCTTCTTCATCGATGTCTTCATCGCCACCATAGAGATCCCCACCAGCTGCTGCCCCATTTCCGCCGCGTGCCATCATCTCCCGCATGCGGTCCTCAGTTGCCCGCATAGAGGCCACACGGTTCGCGAGCTCCCGCTGTTGAACTCGCCGCAGCTGCCGCCCTTCACCACTCTCATCCTGGTCCACCATCCCTGAGCTCTCATTCTCCTCATCCTCCTCGTCTTCCTCCTCCTCATCATCACTCACCCCGTCGAAGCCAAACCCACCATCGTCCGCATCGGGGATATCATCATCTAAATCCCTTCCTCCACCATCCTCCATCATTTGCTCGTCCCCGTCCCCATCCATCCCCATCGCGACAGCCCCTCCCTCGTCTGCCAGTGGTGCGACAGCACCACCTCCTGCTTCTGCCTCCGCCAGCTCCTGCGCCAGCATCTCGCGCCGCATCGCCTCAGCATGCTCCTCTGCTTCGCGCCGCTCCTCCCGCAGCTGGAACAGCGTCTTCGTCACGCCCGGCGGCTTCAGCCACGTGGCGCCGAGGTTACCGACATTGGCGCGGCGGCGCTCGTTGGTACGCTCATCATCGCGTAGGCGCCCAAGAGCAGAGCGCTCGATGGCCTGTGCGGCGCTGTGTGGGTGGTGGTGGCCAGAGCGCATGCGCTGGTTGGTGTTGTTACCATTTGGACCAGGGCCGCCGTCTGTCGCCGCGTCGGGGTGGGTGGATGTCGGGGTGGCGGCAGTGGGGTTACGAGAGGAGATGTACCACAGGGAGTGAGACTGCTTTCCGGGATCAGCCGTGTATCAAATCAGGAGGATGGGAAGATAGAGGCGGTTGGGATGACTTACGTCTCGCGGGGTCAGGTCCGGGAGGAGCGAAAACATGGTAGCGGTTGTCTAGAAGGGGAGCCTTCTTAGACTATTGGCGGGATCATACAACCCACGCTGGGTGCACTTAGGACTTTCGGCGAATTGAGTGAAGAAAGGGAAACTTCGCGCTCTTCCTCGACGCGTAAAGTTGAACCGCGATGAAGAAACAAATGCATCACGAATTGTCTAATCCCTCCTGCCAGGGTACATAGGTACCTACCCCACATTCTGGTCTGTGCGTTGGGGTGCCGGGATGCATACCGACATCATCAGGGCTAGAATCTACAGCGAGCAAGTATCCCATTGTCAAAAGGTTGTACACTACTTCTACTAGGGCGTGTCGGTATACCAGAGGTCGCGTGTTGTCTTGCTCTTTCCGTTCTCCATGCCCAACTCCGAGATGGGCCTCATTTCTCACCCCGCAATGGTCCTCAAATAAATGTTGCTGTTGTCTTTGTCACCACGGCCTGAGTAATGACACTCGACAAGTCACTCTGGAGCTGGCAGCGCCGAGATACAAGACTCGGGTCAAAAACCAAGAACGTTCTCCTTAAGCCAGGCCATGAGTTTTGAGGCTGGAAACTGTATTGCACCCCAAGAGGCCTTGATGCATTCCCCAATGGCACAAACCTGTGTAAGGGTTCGTCCAACGCATTTTCGCACGGAGCAGAGAAACACTTGGGTTTGACCACAGCCTTCGTACCTAGGTAGTTCTATACAACCCGATACCCCTGGCTTAGTCTTTGCGAGTACGGAGTGCAACGACGCTAGGTAAGGCACCGAGGAGCTTGAGAAGAGGGACTCGGAGTCTCGCCGAAGTCCCGCTGTTTTTGCCATTGACCAATCCTCCTCCGGGCCAGAATCGGGTTTCCAACAACCCCACCTCACAACCGCCATCCGTGTCGACTCGGCACCGCGGGAACCTGGAAGCCACCTTGCATAGCTGATGTCTTGTGTCCCTGGTGTGCGAGAATGGATGCGCGGGACAGGAATCGGGAGTTTCTCGCCGTAATTTTCCCCGAACACGAGAGCTCGTTCATCATGTTCTTCTCGGGCCAAGAGTCAATGCGTTTGCGTTGTCCGTCCCGTTGACCTGTTCAGAGGTTGCGGTAGTTTCTGTGAGGTAATCAAGCATGTCCTTCCTGTGACATTGTGCTGTGCGCTCAAGGTTTCCCCTGTCCCTACATGCATCCAACTAGTAGATGTCCTCCACGTTCCACTTCCATGAGACAGGCTGGGCTTTCAAAACGAGGCAAAAGCGTGAAATGAGGCGCCTCCCAATTCTCGCGCTCCACGTCTTCGGGAAGACTCGGAAGCAACGCGGCTTAAGTGAGCGCAGTGCAGTGACCGACATTTCTGCTCACACGCACGCTGTATAGCCGTGAGGTAGCACATAGGCTCAATGGGTCCAGGTGATGTTCGAAGGGGAAAATTTTCTGCTCTCATTACATGATGTCTTGAACGGATTGGCTGAGAAAATGGCGGTCGTGAGGTGTCGGAAACGGCTGACCCTGCTAACACAAGAGCCAATCAGGATTCGCGCAAAGCCAATTCGGGTCCCGCAAGGTACCGATGTCGGCCATGGAAGGAACGGCGGCGAACACCGCCCCGCGGCTCCTACGATCCAAGGAAGCGGATGGGCGCTCAGCAAGCTTCGGGGGTTTTGGGTTGATGCAGATTAAACTGTTTGAATTTTGGCCTTTGGATTCATGCAGCGTACGCACCTCAGGTAGCGTTGGGGCAGGCATACCCCCACTTGATAGCACACTTTATTCCGGCACACTCAACGTGTCGTCCATGTCACCCCACAGAGGGGTGCTGAGGGGCATTGAGGGGTGGTGGGACAGACTCTCACATTCCATTCGAGAAGACACCTGTATTGTGACACGAGCGCCTTGCGGCTCTCGTCCGTCGTCGTTGTGAAGAATCCCAAGACTAGTCCAAGGCGAAAACTGCAACGTTCCACAATACCAGTGATATCCGGTAGCAGCTTCCGCCACTGTAGAGGACCGGCCTGGGACGCCAATGGAGTTCTCCGTGCATTGGCGCGGCCATGCCGTTCTGGCCTCTTGAGAATAACCCGACGCGGTCGTTCGAGCCACCGTTACAGCCACCGATCCAGCTTCCTCGGCTCTGTGATGCAGCTTATTCCCTCTCTCAGGCCAGGTCTTCCCTGTGTGAAGGTCACCGGTGTCCGTGCGCATAGGGCGATCTACTGTGTAGGGTCATTATAGGGATTGGATGGAGACATCGAGGAGTGTGAGATAAGGGTTGCAAGGCTACTCGAGCGATGCTTGATTGGCGAGACGGATGCAGCAGCCGTTTTCTGCTGATGATTGTTTTACAGCAGCCTTCCCGTGCGACTCAAGACCACTGCGGGCCAGCCTAGCCCGCTTGTGTGCTTGCAACTATGCCGGATCTCAACCAAGAAACCTTTTGCAGACCACTACGGCAGGCGATGGCGACGCCCGCCGTCTCCATGGCCCTATTCGGATTGCATTGCAGCCGCCTATGCTGGCACAACATCCAAATATGTGTCCTTGGTTGTGAGCCGCGGAGCTCCATTGGCCATCCTCCTCGCGAAAACTGGGCGAGAAGTTTTCCTCCAGCCCCTTCCAGTCCTCCAGACCCGGGCGGGATGCGGCCAGACGGGTTTTGAACTCCGCCATGTCTGCGATGCGGCTCGGCAACAGAAGAAAGTGGCGGCAGCATCAACATGCGGGGCCTACACCGAGGCGGCGGGTGGTTCCAGGCGGGGATCCTCGCGCGACCATATATTATGGCATGGAGGTTCAATGGAGTCCTCTGTGAGCATCCATTCGTATGGCGGCTAGTTGACCATCACGGAGTGTTGGACATGTTGCCCTGGGCTTCAGCTTCTTTTCAACTAACACTATCGTGCAGTCTCGCAGGGTCCAATCCAGGCAGACAGGCACATGCTCGCGGACCTCGCGCAGGCGACATCGGCCAGTGATCTTTGAAAACACCGCGTGCTGATTGGTGGTCAGGCGCGGAACTGACGTCCTTCTCTCTCTTCCCACGCAAATTCGACAGGGATGATGGGAGTTCGGTGGATCCATTGCATGCAGGCGATGTTCGTGGATCTCGGGCTAGCTCGAAGCATCCCTGCAACCTGCAGGCCGGGTGTGGGGTGGTTTCATCCAGACCTGCGCTCGTTTCTATTACACAGTGGTGTTTGTTAACAAATGTATACCGATGCAACAGCTCTTAGTGACGGCACCGGTTGAACGTCCTCGATAGTCGTGAGCGGAGAGATCTGGCAGGCATTGTTGACAAGCCCCCTCGTCAGCCTAGAGTGCGTCTGAGATCAAGCTTATCCCCAAACGGATTGGCCGGCTTCCCACGTACCCATGGGCACCACCGGCTCGCCAACGCCACATTGTTTTAGAAGCCATCACCACCACCTGATAGGTAGGAATCAAGCTAGTCCACGGTCGATCTTCGAAGTCTCGTGTCGGTCATCGAAGTAGCTCTTTTGTACTTCGGACATCCCCTGCGGCAAATCTGCGTCGAAAGACCCGAGCAAGGGCCGTCTGGGCGGCGCTGGGTAGGCAAGCAGGGCACCGAAAGCCTTGGCGCGCGGATTGATGATTGTTCATCTCGAGATGTATGCCGATCAAGAGAGCGATTTACGGTCGGTTTGCAGCAAATTGACTCATCTCGTAAGAAAACCCATACGCCTGTACTTTATGTATCAGAAACCGCTACGAAGCGCGTACCTTCACTCCCAGAAGCGGGCAGCAAGCGCCCACCGCGGAAGCTGGGCGCCGCGTGCTTGTGTTGCGGTGTTGAGGCGTTTTTGGTATGTGCATACGAGAACAAAGAGGAGGAGCTGAGCAGAAGAGGTCCACTTCCCAGTCATGTTTCTGCCGTCAGTCAGACCCAGAACGGCCAGAGGTGAGCTGTCAGGGCGTGGGACAAAGTGACTCAAGTGGTCAGATCTCTTGCCATTTCGCAGATGCGGTGGAGGGGGAGGTCGGGGCTGTACGAATGGCCGACCCACTTTTGGGAACAGACATCTCCACTTCAACCCTGCAAATGGCTGTCTCCCCACTTCCCCCCACCCACGCCCAGTAGTCCCATCGGTCGGTTTGCCTTCAACAGCGGCTCTGGTCGTCTTTTTGCCTTCTGCCCTTGCAAACCTGGCCTGTCCCTGCTCCGCTTCGGACGTTTTCTGTGTCAATTGCACTACGAGAGACCAAGTTTTAACGTGTTGACCGGTCAGGGGTGCCCTTGGCCAACAGTTGCAGCTTGCTCTCCGCCTCTCCCCTCTATTGCCGTCGCCCACCGACTCGGAGTCCGTCTCGTTCATAAAAGCACGAGTGCCACCCTCCTCCTACTTGATCCTTTCCCTTCTCTTTCACGAATTTTCCATCCTTTCAGCCGGCCCAGAGCTACACTCCCCTCCCGCCAGCCAAATATCTAGAGCGCCAGCTTCCCTCGGTGGAAGTCTTTCAAGCCAACTGGTAAGTCGTGATCCAACGCGAACCCCCGTGCCTCTCCCCAAGTGACTGCCTGCGAGAGACAAGACGGAATCCGACCCCCATCTCCCGTCGCTCAAAGACACTCGACCCGGCATCTGTTCGGCCGACACTGCTATCCAGCCTTTGAATGGCCTGGAAAATACGACAAGGGCAACTCTACCTGCCGGAACTTCGGAGCCACCTCCGACACATGACAACCGAGCCCGCTGCCACACTTTTCGAGAACAACTACTATAGTGAGGGCGCTATCTGAGAAATTCAATTCAACAAGCCGGGTGGCAGAGACGTGCGGGATCCCACCGTGAGCATGGCATCTTTACTCCTGGCTCTTTGGCGGGGTGGACATCGTCGGTTGCGCTGGCGATGAGATGCTGGTTCGGTCTTTTGCCCCGCCCCCGCTCTCAGGAGATTTAATTTCTTGGTCTGGCCACCCCCGCTTCGAAACACCACCACCATGGAAGGCCCTGTGTGGATCTTGGAAGGGAGCCTGCTTGGGTTGCATTGGCAAGCACCAGTTTCGATGTCCGACCGAAAATCACAGCGACTGCTGCGCTCTCGCCTGTCACCCAAAAACTCCAGAGCTGCCATCATCCTATCACGTCCCGATAATATAGCCGCATGGGGGCGATAAGGGCGATGCAATTGGCCTGTCGTCATATCGCATCCCGCGTGGAGAGCGTCGGTTGTGAGTGGGCATGCCCGGAATTGGCTTGGTGGGCCCGGCCGCCGCAATTGCATCACGAGCTTTCCTGGGCAACCCGCGGGGCTATCAGTGGGAGCTATCATGCAGCTTTGCAGCTTCCCCTCCGCTGCATTGCGCTAGGCAAAACTTCAGCGACTTACATGCTCTCTGCACCCACGCCCCGCCAACCTCGAGCATCCGAATGTTGCAGACCCGCCGAAAATGGATCTGCCGAATCAATCCTATTCGGATGATGTATCCATCCTCATCACATCTACTTCGATCAGTGCCGCCGGCAATTCAGGAGTTGTTGCCGTTGGAATTGTCACCCATCGGAAACATGAACGGCGCCATTGAGTGGCTACAACCGCTTATTCCTTGAACTCTGGGATAAGCTATTGGGTTGTG
>Ga0247776_10000330_pt1 | contig 11289 bp, 10 predicted proteins | sample UWRJL199509C5_FD_179912 | JGI IMG/M metagenome (GOLD analysis project Ga0247776, IMG submission 179912) | Plant litter microbial communities from Arlington Agricultural Research Station in Wisconsin, United States - UWRJ-L199-509C-5 | ecosystem: Environmental > Terrestrial > Plant litter >...
AGCAGTGCTCGCAGAAAAGACTCAGTGCGCTTCGCTACCGGCCGGAGTGCTCGGGGCTGCAGCAGGCGGCACGTGGCTCTCTTCGGATTCGTCTTCGGGCTCGTCGTGGATGGCTTCCGACTTTGCGCCGGCGTCTTGGTCGCGACCCGAGAGCGCGCGCTCGGCTCTGCGAAACTCGCTGAGCCGTCTGCCGTGGGGAAAGTCGCGCGCATAGTCTTCGACCAATTGCGTGACCAGCTCGAGATTGCCCTCTCGGAGCGCCACATCGACTTGGCGAGCGGCCGCATCTTCGGCGAAGTCACCGGCCGGTGACAAGCGCCGATAGAGCGCAAAGGCTTGTGCCGCCCCCGGCTGATCGCCCGCCTGATCCAGCAGATTGCCCAAAGTCCAGGCGGCCAGCGGCGCTTCGGGCGCCTCCGCGTGAGCGAGCACTTGGCGCAGGGCGCTGATCGCTTGACCGCGCTCGCCCGACGCGCGTGCGATGTCGACCAGGCTCATCAGCTCGGACGGCGACGCATGTGCGATTGCCACGTCGAAGCCGCCTTGCCCATCGAGTGCGCGTCTTGCTCCCGGAAAATCACCAATTTCGACCAACCGCTGCCACTCCGGCCCAAGCGCCTGAGCGGGCGCTGCGTGCGCCATCGTGTCGAGCAAACCGTAACTGAGCGGCGTAGCCGCCGATGCGCTGAGCCGCGCGGAGCGACGCCCGTGTGTGTGCAGCGCTTTGGTCTCGGGCTGCGATGCCTCAGGCTCAGCGGTATTTTTCGTGGGCACTGGACCCGCTGCGGGCAACGGCTGTAGCCGAGGTTCAGCCTGCACGAACGGTAACGCTTGCGGCCGAATGAAGCGCGCGCCGACGAACACACCGGAGCCAAAAAGCACTGCCGCCAGCGCGGGCACGCTCACCCAGAGCAAAGGCGAGCGGCGCTCGCGCGGTTTGTGCCCACGCAAATCGCTCTTCAGCCGACGCCAGACCGCGGCCGACTGTTCACTGGCGTCATAGTCGCGCAGGGAGGACTTCGCGATCTCCGGCAAACGTCTGCGGGTCATCACTCGTCCTCCGCGAACGCCGGCACGAAATGCTCACTCAGGAAGCGCTGCGCGCGCGAGATGCGACGCTTGGCGGTAGCCAAGGAGCAATCGGTCAGCTTGGCCACGACCTCGAGCCGGTGGTGATCGACGTAACGCAAGGTCCACGCGATGCGCTCGTCAGCTGGCAGGGTCTGGAGTAGCGAGTACACCTGCGCCAGCAGCACGCGGCTCTCCGGATCCGCATTGGGCGACGCGATCGCATCGAGCTCGATGGGCTCGGCACTCGCGAGACCGAGCGAGCGCAGCAGGCGCTTCCGACGCAGACGCGTGCGCACCAAACGCACCACGATGCTGCCGAGCCAGGCGCGAAAGGCCGACGCCTCGCGCAGCTCGCTCAAGCGCTCGCTGACCTTGAGGAACGCGTCGTGCACGACGTCTTCGGCGTCGATCGAGCTGCCCTGGATGCGCACCGCGAGGTTTAGGGCAAAGCCCGAATGGCGGCGGTACAAAAGCTCGAAGGCCAGCAGATCGCTGCGCATCGCGCGCATCACTAGGCGCTCGTCATCCACCCCTGAGTCGTTCGCTTTGCCCGGATCGGCAGGCGCGACGCTGCCTGGGATCAGGCGCAAGCGGGGGACGGCGTCGGACGGCACGGATCTAGGACGTTAGGATGAGTGTTTTCGGCTCAAGAAGGCTGGCGAAAGCGGACAGAAATCGTGAGCGGACGGTGACAATCCTGCAACAGGCTGAAATGACTACCCTTTTATAAGCGACCCAAGAAAAATCGGTTTTTTGGTGAGCCGCTTCTTAGTAATCGAGCGTCTGGTCACCACGTTCCAAGCCCACTCCGGTGTGGGTCGGCAAGAGGAGTCTGAAACATGTCGATTTCCAAGTTGTTCGCTTTGGTCCCCGTGTGCGTTCTGGCCGTTGCTTGTGGCGGCGGTGCCACCCCGGAAGCAGCTGCTCCGGAAGGCGCGGCGGCTGCTGCTGAGGCCAAGCCGGCCGAAGGCGCTGCCAAGGCGGAAGACGCCGCCAAGGACGCCGCGCCCGAAGCGCCGGCTGCTCCCGAAGAGAAGAAGTGAGTTCGTAAGAAACTCGCGCTTCTTAGAACAGCCGGATGAGCAGCGAGCTCGTCCGGCTGTTTTTATTTTGTCTCGCTGCTGCGAGCTCGCGCGCTCAGGCGGCGCGATTTTGCCCGAAGTCGACGACCAGGCGGGTGCGACCGATCAAAAGCTCGTCGCCATGGGTGAGCTCTTGTTCGCCTCGTACTCGAACGAACACGCCAGTCCGTGAGCCGAGATCGGTGATCACGACCGTGCCGGCTTGCTCTTCGATCAAGCAGTGCTGCTCGCCGACCAGCGGATCGTCCGGGAACACCAAATCGCCAATCGCGGAGCCGACCTGCAGTGTGTTCCCACGCGCGACGACGCAGCAGCCATTGGCGCCGCCCTCGAAGATCTGCAGCACGCGGAAAGATGAGGGCCACTTGGGGGACGAATAGAAATAGGTCGGCGCTGGATCGGGGCCGTCATCCGGCACCGGATTCTTCTCGATGCGCAGCAGTTGGTCGCCGACCACGAATTCATCGCCAAGCTCGAGCTCGACGGGTGTGCGGATGCGCAAAAACACGCCGTTGCCACCCTCCAAATCCTCGAGCCAAAGCCGGCTGTCCCTCGCGCTGAGGCGCGCTTCGCGCGGGTGACAAAACAACTCGCCCGGTAACTGGACCGCCCCTTGTGAACCGATCAACGCTTCGGTACCGGCCGGATCGTAGCGCTCGGGGCCGCCCGAGAGCGAGCGCAGCACGTGCAAGGTGACGAACGCTTGCACCAACGCGGGCGCGGGCGCAGGTGCCGGGGTTGGCGCGGGCGCAGGAGGCGGTGTTTCGCGAGCAGAAGCCGGACTGCCGTCGGCCTTCGGTTGGCCGCCGGTTGCGGGGCGCTCCGGGCGTTGCTTCGGTCCCGTGGGCGGCTCGGTGAGCAGCGAGACACCGCCTATCTCACGGCCGGCGATGATGCCGTCGAAACGACCGTCGCGCAGCGCCATCACCATTTCGAGGTGTTGCGCCTTCATCAACCCGCGCACGTATTCGGCAACGTCCGGCCGCTTGACGTGCTCGTTGTAGGCGCGCTTGTGGCTCTTGATCACGCGGCCGCCATCAGCGAACAGATGCGTGATGATGTGCGGTTGGTCGAGCCCCGAATCCTCGGTCTGCACGTGGAAGACGGTGGCGCGGAACTTGATGTTGTTGTTGAAGCCCATCTGCGCGCGCCGAAAGCTCGGGCGCTTCATCTCGGCGTCTAGCTTGGCGAGCTCGGCGGGCGCGTAGCGCGCCACGGCTTCGGCCAAGGCAGCGTGATCGCCAGCCACGCCTTCCATACGCTCGAACGCCTGCTGCGCGATGCGGGCCCCGGGATCGATGCGCAGGGCTTGTGCGAGTAGCTCGTGACCTTCGGGATCGCTCGGGCCATTGGCGGCCCACGCGCTGAGCAAGGCGACCGCCTCGTCCGGGCGCTGCTTGTCGACCAACCAGGCTGCTACGCGCGCTGCCTGCGCGCGCGAGGCGGATGTGTTGCCTTCTCCCGTCATCGCGATGAGGGCAGCTTAGCCAGATCTCGCCCCCGGGCCTACGCCTTCTTGGAAGTCGAAAACGGCCGGTCCGCCGCGAGCGGCAGAATCCCGCCCTTCTGGCTAGAATTCCGCCGCGTTCGTAGGCCGATCAGGGTACCTGGCACACACTCGGGTTGGGGCAATCCTGCTGAAAGCAGCCGTTCGCAAAATCGGGGATGCAGTCGCACTTGCCGTTGCCACACAGCACCTTGCACTCTGCCGCGCAGCCGTTGGTGGCATCCCTCGGGTTGTCGCACACGCCGTTACCGCAAGTGCAATCATTGGGGCAGCCGTTCAGGGTTTCGCCCTGGCCGCAGTAGCTATCGTTGTTGCACGGCTCGCCGCAATCTTGCGGACAAGTGAACTGCGTCTCGGTCGGATCGCACTGCATGTTCCCGCAGTAGCAATCACCGCAGCCCGCAGGAGTTTCCGAAGGTTCGCAAACGCTGTTGTTGTTGCACACCGGGCAATCTAGCGGACAACTGACGGACGTCTCGAACGCCGGTTCGCAGCGCTTGTTGCCGCAGTAACAATCCTTCGGGCACAGCGCAGCCGTCTCCATGCCCTCGCACACGCTGTTGCCGTTGCACAACCCGCAGTCCGTGGGGCAGTTGAGTGTATTTTCGTTGAGCTCACACGCGCCGTTGCCGCAAAAACAATCTTTGGGGCAGTCCGTGGGGTTCTCTGCGCCCTCGCACTTCGCGTTGTAGTTGCACAACCCACAGTCCGCGGAGCAGTTGAGCGTACTTTCGTTGCGCTCACACGAGCCGTTGCCGCAAAAACAGTCATTGGGGCAGTTCGTGGAGTTCTCCATGCCATCGCACTTCGCGTTGTAGTTGCAGCGCCCGCAATCGGTCGGACAATTGGCGGTGTTCTCGCCAGCGCTGCACTGACCGTTACCGCAGTAACAGTCCTTCGGGCAGGCTTGTGGGGTCTCGAGGTTCGAGCAAACGCCATCGTAATTGCACGGCGAGCAGTCCGACGGGCAATTCTGCGCGGTCTCCTTGGCCTGCTCGTCGCAGCGCCCGTTGCCGCAGGCGCACTCGTAAGAACAGCCGCTGAACTTGTCTGACTCCAAATCGCAGTGGTTATTGCCGCAGGTTGCGCAATCTTGCGGGCAAAATATCGGATCATACTGCAGGTTGCACGAGCCATCGTTACACGGCGGGTGACAATCGTAGACGCAGGTGTTCACGTTCTCGCCGAAGTTGCAGCGGCCATCACCACAGGTTCCGGCGGCGCCAGCCGTGCCCACGAAGCCGGCGAAGTTGCCGTCGCCACCGTTGTTGCCGACGTTGCCGTAGCCACCGCTGTTGCCGACGTTGCCAAAGTTGCCGCTGCCGGCGACGTTGCCAAAGCCGCCGCGGTTGCCGGTGTTCGAAGACCCGCCTTCGGCCACACCGCTACCTCCGTAGATCGGCACGTCGTTGCGCCCGCAGCCAGCGCTCAGCAGGAGCAACGGTGTCCCGAGGACGAAGAGACTCCAAAACCGCTGCCAAACTTTAGCCATGGATCAGACCTTCCCCACGCAATATACACGCCACACCGGTGGACAACCCACGCGCCTTCGACTCGACGATTCTCAGCCGCTATTTTCGCAGACTTGGTAGCACTTGTGCCAGTTCTCTTCGAAGTTAGCTCTGGCACAGCCCCTGGCAACGCTGTCGCGGTACGAGCACCGGTGCACAGGAATCCCCCGCCACTGTCACTCGCCTCACGACTGACCGTAGGCTGTGTTCTCCAGCAGAATGACGTTGGTCTTGGAGCGCGTTTCGCCCGCATTGGTCACGTACACTGCGGGTTTGTCCACGATTGGACAGACCTTTTCGCAAGCTCCGCAGCCCACGCACAGGCCCGGGTCGACATGAGGGCGCTGCACCTTCACCGTCAGCATCGCCGCCTGTTCGCCTTCTTTTCGATACTTGCTGTCCCGCTTGGGCACTTCGACGTCTTCTGGCCAAATCGCTTTCGGTGACGTCGGGCAAAATTCTTCACAGACGATACAAGGCGTGGCCATCGCCCAGGGTAAGCAACGGCCCTGATCGTACATCGCCGTACCAATGGAAATCGGCTTTTGACCGACGCCCATCTTCTGCTTCTCGGTGATTTTCTGGATCGCCCCGGTCGGGCAAACCTGACCGCAGAGCACGCACGAAAACTCACAGTAGCCGATGCGCGGGATCAGGATCGGCGTCCACAGGCCTTCGATACCCGCTTCGAAGAAGGCTGGGTGGAGCGCGTTGTTCGGGCACACCTTCATGCACTCGGCGCAGCGGATGCAGCGCTCGAGGAAGGCTCGCTCTTCCACCGCGCCAGGCGGACGAATCACCTTCTCGCTATAGGCTTTGTCAGGCCAGTTGCCGATGCGCATGCCCGGGATGCACACGGCGCCCGCGGCCGTGGAGGCCACTAGCGTCCGGCGCTGCAAGTCGGGCTTGGTGATGGTGCTGGTGCGCTTGGGCAAGAAGCGGAACTTGATCACGTCCTCGGGGCAGGCCGTCTCGCAGTTCAAGCACATGTGGCACTCGTCCTGCCGATGCTTGACGCCGCCCTGCGGACTATCCGCGCCCTGGCAGTTGACCAGACACAGATTGCAGTCCGTACATTTGGCGTGATCCTTCTCCATGCCGAACAAAGAGAAGCGCGAGAACATGCCCAAGAACGCACCCAACGGACACAGCGCCCGGCACCAAAAGCGCGGGATGAAGCGGTTCATGAACAGCACGCCGACCAGGAAGAACACGATCAACCAGGTCTGGTGAAAGTAGCCCTGATTGGCGGTCCACACCGTGCGCGAGAGCAGGTCCTGCGCGCCGTCGGTCGCGTTCTGCAAAACCCGCACGTTGCTGCTGGCGATCACCGTCGCCGAGCGCACGCCGAAGTACTGCAAGGCCGGGATCACACCCATGCCGATCGTGCGCACGGCCACGCAGATCGGATCGAGCAGGCCGCCGATCGCGCTGCCCACGAGCGCCGCGCCGAGCGACGCCCACATGATGTAGTACTTGCCGGCCTGCCACCAATGCGTCTTGTTCGACTCGACGCGCTTGTTGCCGCGCAAATAGCGGCTCGGGAAGATCCAGCCGAAGAAGTGGTGAAGCGTGCCGAACGGGCAAATCCAGCCGCAGAACACCCGCCCAAACACCAAGGTGAGCGCGAGGATCACCAGCGACCAGGCCAGGCCGCGATACACCGTGTGCGTGCTGAGCAGAGTCATCGCGGCCACGAACGGGTCGGCGAGCAAGAAGCCTTCGACCGGCAGCGGCAAGCGCACCGGCTCGCCCGCCGTCGCCGTGAAGGTGCCGCGGAACGCCGTGTGCGCCAGGAAATACAGGAACAGTGTGACGAAGCCGATTTGCGACGCGCGCCGGACCCAGACCAGGGCCCGGATCACTTTGCGCGCCGGGATGCCCGAACCGGGGCGCTTCGGGCCCGCCTTCTTGGGTTTGGTGGGGGCACTCGGCGTGCCACTGTTGACCAATGTGGCGGACGTTGTCCGGTTCACGGCGGGAGGGAGAGCGGGCACGGCCACGGCCACGGGCGGAGAATGAGAGCTCGACTTTCGGATTTGGATCAGCGCGGGAGAAGCCTTGCGACTCGACTCGGCCGCGTCGAGCGGCTGCACTCGGCCAGCATTGGCCAGCCAGGGGATCGGCGCGGGAAAGTCCCCACCGTTGATCCCGGGCTCGTGTTCTCCGGGTTTCTCGCCGTTCACGTCAGACCTCCACGTGCGGGAGCTGTTCCCAGAACATGCTGCCGATGCCACGTTCGTGCCCGAGCTTCAGATAGCGCACGTTCGTGGCTTTCTCACCGATCAAGGTGCAGCCGTAGGAGTCGATCGCGACTTGATCGAGGCCGGCAATGACCTGGTGCATGTCTTTCGCGTCGTCGATGTTGCCGCCTTGCGGGCCGTTGCGCAGCAGCACGCGCGTGGCATCCAGCACGGTCAACGTGGGGCGCATGAAGGTCGCCAAATCAGCGATCGAAACGTCGATGTTCTGATGCAGTCGATTGCGTCGGCCACCGAGGATGCCGTACCAATTTTTCATCCCGCCGGTGAACTTCGACAAATTGTGGTGCTTGGCGACCGGGACGTTGATCACCTTGTCGGCGTTCACGAGCGGCAAATACACCGGCCATTGGTCGAGCACCTCACCCTTCATGCGTAAATCGCGGAAGCGGTGGGCGGAGGGCAAGATCACGTTCGCGCCTAGGGCGTAAGCGGCACGCCAAATGCCCGAGCGCTGAAAGCAGCGATTGGCCTCGTTGCAGGAGGCATCGGTGACGACCACGTCTTTGGCGCCCGCGTCGAAGCACAGCTTCACGACCTCGGCCACCACCAGTGGGTTGGTATTGGCCGCGTGCACCGGCATGCGATCCCAACCAATATTCGGTTTGACGGCAACGATGTCGCCGCGCGACACGAAGCGCTTCATGCCGCCCATCGCGTTCACGGCGCGCCGCACGAGCTCGGCCGGGTCAGTGCTGCTCTTGGCGATCGCAAATACAGGGTCGCTGTCGCGCGAGCCCACGTGGATGCCGAAGTCCCTGACCTGACGCTCACCGCTCGCTTGAGCTAGGCCGAAGCCGCCGGGGTCATAGGCTAGCTTGGCCGTCGCCGCAGCACCGCCCACGACGAGGCCTAGGGCCCCGAGGCGCTTGAGCGCATCGCGTCGCGTCGGATCCAACATTTGCGGCGGGATCCTTGATGGAAAAAAGCGCGGCGGTCAAGTTCGCGGCCGGCCTCGAAAACCTGCTCCTAACCGACTGATTTAATTAATGATTCTAAGCAGGTCCCGGCGCCAACGCCGGGCCCGATCCGGCCCTTGGCCCGAGCCCGCGCGCCGGCCCGCGCCGCGATTCACGTGAAAGCGCGGGGGGTTGCTTGTCCGGAAGCACGACGCAAGCTAGGGTCCGCGTCCTTTTCGCACACCCGGCGCGTGGCCGTGGCAGCCGAAGAGGGCTTTACGCGATTGGAGACGACGATGAAAGACGGCATTCACCCGGAATACAACACGGTCGCAGTGGCTTGTGCTTGTGGCAACAAGTTCGAGACCCGCTCCACCAAGACCGAGCTGCAGGTCGATGTCTGCGCGGCGTGCCACCCGTTTTACACGGGCAAGCAGCGCATGATGGACACTCAAGGTCGTGTCGATCGCTTCCGTCGTCGCTATGCCGGCGCGAGCGGTGCAGCTGGCGTTGCCGGCGCGGCTGCCGCCGCAGCTGCTGCGGCCGCCGAATCCAAGTAATTCAGACGTTCGGACGGCGTAAAGCACGCCGTCCGAACTCCATCGCGCTCCCACAGCGCTATACTGAGGACGATGTCGAACCAACCCGCGGTTCTCGGCCCCGATGGCGTTGCCCGTCCGTATATCGGAGGTCAGGCGCTGATCGAAGGCGTGATGATGCGCTCGCCGCATTGCTTCTCCGCCGTCGTGCGCAGAAAAAGTGGCGCGCTCGTGGTGCGCGAAGTGCCGATGGAAGACCTGCGCCGCGGCAAGCTTGCTTGGCCGCTGGTGCGCGGAGTCGCCGCCCTGGTGGAAGCGCTCAAGCTAGGCAGCGCAGCGCTCCGCTTCTCTGCCGAGCAGTTCGAGCAAGATCTCGAGGAAGACGGCGAGCCCAAGTCGGGTCCGCGCAGCGCCGGGCCGAGCACGCTCGCGCTGTTGTCTTTGCCGATCATCGCGCTCCTGACCAACTCGCCTGAAGACTTTGGCAAGGCTCCGAGTGGGCCCGCAATCCCGCCGGCAAGCGAAGGCGATGGCAAGAAGCGTTTGTTGGGCGTGCTCTCCGCCGTTTTCGCCGTCGGCATGTTCGTGGCGTTGCCGCAGGCGTTTGCAGCTGGTGCGAGCAGCGTGTTCGGCCTGGGGCTGGACGTGCGAGACGTTCGCTTTCAGCTGCTGACTGCCGCCGCCAAGCTCACGATCTTGATCGGCTACATGCTCTTGATCAGGCGCATGCCCGAGATCTACCGCGTGTTTCAGTACCACGGCGCAGAGCACAAATCGATTTACACCTACGAGTGCGGGCAGGCGCTCACGGTAGAGAACGCGCGCCCGAAGACCACGCTTCACCCGCGCTGCGGCACGACCTTCATCGTGATGGTCGCGCTGGTGTCGATCTTGGTGTTCAGCGCGCTCGGCCCGCTGCTCCCCCATTTGGGCCTGGGCAAAGTCGCGGACAACCTATTGTTCTTCGCCTTCAAGCTGCCGTTCTTGCCGTTCATCGCGGCGATCACTTTCGAGCTGCAGCGCGTGCTGGCCAAGTACTGCAGCAAGGGTCCCGGGCAAATTCTGCTCTGGCCCGGCTTCCTCGTGCAAAAGATCACCACCATCGAGCCGGACGACAAGCAGCTCGAGGTCGCGCTGTCCGCGCTGTTGGTCACGCTCGAACGGGAACAAAAAGGCGCGGCTCCCAAGACCGCCAGCGAGCGCACCTTCGATGACTTTTCGACACTGACACGCGGCGCTGTGCAAGCCGCATGATCCCGGTCGGTAAGCTAGAATCCATCGTCCGACGGTACGCCGAGCTCGATCAGCTATTGTGTGACCCGAAGGTGTTCGGGGATCCGCAGAAGCTCAATTCCTTCAACCGCGAACGTAGCGGGCTATCCAACATCGTCGAGGCGTTCCAAGAGTGGCGCGCGGTCGAGAGGCACGTCGCCGAAGACCGCGAGGCCCTCGATGATCCAGAGCTCGGTCCGATGGTCAAGCAGGAGCTGCCAGAGCTCGAGGCCAAGCTGGTCGACCTCGAGCAGCGCATCTTCGTGCTGCTCTTGCCCAAGGATCCGAACGACGAAAAGAACACGCTGCTCGAAATCCGCGCAGGCACCGGCGGCGAGGAAGCCGCCCTGTTCGCGGCTGATCTGCTGCGCATGTATTCGCGTTACGCGGAAACACGCGGTTGGAAGCTGGAGCTCTTGTCCAGCAGCGAAGCCCAGGCCGGCGGTATCAAGGAAGCCATTCTGCTCGTGACTGGCAGCCGCGTCTTCTCGAGCTTGAAATACGAGGGCGGCGTGCACCGCGTGCAGCGAGTGCCGGCGACCGAAGCACAGGGCCGCATCCACACTTCGACCGCGACGGTGGCCGTGCTGCCCGAGGCCGACGAAGTCGAGCTGCACATCGAAGACAAAGATCTGCGCTTCGACATCGCCGCGTCCGGTGGCCCAGGCGGGCAGGGGGTGAACACGACCAACAGCTCGGTCCAGATCACCCATCTGCCGAGCGGCATCACCGTGCGCTGCCAAGACGAGCGCAGCCAAATCAAGAACAAGGCCAAGGGCCTGAAGATTTTGCGCAGCCGGTTGCTCGAAATCGAGCAAGAGAAGCACGACTCGGCGATTCGCGACGAACGCCGCAGCATGGTCAAAGCCGGGGATCGCTCGGACAAGATCCGCACCTACAATTTCCCGCAAAATCGCCTGACCGATCACCGCGTCGGCCTGACCCTGTACAAGCTCGACCGAGTGATGGACGGCGATCTGACCGAGCTGCTCGACGCCGTAGGCTCGTTTCACCAAGCCGCGCTCTTGGAAGCCAACAAGACTCACGAGGACGCGTAGCTCGTGGGCGCGCCGGCAAGCGTCGACTTGGACGCGCTGCTCTGCGCGCTGACGCTGGTCCCTACCGCGTTCGCACGGAACCGCTTTTT
>Ga0247776_10000331_pt1 | contig 11283 bp, 7 predicted proteins | sample UWRJL199509C5_FD_179912 | JGI IMG/M metagenome (GOLD analysis project Ga0247776, IMG submission 179912) | Plant litter microbial communities from Arlington Agricultural Research Station in Wisconsin, United States - UWRJ-L199-509C-5 | ecosystem: Environmental > Terrestrial > Plant litter >...
ATACGGCTCCGTGCTCGTGGAAGGGTTCCGGCGCAGCATGGAAGAAGTGGCCGCGTTTCGTTTCACCAGCCCGGGAGATAGCTACTCTTCACGCATGGGCACGCCGCAAAACGTGGGCGTGATCGGCGTCGCGTTTTTCCCGGAGCGCGTGCGCCCAGCGCAGCCGGTCGTTCGCCGGCCGCGGCCGCTGCCGCGCCCAGCGCCTGTGCCGTACGACTATCGCCGAGGCAGCCGAGACATGGAGAGCGACGGTTTCGCGCCACGTGCGCCATCGAAGCCCGCATCTCGCAACGCAGCACCCGCGACCGAGGGGCGTACCGATTCGCCTGCCCGCTCGCGCGCGGAGGCCAAGGGCTCCTTCGACGACGACTACGGAGCGAGCGGCAGCGTGAACAACTTGGGCACGCAATTTGGTGAAAATCAGCAAAGCGTGGTGAGCTCGGTCTCGTTCGAGCGCTCCTCGCCGACGCATCCCGCGCTGCTGAGCACCCTGCGCTACGACGACGCGGACGGACTCAGCGCGCGCGGCATCGACGTTTCCGGCTATCGCTATGGAACACTGCCCCCTGACGAACCACAGGCGTTTCCAGTTTCCCGCTTTGCGCAGCCTCCGCCTTGAGCGCCGATTCAGGTCGAGGAATCGAGGCCGCGAAACTCGGAAAATAGCCGAGTGAGTACGCGAATCATTGGCGCGACGTCACGGCTGGCCGCCATCTCGCGGCAGGAGTGCATGCTGAGCATGGGATTGCCGACGTCTACCGCGCGGACGCCGAGCCGAGCCGCAGAGATCGGGCCGATGGTGCTGCCGCAAGGTGTGTCGTTGCGCGAGCTGAAGTGCTGCGGGATGACCTCGACGGCGCGGCAGGCCGCGCTGAAGGCGGCCACCGCGGGGCCGTCGCTGGCGTATGACTGATTGACGTTCACCTTGATTACGGGCCCCGCGCCGAGCATGGGCCGGTGCTGTTTGTCGTGCTTGTCCGGATAGTTCGGGTGCACCGCGTGGGCCATATCCGCCGAGACCAAGAGTGAGCGGGCAATGGCGCGCGGCAGCGCGCTTTCATCGGCGGGTGAGAGCCCGCGTGCCAGCCGCTCCAGAAGGTCCGACAGAAATAGCGACCGTGCACCGGAGGCGCTTTGGCTGCCCACTTCCTCGTGGTCGTAGATGGCGATCACTCGGGTGACTTCGGCATCCGGCGAAGCTCCTAGCAGCGCATGCAATGCGGCGTGGCACGAGGCAAGATTGTCGAGCCGACTGGAGAGCAAGAACTCGTTCTTGCTGCCGACGAATGCCGCGCGCTGGGTGTCGTACAGGCACAAATCGAAGCCGAGCACGTCCTCCACTCGAGCTCCGTGCGAAGCCGTGTTGCGCAGGCCCTCTGCCAAGATTTCGGAGAAGCCTCCGCTCTCGTTCTCCAAGCCGAGCACGGGCACCAGCTGCGTCTGCGCGTTGAGCAAGAGCCCCGCGCTATTGACGTCTCGATTCAGGTGAATCGCCAAGTTCGGCACGCGGCACACGGCGCGCTGCAGATCGATCAGCTCCGAGTGGCCGTCTGCAAACACCACGCGGCCGGCAACGGACAAGTCGCGATCCAACCAAGTGGAGAGCAGCACCCCGCCGTAGACCTCGACCGACAGTTGGCGGTAGCCGACGCTGGTCAGGTCCGGTACGGGCTTGAGCCGGAGGTTCGGTGAATCGCTGTGCGCGCCGATCAGCACGAAGCCGGCCTCCGCCGGGGGCTTGCGGCCGACCTCGAATGCCACGATCGAACCACCCGAGCGCACCACGAACCCGCGCGTCCCGGGCGCCACTTGCCAGGGGTCTTGCTCGCGAAATGCTCGAAAACCTGCGGCCGTCAAGCGCCGAGCCAGCTCACTGACCGCGTGGTACGGGGTGTTCGAGGCATCCAAGAAAGAGGCCAAGTCCGCGGCCTCGGGGGTTCTGTCCTGGTCAAGCATGGCCTGTGACTATACTCCCTGCGTCGTGATCACGCAGGACGTCTCGTTGGAGGGCTTTACCGCTACTGACTGGCAGCGCTTGGCGGACGTGTTTCGAGCGCCCTCCCGCGGCGTTGGCGATGAAGTCGCCCGGGAGCAGGAGAGCCGTGGCGGGGTGGTGGCAGTCACGACCGGCAACCGGTTGCGCAAGCTCGTGCACACGAAGCGCGGTCGGCTCGACCCCCGCCCCATCGAGTGGCCGATGAAGTTGCCCGAGCTCGCGGGTCGCTTCGATGCAAGCTGGGCCGTCGAACTCGCAGCGGGTGCACTCGAAGAGCTCGTGGAGCGTTTCTCCGAGCGCCTCCGCCCACGTCAAGAGTATCTGGAGCAGGCGCTCGAGCTCGCGCGCGCGCTTCGTGAACTCGAAGCCGAAGGTTTGGTTGCCATGTGGCCCAAGCGTTTCGCCGACATTCCGGTGCCCGGCTCGCGTGTGCTCAACACCGCGCTGGATATGTTCTGCGGCGAAGGTCGAGCGATCGCGCTGGGGGTGTTTCGGCATGGCGAGCTATACACCGGGCTGGTCGCGCGTCGCCGTGGCATGGGTTTCGATCGCATCGTGGGTCCAGATGAACTGCGCCCCGAGATGGGCCTCTTGTCAGGCGACTTCCGGCGGGACTATCGTCACTTTGCGGCCGCCGCGGAACGTGAGGTGGCACCGCTCTCGCTCGGTGTCTTCGGCGAGCTACTGACGTTTCAAGCGCTGGCCCGAGATCCCGCGCCGGGCGCGTTTGCGCTAGCCGTTGCGGCCCGAGATTTGCTGATCTCCCCGGTCAGCTCCGGCTTGGCGGTGCCGATCGGGCTAGACGTCGGGCGAGCGGCATTCGCAGGTTTACGCGGCCTTGCCGAGCGTTTCGGCGCAGGCGGCGCGCTGGCCCCCATGCTCGGCCGCGCCGAAGAGTTCGTGTCGCGTGATTTGTCGGCGCTCTTGGGCTTCGACCCCTGGGCTGCGCTGGTCGGCCTATTCGAGCGCGACCGTCCGCCGCGGGAGCGCGACTAGGTGGCCGGTTCCGGTCGCATTCGGCGCCGCTTGGCGCTCGCGATCGTATTGACCGCGCTGATTCCGCTGTTGGCTGCGGTCTGGTTGGCGGAGATTTCGGTGCGCACGACCTCTACGAAGTTTTTCATCCCCGAAGTCGGCGCGCACCTCGACAAATCGCTCGGGCTCTATCAAGAGCTCGCGCGCAACGCGAAAGCGCTGATGCGCCAAGAGGGAGCCGAGATCGCGCTTCGGCCCGCGCTGCGACGTGCAGCGGCGGCGGTTGATCGCGGCGCGCTCGAAGTCGAGCTGAAGCGTGCCTTCGCCGATCATCCGAGCTTGGTTTCGCTGACGGTCCGCGATCCGGACGGCCAATCGCTGGCCGAGGTAAAGCGCGACAAACCGCTCGATCCAAACCACGAGAATCAACTCGAAGTCGGCAAAGCACTTGCCGACGGTCCGGACGCCGATGACGGCCCGCAGCTCGTGGCAGTGTTCGCGGCCGACAAGGGCCATTTCGACGAACTCGTCGAAATGAGCGAATTCGTCAACACCTACAAACAAGTCGAGCGCCGTCGTGGCGCGGACGAGCGCAGTTACTTACTCTCCTTCACGGCACTCTTGTGCCTCACTATCGTGGCCGCAATCGGCGTCGGGAGCTTACTCGCGCGCGGTGTCTCGCGGCGCATCGCCGAACTCGCGCGAGCCACGCGATTGGTGGGCGAAGGTGACTTGAACATTCGCGTCCCCGAGGGGGGCGGAGACGAGATCGCGGATCTCGCGGGCGCTTTCAATCGCATGCTCGGAGAGGTCGAGTCCAGCCGGGCGCGCATCGAGTACTTGCAGCGCATCAGCGCTTGGCAAGAGATGGCGCGCCGCCTGGCCCATGAGATCAAAAATCCACTGACCCCGATCTCGCTCGCAGTGCAAGAAATCCATCGGCGCTACGCGGGTTCGGATCCCGAGTATCAACGGTTGGTCGACACAACGCTCGAAATCGTCGAAGACGAAGTGGGCACATTGCGCCGCTTGGTCGGTGAGTTCTCCGATTTTGCCCGGCTACCGCAGGCGAGTCTATTTCGCGCGGATCTCGCGGAGTTCCTACGCGAGCAGGCGCTGCGCTTCGGGGTTCGCAGCGGCGAACGCGATAGCGGCGAGACGGCCTTGGACGAACTGCTTTCGCTTCGGCAAGCTGCGGATATCAAAATGGAATTCGTCGTGCCGGAGGGCGTGTGCGAGGCCCTGATCGACGCCCAAATGCTGCGCCGCGTGCTGTTCAACCTGGTGCGCAACGCGGCTCAGGCCTTGCTGGCTAGCCCCTCCGGAGACCGGAGAGTGCGCGTGCGCTTGGCGCAAGTCGGCGACTTTTGGAACCTGGACGTGGAAGACAACGGCCCCGGGATCCCCGTCGAACTGCGCGAAACGGTGTTCGATCCGTACGTCACCACCAAAGACGATGGAACGGGCCTCGGGCTGTCGATCGTGAAGAAAATCGTGATCGAGCATGGTGGCACGATTCGCGCGGAGCAGAGTGAGCTCGGTGGGGCTCGTCTGCGAGTGCGTCTGCCCGTGCTCGGGACGCGCGCGGCGGAGCGTGCCATGGAAGAAGCACCCACTTCACTTGCCGCTCGCGCAGATCTCGAGCTACGTCCGGGGGCCCATGAGTAAAGCGCCGCACTCGAAGCGAGAGTCGCAGCAAGGCTACCTCACCGCGTTTCTGGTGGTGGTAGCGAGTGTCGGTCTAGGGCTGTTTGGCTTGCCGCGCCTCGGCCATCGCGCGGCGCACTCGAATTCGCCGCTGATCGGTCACCCTGCGCCGGACTTCATGCTGCGCGCGATCTCGGAGGCCGGCCTCGGCAAGCCCCAGCGTCTCTCGGATTTGCAGGGGAAAACGGTGGTTTTGGACTTCTTCGCCAGCTGGTGCGGTCCGTGCCGTCAGCAGGCGCCGATCGTCGAGCGCGTAGCACGCCGTTTGTCGGGGCCGAAGCTGGCCGTGTACGGCGTGAACACCAGCGATGAGTTCGCGGACGCTCGCAAGTACATCGCTGCGCAGCACCCGAGCTATCCGGTGTTGTTCGATGCAGACGCCGAAGCGGCCACCGCCTTCGATGTCTCCGGGTTGCCGACCCTGCTCGTGATCGACAAGCAGGGTATCGTGCGTGCTGTCGAAATGGGCGTGGTAGGCGAGGGCGAACTGGAAGGTTTGATTCGCGAAGCCGATAGCAGCGAGGGCGTCGCGCCAGAGAAGTCCGCGCGCGAGCGCAACGGCCCCGCTCTCTAGCGAATGGGGCCGCTGGCAATCACCGGTTGATCGCCATCCAGAGGCACGAGCCGCGGCACCATTTTGATCTCGGCCAGGGCCAGGGTGAGTCGTTGTCCGTCGAGGGTGAAGGGGATGCGTCGGGTTTCTCCCGCCGCGAACACCGTCAGCTGCCCGCGCACGATTCCCGAGTAGCCGCCCGAGCGTACGATTTCTATCGCATATTCGCCGGGTTTTGCCCCATTCAATGACAAACCCTCGCGACCGCGATCGAGCACGTCGCGCGCGCTGATCAGCTCACGGGTCGGTGCGCCCAGCCACGAAACGCGCTGACCGTCGGGGTGCAATATCGCGAGGTCCAAATCGGCGTCGTCCGACCAAGTCGCTTCTACCCTCAGATCGCCGAGCAAGCGCGTATCGTCCGTCGCTGGCGTCGCCGCCAAGCTGGTCGCTTGGCGCGCCGTCTTTTCGTCGACCAGCGCGAGCGCATCACTCGCCCAGCGGGCTCCGTTGCCGGTGCGCGCGCAGCGTAATGCGTCGGCAAGCAGCTTGGGATCGGCGGCGCGCAATTCGGCTATCGCCATCGCGTGTCGGCAACCGAGATCGGCACGACCCGACCAGCGATACAGCCGTGCCAGTCGCTTCTGACTCGCGACGTCATCGGGGCGCATGTCCACGACGCTGCCCAGCATGCGCACGGCGAGTTCGCGGTCACCACGGCGGGCCGCGAGGTCGGCGCGGGCCGTGAGCGCGTCCGGATCGAGCGGCTCTTTGCCGACCCAGCGCTCGACCAAACTCGTGGCGCGTCCCAGATCTCCGCTGATCGCGTACAGCGAATAGGCCTTTTTTACGTTGGAACGTCGATCGGGCTCCGCTCCGAGGGCACGCTCGGCGTCGGCCACCGCACTGATGCTGGCGCTGCGCGGGACTCGCTCGGCGATGTTGATCTGCCCCTTGCGATCCCAGACCCGGCGCATGGGGATCATGCGTCGCGCGACGCGGCGCGGCAGGTCCGGTTCCTCGAAGTCGGGACGAAGCATGGGTTTGGGTGCAGAAGCGGGTGGCGGTTGAGCGAACCCATCGACCGACTTGGGTGCCGCGGCCGAACGCGCGACGGGGCTCGCGGGAGGCGCCTTGGCTTTGGCGGGCGCGGCGGCTTCCGCGGCGCCCAATGAACCCGTAGCGCTGGCACTCGGCTCGTCGAACGAGTCACGAGCTCTGAACGAACCGCCACTGCCCTTCTTGTCTGCTGCTCCGAGCGGACCCGCGCTCACGTCCCTGCTGTCTTCGGGGTCGTCGACCGGCAATTCTGCTTTCGACTCGCTCTGCTCCGCCAACTCCTCGCCCGTGAACCGAGCGCCAGGTTTGGCGGCGTCCAAGCCGAATGCCCGAAACATGGCTTCGCTTTCGAGCACCAAGAGCGAGCTGTAGCGGCTAGCGACCGAGAACTGCGTCGATAGCGCGAGCGACTCTTTTTTGGCTTCTGCGCCGCCGTTTCGTTCCAGATCGGCGATCCGTGCTGCGGCATACATGCGCGGCACGAACGCGTTGCCCGGGCTATCGCTGGCGGCGACGTGGAGATCGTAGCGCTGTTCGAACGGGGTGTCGCCCAGTTTGCCACGCACGATCAGCTTGCCGTCGACCGCGTCGGAGCTCATCCGTGCGCTAATCAACGCTTCGCCGCCGGCCAAGATCGTGTCGAGCTTCTGCGGAGCGATCGCGTGCAGGCTATCCGGCAACACGACTTCCACATCGCGTAACGCGCTGCCGTAGCTCGCGCTCAGCACGCCCAGGGTCGCTTGGTTCAGCGTTTGTCCGGGTACGTAGGGCAAGACCAAGCCGCCACCCGCGCGCGCCAATGCGCCGAGGGTGTCGAGATCCGAGGCGCTGCCGACCGCGACTGCCGTGATGCGCGCCGGGGAGCCGGCAAGCGCGTCGCGCACCGCGGAGGTCACCGTCGCCGAGCGAATCGGTCCCACCGTGGGCGTGCCATCGCCGATGAACACGATGTCTTGCACGAAATTTCGCGGCGCGGCCTCCAGCGCGCGTTTGGCCGTCGCGATTGCTTGCGTGGGATCGGAGGCCCCTTCAGCGGGGATTGCGCTCAAAAAGTGCTCGATGGCTTGGGCGGTCTGCGGGCCCGGCGTGAGGAAGCCGCCCGGCAAGTCGCGGCACGTGCTGTCGCAGCCGAGCAGCGTCACCGGACCGGCAGGATCCAGTTCGCGGCCGAGCCGCACGGCCAAGCGTTTGGCGCGCTCCAACCCTTCACCGAACATCGAGCGGCTCGTGTCGACCACGATCACCGTGGCGTGCGCTTGATCGACGGTCGCACGCGGAAGCTTCGGACGCAGCGTGAGCAGCGCGTAGCGCTCGTCGCCTGCACGGTAACCGAACGCGGACAGCTCACTCTGTCGATCCGGGAGCGCCCATTCGACACTCAAATCGCCGTTGGCCGTGAAATCGTCGGCGCTGAAGGAGAAGGCTCGCGCGCCGTCGCGATCGCTGGCCGACAATGGGTAGCCGAGCGTGCGCACCGCGAACTTCGGATCTTGACCCCGCACTTCGACGTCCACGTCGAAGTGACGAATCTTCGTCGTGCCACCGGGATCGACGGGCAGCGGATAGCTATAGTGGCGAACGCCGCCCACGGGGCGCACCGCCTCGGTGTAGGCGAGCACGATGCGGCGCTGCCCGCGCTTGGGAATGGGGAAGATCTTCAGCTCGAAGCGCCCGCCCCGCTGCCATTCGAGCAACGCCGGATCGCGCCAGGGGCCCGGCACCCACACGATGTCGTCCTTGATTTGCGGGCGCATTTGCGGCGCCGCGTTGACGATCGCTCCGCGCCAAATCGCCGCCGCGCGGTCGCGGTCCACGAAAGCGCCCTCTTCCAGCTTGCCGTCGACCTCCAGCGCCAAGCGTTCGATCTTGGCATCCGCGGGGATCGGGAACCGGTAAATGCCCTCCAAAACGTCGTCGCTGCTGTTCTCGAATACTTCGTCGATCTCGGTGCGCGCCATGGCCCCGGCGATGCGCACGCGCACCCGATGCGCGGCGAGCTTCACCGCGCCGCGCAGCTCTTCCGTGCTGCCCGGTTTGCGCGCCGTCAGCTCGCCGAGACCGCGAGCGCTGGAGGCTGCTTCGCTCGCGTCGAGCAAGCTGTCCGTGAAGGCGACGGCCTCCGCAAGCGTTGCGCCCGCGCTCACGTATGGCGCGGAGCCCTTGTACAAGCGCGCTTCCTCGCCGCCGCTGACGTGCAACGGGTTCGCGCCGCCTGCAGTGAGGGTCGCGCTGCCGCGCACCACGTCCAAAATCGCGAAATCGCTGCCTGCACGCAGCGCAACCTTGCCGGCTCTGACATCGAGTGCGCCCTCGTTCACGTCCAATTGTGCGCGTGCGCCGGGTTTGTTGCCGACGTCGAGAACGAGCGCGCCGTGACTCAGACGCGCTCGGCGGGTGCTACCCGCCAGCTGCAGCTCGGTGTCATGATCGAGTGCCAGCGCGGTGCCGTCGGCGAGGGAAATTTGTGCACTACTGCGCGGACCGGTACGAAGCACCGAGCCGGCGGGGACCGCCGTCCCGACCGCGGCCTGCGCGCACGCCGCCCCTTGCGGGTCGCAGATCTGAAGGCCTATCCCGGTGTTTGCCGCGACCAGGCGCATGACCGTTCCGCGCTGGGCGGTTGCTTGGCCCGGTTTTGGCTTGCTGTGGCAACCGGCCAACGTGAGCAGCAGCGCGCTGGACAGCAAGAGCGGCAGGCGAACGAAGAAACGTCGATCGTGGTTCATGTCAGATCCCGTGCTCTCGGAACGCGACCCGGCGCTGCGAGCTTTCACTGGATACGCACAACCCCGACAATTGATTTGCTGATTTGCGGGACCCCGCAAATTCCTCGGAGAAAGGGCAGGGTAGGCCCAGGTAGGTGTGCGACGCCCCGAGCCTGGCTAAAGTAAGCAGAGATGCCCGAACTTCCGGACGTGGCGATCTACATCGAGCGCCTGAATGCGCTCTTCTGCGGTCAGGTGCTGGAGCAGACTCGGCTGAAGAGCCCGTTTCTGGTGCGCAGCTTCGAACCTCCGCTTTTGGCCGCCCACGGTCAGCGCGTCACCGGCTTTCAGCGAATCGGTAAGCGCATCGTGTTCGAGCTGTCGGACGACCTCTTCTTGGTCTTCCACTTGATGATCGCGGGGCGATTTCATCTCAAGGCCAAAGGCGACAAGTTGGCGGGCAAGGCTGCACTGTTGGGGCTCGATTTCGCCGAGCACACGTTGCTCTTGACCGAGCAAGGCACAAAGCGTCGCGCCAGCCTGCACGTGGTGCGCGGCGCGGAGAACCTGAGCGAGTTTTCGCGCGGCGGGCTGGAAGTGCTCGGCTCGAGCCGCGCGGAATTTCAGGAGGCGTTGCTGCTCGAGAACCGCACGTTGAAGCGGGCCCTGACCGACCCCCGCCTGTTCAGCGGCATCGGCAACGCCTACTCGGACGAAATCTTGCACGCCGCTCGCCTGTCACCGGTGAAGCTGACGCGCAACTTGTCCGAGGCCGAAGTCACCGATCTGCACGCCGCTACCGAACAGGTGCTGAGCGCGTGGATCGCCCGGCTGCGCCTCGAGGCGGGCGCGGGCTTTCCGGAAAAGGTGACCGCATTTCGACCGGAAATGGCGGTACACGGCCGCTTCCAAAAGCCATGCCCGGTGTGCGGCACACCGGTACAGCGCATATCGTACGCCGCCAACGAGCTGAACTACTGCCCCACCTGCCAAACCAACGGCAAGCTCCTCGCCGATCGCGGTCTCTCCCGCCTCCTCAAAACCGATTGGCCCAAAAGCCTCGAAGAACTCGAGGAGTACAAGGCATCGCGTTCCCTCCCAAAGCCGTCATGACTCTCCCCCCCGTAAACGTGCCCGTGCCCTCTCACGATCTTTTTCTACGAAGCAGGGACATCCGAGAGTGAGCGCTCGCGATCCAGCAGCGGAGCTCACGGTGCGTCGCGCGCCATTGACGGCTCCCAGAGTTGAACGCCAAAACGCCAGAAGAAGAGAGCAAGAAGGATTGGGGTCGCGATGCGAGTTGAGTACGCTTATTCACGACTCTGCCGTTCCTGCGACTAATGGTCCACTTACGGTGTAGACCATCGCGCGAACTGATCGGTCAGGTTCTCCACCCGGGACGGGCACGATGCGACAGCCGAGTGACTTCGCCAGGTGGAGCTGTCTGAACGAACTTGCGCTAGGTAGCTCCGCACTTGAACGAAGAGAATGCGGCGGCGTTGTTCGAGGCGTGTAGAGTCAAGACTCGGCGGCAAATCGAGCATCTGCTCGCGGCGCGCGTTCCGCGGCCGGACGTACGCGGACAGATTCGCCGGCTGCCGGCGCCGAGTCAGGTGCGAGTCGAGGCCATTTCGCAACCGTTGCCACCGCCTCACGTGTTCAAGGCGCCCCGCGTGCTCGTCGTGTCCCGCTTCGTCAAAGCGGAGGAGAAGCGACGCTTCTGCATTGGCACTCGTCCGCGTCCGGCTCGCTCTGAAGCGAAGCGGGCAGGCCGCGCGGAGCCGGCGTCTCCACCAGGCGGAGTTCCAGCCACGCCACGCACAAACGAAGCGCCAACTCGTGCGGCGCGTCCCGAACAACTCGAGAAGCGCACGCGCCATGTTTCCGCGCAGGTTCGGCGAGAAATCCATGCTCGAGACGGCACTCAGTGCGCATTCGTCTCGCCCGATGGCCGGCGCTGCAACGCGACGGCGTTGCTGGAGTTTGATCGCGTGAAACCCTTTGCCTGAGAAACTGCTTCGGCGCCATGCACCTGGCGGCCTTCATCCGGTGTAAAGATTCTAAGTGACGTTTTGGTGGTTAATCCCTCCGGCGGCTCTCTCTCGGCGTGCCCCTAAACGTGCCCGTGCCCGCTCTTCCCTCTCGATAATCACCCACAGGCGTGCTTGATTGATGGTCACGCTCCGCCCCGTGTTCGTCCCAGCCTTCGGCGTCCAATTGCGGCTACCCTGCGCAGACACGGGCTGCGATGCAGGGTCGCGATCGCCCACCTGATCTCAGGCGCTAGC
>Ga0247776_10000333_pt1 | contig 11276 bp, 11 predicted proteins | sample UWRJL199509C5_FD_179912 | JGI IMG/M metagenome (GOLD analysis project Ga0247776, IMG submission 179912) | Plant litter microbial communities from Arlington Agricultural Research Station in Wisconsin, United States - UWRJ-L199-509C-5 | ecosystem: Environmental > Terrestrial > Plant litter >...
TGATCGGCGGGCGCGCCCAATCCCGACGATGAGTTGGAATTCAGGTGCGACGAATGTATCGGATTCGCGAGGTTGACTGGAATGACGATGATATTGCGGACACGCTCAAGGAGCTTCATCGGTTGACATTCCTTGACGCCGCGCCCGTTCCCAAATTTGATCACGGGCACTGGTGGCTGGCCTTTCACGGAACCGCGCCGGTCGCCTTCGCTGGCATCATTCCGTCCACCCATGTTTCCAATGCGGGCTATTTTTGCCGCGTTGGCGTGCTCGGGAAGCATTGCGGACATCGGCTTCAGTTACGCCTGATGCGAGCCATCGAGGCGCGTGCGCGCCTGAATGGCTGGTGTTCGGTTATCTCCGACACCACAGATAACATGCACTCGGCAAATAACTTTATCCGGGCGGGCTATCGTCTGTTCCGACCCAGCGATCCCTGGGCCTGGCCGAATACGCTTTATTGGCGCAAGGACGTGACATAGCAGCTTGTGCGCACCCCAAAATTCTCTATTTGGCCCGGTGGCCGAGTGGCCATCGGCCCTTTTTTGTGTTTTGGGGACCCGGGCCTTGTGGCGGAGTAGCCATGCTTCCCGCATGCCTTGATCATTGGCGGTCAGCCGGTAGACTGGCAAAGCCCGGATGGCGCAAAGCGACGGAGCAGGCGAGGAAACACATGGCTGGAAGCGGCGGAAAGGCGGATGCAGGTTCGGCCTCGGGGCCCGGAGCGGACCGCTATGTCGCCATGGTCGCCCGTGCCAAGGCTCTGATCCCGGAGTTGCGCGATCGTGCTTCAAAGACCGAAGTGCTTCGGCGCCTGCCGCCGGAGACCGAGCGCGATTTGCATGACACCGGCTTGTTCCGAATCGTGCAACCCCAACGTGTCGGAGGTGCCGAGCTTGACTATGTCGCTCTGATCGATTGTGCCGACGCGCTGGGGCAGGCAGACGCTTCCGTGGCGTGGAATTTCGCGAATCTTGCAAGCCACCACTGGATGCTGGGCATGTTTGATCGGCAGGCCCAGGACGCCGTCTGGCGCAGGAATGCCGATGCGCTGATTGCGTCGTCCTTCATCTTTCCGGCAGGCCGCGCCAGAAAGGCGGATGGAGGATATGTCCTGCGTGGTCACTGGCCGTTCTCCTCGGGCGTCGAGTCGTGCGACTGGAATATGCTTGCCGGCGTGGTGTCGTCGGACGATGAGGCTGACGGCATCGAATACCGTATCTTCCTGCTCAACAGAAACGAGTACAGAATCAACGACACCTGGAATGCAACGGGGTTGTGCGGTACCGGATCGAATGACGTATGGGTCGAGGATACATTTGTTGCGGAGAAAATGACCGTTGCGGTGAGCGAACTGACGGGCGGACCGACGCCGGGAAGCACGGTCAACCCAAATGCGCTTTATGCGTTGCCGGTATTCTCTCTGTTTCCGTACGTGCTGTCGGGTGTCGGCTTGGGTAATGCGCAAGCGTGTCTCAACGACTACGTCGAATTCGCGCGGAACCGCGCATCGACCTACAATCGCGCAAAAGTCAGCGACCTGCAGACGACCCAAATCAAGATCGCAGAAGCCTCCGCCAAGATCGATGCTGCCCGCCTCGTCATGCGCACGAACTGCATCGATGCGATGAATGATGCCAGGCATGGCCACGTTCCGGACCTTGCGGGCAAGACGCGGCTGCGGAGGGATGGCGCATTTTCGGTGAACCTGTGCACCGAAGCGGTGTCGCTGTTGTTCGCAGCAAGCGGCGCACGCAGCCTGTTCACGTCTGGCGCATTGCAGCGGCAATTCCGCGACGCCCACGCGGTGAATTCGCACCTCGCATTCAATTTCGATGCGGCGGGAACCAATTATGGACGCGTGGCGCTCGGCCTGCCGTCCGAAAATCTGACGCTCTGAGGCTTGGCGGATGTCCGACGCACCCAAACATCCGGCCGATCCGGCCAATGAACTTGCCAGCGACAACTCGGCGATCGATCCCCGGGACTTCCGCCACGCGCTTGGCACATTTGCTACGGGTGTCACCATCGTCACGGCGATGGCCGCCGACGGGCGGCCATATGGCGTAACGTGCAACTCCTTTGCCTCGGTATCGCTTAATCCGCCGCTGGTGTTGTGGAGTTTGGGGATGTTTTCTCAAGGACTCACGACCTTCCAGAATGCCAGCCATTTCACCATCAATGTTCTCGGAGCTTCCCAGCAGGCATTGGCATCGCAGTTTGCAAAATCATCGGACGACAAGTTCGCCGGCGTGAGTTGGACGCCGGGGCTTGGCAACGCGCCGGTATTGACGGACAGCGTGGCTAATTTCCAATGCCGTGCGGCCAATCGGTATTACGGCGGCGATCACATCATCTTCCTGGGGGCCGTCGAAGCCTATGCTTACAATCGGCAAGAACCGCTGCTGTTTGCGCGCGGCGGCTTCGGCCGTTTTGTTGCCGGCGACGGCAACGCGTCCCCGTGAGCAGATCGCTGAAATTTGCGAGCCGTCTTGCGGTTGACCGCAATTCTATTTCTTAGCCATCTCTGCGCGATACCAGTCGCCAATCTCACTGGCTGTCATCAGTGCAACGCCGTCGTGGTCAAGCACATAGTCGAGCAGCGCTTCCAGATATTTGATGCGATGCGGCACCCCCGTGATGTAGGGGTGAATTGAGATCGCCATGATCCGCGCGTTCGACGCGCCCTCCAGATAAAGCCGATCGAACTGGTCGGTGCAGCGTTTCAGGAATTGCTCGGAAGGCAGATGCTGCAGCGCATGGATGACGATGTCGTTGGTCTCGACCGAATAGGGGATCGTCGTGATGGTGCCGTGAGGTGTGGCGATGTCCTGCGGCAAATCGTCGATCACCCAGTCAGCGACATACTCGATGCCGTTGAGGCGAAGCAGGTCGAGGGTTTCCTCGGTCTCCGTGAGGCCGGGGCTTTCCCATGAGCGCGGCGGCTTCCCGGCAAATTTCGCAATTGTCTCGACCGAGCGCTTGATAGCATCCGCCTGGTTCTCGACCTTGTGCATCGGTCCCTGCAGGAAACCATGACCCATGAACTCGAATCCGGCGTCGAGAGCAGCAGACGCGACGCGCGGGTAGGTGTTGCAGACATTGGCATTGAGCGCCATCGTCACGGGCATCTTGCGATCGGTCAGCGCCTTGAACTGCCGCCAGAAGCCGGCACGCATGCCGTATTCATGCCATGACCAGTTCGGTACGTCGGGCAATAACGGTTGCCCCATCGGTGGGCTCAGCACCGTGCGCGGCATGGCGTTCTCGATTCGCCATTCTTCAACATTCAGGATGATCCATACCGCAAGCTTCTTGCCGTCGGGAAGCGCCAGCTTTGGTCGGTCGATCTGGGCTTGATAGGGGATACGATCGCTCAATGCCACGGCAAGCTTTCCTGGAGTTGAAGTACTATTCGGCAGCCCTTGCGCCGCTCGATGCGTCGATATTGACCCGTGGCATGACCTTTTCCGCCATCAGGATCATTGATTGCCGTCCGAGTTCGCGATCGTTCCAATCCTTGCCGGCATAAAGCAGAGTTCCAAACGACCCGGTCTCCTCCTGAAACGCCAGCAGTTGGTCTGCTACGCTCTCCGGCGTGCCATGAATGATCAGCTTGTCGCAGATGGACTCCAGCGTCACCTCGTTGTCGGGCTGACCGCGGCGCGTCTTGAATAATTCGAGGCGGCCGGCGCGCTTCAGCTTGGTGAATAGCGAGCGATAGTAATAAACATAGGGCCCGTTTGGATCGGTGGCGTAGGCTTTCGCCGTTGCGGCGTCCTTGGCGACGAAAATACTCTTGGCGACGCGCCAATTTGAAGCATCTGCAGGGCGGCCGGCGCGTTCACATCCCTCGACATATTTCGGCCAGTGGCTTTTCACCCACGCCGGCATCAGAAAGTTTGCCGAGATAGGCTCCCAGCCGCGTGCAGCGGCTTCCGTTACGCCTTTTGAAAACGGTGCCACCGCGGTAACAACGATCGGCGGGTGCGGTCGCTGCAATGGACGCGGAATGAAGCCCTGACCGATATCTTCGATCAGGCTCTTTTGAACCGATATATTCCAGAATTGGCCCTGCAGATTATAGGGCGGTTCGCTGGCCCAGATCTGAAGCACCTGATTGATCGCCTCCAGGAACATGGCATTCCTGTCCGCCTCGAGATTGCCGAACACTTCCGCGTCTGACAGCAAACCGCCGGGACTGATACCGAAGATCAGGCGTCCGTCGAGCATATGATCGAGCATCGCGATCGAGGCTGCTATCGCGGCCGGATGGGCGTTCGGCATGTTGACGGTGCCGGTGCCCAGCTTGATCTGCTTGGTCGCCGCCGCAAGCCAGGCAATGAACGCTATGCACGAAGTAATATTCTCGGCTCTGTCGGTGACGTGCTCGCCGACATAGGCCTCGGTGAAGCCGAGTTCATCGGCGAGCAGGAAAGCCTCGCGGTCCTCATTGAGCGAAAGCCGCCAATCCTTGTCGACAGGATGGATCGGCATCGTAAAGAACCCAAGCTTCATCGTCAGCTCTTCCAAGGCAGGGCTTTTGATTGGCTCAGAACGTGCGTCGTTCGCCGCTGGAAAACAAGCTCAAAGTCGAATTAATCACTCGATAACCGACGAATTGGCGATTGGATGACCATCGGCGCGATATTAGCACGTCACGTTCTTGCTCTGGAAAACGACACGGGCCTGGGCCGGCCCGAGAGTTCCTGGTCACGTAGGGGCCGCCGACGAGATTAACGACCTGATTGCCTTCGATCGAACTGGTCGGAAGCTGGCGGCTGCCTACGTCAAGCGCGGCGTGATGCCGGAATCAGGCGGCACATGGCTTTTGCCGCGCATGATCGTTGGGCCAAGGCGTCGGAACCGATCTTTACGCAGCGTCCGGCACAACGTCGTTAGCACGACCCGCTTTTCCCCGGTGATGTTCATCATGTCCATCTATTCGGCCGCGGCGGTGGCGATCGCGCCGGCCTGCCGGTTGGTCACCACTACCTTGATTGCATCTTCGACCCGTTCGCGGGCATATCGCAGCGCCGTCGGCAGGTCGGCCAGCGGAAACGTGTGGGTATGGATTTTCGTGGCGTCGAAGCGCTTCTCTGCCATCAGCGCCATGGCGCGGCGGGTAGCGCTGCGGCCTTCACCCCGAATTCCATAGGCATAGATATTGTTCTTCACGAGATACGCGAGATCCATCGTGACCGGATCGTGCGGAAACGCGGCGAGGCAGATTTTCCCGCCGCGATTGGTCATGTGGATGGCCTGATTGATCGTCGCTTCTGTGCCGGCGCATTCGACTACATAGTCGGCGCCGATGCCGCCGGTGAGTTGCCTGACCACGTCAACTGCGTCCTCGTCATTGATATTGATGACCCGATCAGCGCCGAGTTGCCCGCCGATCGCCAGTCTCCCGTTGCGTGTTCCCGTCAGAATGACCGGATTGGCGCCGAGCGCCTTGGCAACGGCCACCGCGAGTAGCCCGATCGGCCCCGGGCCGATCACCACAACGCTCTCGCCGGCAACCAACCCTCCCAACTCCGTTAACCCGTACATCGACGTGCCCGCGGTGACGACCAGCGTTGCCTCGGCGTCGCCCATGGTGTCGGGCACCCGTGCCAGCGTGTTGATGTGATTGACCGCGTATTCGGCAAATCCCCCGTCCGTCGTGAAGCCGTTGGCGCGATGGCCCTTCTCCGGCCTTCCGTAATTCAGGCATGACGTGTACATGCCCTGGCGGCAGCGCTTGCACTGGCCACAGCCGGCGTGGATCTCCACGCTGATCCGTTCTCCGATCACGAATTCATCGACGTCGGGTCCGAGCGCGGCGACCGTGCCCATATACTCGTGGCCCGGCGTGAAATTCTTGTTGAAGGGCAGGCCGCCTTCGATGCTGGCCGGTGATCCCGAATGAATGATCTCTAGATCGGTGGCACAGATCGCAACCGCATCGATCCGGATCAGGACTTCGGCACGTGAAGGTACAGGTACCGGTTTCTCCCGCAGCAGCAGCTGATCTGGATCGCCGAGCACCCAGGCTCGCATCCGGTCAGGGATTGGAAAATCGGGCGACGTCGTCACGCCTGAAGACTGGTACATGGGGCCTCTCCTCGGGACAGATGCTAGCGGAAATCGCCGGCCGGCGAAATTGCCGGATGCGCCCGACGTCGCGGGGGTTTGCTGCATAGCAAGATGCGCTTGTCGCAAAACCTTCATGCGCGGCCTATACTTGCACACTGGTTGGTGATGAGATCGTCCACTGCCGCCCTGAACCGGAGTGCCCCATGAAGCCCGTCCGTTTTGTAATTGCCTTGTTCGCGCTGTCGCTGATCGCGCCCTGGCAGTCCGCCAAAGCGGCCGATGTCATCTGCTACAATTGCCCGCCGGAATGGGCGGACTGGGCCTCCATGCTGAAAGCGATCAAGGCCGATCTCAACTACGACATCCCGCACGACAACAAGAATTCCGGCCAGGCGCTGGCGCAAATTCTCGCCGAGAAGAGCAATCCGGTCGGCGACATCGGCTATTTCGGGGTGACCTTCGGCATGAAGGCCAAGGCGCAGGATGCGCTTGAGCCCTACAAGCCGGCGAAATGGGACCAAGTCCCTGCCGGCCTGAAGGATGCCGATGGCTACTGGACCACGATCCATTCCGGCACGCTCGGCCTGTTCGTGAACAAGGACGCGCTCGGCGGCAAGCCAGTGCCGGCCTGCTGGAAGGACCTGCTGAAGCCCGACTACAAGGGCATGGTCGGCTATCTCGATCCGTCGTCGGCCGCAGTCGGCTATGTCGGCGCGGTCGCGATCAATCTGGCGCTCGGCGGCTCCGAAGCGAACTTCGATCCCGCGATCAATTTCTTCAAGGACCTGCGGAAGAATGATCCGATCGTTCCCAAGCAGACGTCCTACGCCCGCGTTGTCTCCGGAGAGATGCCGATCCTGCTCGACTATGATTTCAATGCCTATCGCGCGAAATACTCAGAAAAGGGCAGCTTTGAATTCGTGATCCCCTGCGAGGGATCGGTGGTGTTTCCCTACGTCGTCGGCCTCGTCAAGAACGCGCCCGACAAGGACAAGGCGAAGAAGGTGCTGGATTATCTCCTGTCGGACAAGGGACAGGCGATCTGGACCAATGCCTATCTGCGTCCGGCGCGGCCGATTGATTTGCCCGAAGCCGTGAAGAAGAAGTTCCTGCCTGACAGCGACTATGCACGGGCGAAGAACGTCGACTGGGGCCAGATGGAAAACGTTCAAAAAGGCTTTGTCGACCGCTATCTCGCCGAGGTTCGCTGAGGCAATATGGCGCTTCTCGGCGGGGCGCTATCGTCTGATGTCACATAGGTCGTTTGTCGGGTTATGCCTGCTGCCGCTTGCCGTCATGACGGCGGCGTTTTTCCTGTTGCCAATGGCGCGGCTGGTCGTAACCGGGGCAGGCGGGCCGCAGGGGCTCGCGGGGTATCTCGCGATCCTGACCGAGCCACGTTACCGCGCGACGCTTGTCAACACCGTCCTGCTTGCCGCAGCGACCACCATCGTGACCCTGATCGTGGCGACGATCGCTGGAATGTTCCTGCAGCGGCATCGCTTCCCGGGTCGCGCCGTTCTGATTGCAATGCTCACCTTTCCGCTGGCGTTTCCCGGCGTGGTGGTCGGCTTCCTGATCATTCTCCTTGCCGGGCGGCAAGGTTTGATCGGCGATTTCTCCAACCGGATGTTTGGCGAGAAGCTGGTCTTCGCCTATTCGATCTACGGCCTGTTTCTCGGATATCTTTATTTCTCCATTCCACGCGTCATTCTTACCATTATGGCCGCGGTACAGAAGCTCGATGTCGGTTTGGAAGAAGCCGCGCGTTCGCTCGGTGCGGGCCCGTGGGCAGTGCAGCGCGATGTCGTGCTACCGGCGCTGGCGCCGGCTTTCGTCGCCTCCGGCGCGATTGCCTTCGCGACCGCGATGGGCGCATTCGGCACGGCGTTTACGCTGGCGACGAACATCGATGTACTTCCTATGCTGATCTATACAGAATTCACACTGGCTGCAAATTTCTCCGTTTCCGCCGCGCTTTCGGTCGGGCTTGGCGCCATCACCTGGTTCATTCTAGCGCTTGCCCGCTCCTTCAGCGGAAGCGCCGTCGCGGCAGCTGGTTGAGACCATGCGCGATCGCCTGATCTTCAGCGCTCAACTCATTTTCACACTGCTGGTCGCGGCCTTCCTTGTTGTGCCGGCGATCCTGTCGATTTCCGCCGGCGTGACGGTGAATTATTTCCGTGGCCTCCAATCGGGCGTGACCCTGCAATGGGTCGTACAGGTCTGGCAGCTCTATGCAGGCACCATCGTGCTGTCATTCGTGATCGCATTTGCGACCCTTGCAGTGACGCTTGCCGTGGGCGTTCCGGCCGCCTATGCCTTGCATGTGCGGGGAGGGCGGCTGTCGCGGATCGTCGAGGAGATCATCACCTTGCCGCTGGCGATTCCCGGCCTTGCCATCGCCCTGGCGCTGCTCTTGACCTATGGAGGGTTCGGTAATTTTCGCCGCTCCTGGCTTTTTATTCTCACCGGCCACGTCATCTTCACCATGCCCTTCATGGTCCGGTCGGTGATGGCCGTGTTCGCGACTGTCGATATCAAGACGCTGGATGAAGGCGCGGCATCGCTCGGCGCATCGCCGTGGCGACGTTTCCGCGACGTAATCGTTCCCAACGCGGCTCCCGGCATACTGGCCGGCAGCCTGATGGTGGTGACATTGTCGCTCGGTGAATTCAATCTGACCTGGATGCTCCACACGCCGTTGACCAAGACGCTGCCGATCGGACTCGCCGACAGTTATGCCTCGATGCGGCTGGAAGTGGCTTCGGCCTATACGCTGATCTTCTTCGTGATGATCATCCCGCTGCTGGTTGCCATGCAATTGTTTGCCGAGAAGGAACAGAAGAGATGAGTGCGCAGGCCGGACACGGCGCCTCGGTGCGTATCGAGGCCTGCGGCAAGACCTTTGCCGACGGAACGCGTGCGCTCGAACCAGCAACGCTTGACATTGCCCGTGGTGAAACGCTGGTGCTGCTCGGCCCGTCCGGCTGTGGCAAGACCACCATGCTGCGCATCATCGCGGGCCTCGAGGTGCCGGATGGCGGCGGCAGGGTATTGTTCGATGGCAAGGACATGACGGCGGTCCCGATCGAGCGGCGCAACGTCGGCATGGTGTTCCAGTCCTACGCGCTCTTCCCAAACATGAGCGTGTCCGACAATATCGGCTATGGTCTGAAGATCCGCGGTATCTCTGCCAAGGAGCGGGCGGCACGCATTGACGAACTGGTGGCGCTGACCAATATCTCCGGACTCGAGAACCGCCGCATCGACCAGCTTTCCGGTGGGCAACGCCAGCGCGTCGCACTGGCGCGTGCGGTTGCCATCCGGCCGGGTATCCTGCTGCTCGACGAGCCGCTGACGGCGCTGGACGCCGCGTTGCGCGACCGGTTGCGTGGCGAATTGAACCGCCTTTTGCGCGCGCTGGGTATCACCACGATTTATGTGACCCACGATCAGTCCGAAGCTATGGAACTCGGCGATCGCGTCGTCGTCATGCAGAAGGGAGCGATTGCCCAGATCGGCACGCCGCGCGAGATCTACTTCACGCCGAAAAGTCGCTTTGTCGCCGAGTTCATTGGCGCTGCGAATATCGTCGAAGCGGCCATTGAGGGCGGCCATCTCGTATTGCCGGGCGGACGGCAGCCGATTCGCTGCGGCGCGGAGATGCCGGCAGCGGTCGCGATGATCCGCCCCGAGACCATTCGCGTAACGGCAGCCGGTAGTGCGCCGCTTTCCGGCATCGTTGACAGCGTCAGCTTCATTGGCGACAGGCAGCGGCTGGTCGTCAGTGCCGCATCCCGCGGGTTGCTCACCGTCGATGCGCCAAATACCGTTCAAGTCAGACCCGGCGAGCGGATCGGATTGTCAATTTCGCCGGACGCCGTACGTCTGTTGCCGCCAGAGAGCTGAGAAATCGATGTCGCCAAAACCGGTCCATATTGCACAGATTTCCGATCTGCACATCAAGCCGCCGGGATCGCTTGCCTATGGCAAGGTCGATACAGCGAAGGCGCTGGAACGCTGCATTGCATCGCTGAACGAGTTCGTTCCTGCACCTGATTTTGTGGTGATCTCAGGCGATCTGGCGGACACGCCGACGGCCGACGAATATCAATACCTCAAGCAACTGCTCGCGCCGCTTAAGCTTCCGTTCGCCGGCATTCCTGGTAACCACGACTCGCGTGAGTTGATGCGCGCCGCGTTTCCTTCCGCTTCCTACGCCTTCCGATCGGGGCCACTCGATCAGAAGGTCGAGGTCGCCGGGCTTGATCTGCTGTTGCTGGATTCGAGCGTACATCGGAAGCCGCATGGCGAGCTCGAAGGACCTACGCTGCAATGGCTCGACGGGGCGCTGGCTTCGTCGCCCGAAAGGCCGGCGCTCTTGTTTCTGCACCATCCGCCGTTCAAGGCAGGCATTTGGCACATGGACCGCCAGAACCTCCTCAACGCGGGCGATCTCGCGCCCATCGTGCGCCGCCATCCCCGCGTGCAGCTGATCGCAACGGGGCATGTCCATCGTGCGACACTGACCATGTTTGCGGGCGTGCCGACCACGATCTGCCCGGCTCCGAACCACGCGGTCGATCTCGATCTGGCCGAACTGCGTCAACCCTCCTTCAAGGTTGAGCCACCCGCCTTCCATCTCCACAGCTGGTTTCCGGGCGAGGGGTATGGCACTGTCGTGACCCATCAGGTCCCCATAGGTACCTTCGACGGCCCGCATCCGTTTTTTGCACCGGACGGAAAGCTCCTATAGCCACCGCGCCCCCTGGCAGTCATCTGCTGTCCGACGAGCAGTCCGCTGTCCGGACCCGATTGCAAAGCGGCGAGTTCGAGCGCAATCTTTCTTCAAAAGAAGCGGGCTGCGATTGCCCGATCAGGGGGAATGTATGCGTCTCGTCCATTTGCTGATTTCGGCGCTCGTGCTGTTCGCGGGCCACGAGGCGATTGCCCAAGGGAGCTATCCCGACCGGCCGATCAAGATGATCGTGCCGCTGGCCGCCGCAAGTGCGGTCGATGTTGCCGCGCGGATCGTGACCCAGAAGATGGCCGACAATATGGGCCAGCAGATCGTGATCCTGAATCAGCCGGGCGCGTCAGGAATGATCGGGGCGGAGGCCGTCGCCCGCGCCGAACCGGATGGTTATACGATCGGCGGGTTCAACGACAGCGTCATGACGATGGTGCCCAACCTG
>Ga0247776_10000335_pt1 | contig 11247 bp, 8 predicted proteins | sample UWRJL199509C5_FD_179912 | JGI IMG/M metagenome (GOLD analysis project Ga0247776, IMG submission 179912) | Plant litter microbial communities from Arlington Agricultural Research Station in Wisconsin, United States - UWRJ-L199-509C-5 | ecosystem: Environmental > Terrestrial > Plant litter >...
CGCTCGCCGAAAGACCCCTTCAAGGCGCCGGAAGCCAAGCCGGACCTCTCCGACGCGCAGCTGGGCTCCGAAGGCGACAACGGCTTCGAATCGAGCGAAGTCACCTCCTCCTCGACCTCGACCACGACGACCTCGAACGCCACCACGACCGAAACCACGAAGACGACCAAGGAGGACGGGGTCGTCACCACGGAAACGGAAACGAAGACCGAACCCGACGAATCGGGTGGGCAGGGTGAACAGGCGCCGGACGGCGAGGTCACGCTCTTCGCCTTTGCGATCGACGTCCGCATCAAGAAGGCGACGACCGCTCCCGACGGCAGCACCGAGTCGGGCGACCCGGAAACCCGCTCGCGGGTGCTCTCGCCGGCGCCGCTGCCGGGGGAGAAAACGCAGGTCGTGACCTATGCCGGGATCAGCCCGAAGACCAAGAACCCGCTCTTCCTCGTCTCCGACGAAGTGACGTCCGTCTTCGGCGAAGCCAAATGCCTCTCCGGCGACAAAACCTGCCAGCTGCTGGAAGTCGAAAAAGGGATGCCGCTCACCTTCGTCTACGGCCCGGGTGCCGCCCGCTACAAGATCACCGTGCTGAAGATCTTCCCCGTCACCGCCGGGAAATTCTGAGCACAGCAGGCTTTTACCATTGCTTCAGTAAATGAAGCCATGGCGCTACACTTGTTGAAGCGAAGGGTCTGATCGCCCTTCTCCTTTGATCATGAGCGCCGAGAGCAACTCGACCTGCCCCGTCTGTAGGACCGCCGAAGTCGTCTGCGGGAAGTGGACCTTGCTGCTGATCCGCGACCTGGCCGAAGGCAGCGCCCGCTTCTGCGAGCTCGAGCGCTCGCTGGAGGGGATCAGCCCCCGCACCCTCTCCCTGCGCCTGCGGGCGCTCGAGGAGGAGGGCATCGTCGAGCGCCACACCTACCCCGAGGTCCCGCCGCGGGTCGAGTACGCCCTGACCGCCAAGGGCACGGCGCTGGTGCCGCTGGTCGAGGACATGCGCAGCTACGGCATGCGTTGGCTGCTGGGCGACGCGGCCGACCGCGCCCCCGCCGCTGTCTAGCCCTCCGGCTGCAAGCCATCGTGCACACGCAGGAGGGCCTGCCCGCGGGCGGAAGCCTGGGGCGTGCGTGATTTCCTCCTGAACGAATCGATCAAGCGCCTCGCGAGCGAGACCGCGACGCGGCTCAGCTCGATGGTCGCGATGGGGGAGGAGATCCCGTTCGACGTCGCCGCCGAGAGCGGCGACGACTCGGCCTTCTACAGCTACGTGCCGATGACCGGCCGCTACGTCGCCGAGCACGGCGACGAGCTGCGCGCCCTGCCCAGCTTCGTCCCCGCCCGTGAGGCGACGGTCGAATCCGGCGTCGCCGCCTCCTATCTGGAGGCGCGCGGCGAGCAGGTGCCCGCCGACCCTGGTGCCCGCGCCGAGCTGATGCTGATCACCTTCTTCTCCGAGCTTTGGGAGGGCTCTGCCGGCTTCACCCTCGACCGCGAGCGCCTGGAGACGGCGCTCTCGACCCTCGACGCCGAAAGCCGCGACGCCGACGAGGCGGAGACGCTGCTGGCGCCGATCGTCGGCCTGCGGATGCCGATGCCGCGCCTGCAGTTGCCGCACGGCATCCGCATCGTCCGCGCCGACTCGATCGAGGCGCCGGTCGACGCGATGCGCAGCGAGGGAATGGGCCGCGCGGCCTGGGAGCCGCAGTACCTGGCGGTCGCCGACCAGGACTCCGAGGGTGGGGTCGAGGGTGCGCTGCAGCAACTGCGCGAGCTGGTCAGCGTGATGAGGCTTTTCAAGGGCGGCGGCATCGGCCTCGGCCCCTACGCCTTCGCACCGACCGGCGAGGGATGCTGGCGCCGGATCGCGACCGGCGCGCCGGCGACGCGCCCGGGCGGCTATCGCCTGAGTGAGGTCGAGGCAGAGGAACTGATCGAGTTCGGGACCACGCTCGAGGCGCGGCCGGACCCCGACACGGCCCTGACCTGGGCGGTCGGGCGGTTCGAGATGGGCTGCGAGCGCCCCACCGCGCTGGAGGGATTGAGCGACCACCTGCTGGCGATGCGCGCCGTCCTCGAGGGCCACGGCCCCGTCGGGGCGTCGCTGCCGCTGCGCGCTGCGGCGCTGATCGCCGACGAGTCGATGGACCGGATCGAGGCCGGCGAAAAGGTCGAGGCGGTGCTGGGGCTGGAGCGGGCGATGATGAACGGCCGCCCCGTCGAGCACGCCGTCGAGCTGGCGGGCTGGACCGAGGAGAGCGTCCGCGGCCTGCTGCGCGAGGCGGCGCTGGGGGAGCTCGGCAACGACCTCAGCACGGTCGCCGACGAGACCCTGATCGTCGAGGGCCTGGCCGAAGGCGACGCCCAGATCACCGTGTCCGAGAGCTTCGAGCCTGAGCCGGAGCCGGAAATCGAGATTGAGGCCGAGAGCGACTTCGCCCCTGAGCCTGAGGAAGGGGAGATCTCGATCGAAGCGATCGAGCCCGAGCCCTCCACCGAACTTCGACTGCCCTTCGACGAGCTACCCGAGGAGGAAGACGTGGAGCAGGAGACCCGCATCATGGAGCCGGTTCCGGCCGAAGACGAGATCAGGATCACCGCTACCCCCTGGCTTGAGGAGGTCTCCGACCCCCGCGGCGGCGACACGATCCAGTGGCCGGCCGACGCCGAGCGCGACCTCCAGCACCGCGAAAAGGTCGACACCCCCCGCGTCCGCCACCTCTTCCCGGTCCCGGACTCCGACTGGGAGGTCGAGCACCTCGAGTTCGAGTACAGCCGCAACCGCGTCAGCTAGCGCTCAGGCCCGTCCCGCCGCCATCTCGATCCGCTCCTCGGAGGTGGCGAAGAGGTAACGGTCGATTTCGGTGAGGCCGTGGAGGTCGTGGACGTCTTCGTCGAGGTAGGGGACGCGGATCACGCAGCTGGTGCGGAGCTCGTTGGCGAGGTGGTCGATGTTGCGGGCGTCGCGCTCGGCCAGGGCCTGGTAGTCGGTGAAGTTGTCGGCGACGCGTTTGGCGAGGCTGGCGTCGCCGAGCTTCTCCTCCAGGGAGGCCGGTAGGTCCTCGACCTCGGCCTGCAGCTCGTCGGCGGGGTAGTGGACCTTGTTGACGATGACGCCGCCGAAGGGCAGCTTCGCCTCGACCAGTTTGCGGTGGAAGTAGACGGCCTCGTCGATCGGCTCGCCCTGGGGCCCGCAGACGACGAGGAAGCAGGTCTCGGGGTCGGCGAGCAGTTTGTTGACGCGTTTGGCGCGGGCCTGGAAGCCGTCGACCATGCCGCTGAAGGCGTTGAAGAACTCGGCCAGGTCGGCGATCAGGTCGAAGCCGACGATTTTCTTGAAGATGCCGAGGACGGCAGAGACGCCGCGGCCGGTCACCTTCGCCGCCAGCCCGGTCGGCTTCATGAACATCCGCAGCGATTTGCCCTCGATGAACTGGGTCAGCCGTTTCGGTGCCTCGAGGAAGTCGAGCGCGTTGCGGGTCGGCGGGGTGTCGAGGACGAGCAGGTCGAAGCCGCCTTCGGTGTGCAGCTCGAACAGCTTCTCCATCGCCATGTACTCCTGCGAGCCGGCCAGGGCGCTGGAGATCTGCTGGTAGATGCGGTTGTTCAGCACCCGGTCGCGCGACTCCTCGTCCGGCGCCTGGCGGGCGATCAGCTCGTCGAAGGTGGCTTTCGCGTCGAGCATCATCGCCCACAGCTCGCCCTTCATCTCGACCCCCTGCTCCTCGAACAGGGAGGGATCGACGCGGCGCGCCTCGTTGCCCAGCTCATCCAGCCCGAGCGAGTCGGCCAGGCGCTTGGCCGGGTCGATCGTCAGCACGCAGACCTTCAGCCCCTGGGCCGCCATCCCGGTCGCGATCGCCGCCGAGGTGGTGGTCTTGCCGACCCCGCCGGAGCCGGCGCAGATGCAGATCGATTTGCCGTCGAGGACTTCGCCGACCGAGGCCATCAGGAGAGCTTCCCGGCGAGCTTGCGCGCCGCCGCGACGTCGAGCTCAGGCTCGAAGAGGAAGGGCAGCGTCTTCACCGGCGCCTCGACCCCGCGCTTCAGCCGCGAGAGCTGCTGGCGCTGCGAGCGGGCGCGGCCGTGCTCGGAGAGCGCCGCCCGCGCCGCCGCCCTGGCGGCGCCGTTCTCGTTCTCGGCCAGCTCCGTCAGCTTCTCGGCCTCGGCTTTCTTGAACCGCTCCGGGTAGAGGCCGTTGAGGTAGACGCGGTCGACCGCGACCCCGACCTCGTCGCGCAGGTCCTTCTCCAGCGCCATCGACTCGTTGACCGGCATCTCCTCCGGCAGGGCGACGATCGCGGTGCCGGTGTGCTCGTGGTCGGTGATGAAGCGGTCCAGGGTCTCGGCCTGGGAGTGGATCGGGCCGACGCGGGCGATCGAGGCGAAGGTGCGCGGCGTCTGCAGGAAGCCGACCCCGTGGCCGGTGGCCGGCGCGTCGACGATCACCAGGTCGTACTTGCGCCCCTTCTTCACCTTGCGGTCGAGCTGGGCCAGCTCCCAGATCTTCCCGATCGTCACCAGCTCCTTCAGCCCTGGGGTCGCCGCGGCGAGGTAGTTGAAGATGCGGCTGCGGAAGAGCATGTCCCGCATCGCCCGCACCTTCAGCTGCAGCAGCACGTACTCGCGCATCGACTCGTCGGGGTCGATCGAGATCGACCAGAGGTTCTCCTCCATCTCCACCTCGTGGAAGCCGACCTCGGTGTGGTCGAACATCCGCGAGGCGTTCTCCTGCTGGGCGACCTCGCAGACGATCGTCCGCTTGCCTTCGGAGGCGGCCCGCAGACCGAGCGCCACCGCAACCGTCGTCTTGCCGACGCCACCCTTGCCGGTGACGATCACGAGTCGCTTGTCTAATAAGTCGGGGATTGGCTGATTCCTAGCAATTTCGGGGGCCGGCAGGAAAAGCGGGGTCCCATACGAATATCCGCGCAATGGGATTTCTAAGCCGCAAGAAGCCAAAGCCTGCTCCTGTCGACATCCACGAGGAACGTCCGATGGAGGACGAGCTCCAGGGTATGGAAGAAGCCGTGCCTGAGCGCGTCGTCGACGAGACGCCGATCGCCGAAGAACAGCCTACGACTGTTTTCGAGGCTGTCGTTCCCGAGGTCGAGGAGGTCGAGGAGGCTCCCGTCAAGGTCGAGGAGGCTCCCCTGAAGGTGGAGGAGCCCGATCTTCCCGACGAAGAACTCGACGAGGGCGACGGGCGGATGAAGGCTGTCGACCTGATCGCGCCCACCCGACTCGACTTCTTGGCGGAGAAAGAGGCTGATGCGGAGCGGCCGGTCAAGACGGCCGAGGTCTTTGTCTTCGCCAACCAGAAGGGCGGGGTCGCGAAGACGACCACGACCCTCAACCTGGCCGTCGCCTTTGCCGAGTCCGGCTACCGCGTGCTCTGCATCGACCTCGACCCGCAGGGGAACCTGACGATGAGCCAGGGGATCGACCCCGACAAGGTCGAAAAAAGCCTTTACGACGTGCTCGTCAACGACATGCCGATCTCCGAGATCATCGTCAGGCGGGAGATCGACATCGCCGTCGCCTCGATCGACCTGGCCGGCGCCGAGATCGCGATGAGCACCAAGATCGGCCGCGAGCGCTCGCTGGAGAAAGCGCTGAAAGAGGTCGAGGGCGACTACGACTTCGTCTGCATCGACACCCCGCCGAGCCTCGGGCTGCTGACGATCAACGCGCTCACCGCAGCGGACAAGGTGATCGTCCCGGTCCAGTGCGAGTACCTCTCGATGCGCGGGCTGGTCCAGCTCCAGAACACCCTGCGGATGATCCAGGAGAACCTCAACCCCGACGTGCGGATCGAGGGGATCCTGCCGACGATGCTCGACTCGCGGACGATCCACGCCAAGGAGGCGGTGGAGATCCTCGAGGAGAACTTCGGCGACCTCGTTTTCCAGTCCCGGATCAAAAAGGCGATCAAATTCGCCGAGGCCCCGGTCAAAGGGTCCTCCGTGCTCAAGTACGATTCAGACTCGAGCGCGGCGAACTACTACCGGGAGCTGGCGAAGGAGGTTCTGTCCCATGGCTCGGCGTAACAAGCGGGCAAGCATGCGTGAGGGGCCGCTGTCCGACCTTTTCCGGTCGACCTCCGACGACGCCCCGGTCGATCCGCCGGAGGCGCCTCGGTACGGGCGCGACGATCCGGCGGAGGCGAAGAAGGCTGACGACGAGGTCGTTCCCGCGCCCCGTGAGGAGACCCCCGTCGCCGAAGAGGAGACCCCCGAGCTCTTCGACCAGGAACAGCCGGGCGAGTCGGCCGAGTCCGCGCCGGAGCGGTTGAAGCGGGTCTTCAACGAGGAGCCTTTGCCCCGCCGGGAGCAGTTCCAGCCTGAAAACCCGCGCTACGGGCGCGACGAGCCTGCTTATGAGCCGCCGGGCAGCGGCGAGCCGCATCAGCCTGTGATCAAAGTCGTCGGGGTCGGCGGGGCCGGCGTCAACGCGGTCAACCGGATGGTCGACGCCCGCATCCCCGGGATCGAGTTCATGGCCGTCAACACCGACCTTCAGTCGCTGCAGCTCTGCGTCGCCGACGTCACGGTTCACATCGGCGACGAGCAGACGCGCGGCCTCGGCGCCGGCGCCGACCCGGATGTCGGCCACCGCTCCGCCTTCGAGGAGCAGGACAAGATCAAGCGCCTGCTGAAGGGCTCCGACATGGTCTTCGTCGCCGCCGGTGCCGGCGGCGGCACGGGTTCCGGCGCCGCCCCGGTCGTCGCCCGCCTCGCCCGCGAGGTCGGCGCGCTGACCGTCGGCATCGTCACCAAGCCGTTCAGCTTCGAGGGCAGCCGCCGCGCCACCCAGGCCGACAAAGGGATCGACGAGCTCGCCGCCGAGGTCGACACCCTGATCGTCGTCCCCAACGACCGCCTGCTCGAGGTGCTCGACCAGCAGACCTCGATGGTCGAGGCCTTCAAGGTCGCCGACGACGTCCTCCGCCAGGGTGTGCAGGGCATCTCCGACCTGGTCACCCTGCCCGCGGTGATCAACCTCGACTTCGCCGACGTGCGCTCGATCATGGCCGACGCCGGCCGCGCCCTGCTCGGCATCGGCATGGCCTACGGCGACGAGCGCGCCGTGCTTGCCGCCGAAAAAGCGATCTCTTCGCCGCTGCTGGAGACCTCGATGGAGGGCGCCCGCTCGATCCTGCTCTCGATCACCGGCGGCGCCGACCTCTCGCTGGTCGAGGTCTCCGAGGCCGCCAAGGTGGTCGGCGAGGCCGCCCACCCGGACGCCAACATCATCTTCGGCGCCAACGTCGACGAGGAGATCTCCGACCAGATCTGGGTCACCGTCGTCGCCACCCGCTTCGACGGCCGGCCGCAGCCGCAGCGCCGCGCCGCCGAGCCGACCATTCGCCGCACCAAAGAGGCGGACACCGGTCGCCGCGGGCGCGGGTCGGACCGCGAGCTGGGAATCGACGTACCCGAGTTCCTCCCGGGCTGAGTAGCGACCCCATGCGCGGGGTCGTCGCAGCCGGGCATCCGCTGACCGCCGAGGCCGGGGCCTCGGTCCTGCGGGAGGGAGGCAACGCGGTCGACGCCGCCGTCTGCGCGGTGCTCGCCTCCTTTGCGGTCGAGAGCCCGCTGACCGGGTTCGGCGCCGGCGGCCACATGATGGTCCACGGCGAGGGGGAGACGACGCTGGTCGACTTCTTCGTCGCCGCGCCCGGCCGCGACGGGATCGAGCGCGGGACCGAGCTGGTCCCGGTCCCGGTCCGCTTCGACGCCGAGACGACGCAGACGTTCTACGTCGGCCCGGCCTCCTGCGGGGTGCCGGGGACCGCCGCCGGGCTGGCGCACGCGCTGGAGCACTTCGGCTCGATGCAGTTGGCGGACCTGGTCGGGCCGGGGATCCGGCTCGCCCGCGAGGGGGCGCCGATCAACACCGGCCAGTCCTACATCCTCGAGATCCTCGCCCCGATCCACGAGCAGATGGCCGGGACCCGGGAGCTCTACGCCCCGGGGGGCCGCTCCCTCGGTGAGGGCGACTTCTTCCGCTTCCCCGAACTGGCCGAGGCGCTGGAACGGTTCGGGGCCGAGGGGGCCGAGCCGTTCTACCGGGGCGAGCTGGCGGCGCGGATCAGCGATTTCGTCGTCGAGGGCGGCGGCACCCTCGGCCGCGGTGACCTCGCCGCCTACGAGGCGGTCGAGCGGCCGCCGATCGTGGCCCCGTTCCGCGGCACCTCGGTGCTGACCAACCCGCCGCCGTCCTCGGGCGGGATCCTGATCGCCTACTGCCTCGGGCTGCTCGAGCGCTTCGGCGAGCACAGCGGCCCGGAGCAGCTGGTGGCGGCGATGGAGGCGGCCAACGACCGCCGCGACCTCGCCTTCGCCGAGGCGCTCTACGAGGAGGGGATGCACGCGAGCTTCCTCGACCCGGTCGGGCTCGACCTCGCCGCCGCCGACCTGCTCGGCTCGACCACCCACATCTCGGTTCTCGACGCCGAGGGCAACTGCGCCAGCGTCACCTGCTCCAACGGCTCGGGCTCGGGGGTGCTGGTCCCGGGCACCGGGGTGATCCTCAACAACATGCTCGGCGAGGAGGACCTCAACCCGGCCGGCTTCCACAGCATCGCCCCGGGGCGGCGGGTGCCGTCGATGATGGCGCCGACTGTCGTCCTGCGCGACGGCGAGGTTGTTCTTGCGGTGGGCAGTGCCGGCTCCAACCGGATCCGCTCAGCGATCCTGCAGACGGTGGTGCGCGCGGTCGAGCAGGGGCTCCCCGTGGCGGCGGCGGTCGAGGCGCCGCGGCTGCACTTCGAGGGGGGGATCGTCCAGGCAGAGCTGGGGGTCGACCCAGACGCGCTCGACCGCCTGGAAGCGGGCGGGCGGAAGGTGGCGCGCTGGCCGTCCCTCAACCTCTTCTTCGGGGGTACCCAGGCGGTGGCGCGCGACCCGCGCACGGGCGAGCTCAGCGGTGGCGGCGACCCCCGCCGCGGCGGCGCCGTCGCCTACGCCGACTGAGCTAGGAGAATGGCCGCCATGGCGGCGCTGGAAATCGATTTCGAGGCCGAGGGCCTGCTCGACGAGCTCGACGGCCCGGCCCGCGAGGCGCGCCTGGACCTGCTGCAGCGGCTCGCCGCCGAAGGGGTGCCGCTGGAGGACCTGCGCGACGCGGTCGCGGCCGGGCGGCTGGCGCTTCTGCCGGTCGAGCGGGCGCTGACGGGGACCGGCCGCCGCTATACGGCGCGCGAGATCGCCGAGGTCGTCGGCATCGACCTCGAGCAGCTGCGCCGCTTCAGCGCCGCCCTCGGCGTTCCCTATACCGACCCCGACGAACCGCGCGGCACCGAAGCCGACCTCGAGGCGGCGCGGCGGATGAAAGCCTTCCTCGACGCCGGTCTGCCGGAGGAGGGGATGCTGCAGGTGGCGCGGACGATCGGGATGGGGGCCTCGCGGATCGCCGAGGCCAACCGCGAGCTGGTGATCCGCACCCTGACCCGGCCCGGCGACAGCGAGCGCGACGTCGCCCTGCGCTTCGCGGCGGCGGCCGAGGCGATGATGCCGCTGGTCGGCCCGACCGTCGTCCACGCCCTGCAGGCCAACATGCTGGAGCAGATCCGCCGCGACGTGATCGGCCACGCCGACCTCGCCTCGGGCGCGATCGGCGGCACCGCCAACCTCACCGTCTGCTTCGCCGACCTGGTCGAGTTCACCCGCCTAGGCGAGGAGATCCCGGCTGAGGAGCTGGGCCTCGTCGCCGGCCGGCTGGAGGAGATGGCCAGTGCCGTCGCCGAACCGCCGGTGCGGCTGGTGAAGACGATCGGCGACGCGGTGATGTTCGTCTCCCCCGAGCCTGAGCCGATGCTGCGCGCCACCCTGGCGCTGATTGCCGCCGCCGAGGCCGAAGGCGAGGAGTTCCCTTGGCTCCGCGCCGGCCTCGCCTGCGGCTCCGTACTGCCCCAGTCCGGCGACTACTACGGCCGCCCCGTCAACCTCGCCAGCCGCATCACCGGCGTAGCCCGCCCCGGCAGCGTCGTAGTCGACGCGGCGGTCAAGGAGGCCGCGGAGGACGGCTTCGACTACACCTACATAGGCGAGCGTCGCCTGAAGGGGATCGACGCGAAGGTCAAGCTCTTCCGGGCGCGACTGGCCGGCGAGAAGAAGCGCTAGCTGGGCTGGTGGGAGGGTGCCGGTGGGGGTGTCCCGGGAGCACCTCCGCCGGGAGGAACGAAATCGGCTGACGCCTCGGGAGCTTGCGGCCCGGCTCCATGCTGAGTACCCGGGACACCCCCACCGGCACCCTCAACAACAGCTTGTTCGAAAGAACGGCGATGCGCGAAACCGCGACAGTCCCCCGTATAGGTGGACTGCTGCGGACTCGCTGAACCAGCTGTATCTCCAACCACTGTCGCCAGGAGGGACGGGTGTCCCCTTCCCGACCGGCGTCCCTGATTTTCGTGCTCGCTGAGTCGGCGAGAGATGGATGCTTAAAGGCGAAAATCCCAGGGAGGGAAGGGGACACCCGTCCCTCCCTACAGGAAGGCGCTAGAGCGGCTTCCGTGCCGAAACGAGCAGGTTGTAGAAGAGCTCGGCCGGGAGGTAGGGCTCGAGCACTTTCGTGTCGACCTTCTGCAGGGCGATGTAGCTGCGGAAGGCGAAGCGGCGCCAGCCGAAGGGGATCGATTCCGGCTCGGCGCTGGACTCGACCGTGCGCAGGCCCCAGCCCCAGGCGTTGGAGAGCAGCTCCTCGCCGCCGACGTGGCGACTCTCGAAGCCGCCGTCGCGGAGGATGCGGCGCAGGTCGGCGGGGGCAAAGGCGTGGACGTCGACCTCGGCCTCGAGCGAGTGGTCGTGGGACTGGTCGCCTTCGGCTACGGCGCGCTGGTCGGCACCGATCGCCCGCCGCCAGAGCGGCGCCAGGGTCAGCCCGGCGCGCTTCGGCAGCGCCGCCAGGGTGTCGCCGTAGCGGGAGGGCTCGCCGGCGAAGGCGATCATCCCGCCCGGCCGCAGGACGCGGCGGAATTCGGCGAAGGCCTTGTCGAGGTCAGGGATGTGGTGAAGGACGGCGTGGCCGAAGACGAGGTCGAAGCTTTCGTCCTCGAAGGGCAGGATCTCGGCCTCGGTCTCGACCGTGGTCACGTGCTCAAGCCCGAGCGCCTCGGCCGTCGCCGCCAGCCGCTTCAGCATCCCCGGCGAGATGTCGGTCGCGGTCAGCCGCTCGATCACCCCGAGCTGCACCAGGTTGAGCGAGAAGTAGCCGGTGCCGGAGCCGATCTCCAGCGCGTCGCCG
>Ga0247776_10000336_pt1 | contig 11223 bp, 5 predicted proteins | sample UWRJL199509C5_FD_179912 | JGI IMG/M metagenome (GOLD analysis project Ga0247776, IMG submission 179912) | Plant litter microbial communities from Arlington Agricultural Research Station in Wisconsin, United States - UWRJ-L199-509C-5 | ecosystem: Environmental > Terrestrial > Plant litter >...
TTAGCAAAAGAATAATAGTCTTTATTTAATTAATAATACCTAAAAGATAAATAAAGTTACAATTTATAATACCTTCAGCTTATTAAGTATAAAAGAGTTTAATAAGGAGTTTAAAACTGTAAGCTTATCTCACTCTTAAACCTTTTCTCTAGCTATAATTATATTAAGCTAAACGTTATAAGTAAAGACATAATAACTTTCTTTACTTTAATTAGACTTTTTAAGATATATACTCTTCTTTAAAGAGTAATAAACTTAATAACTTAATTTATATAAGCTGTGATTTAAATACTTTATAACCTTATCTTATATAAGTATCGGCCATTTTTTAACGATATCTATATAAAAGGGCCACGACATTATTATAATAGAGAGGAACTTAAACCTGGTTTATAATATTATATAGTTAAACACTTAATAAACTTAAACACTATCCTTATTAACTGTAAACTAGTAGAAGTAACTATCACCCCAGTTAAGTTATAATAAGTTTAAGTAAAAGCTGTTTTAGTAAACTACCTGTGTTTACTAGACGGATATTCCCTTAATTAGATAAAAGTCGTTAAAATAAATAAGTGGAGAACTTGTTTAAATGTTAAAAAAGTCTAGTTGTTTATAAGAATAACTGGATTTTATTAAGTTTAAATTAAGTTATTTAGATAAGTTACAGCACTGTTATACGTACTGACTTAGGGCGTTTATTCAGGTCGACCCTGTCGTTCTTTTTAGACTCTGTGTGTAATATTACTGTAGCCGTTTATATACATAGCGATGCGTTCTCTAGCGCGTGCCACTGTCAAAAAGGGGCTGCGCCGCGCTGCTTCTTTCAATCAACAATTGATCCGACGATTTTTCACCATGAAGACCTCCCATTGAAAGCCCAGTGACATTCTGGCCCTTCGATCGAAGGAAGATGACCTGATCCACGGTCGCTTTTCCTTTGTTGTTCCATGCTAGGCTCCGTTCCATGCTAGGCACCGTCACATACTAGGTTTTGTTCCATACTAGATACGTATCTGTTTTTCTACGTCAGTTGCATTTATGTCCCTCCGATCGGAGGACTAGTAGTCTGGGAGTCGGCCTTTTAAGCTGACAACAACGTTCTGTAGGTGTGGTTCTCTTTGTGGTTTCTTCCCTGTTACGCCATCGCACCAGTTCAGTACTAATAAAAAAGGATACGTAATAGGAATAGACTGAAAGAGAATAGATAGTGATAGAGTTCTTATAAAGAAAGATTACCACTACTTTAATCTTAATAGTAATAACTTATAATAACTTTTAACATAACCTTATCTTTATAATTATTAATACTAGCCTTAAAGGCTAGGGAGGAGTTATTAAGTAAGTTAAGATAGATGAAAATGGCACCTTTACCACTTTAAAAGTGAAGTATAATTTAATATTAAGAAACGTTATAACATTACTAAATGAGAATTTAAAGGACTGTTAAATATATTAAAGTAAACTTATTATTACCTTTATAAGGTTAAGTTTATTATTAAAACTAATACTTTTATTCTGGTTTATCAGCTAAACATAGCTGTTAGTGATATGCTTAACGCCCTTCTTATAAGGTAGATTACTTAGATCTGGAACTTTAACTTTAATATTAAATACATCCCTAGTTCTAAGAACACTGTAGCTAACAGGCTGTTATAAAAGCCTATTAGTCCCTTTAATCTAATAGCGCTTAAGTTTAAAGAGGATATTAATAACTTTATTAACACTTAGATCTTTACTTAAAAAACCGTTAATATAGACATTTAAACTAAGCTATTACTTAATAATATGTGGAAAAAGGAGTCTTATAATATTACAACTTATTTAACTAACTTTACTGTCTTACTTAAGGTTATAAAGAAATCACATTTAGCGATTTAAAAGTAGAAAGCTAAGTGTTACAAATACGTTATTAAGTATAAGATCCTTTAAATACGGCCACCTAAAGGTATAAGTATCCTCTTATAAAGAATTATAAACTGTTTAAAGCTGTAAAGATAGATCTAGTTACGTTTTTACAAGCTCTCTACTTATTAACGACGTAAGGTTACTTATAATTAAATTACCATGTATTATTATTAAAAGGGAATGTATATTATAGTTAAAAACCAAATTGAAAGCTATCCTAATTATTAGTATTATAACAGTAAGTGTTATAAAAAAGGACTAGAGTATAACACACCATCTTTATAATTATTTATAAAATGGACTCTTAACTTTTAAGTCTTTATATCTAAGCCTAAAGGCAGGAAGATATAAGTGATTAAAGGACAAGATGATCGCTTTAAGTATTTAAAAGTAAAAGTCCTTTATATTAAGAGTTTAAAAACGGTAAAAAGCTTTATAATAGATTACATTATTTTACAGTAGGGATAGCCGTTAAAAGTTCTAGTAAGTAATAGCACTAAGTTTAAAAGGTTCTTAAAAGAATACCTTAAGGAACTTTAAGTTAAACGCGTTACTATATCCTTATATAATTTAAAAGCTAACAGACTTAATAAAAAAGGTTATTACTAGATCACTTTAATATTAATTAAACTTATTAGTAAAAACGATATTAGATTAAAGAAATAACTTCTTTACATCCTTTATACTAATAAGATAAGCCTTAAAAAGAGTTATAGGATAACCTCTTTTTACCTAACGAAAGATTTTAACTTAATATCTGAAATTAAAGTTAATTACCCCGTTTAATATCTTATTAAATAAGACGTAATTATCTTTATCTAATTAAATAAAAGGTAATCTAATCTTAAAACCAGAGTTACACTAATAGCTGTTAAAATAAGATACCTTAATAAAACTTTATATAATATAAGTATCGTAATAAACTAAATTATAATTATAAGGTAAAAGTGGGCTAATTATTAAAAGAAGAATTTTATATATAAGTTTTAACCTTAATTTACTTTAATTAAAGACGGAGACCTTATCTTAATTTAAAACAGTATATAAGAGATTAATATATTAGTGGTATAACTCTTATAAAGTTAAGAAGATTAGGCTTAAGTTAACCTATATTTTTAAGATATTTAATAAAGTATAGTTTAAAACCTTTTACCTGTTAAAAAGAGTTAAAAAGTTCTTTTAAATAGATAATATTTACATAAAGTTTAATAATAAGGTTATTCTTCCTTTTAAAAACCTTAATCTTAATAAGTATAACTTAAAGGATTTAACTATAAAAGACATCTTAATATTAACATTTAATAAGAATAAGGAACTTATCTTTAATTAAAAGGAAGAGGATATTATATAGGATAAAAAGGTTAAGTATAAGTAAAAAGTTATTAAGTAAAGCAGTATCCTACTTCCAGTTAATAAGGGGAAGTAAATTTAAATCTTTAAGTTAAGTAAGTTTAAAGTTAAAATTCCGTAAAGGAAGCCTTTTAACTTTTAAGATTAAAGGAGTAATGTGGAATTCCTTTCCTAAGTATCTCCTACCTTCCCATTATTAATTCTATATTTTAAGGTTATCTATATATTACTTTTAAACCTTATAATAACACTTAAGGGGAAGTATTACTATATAACCTTAATAACTTACAGTTCTTTTAAAACAGTATAAGTACTTTAATTAAAGGGAGCTTAAATCCCTAATTTTTTTTTTTCTCTTCTCCTATTTCATTTCTTTCCCTTTAACAGTTTAAATATATATCCTGTTATATTATCACTTTCACTATACCTTAAGGTAATATAAAGGAAAAAGGTAATAAGTTTATTTTTATTTTATAAAAGTATATATATTCCTTATCTCTATCTTCTTATATAAAGTCTTACTTCCACTTTTTCTCTTACTTTTTCCTCTTTTTAAAAGCTTCCTGTTACTTCTAAACCTCACTTAAATTAAACCTTAACTTATTCTTTAACAGTGTAATTATAAAGTTTAATAGAGAATTTCTTAATAGTAAAGCTACCCTTTATAACCTCACTTTTAAAGGAAGATTCTAGTTCTTATAGCTGTAAATATAGTTATTAAACTAGTAATTCCCACACTACTTAATATAAGAATTATTATTAATATTTAAGTATAATAAACACTTAAAAAAAAGCTATATTAACTAAACCTTTTAACTATTAATCTTACAGAATAAATAGTAAAAGGATTCCTTATACTTAAAGTAAAGGTTAAAGTTTTTATTAAAACTTAATTAACTTATATATATTTAATCAAGTAAAAAAGAACACTTATAACCTTTTAAATACCTAAATAAATAAACCCTTTACGTGCTTAAGATAAATAGTAACTTAATAAAGCTAATAGTTAAACAGGCTATTATTGTATACCTTAATATACATTATATTAGGTAAAGGAAGATAAGTTCCATTAAAAAGCCTAGGCTAAACCTTATAAAGTCAAGGTAAGTGAAGAGTTCTCTAACTCTATCCTTATTATTAGGAATTCGTTAAACTATATATATGTCTGAGAAATTCCCTTTTACTTTAAAAACTTTAAGATATAATAATATAGTAAAAAAGTGTTTAAAGCTTATCTGAATTTATTACAGTATACTATTAGGGATTATTTTAATTTCCTAAGGTGGAGATCTAAAGTCAAGAACCTAAATAAACTGAGAGGGTGCCGTTACACCTTTTAACTTTAAAATAAAAGTAAGGTTTACAGGTCTAAAGGGTGTAAACTGTGCTAATGTTAAATTACACTTTAGTATTTTATGCTTTAATATTAAACGCTTAAGTGTCTTTTAATTAAAGATAAAGGAGAGTAGAGGTGAAAAGTTAGAAGCTATTATTATAATAGTAAGTAGTAGAAAAGTTAAAGGTTATAAGAAGAAAAGTAGTGTTAGAAGAGAAGGAATTTCTAAAAGCGAGCTAAGTTTTATTTCCACAGTTACAATTAAATATAAATACTTACTCCTTCTTTTAATTAGATAAAAAAGAAGCGTTTACCTTTTTAATTTACCAAATTAAAGCAGATTAGTTTAAAAAGTTATTTTAACCCTTAACTACTTTTAAACCTAAACCTTAAACTTCTGGTAAACCACACACTTTACCTCCTTTTTATTATTCCCTCCCTTTAATTAAATAAAATTATTATAAGATTTATATTCTTTTTAAAGTAAAAACGGTACTTTTCACTACCTAAAATAACTTTACCCACTTTACAAACCCCTATTAAGGCGTATATTATAACTTTTATCACTTTTAATAAATAACGTGTTATTAAATAAGTCCTTACTCCTAATACTTAAATAAAGCTCTTTCCTCTTTTAAGAAATTTCCTAAACCTTTTAAAAGTTTACTCCCCCTTCCCTAATTATAACCTTATTAAAAACCTAAAGTTTAAGGGCTTAATTATATTTACTACCAGTAATTAAACCCACTCCTTCTTTACCTTTATCCTTTAATCACATTATTAATATTATATTAAGCTTTTTAACAGGCAGTTATTAATATTTATAATTATTCTGGAGAATTAAATCCTACCACTTTAAAATTAACTTATTAATTACCTTAAGGTAGTAGTTTATAACTAGCTAATATTTTATAATCCGATTAAACTTAAGGTTAAAGATAAGATATATTAGATTTACTTCCTTACGAATACTTACATTTACAGTAAAGTAGTTTTTAAAGAAAGGTAGCCTACTTATACCTTACAGCTTTATAACACTTATATTAAGGTTAACTATAAGGTCTAATAAAACGATCTTAAAATAGGCACCCTTATTACTTATACTCTTTAAAGACTAAAAGATAAAGTCTAAATTACTTTTAAAAGCGTTTTTACCTAATTCTATAATCCTATTTATAACTATAAAAAGTAAAAGCGGATAATATCTTAACAGTTTTAATACCTCCTTATAAATAAAAATAATAAATATTAAGTAATAACTATATATAATAACTACCTTAAGATTCTTTACAGCATTAATTCGCTTAAATAATGGAAGACTTTTAAGTAATAAAAGTAAATTACTTTTTAATACCTTTATAGTAAAGTAATCCCTTAAATTATAACGTCGTCACTACTAACTATAACACCTAATAACGTTAATATAAAGTAGGTGTAAGTGTTATAATAAGTGTATAGGTTAAAGTGTAGCCTTATAGTTATAAAGGTAGTAAAGATAATTTTATAAGAGTTAATAATAATTAGTTATAATATCCTTTAAGTTAATACCTTTACATCCCTAATATACTCTTGCTTTTAATTAAAGAAAAGGTTAAACAAGAAGAACATCACCCTAAATATACCTTAATATTAGGTAGAAGTTATTCTAAACGCTCTTTAAATAACCTTAAATATTACACTTTATAAAAAGAAGAAGTTAAATCTGAAAGATAAGAGGTTTATCACTTATTATGACTATAGTAATTATACCATTAGTCTCAGTGACGCGGTTTCACCCTCCCAATCCGGCTGCAGATGCCGCCGGATTAGGTGGCTTCGACCGCTTACATTCCCCACCCCTTTCTCTCACTTTACGGTAGTGGTGTGAACGTAACATAGCAATTCTCCACTGATCGTCGCACCTTTCGCCCGTTTGAGTCACTTCAATAATTTGCAATAGAGACCTTAAAATACAGGTACCGTTCTGCTACTTACAGTGCTCACCCTCGTCAACCTAGGTTGCTGTAACGGTACGGGCGACCTGCAGGTCGCAAATGCGGGGAACTGACGCAACTGACCGCTGCACCAAAAGGTACGGCACAAGTTGACTGACCGCCGGTCACCTTATCAATTCCCGCCTATCTCTCTCTCTTTACTGGGTGTTGGCAGACAGCTGTAGCCGAGGGTTGCCGAGGCCCTCTAACCGGGCACAGCCCGTTACAGTTACAGCATATCATCAAATGAAGCATGTCATCAGAGTGGAGCATGTCATCAAAGTGGAGCATATCATCAAAGTGGAGCATACTATCAAAGTGGAGCATGTCAGGTTATATTGTGATTATACCATTAGTCTTAGTGACACGATCTCGACCTCCTAATTCGCTAGCAGATATCACTAGATTAGGCGGTAAAGACCGCTTACATTGTCTTGTCAGAAAGAAGGAAGTTCAGGGGCCCCGGGCATCTAGTCAGCGAAGCTGACTGGATGCCTAGCACTCCCTAAGCGCCGGTGAGCCTGAGCCACCACAGTTACGAAGACTGAATCCTACAGAAAGGTCTACAAAAGAAAGGAGTTATGGCCTCTGGCCAGAACCAGCAGAAGCGATTCAATCAAGCGGTTGCAACTCCAATCAATTCCACCAAATCCAGTATGCAGTGTTTCTAACAGGTAGGCCGGATAACGTTAACCGCAGAATCGCCACCTTAAACCCTTCAGCGGTGGTAAGTACGGGTATGTTGTGATTGGTTAGTTACAGGGGTACATTGAAGCCACCGCTAAGGGTCTAAGCTAGCTGAGCAAGCGGTTGCCAAAAAAAAAAACACTGCGTACCTAAGACTTTTTCAGCTCCTTCAAGTCGCTGGGCTAGAGGGTACTTGGAAGTACTATCACACCACCCACAGATCTCCTGGGGATAGTAGACTAACGGACCCCTAAGCAACACCTAAGCAGCCATACTAAAAATCTATCATTTGCACAGGCCACAATCCTTAACAGTGTCGATTATTTTTACAACCGCTTACTGAGATAAAGTATGTAATGAAGGCGCCGCAGCACACCCGCCTAGTCACCAAAAGGACGGAAAAGGGACGAACACGAATGAGAGGCGGTGAACCTCTGGAGGTAGGGCTGGATACCCTGACAGCAGAAAAGACTCGTTTAGTCCTCGGTCCAGTGTTTCCCAATGCGCGACCCATCTCCCAGGAGATACCACAGGTGTTGGTCATCACTCCAAAGTCAGCCGTGCTTGGCTTTCGCCAATGTGGCTGACTCCGTAAATGTGAAGATTCATGTATGAGTCCCAGGAATTTCGTATCTGTTGACCGCACCTGACTCCCTTTCATTGTTATGATCATTGCGACTGCCGTTCAGCGAAGTGGTTCGGCACCTAAACTCATCAATGTCGACTCCTTAAGATCTCTCACCACCCCAGCCAGAGGGTTACGTTCCAAGACAAAGGAGAGTAAGCCATAAACAACCGATGCCACAGCCATCTCCACAAGAAGGAAACAAATCCATATGGGGGCCAAGAGCAAACGCAAGACCGTAGATACAGCGAATAGGAAAACCCGAAGTTCATATCTGAGGTGCCACTTCGAGCTCAGCATATCGCTGGCACTTGTCCGTGCCGGTGCGAGAGCTCGAAGACCAGTTTTCCGCTTCACCAACAAGGAGATAACGAACTTCATCTCGCTGACAGGCAGAATGACGCAGATGCAGAAAACAATATTTGTAAACGAGCCGGTTGGTTTTTCATCTGATTCACCAGTCGCTACTGTAAACACCGTTTCCAAAGGATTAGGCCCTTCAGAGGCCTTGCTGTGGTGAGCAGATTCAGCTTCATGAGGTGCTTGCTTCGACCTCAGCTGAGACCGATTTTGGATTGATATGTTGAAGTACTTCTGGAGTCGGCTGATTCTGTTGGCGTTGAAAGCAACGAGAAGCAGAGGGACGACTACCGCTGCTGAAATCGAGACTGAACGTTGGTCAGTCTCTACGAGTGGAGGGGATCCAGTTTCGGACCAATTACTTACAGATATACTGCATCACGAAGCCAAGCTGCATGCCAGCCTCCGTCTTTGGGAATTCTGCAATGTCTACTGAGAAGATGGCAGCCATGAAAGAAAGGGGGAGCTGTTCGCTTAGTCAGAATTTGCGTTTGGAGAAAGTCCGATACTGAGAAATTGAGTGGCTTACAAACACAATGGTAACAGTAGTAAAAACCATGAGTGTTGATCCCTGTCGTGAAGTTTCCTCCGCCATGTTGCGTGCCCAGCGAGCTTCGAGGATATTAGAGAACTTCTGTTTTAGATCGATGAGTGCGTTCAACTCGTCATTGTCAGCTGATGAACGTTTCCAGATAGTGGATTGCTTCTGGAGTTGCAACCTCCACATGTATCATAACGGGTTTTAAAGTTGAGTCAGACTTACAGCTGTTGATGTTGTCTCTGCTCGATCACCCATGGCCCTGGTCTCATCCCAGATGCCACGAACGAAACAGAGGCCTTCTTCGGCAACACCACGATACATATCATCCTCACCATCCCTCATCCACTCAAGGACCTTAATTTGATCTTGAAATAAGATACCCATTGTGTGTAACTCGTCCCGGATATCCTTAATCTCGCGAAGCAGAGCCATTTCTGGCGCAAAGCTGACCATATTGATGCTCTTCTCCCGGGGAGTCCTGTCGGACAGATCGGCAATATCTTGAGAGAATGCTTTGAAGATTTTTGCCTCTTGATCCGCCTTGGTTTTATAGATCAGCATCCCAAGACTGGCCAAAACAAGACTATGGTGGTGGCTTACTATCCTTCCAATCTCATTCTCGTAGGTCTCTGCAATGTTGAAGAACTTGTTGAGATACCGAGAGGGGTCTAAACAGGACCGAAGACACTCATTAATCACAGTACGAACGACATCCTGCGATGATTTCGCTTCTCCGATTCTTCGCTTAACATTATTCCAGACGTCCGTCCGACCGGCGGGCTCTGGGTCGTCTGAGGAACCGCTGTGACTCCACCGTGATGGAAAGCTAGTAATCACCGTTTCTAGATAAAAAGGGAGCAAGTACCTTATTCAGCTGATCATCTTGGGAGCAAAGGTTGACTAAGGTAGATCCTGAAACTCACCATTAGGCAGAACCCAAAGCCAAAGTTGATCCACCATCAACATTGGTTGTTCACTCGGCGACTTTCCTGGCGACTGACGTTTGAAAACACGACCGATAACTTGGTCCTCATCCCTGTCGCTTGTATCTTTTAGACTGTAGTAGCGATATTGGTCAAACGTCCGCCGAATATGGAGGGGATGGAGCTTCTTAAGATAGTGGAAGATGAGTAGTTCATCTTTGTCGGTGGGGATTGCCGATTTTCTCCCTTCAGAGAGTTTATGAATGACCGTGGAAATTTCCTTGAATCTGCCCATTGTTTCCCAATGCATATATGGCATCTGTGTTTGCCGATCATGTTACCGGAAGCTCAAGATACGGTCAAAACATGGACTCACATAAAAGCACATTGCCTTCTCGATCTGCGGTCCATTTCTTTCCGCTTCCTCTCTTTGAGCGTTGAAATTTAAGCATTTGAATAGAGGCTTCATGAACCTAGCATGATGCCCTGCAGAGCCTCTGTGTTGTCCTTCAGTCCACAATTCTTTGCCCAGGATATTCTCCCGTATTCTGCTGCTAGACTTCACCAAGCATTGATTCATCAGAACCTTAGCATGATTCTTAGCGAATAGTGCTTGCGATTAAATGCATTGGAAAACTTACCTCCACCCATATCATCTGAGAACGATATAAAATCAGCATCTAGGCATATTTGGGGATACGTCTTGAGTTGTGAAACAACTTTGGGGGTTGGTTACATTATTTGCGGGCAAGTGAAACCATTTCACCCTGTTTCCATTGTCAACCTCTTCGGCGATGGTTTTCATCCGCAGAAAATCGTAGAGACTGTGTCGTGGCAGTTCATGCAGGGTGTTCCCGGGATTGTCCGGGTCGATTACTGTTCCTTGCAGATAAAACAAGACGTCCGCCGCAGCAGTATCGGGACTCAACTCGTTGGACAGTCTCAGTTGCGAGAACTCCGCCGTCTCAAGGAGCTCAAATACTGCTGTTCGAATATTTCTTTCTGCTGATTCCATAGGTGTGCTTTCCAATTCCTTCTTTGCCACCATGAGGGGCGTGTTGGAGTCTGCGTCGGCCATCTCAAGGTCAAAGTCGCCCTTCAGCAATTCTGTCAGCGTCCCTTCATCGCCCCATCCCGCTGCAAAGTGGACTGGGGTTCGGCTTTGGTTATCTTGTGCATTGATGTAGGCACCTGCTGAAACTAGAAGTGCAACTATAGCCCTTTGCCGATTGCGAGCAGCATGATGTAGAGGAGTAGCGCCTTGAAGATCTCGACAGTTTAGGTCTAAAGAGCCGGGAAGTCCCGTCACGGTTTTGATAAGATTGGTGACTGTTTGTACTAGTCCGAGACTGGAGGCGAGGTGAAGTACTGTCATACCCATCGGGTCCCGAGGAGGTAAATCGGCACCTCTCTCGACAAGGAAGCTCAAGACAGCATCCCCGAAGCCACAACACGCGGCGACTGTCAGAGCATTCAAGCTATCGGGAAGCGGTTTCGAAGGATCTCTGGCTTGCCAGTAT
>Ga0247776_10000338_pt1 | contig 11188 bp, 8 predicted proteins | sample UWRJL199509C5_FD_179912 | JGI IMG/M metagenome (GOLD analysis project Ga0247776, IMG submission 179912) | Plant litter microbial communities from Arlington Agricultural Research Station in Wisconsin, United States - UWRJ-L199-509C-5 | ecosystem: Environmental > Terrestrial > Plant litter >...
CTGGGTTCATCGCCGCCAGCAGCGCGACCACGGCCACCGCCAAGAGAACCAGCGCCCGCCCCCGAGTCATGGCAGCGATCTTATGCCCACTCTCCTGAACCCCGTCGGAAACAGCCGAGTACGAGTAGTCAGATAGCCTCGCGGCGGTCATGCTTCGTCGCCCACGCGTTTTCCCAGTTCTCGTCCTGCTGATTGCCCTGACTAGGGTCCCGCCCGCGGCGGCGGAAAGCAACAGCACCGAAGCCAACTGCAATCTGGCCAACGCTGCAGGCTCGGCCGCCGACAGGGCTGAATTGGGGAGCTCCGGCGGTAAGCAGCAGCCGAAGAAACAGAAGAAGCAGAAGGCAAGGGCGAAACAGCCGGCGAAAGCGAAACACATCACCCTGCAGCCAGAACCCACCTCCGCTAACAAGGTCGTGAACCTCGGCGATGATCGGGAAGCGGAGGAAGTGACCCTGCACGTGAACGTCGCGGGCGTCTCGCCGAAAGAACGGCAGACCTTCGCAAACCAACTTGGGGTCGTTGCCGAACCGTTCGCCAACACCAGCGAAACCGGCGAGACCGTCACCTTCTCCGAACCGACATTCACGAAACCGGAGTTGTCGGGCAACGGCAAGCGGGCCACCTTCACGATGTGCGTCGACGCGCCGAACGACCTACCGGCAGGTAAATACACGACGACGGTTCTGCTGGAAGGGCCGCCGTCGACCGAACCGGCGGTGATGACCGTGACCCTCAACGCCAAGGACGGTTACGGCTTCATCCTTGCCGCCGGTTTCACGGCGCTGCTCTCCTTCCTCGTTCTCCTCTACAAGGCCGCCGGCGAACAGCGAGCGCTGCTGCTTGCAAAGGCGGAAAAAGAATCCGCGGACAAACGCGACGCCGCGGTCAAGAAGGCCCGCGGCTGGTGGGGACCAATCTGGAGCTGCCTGAAGGACTTCGGTTGGTGGGTGCCGACGGTAGCCGCGCTTGTCTCTGCCTTCGCGGTTCTCTATGCGGCCTACGCGGCTAACCCCGCCTGGGGAGAAGGCGGCATCGTCACCAGCGCGATCGCCCTAATCGGCACGGGCCTGGCTGCGGTCGGGGCGAAGACCGTCTTCACCCAGAGTTCCCCCGGCGGCTGAGATCGCCGGCGGGGCGACGCTCAGGCGCCCGCCTCAGCGCGTTCGCGCCGCAGCAGCCACCAGTCGACGACGTAGCCGCCGAAGGGAAGCACGGCGCCGATCAGGATCCAGACGGTCTGCTTCCCGGTCCAGCCAGCCGGCTGCCGCAGGTTCAGGGCGAAGACCACGTAGGCGATGAAGAGCAGGCCGTGGATCGGGCCGAGGATCTGCACCCCGATCTCACTGCCGCCGGTGTTTTTGATCGCCGAGGCGATCAGCAGGGCGAGGAAGGTCGTCGCCTCGGCGAGGGCGACGTAGCGGAAGTTGCGCAGGGTCACGACATCGGGAGCCTATGCGGCGCGCGTCAGCGGCGTTCAGCCGCCCTCGGCCGAGAAGTGCTGGTAGTCCTTCGGCCAGGACCAGTTCCCGCCCCAGGCCCAGCCGTTGGCGGCGAAGGCGGCGACCACCGGGCCCTGGCGGTGGATCACTCCGGGCGCCCGCCGCGAGCGGTCCATATAAGGAGCGCCGGCCGGCGGCGAGACGTAGCCGTCGCTGGTGACGTAGGGGTTCTCGACCGGGTTGAGGTCGATCGCGTGACCGTAGGCGTGTTCGGACCAGCGGCTGGTGCCGGCGACGACGCGGCAGTTGAAGGCGGAGGTGTTGTCGGCCGCCATGCTGCGGTGGTCGTCGGCGCCGTAGGCGTCGACCAGGCGCATGCGGCGGATCGGGTAGTGGAGCCGGAACAGCCGGCGCATCGTCCGCAGCATCGGCCCGGCCGAGTCGCGGTGGACGACCAGTCGGCCGCGGTGCACCTCGCCGTCGAACCCCCAGTGGGTCACCCGCAGCAGCCGCAGCTGGCCGAGCCCGACCGGGCAGCCGCGGTGCCAGGAGACGCCGGTCATCCGCTCCCGCAACGGCGGCGCGATCGGCTCGGCAGAGCCGTGGAAAGCGGGCGCGGCGAGGGCGAAGACGGCAAAGCTCGCCGCGACCCGCCTCGCGTCTAGCCAGGGAAAACGCACCGCGTAATACTCCCACTGCGGATGGAAGCGGAGACCCACTACGCCGACTCGGACGGTGTCAGCATCGCCTACCAGGTGTACGGGAGCGGCCCCGTCGACCTCGTCCTGGTCCCCGGCTTCGTCTCCCACGTCGAGCTGCTCGGCGAGGACCCCGCGACCGCCCGCTTCATCCGCCGCCTCGCCTCCTTCTCGCGCCTGCTCGTCTTCGACAAGCGCGGCCAGGGCCTCTCCGACCGCCCCGGCAGGCCGCCGACCTTGGAGGAGTCGATGGACGACCTGCGCGCCGTCGTCCAGGCCGCCGGCTTCGAGCGGCCGGCGGTCCTCGGCATCTCCGAGGGCGGGCCGATGTCGACGCTCTACGCGGCCACCTACCCCGGCGAGGTCTCGGCCCTGATCCTCTTCGGGACCTTCGCGCGGATGGTGGAGACGGAGGGCTTCCCGCACGGGATCAGCGACGAACAGCTGGACAAATGGGGCTCGATCGTGCGGCGGGACTGGGGTGGGCCCGTGGCGCTCGACGTCTGGGCCCCGAGCCGCCTCGGCGACCGCGAGTTCGAACGCTGGTGGGGGCGGCTGCTGCGCCAGGGGACGAGCCCGGCCGGGGCGATCGCGCTGATGGACCTCTACCGGGAGATGGACGTGCGCGCGATCCTCCCCGCGATCGACGTCCCGACCCTGGTCCTGCATCGCGAGGGGGACCGGATGATCTCGGTCGCCCAGGGCCGTTACCTGGCCGAGACCATCCCCGGCGCCCGCCTGGTCGAGCTGCCGGGGATCGACCACCTGCCGTTCGCCGGCGACCTCGACGCGCTGCTGGGCGAGGTCGAGGAGTTCCTCGTCGGCAGTCGCGAGGCGGCCGAGTCCGAACGGGCGCTGGCGACGATCCTCTTCACCGACATCGTCGGCTCGACCGCGAAGGCGGCCGAGCTCGGCGACAGCGGCTGGCGCCAGCTGCTCGAGCGACACGACGCCGCCGTCCGCCACCAGCTCTCCATCCACCGCGGGCACGAGGTGAAGACGATGGGCGACGGCTTCCTCGCCACCTTCGACGGCCCGGCCCGGGCGATCCGCTGCGCCTCAGCGGTGCGCGAAGACGTCGCCGGCCTCGGGATCGAGGTGCGGGCAGGGATTCACACCGGCGAGGTCGAGCTGATCGGCGACGACGTCGGCGGCATGGCGGTCAACATCGGCGCCCGCATCGGCGCCCTCGCCGGCGCCGGTGAGGTCCTCGTCTCCAGCACCGTCCGCGAGCTGGTTGTCGGCTCCGGCCTCGAGTTCGAAGAGCGGGGGGTTGAGAAGCTGAAGGGCGCCCCCGGCGAGTGGCGCCTGTTCGCGATCGAGTCCCCGCCGGCTTAACCTCGATTTGACGTTTGCGACAGTTCTGTCACAGACAACGAGTTACACTTGCCATCATGAACTCCGTGGCAAGGGAAGCGTGGACCGACGAGCGGCTGGATGACCTCAAGGAGCATATGGTCGCCGGCTTCGGGCGCGTGGACGCCGAGCTCCGCGACCTTCGGCGGATGCTGTTCCAGGGTTTCTTCGCGCTGGCGACCATCATGGTCACCTGCTTCGTCGGGCTCGCCAGCCTGATCGTCTTCTAACCGACCGCCACCTCGTAGGCGTCCTCGGCCTCGAGGAAGGGGGCGAGGGTGACGTAGACCAGCGTCGGGACCAGGTCCGGCAGCGTCTCCGGGCCCTTCTTGTTGACGTGGTCGTAGAGGAGGGAGTAGAGGGCGCCGCCTATCGCCTCGGCGGCGATCGGCGGGGTGTCGGGCCGCAGCTCGTAGCCGGGGGCGAGCAGGCCCTCCATGCCTTCGGTGACGATCTCACGCTGGTCGAGTGCGCGCTTGCCCGCCGCGTACATCTCGACCCCGCCGAGCCGTGCGTACTCGGGCTCTTCGGCGCCGAAGCAGAACATCGCTTCCTGGGTGTCGTGAACTGCGTGGGGCCAGTCGGGAGCGCGGCGGAAGGCCGGCAGGGCCGCGGCCAGCATGTGGGCCGAGCCGCTGTCGAGGGCGGCGACGATCGCGTCCTCCTTGTTCTTGAAGTGTTCGTAGAAGGTGCGCTGCGAGGTCGAGGCCCGCTCGACGATCTCTGCCACGGTGGTGTCCGGGTAGCCCTTCTCGGCGACCACCGCGGCCAGCGCCCGCAGCAGGCGCTCGGGGGGGCTCGACTGGGTCTGGCGCTCGTCGAAGGGCACCGCCTTGACCGTCCGCCGGCGGGTCGCTTTCAGCGGGCCGGGCGGCACCGGGTAGGAGAAGAGCCACTCCCAAAGCTGCGGCGCCAGCTCCGGCAGCTCCTCCTCCTGGCCGCGGTAGAGGCGCTTGTGGATCACCTTCTGGATACCGCCGACGATCGCTCGCACCAGCTCCCGCGGCAGGCCTTCGCGCTCGGGCACCTGGGCCAGCATCCGCACCGCCAGCTCGGTCGCCTGGTCCATCGAGCGGTCGACCATCGCCGCCCCCTCAGGGCCGGCGGCGTAGACCTCGACGATGCACATCTTCGCCGCCGCCGGCTGTTTGACGATCAGCCGGATCAGCTCCTCGAACGCCTGTCGTGCCCGCTCCACCCCGGGGGGCGCGCTCTCATCGCCACCGAGTTTCTCCAGGGTCGGCCCGACCAGCTCCTCCACCGCCGCCAGGAAGCAGGCCTGCTTGTCCTCGAAGTGCTTATAGAAGGCGCTGCGCGAGACGCCGGAGAGCTTCACCAGGTCGGCGACGGTCGCCGCCTCGTAGCCCTTCTCGTCGACCACCGCGACCATCGCCGCGAAGAGCCGTTCGCGCTGGTTCTTTTCGGCCGCCTCGCGGGGCGTGCCCCGGCCCGGCCGCAGCTTGCGCTCCCGCAGGGAATCTGCGTCGCCCCACGGAGTTCTCACCATCGTGGGGGGAAGATATCCCGGCTTCTCTGTCCGGCTCTTCACGACCACGCGAGATATATCAAGTGGTACGCGCCAGACTGGACACCATGTCGAAAAAGAACATTCGCGTACTCCCTTTTTGGCTATTTGAAGGGGAATACTGCACGAGACAGTGTAACGGCTTTCCTGCCATATCCACAATCCCTTGACATTTCGGTCCGCGTCTGTTCTTATTTCGCCAGCTCAGGGAAACGGGGTGTCGGGCCAAACCGCCATCTCGTCGCCTCGGGCGCAGAGAGGAAACAAAAGAGCCAGGAGCCTCGGCCAGGGAAGGCCGGCCCAAGAAGTCGGCACGGGTGAGGCGATGGGCATGGGACCAAGGAGAGAGATTGATGCTTCATAGATTCCGCGACCGCTTCGGCACGGCCGGCCTGGTCGTAGCCATCGTGGCACTGGTCGCTGCCCTCGCCGGCACCGCCCTCGCCGCCTCAGGCGCCCTGACCGGCAAGCAGAAGAAGGAAGTCGAAAAAATCGCCAAGAAGTACGCCGGTAAGCCTGGCGCGCCTGGCGCAACCGGTCCGGCTGGACCGACGGGTGCAGCTGGCCCCAAGGGCGACACGGGCGCCAAAGGCGACACTGGCTCTCAGGGCAATCCCGGGACGCCGGGCGCCGCGGGCAAAAGCGTAACCCTCGCCACCGAGGCCAAAGGCGCCAACTGCGCCGAAGGCGGCACCAAAGTCGAAGTCGAAGGCAGCGCCGCCAGCAAAAAATATGTCTGCAATGGTGTCAACGGAACCAGCGGCTTCACCGCCACCCTCCCTCCAGGTGAGACCGAGACCGGACTGTGGGCGGGTAACGCCGCGGAAGTTCCTGAATTCAGCGAAATCGTGGTCCCGATTTCCTTCAACATTCCCCTCGAAGAAGGAGGAGAAGCAGTCCTACTCGACTCCGGCGAAACTGCGTCGGAAGTGGGGACCGGCGGCTGCACCGGCACGGTGGCGGAACCGACTGCGCCGCCCGGAAAGCTGTGCATCTACACGCAGAACGAAGCGAGGACCAACTTCCAGCCGCCTGAAGTGAGGTTGGCCGGAGTAGTCGCCAACACCTACGCACCCGTCGGCACTGTCATCCGTTACCAACACTTCGAAGAAGCATCCTTCCTCAGCGCAAATGGCAGTTTTGCGGTGACGGCCCCCGAACCCTGAGCGTTTCCACGACCGAATAGTTAGGCAGAGGAGGAAAGAGAATGATCGCAAGCAAGCGAATCGCGAGAGTTCGAGGTGAACGCCTTACCAGCGGACTTATCGCGGTCAGTGCCATCCTCCTCTGCCTGACGCTATTTCCACTGCTGGCGCAAGCGAGAACCTTCGAAGGAGTCGGGACGTTTGGCGGCGTTCTGCAAGCCGGCGAAGTGAGCGAAGAATCGCAACTCGCGGGAGTCGCATCTGTTGCCGTCAACTACAGCGGCGCGGGTGGGGTAGCAAAAGGCACCGTCTATGTACTTACTCAAAATGGGTCAGCCTTCGATGTCGGCCGCTTCGCTCCCGCCGGTGGAGGTCTCAAATTCGTTGAGAGGTGGCGAGTGATTGGCCCATCGGCTGAAGCAGACCGCGAAAAAGAAGGGAAGACCCCTTATGAAATCTGTGGGCCGGCCGTCGTCGCTGAAGGTCTTGAGGGGGTAGAACAGTGTTCGATCCCCGGAGATGCAGGTAGGGGCACGGGTGGAGTGGCTGTGAACCAGGTGACCGGGAACGTCTACGTGGCTCGCGAAGCGGGAAGCGTTCCTGAGGGCCAAGATGTGCTCGCCGAGTACACGGCAAACGGGGCGAAATTGATCACCCGATTCGGCGAACAGGGTCCTCTCAATGGCCATTTGCTGGACACGCCAGAAAAGATCCATTTTTCAACTAGAGGCCTAGCGGTTAACGACGAGGGCGAAGTGTTTTATTTCGATTACGATAGTGTCGGCTTCGACAATTTCTACCACCGCCTTATGGTGTTTAAGCCAAAAACTCCAGGCAACTTCACGGACTATGAGTACGCTGGTGTATCACGAGATATCGGAGCCGGATTCCTCGGTGAAACCAACTTTCCGATGATGCCTGCCCTGGACGACCAGGGGAACGTGTACGTGACTGATGCGCGGAACGTTGAAATGTACGACCCCTCAGTACCTTCGAAACCGGCCTGTACCTTTGCATATCCCGCAAGTGGGATACAAACCCTGACGGTCGATCCAGCTTCTGGAGAACCATTCTTCTACACGTATCTTAAAAAACCGCGTCGCATACATCAGCTTAGCGGGTGCGAAAATGGCTCGTTTCATGAGACCGGCGAAATAGACGTTGCTCCGGAACGGGCCGAACTGACCGGGCTCTCCTTCGACCCGGTGCGCCAACAGTCGGCCGGCAGCGAACCCGGCACGCTCTACGGTGTGGCACCTGGGCCAGTACCGGATACCGGAAAAGGCGAGCCGGGAACCTCCGCCCTGGGGTATATCTTCGGCCAGCCGGGTGAAAATGCCCCATTGGTGGGTGGGCTGGAAGCCTCAAGCGTGACGCAGGGGTCGTCGGTGCTGAAGGCCCAAGTCGATCCTCAGGGATTTGTCACCCATTACTCTTTCCGCTACCTGACCAAGGCCGAGTACCAAACTCAAGGGGAAAGCTTTGTTGGCGCGCCTGAAAAACCATTTGGTGGGGCGAGCCTCTCCCCGGCAGGCGGGGAGAGGCAGGTCGAAGCGATGCTCTCGGACCTCGAGCCAGACACCGACTATGTCTTCCAGGTGATCGCTTCGAGTAACTGCTCGTCGTCCGAGCCAGCGAAAATCTGCAGCGCCGAAAGCGCTACGGCGTTGTTTCACACTTATGCGCCGGAAGCGCAGGGACTTCCTGACAGGCGCGCCTACGAGATGGTTTCGCCTCCGGAAAAGCAGGGCGGCCAAGTGCTTCCCTTGGAACCGCTCAAGTCCAGCTGCTCCTTCGAATGCAAGCCCGGCGAAACCGCGGTTCGGTTCCCTCTCCAGAGCAGCGCGAGTGGGGATGCCGTGGTCTTCGAGGGGGAGCCGTTCGGGCCGAATGGCGCCTTGATCGAAAATGAGTACATCTCGAGGCGCACTGCCGAGGGCTGGACGACGGAGAATCTTACTCCGACCCTGCTGATCAACCGGGACAGGAAGGCCGGGTACACGGCCTTCGATCCGGAGCTCACCACCGGGATATTGAAGCAGGGTCCGAGGGCGCTCACCGACTCCACTCCTGGCGAATTCACGAACCTCTACGCTCAGACCACGGCCAAACCCGCGTCGTTGTCCGCGCTGCTGACCTCGGCCAACGCCAGCCCCACCTGCCAGTCCGGGAATGGCCAAGGGAGCCTCGAAGTCGTCTACTCGGGAGCCTCCACGGACCTTTCGCGGATCTTCTTCGAAGCGAATGACGTTCTGGTCCCGGGCTCGGGCGGAGTCTGCGGGAATTCAAATCTGTACGAATGGACCGCGGGGATGCTCCGGGCGGTAAATATTCCACCTGGGGGCGGCGCGAGCACGCCCGGCGCCGTTTTTGGATCGGGGAGTCTGCTCCGAAGTGGTAGCGCAACTACTCCGGTGGCGATCGTCACCCACGCGATCTCGTCGGACGGGGACCGGACCTTCTTCACCGGAGCAGATGGCCACCTCTACGTAAGGGTTGGAGGTAGCGAAACGCTGCAGGTTCCCGGTCCCGGAACCTGCAACCAAGCCACGCCGTTGGCGGAAAGAGCCTGCTTCCTCGCCGCGTCGCCCGACGGCAGCGTCGTGATGCTGTCGGACGGGCGGGTGTATTCGCTCGACGAGGCTGGGACGGCCTATGAACCCAGCGTCGACCTGGCGCAAGGGCAGGGAGGCTTCGAAGGCGCCGCCGGTCACAGCGAAGATCTCGACCACATCTATTTCGTCGACACCGCCAACCTCACGGGCTCGGAAGAAAACGACCAGGGATCGGTCGCGCAGGCGGGAAGCCGAAATCTCTACAGCTGGACTGACGAGGCCACGCGGTTCGTGGCCAGGTTGAGTGCGAGTGACGGCGGCGGCATTCTCAACACCGCCGAATTCGGGGACTGGGCCGACACCCCTCTCGCTCGGAGCGCGGAGGCGAGTCCCGCCGGGCGATGGCTGGCGTTCGAGAGTGTTTCTTCTCTGACCGGCTACGAAAACGTGGGTGTCTGCAAAAAGGGTGTGAAACCGAACCCCTACACTAAAGGTACCTGCAAGCAGGTCTACCTTTACGACTCGCAAACCGGGTCGTTGGTTTGTCCGTCCTGCAACCCAAGCGGTGCTCGGCCCGTCGGTCAGGCAAGCCTGTCCTACTACCGGCAGGGCCTTGGCCATCTATCGCAACCCCGCTACCTGACCGATGCCGGTCGACTGTTCTTCGACAGTGGCGACCAGCTCGTTCCTGGCGACACCAACGGGCACGTGGAAGACGTATACGAGTACGAGCCCGACGGTGTCGGCGACTGCTCGGGGAGCAAACACTGTCTGAGGCTGATCTCGGCCGGTAGGGGCTCGACGGACTCCAACTTCCTAACCATGGACCCATCCGGCGACAACGTCTTTTTCACCACTGGTGACGCGCTGGTGGACAGTGACCGAGATGAACTGATCGACCTCTACGACGCTCGGGTCGGGGGAGGCTTGGAACCGTCACAGCCACCGACTCAGTGCAGGGGGGAAGCCTGTCAGCAGGTAGCTCCTTCGCCGCAACTGGCTGCCCCTCAGAGCATGGGCGTAGCCCCCGAAGGTAAGCCAAAGCCTGGTGCAAGTCACCGGTGCCGGAAAGGACAGGTCAAGCGCAACAGACACTGTGTGAAAAAGCAAAAATCCAAAGCACAGAAGCACCACAAGCAGGCAAAGCGCCAGGCGCGTAGGGGGAGCAACCGATGAATCGCAGAGCTCCAAGCATCGTTCTAATAGTCGCCCTCCTCGGCTTGTGGATTGTCCCGGCCGCCCGAGCGGACTTCGGTATCGTCCCCGGCAGCGTCACCGTCGCCACCGAAGCGGAAGGCGGAGCTCTGGACCTGCGAGCCAGCGGTCACCCGTTCGCTTTCACTATCCATTTCGACCTCAATACCGACGAAGCGGGCCAGACTGACGGCGGGCAGATGCGGGACGTGTTGATCGAAGCTCCGGCCGGCCTGATCGGCAACCCGGAGGCGGTTCCCGCCTGCCCGCGGTGGGTCTTCGAGGGAGGTAGGATCGGTTGCAGCCCAGCCACCCAGATCGGCGTCCTGCGCGCCCGGGTCTTCGAAGTCGGCGACATCATCGCACCGATCTACAATTTGGTTCCCCCGCCCGGAGTGGCGGCGCAGTTCGGCATGACCGCGAAGGCAGCCGGGCTGATGGCACTTCAGAACGCGTCCCTACGCACCGAAGATGACCAAGGTGAGCCCGACTACGGAGTCGACGTGCTTACCCCCAACCTTCCTGTTGAGGTGACCTCGGTCACCGCGACCCTCTGGGGCACTCCCGCGGATCCAAGGCACACTCCCGAACGTGGTGGTGTGGTCGGGGAAAACCTTTCGTCGGAAGCACCGCTGCTGCCCTTCCTGACCATGCCCGCAACCTGCTCAGTGCCGCTCGGTATCACCGTCAAGGCGGATTCGACGGAGAACCCGGGGGCCTATGTCGAGGAAAGCGGGGTGATGCGCGACTCGGGTGGCACTCAGGTGTCGCTGTCGGGCTGCGGCGCCGTGCCGTTCAAGCCGGCGGTGAGCGCTGCCCCAAGTACCAGCCAGGCGGATTCTTCTTCGGGCTTGGACTTCGAACTGAAGCTGCCGAACGAGGGACTGCTGACTCCCGATGGCGTCACCGAAACCGAGCCCGAGAAAACTGAAGTCACGCTGCCCCAAGGCGTTACCGTCAACCCCTCGGCTGCGAGCGGCATCGTCGGCTGCTCACAAGCCGAGTTCAAGTCCGCAACCGGCGAGCCCGGCGAGGGTTGTCCAGAAGCTTCCAAGATCGGCACGTTGGTAGCGAAGACCCCCCTGCTTGATGAACCGATCGAAGGTTCGGTCTTCCTTGCCCAGCCCCATGCCAACAAATTCGACTCCCTCTTCGCCGTCTATGTCGTGGCGGCCGCTCCCGAACGGGGGGCCGTGGTGAAGCAGGCCGGCGCGGTCCAGATCGACGAGACCACCGGCCAGATTGCCACGACTTTCGACGGGATGCCCCCCTT
>Ga0247776_10000339_pt1 | contig 11183 bp, 9 predicted proteins | sample UWRJL199509C5_FD_179912 | JGI IMG/M metagenome (GOLD analysis project Ga0247776, IMG submission 179912) | Plant litter microbial communities from Arlington Agricultural Research Station in Wisconsin, United States - UWRJ-L199-509C-5 | ecosystem: Environmental > Terrestrial > Plant litter >...
TATCGGCTCAGACGCCGGGCCGGCCGACGACAGCTCGTCTGCCTCGGGCGGCGGCGCAGGCGCCTCGGGCGGCGGCGCTTCGGGCGCTGGCACTTCGGGCGGCGGCGATGGCGGCGACGGCAGTTGAGCGAGGCGGCTCGCCTACGCTTTGCTGCTAAGCTCCCCGGATGTTCGGCATTCGTTCGTTGCCGCGGACGCTCGAAGCCGCGCTGCGAGACCTAGGACACGCCAAAAACGAGACCCGCATTTCGGCGCTCCGTGACCTAGTGCGTTTGACCGAGACTGACGCGCGCCCGCGCGCGCTGAGCGCCCTGTGTGAAGTGCTCGACAGTGACGCGGATTTGCACGTTCGAGCGGCCGCGGCGCTAGCCCTGGGAGATGCCGACGCCAAAGAGTCGCGCGAGGCGTTGCTCGGCGCCGCGCGCAACGCGCCGCTCCAGGTGCGCGAAATGGCGCTGGCCGCGCTGGGCGAGATCGCCGACCTGGCTGACCCCGGTGATTCGGAGATCTTGGCCCTGCTCGAAACAGCCCGCTCGGACGCGGCTCCCGAACTGCGCTTTCAGGCGCTGATCGCCCTGAATCGCGTCGCCCGTGCCAGCCTATTGGAGCGCTTGGTCGACGCCAGCCGTGATTTGGACGCCGAGGTTCGGCAGATCGCCTTTCGCTTGGCCGAAGAGCAAGTGCTGGCCGATGGCGCTACGTTGCCCGAAGCGCTGCGCCAACGTGCCCGTGCCGCGCTGCGCGACGACGCACCGAGCGTGCGCTTGGCCGCAGCGATCCTGCTGGCGCGGGTGGGCGATGCCAGCGGTGCGGACGTGATCCGGGACGTCGTTGAGCGCAAAGACCGCGTGGCTTCGTTGGAAGACGAGCAAGCGGCGGTCGAATTGTGTGGCGAGCTCTCGATCAGTGACGCCCGCCCCGCGCTGACTCGGCGTGCGTTCGGCTTTTTTGGGCTGTTCCGCGATCCGCTTTCGTGGCACGCGCGGGTCGCGCTGGCGCGCCTGGGTGACGAACAAGCCAAGAACGCCATCTTGCGCGGCCTGGCCGCGTTCACCCGCGATGCGCGCACGATCGCGGTGGCTGCCGCGGGCCGCGCGCGCTTGCGCGAGGCGCGCCCCATCTTGCGCGGCATGACCGCCGCGCAGGCCGATCCGGAAACCGTGGCCGAAGCCTTGGCCGAGCTCGAAGCCGCTCCATGAGCGCGATCCCGCTATCGCTGCAACTGCAGTTCTATCGTGCGCTGCGGCGCATTCGCGGCGTGGATGAGCGCATGCAGGCCTTGCAGCGCCAGGGTAGAATCGGCTTCTATGGGACTTGCACGGGCCAAGAAGCGGTGCCGGTTGCCCTGGGATTTGCCTTTCAGCACAGCGATTGGGTGTTTCCAGCGCTGCGCGAGAGCTCGGTGCTACTGGTGCGCGGTTTCCCGCTGCCTAGCTACCTAGCGCAAGTCTTCGGCAGCGACCGTGACGTGCTGAGGGGGCGCCAAATGCCCAGTCACATGAGCGGGCGCTCGGCCAACGTGGTGTCTTGGTCGAGCTGCATCGGTACGCAGCTGACCCACGCCGTGGGAGCGGCCTGGGCCGCCAAGATGCGGCGCGAGAGCATGGTCAGCGTCGCCTGCTTGGGTGACGGCGCGACGAGCTCGGCTGATTTCCACTCGGCGCTGAACTTCGCGCAGGTGTTTCGCGTGCCCTGCGTGTTCGTCTGCCAGAACAACCAATGGGCGATCAGTACGCCCGCTGCGCGCCAAAGCAACACCGCGACGTTCGCCGAGCGCGCTCTCGCCTATGCCGTGCCTGCCGAGCGTGTAGACGGCAATGACGTGTGTGCGCTGTACCTCGCGTTTCAAGCCGCCGCCGAGCGCGCCCGGGCCGGCCTGGGCCCGACGTTTCTGGAGTGCGTGACCTATCGCATGGGTCCCCACTCGACCAGTGACGACCCCACGCTGTACCGCAGCGAGGCCGAGGTCAGTGAATGGCGCGCGCGCGATCCGATCGCGCGCTTGGCGAGCTCGCTCGAGTCGCAAGGTGCGCTGGACGCCGTCCTCCGCGGGGCCCTTTCGGACGAGCTGACCGCCGAGCTCGATGCCGCGCTTTCGGTTGCGGAAGCCGAGCCGCCGCCGCCGCGGGCTTCGCTTTTCGACGACGTCTACGCCGAGCTTCCAGGGCATTTACTGGAGCAACGGAAAGAGTTGTTCACGCCCGCGAAACGAATTCTGCATTCGTCCGGTCAAAGAGACCCCGACAAACCCTTGTGAACTAACAAAACAAGCGTTACATCACGCCCGGACATGGATCAATTCGACGCCATCGTGCTGGGCGGCGGCCCCGGCGGTTACGTGTGTGCCATTCGGCTTGGACAACTCGGGCTGAAGGTCGCCTGTATCGAAGAAGAAGAGTACGGCGGGGTGTGCCTCAATTGGGGCTGCATTCCGTCCAAGGCGTTGATCGCCAACGCTCACTTCGTAGAGAAGGCCAAGCACATCGCGGACGCCGGCATCACCGTCAGTGGCCTCAACGTCGACGTCGAGAAGATGCAGGATTGGAAGGGCGGCGTCGTCAAGAAGATGACCTCTGGCGTGCGCTCGCTGCTCAAAGCCAACGGCGGCGAAATGATCGAAGGCCGCGGCAAGGTCGTCGACGCAAAGACGGTCGAAGTCAGCTTGAAGAACGGCGAGAAGCGGCGCGTCTCGGCGAGCAAGGGCTTGGTCATCGCCACCGGCTCCGCCACGATTCAAGTGCCAGGCTTCGAGTTCGATGGTGAGCGCGTGATTGGCGCTCGCGAAGCGGTCAGCTTGCGCAAGATCCCGAAGCGCCTGGTCGTGATCGGCGGCGGCGTGATTGGCCTAGAGCTCGGCATGGTTTACCAGTCGTTCGGCGCCCAGCTCACGGTGGTCGAGCTCACGCCCAGCTTGCTGCCCGGCGTCGATCCGGATTGCGTGAAAGTGGTCGAGAAGAAGCTGGAAAAGCGCGGCGCCAAGCTGCTGAAGAACACCCGCGCCGAACGCCTCGAAAAGACGGACAGCGGCGTCACCGTGATCGTCTCGAGCGAGGGCAAAGAGCAGCGTATCGAAGCAGACGTGGTGCTCGTGGCCGTCGGCATGAAGCCGCGCTCACGCGGCGTGGGCCTGGAAGAGATCGGCGTCGAAATCGACCAGCGCGGCTTCGTCAAGACCGACGAGTTTTGCGAGACCAACGTCAAAGGCGTGTATGCCATCGGCGATGTCAGCGGTCAGCCGATGCTCGCGCACAAAGCCTCGAAAGAGGGCGAGGTCGCCGCTGAGGTGATCGCCGGCCACCACGCAGCCAAAGATTGGGTCACCGTACCCGGTATCATCTTCACCGATCCGGAGATCGCCACCGCGGGCCTCACCGAGGCGCAAGCCAAAGAGCAAGGCTACGCCATCAAGGCGGGCAAGTTCCCGTTCGCCGCGCTCGGTCGCGCGGTGAGCATCGGCGAGACGGACGGCTTCGTGAAGGTGGTCACGGACACCAAGTCCGGCCGCATCCTCGGCATTCACATCGTTGGGCCGTCGGCCAGCGATCTGATCAGTGAAGCGGTGCTCGCGATCGAGACCGTGGCCACGGCAGAAGACATGGCGCTCAGCATCCACCCGCATCCCACCTTGGGTGAGGCGTTGATGGAAGCCGCGGCAGCTTCACTCGGTCACGCTATCCACATCGTGAATCGCTGAAATAGCAGCAAATGCCGGCCTGCGCGTGGACGCAGCCGGCAGTTTTGCGCGCGTCGGCCTAGCCGTGGCATGTTTGGCGAATGGGGATTTTCGCCCGCGTTGCCCAAGTCATGTCCGCGAACTTCAACGCCTTGATCGACAAGGCGGACGACCCGCGTAAGAGCCTGGATCAAACTCTGCTCGAAATGCGCGAACAGATCCTGGCTGCGCGCCGGGAAGTGGTCGCTAGCGTCGGCGCCGAGAAGCAGCTCAAGAAGAAGGTCGAAGAGCTCGATCGCGAGGTCGAGAAATGGAACGGCCGCGCCGAGCTCGCGGTAAGGAACGACGATGACGGCCTGGCGCGCGAAGCTTTGCTGCAAAAGCGGCGCGCGATCGGCGATCGCGATCGCGCTGAGGCGCAGCGCGGCGAACAGCGCGCCAGCGCGCTCGAGATGAAAGAAGCGCTCGAACGCATGGAGCGCAAGGTCAAAGAGTTCGAGCTTCGCAAAGGCACGATTGCCACGCGCGCACAGCAAGCGAAAGCGGGCGGGGGAGCGGAGTCCTTGGGCAAGGTCGGCGGCGGCGCCGGCGCATTCGACGAATTTCGGCGCATGGAAGACAAGATCGAGACCGCCGAAAACACCGTCCTCGCCCAGAGCGAAGTCGACGCGGCCTTGGCGGGTCCGAGTCCAACCGGCATGTCCCCCGCCGAAGTCGAAGCCAAATTCCGCGCACTCGAGAGCGGCGCCAGCTCCGGCCCGGGCACGCCAGCCAAGTCCGAAGTGGACGACGAGCTTTCCGCATTGAAGAAGAAAATTCGAATCGGGACCTGAGCGCCCCCGCGGGTGTGACGCGCCTTCGCCGGCGGCTGTGACGCACCGTCGCCAGGCGGGTCATTGCCCGTATTATGAGCTGCGATGCTGGATCGCGAGCGCCCCTTCTTAGCTCACGTGTCCAGTGCCGGTGCGGGACTGGTGCTGGTGCTCATGGTCTTGGCCAAACGACGCGGTTGGGAGGGCCAGCCGGAATGGGGGTTGCGCGTGCCGGTGATCAGGCGCGCTCCGCCTTGGTTGGTGAAGTAATGCCAGACCCATTGGAAAAGCACGATGTAACGATTGCGGAAGCCGATCAGGAAGGCGACGTGAACGGCCAGCCAGAGCACCCAGGCGACGAACCCGGTCAGCTTGGCGCCGCCCAGCTCGGCGACCGCGGCGGAGCGGCCAATGGTCGCCAGATTGCCTTTGTTGACGTAACGAAATTGCGTGGTCGGCAAGCCGCGGATGCGACGCACGATTTGGTCGGCGACGAAGCGGCCGGCTTGAGCAGCTGCGGGCGCGACGCCCGGTACGGGGCTGCCGTCCGGGTTGGTGCACGCGGCGAGATCGCCGATGGCGAACACTTCATCGTAGCCTGGCACGTTGAGCGAGCGGTCGACGATGATGCGGCCACCGCGGTCGAGTGGCACTCCGAGCGTGGCGGTCAGGCCCGAGGCCCGCACGCCTGCGCCCCACACCACGTTTGCGGCGGGGATGACTTGGGGGGTGCCGTCTGCGCGCATGATGGTCACCGAATTGTGTTCGATGGCAGTCACCTTGGCGTTGACCTGAACCTCTACGCCCAGCTTTTTCAGCTGCTTCATCGCGCGTGCGCGAGAGACTTCGCTGAAGGTGCTGAGGACCGAGGGGCCGCCTTCGAGCAACATCACGGTGATTTCCTCGGGGCGAATGTGACGGAAGTCGCGGCCGACCAGGGTGCGCGAGAGCTCACTCAGCGCGCCTGCCATCTCGACGCCGGTGGGACCGCCGCCGATCACGCAAAAGGTGAGCAGCTCGCGCCGGCGCAGATCGGCGGTCTCTTGTTCGGCGACTTCGAGCGCGACCAATACTCGGCGGCGGATCTCCAGCGCGTCGTCGAGCGTTTTCAGACCGACGGCGATGTCTACCCAGTCGTCGTGGCCAAAGTGGTTGTTGCGAGCTCCGGCCGCCAGGACCAGGAAGTGGTAGTCGATCGGCCCGGTGGATGTTTCGATGCGTCGACCCTTGAGGTTGATGCTCTGCACCTCGGAAAACAGCACCTCCACGTTCTTCTGCGAGCCAAAGATGGATCGGATCGGAAACGCGATCTCCGAGGGCGAGAGGGCGCATGTTGCAACTTGGTACAACAGTGGTTGGAAAACGTGGTGGTTGTTGCGATCGATGAGCAACACATCGAAGCGTTCTTTGCGCAAAGCTCGGGCTACCGCAATTCCGCCGAATCCAGCTCCGACCACGACCACGCGCTGACGCCATGCCATCGTGAACGCTCCTTCTTCAGTCTCACCATGCAGCGAAGTTCGGCCGATGCGCCGAACTACTCAGAAGCAGGCTACGCCCCTCGCTTCACGCGCTGGTTTCCGAAGAATGTCCGATGCCGCACGCCCCTCCCGCTATTTCGCTTCAGGGCTGCGGAAACCCACAGCTCGAGAGGGCATCCTGGCAGGCAAACTGGCTGCCCTCGCTCAAGCCGATGCTCGAGCCGCTTGCGGAACCATCAGGGTAGTTGACTTGGCACGTACAGGTGGACTGGTACTTGTCGAATTCGTAGCAGTACACCGAGTAGTAGGTGCCGTTCCTGCACTTCATGTCGATCGAGCACATGCGACCGCTGTTGCTGCTCGCGGTCGCGCAGCCGAGCGGCGGGGGTGGCGGAGGCGGATCGGGTGGGGGCGGCGGGACGATGATGCAGCCCTGATACGCCTGGGCCAAGGTCGAGCATTTGGCGAGCGACAATGTGTCGACTTGGTTGCAGCTATTGCTGTTCTGGTAGACGGCAATCAGGCAGCTGAGCAGGGAGCTTGCAGTGGCTTGGCACTGCGCGGTTTGAGACCTGAGCTCGCTCACGCAAGAGGACGTGCACTCATCGTTCGAGTTGCCGGAGGGGCACGGACCTTGAGTGAAGAGGCTGCAGTAGTTCGTGCAACCGAATGGGTCCACGCTCGTGGCGCCGCCGGACGCTGACCCGGCGGAACCCGCCGAAGGAGCGCCGGCCTGCGCGCTACCGCCGGTTCCCACCCCGGCTCCGGTTCCACCGCTGCCTGCCTTGCCCGCCGCGCCGGCAACGGGCGTCGTGCCACCCGTGGCCGCGGAGCCGCTCGCGGCTGCAGTGCCACCCGCGGCGGTAGAGCCGCCCTTGGCAGTGGAGCCACCCGCGGCAGTGGAGCCGCCCTTGCTTCCGCCCGCGCCGGTGCCCGCGTCGTTCGTCGCGCCGTCAGTCGGCTGGTTGCCATAGGCGTCGGGCTCGAGAGCGGAGGTGCGGCCGCCGCAAGCGCCGAGCACCGCCAGGAAAAGAGCCCCAGAACCCCTAAGCAGACGAAGCGGTAAGCCACCCATACCGAGCAATATAGCGGATTGCCGGCGGGGAGCTTGCGGAATCCGCCGTCACCTGGCGGGCGGCGTTTCAGTCCAAATTTCACGCAAGATTTCGGCGACGGCCTCGTACAAGACTTCTGGGATCTCGTCGCCGACTTCGAGCTCGTTGAGCGCGCGAGCAACCGGTACGTCGCGCACGATCGGCACGCCGTAGGCGCGCGCCGCTTCGATGATCAGTTTGGCCATCTCGCCCTGGCCTTGCGCGATCACGGATGGGGCGAGCTGCTCTTCTTCGCTGTATTTGAGGGCGGTGGCTAAATGGGTTGGGTTCACGATCACCACGCTGGCAGTTTTCAGGGCGCCGAGGGTGGCACCGGTGAGGGCTTCTTGGTGCGCGCGTCGGCGCGCGGCTTTCAACGCGGGGTCACCTTCGGACTCGCGATGCTCGCGTTTGAGCTCGTCTTTGCTCATGCGGTGGCGCTGAAACCACGCGCGCCGCGTGAGCAGCAAATCCAGCAGCCCGAGCGAGACGCCGACTGCGGCAGCAAACCACGCCACCTTGCCTGCGACGCTTGCAGCGAGCACTGCTGCGGCGCGTGCGTTGCCAATCGACGACGCAAAATCGGACGCGTGGGATTTCAGCTGCTGCAGCGCAAAGTAACTGACCAGCGATGCGGCGAGCAGCGCGCGCGCGATGCCCACCACGCGCTGCCAAGAAAACAGATTCTTCAGGCCAGTGAACAGATTCAAGCGATCGAGGCTGGGGCTCAGCTTTTTTGCGCTGATCGTGCCGCCGGTCTGGACGAAGCTGGCTGCGGCGCTGGCCGCTGCCGCGACCGCTACGATGGGCAAACTGATGCTCAGGACCACGCGCGCGATGGTGCTGGGCGACGCGGGCTCGGTCGGGTGGCGCAAGGCTGCGGACAGCAAGGCGCCGGCTTGCTCGGTGGCGAGCGCGATCACCCCGCCGACTACTGACAGCGCCGCCATGAAGCCGACGCTTTGCGCGAGCGCCGCCGAAATCGGGCTATCGCCTTCGTCGCGCGCCTTGCTCAGCCGTTTTGGCGTGGCTTGTTCGGTCTTGTCGCTCATCGCTCATCAGCCGGGTTTGCGGCTCATCGGTCGGCGCCGAGCGTGAGTTTCCAACTTCAGAACAAATACGGCAAGCCGCGACCGCCCGTCAGCTTCCAGGCTGCGACCGTCTGCTGGATGATCGGGGAGCGGATCACCGCCGGCGGGTGGCTGTTCTGAAACGCGAAGATCAGCGCACCGGCGCTGAATTGTTCCAGGCCAGCGAAGAACTGCATGGTGATCAGCGCGCCGCCCTCGGTCAGGTGATAGCCGGCGCGCCGAAAGCCCATGGTCATCAGGTTGTTCGTCCCCGAGGTGTCTGCTGCGATCTCGTTCGGTTGATTGAACAGCGGCACCGTGTTGGACAATGCCTGCCCAAGCTCCGCCAGCGGCAATTGACCGGCAGAGGTGCACGGCAAATGGCCGAGGTAGTGATGGGCGAGCTCGTGCCCGAGCACGAAGCCGATCTGTTCTTCGAGCAGCTGGTGCTGACGCAGGACCTTGCGCCCATCCACCTGTTGCGTAGCATCGAAGAAGCCGAGCGGCGGCTGCACGATCGGACGATTGGCCCGCTGCTTTTGCACGATCAGTTGGATGTAGTCGTTCAGCTTGTGCGTGCCGAACGTTTCGTCGGTGGCACGCGCCTGGCTCAGATGTGCTTCGATGTCCAGCAGGCCATCGGTGATCGCCATGGCCGCGTGCCCACTCGAGGTACAGGTGGCGAAGGCATTCACGTCGCCCGGCGTGCTATCGACCACGAGCGGGATGCCGGCGACGCGCTGTTGCTGCGTGGCCGGCAAGGTGGCGACGAGCTCGTTCAACAAGGCCTGCGCCTGACCGCGCAGGAACGTCAGGTCGACGGCGTTGATCGGATCGTTCAACGCCGGCAGCATGGCCACGCCGGGCGCGGGTAGCGGAGCAGACTGGCCGCTCGGCAAAACTTGCGTCGGGGTCTGAGCGGCGGGTGCCGTTCCGGGCGCAGGTGTTTGCCCGGGGTATTGCACTGGAGAACTCGTTTGCGACTTAGTGCTTCCGCAGGCGAAAGCCGAAAGGGCGACGAGAGCGCAGGCGCAGCGGGCGCTGACGCTCGAAAACCGACCAGGAACGCGCGACGACATTGCCACCAGCATAGCAATCGAAACTACGCCGCGCGGGGAATTTATGGGGCCTTTTGCCCCGATCTCAGGCTGTTCGGCAGAGCGCCATCGGCCGGGTTAGGCTGCGCACGGCGTGGCCAATCCCGATCTCGCGACCGTTTCCGATCCCAGCGAACACTTCGTCGAGGGTAACCAGCTGCGCTTGTTGCGGAACGGCTCGGCCGCGTATCCGGAAATGCTGGCCGCGATTGCTTCGGCCGAGCAGCAGATCTTGCTCGAGATGTATTGGTTCGGATCGGACTCCATCGGTCGTAAGTTCGCGGCGGCGCTCAGCGCGGCTGCACAGCGAGGCGTCGAGGTATCGATCATCTTCGACGCTGTGGGCTCGGTCGGCGCAAGCGACGAGATGTTCGCAGAGCTCCAGCGCGCTGGCGCGCAAGTGATCGAGTTCAACCCGATCGCGCCTTGGAAACAGCGCTTCAGACTGTCCAGACTGACACGCCGCGATCACCGAAAAATCCTGGTCATCGACGGTAAAACGGGCTTCACCGGCGGCATCAACATCGCCGACTATTGGCTGCCGATGGACGACGGCGGTGCAGGTTGGCGCGATGACATGCTGCGCATCGACGGCCCCGCGGTCGCGGGCTTGTTTGATTGCTTCGCGCTGGTTTGGAAACGCTTGCGCGGGCGCCAGCTGCGCCTGCCGGATGCGCTTCTGCAGCGTCCGATCCCGGAGGACAGCTCGCGGCGTCCTCGTTTGCCTGCGGTGCGCGTCTTGGGTCAACGCTTTCTGCGCACGCAGCGCGAGATCTCGCGCGCCTATCTTCGCTACCTGCGCGGCGCCGAAGAACGCATCTTCATCGCTAATTCTTACTTCGTGCCGGACGGGCGCGTGCTACGCGCGTTGACTGGGGCAGCGCGCCGCGGCGTCGATGTGCGGATCATCGTGCCGGGTCAGAGCGACGTCGACATCGTGCGCCACGCCAGCCGCGCCGTCTGGGGACGGCTGCTCCGTGCCGGAGTGCGCATCTTCGAGTGGGACGAGAGCGTGCTGCACGCCAAGACTGCTGTCGTGGACGGCTTGTGGAGTACGATCGGGACGTTCAACTTCGATTACATGTCGCTGCGCATGAACCTCGAGGTCAACGTCAGCGTGATCGACCTGAACTTCGCGGCCCGCTTGGAGGCCTCGTTTCTGGAAGACTTCGAACAATGCCGTGAAGTCCTACCGCGCGCCTTCAGCTTCCGCCCGCTCGGCCAACGGCTCCTCGAGTACCTAGCCTATCGCTTGCGAAAATTCCTGTAGGGCCAGGCGCGCGCCGGCGATTGAGGCTATGCTCGCTCGGCCAGTGCCCCCGCGTGCGCCCACAGTAGACTTGGAATTTCGCACTCACGAGCGGATCTCGAGCATCGGAGCGAGCGCTTGGCGCAACCTAGCAGGTGAAGATTGCCTGCCTTTTCTCCGCTACGAGTGGCTCTCCGCGCTAGAGGACACGGGCTGCATCGACCCCGAGCGCGGCTGGCTCTCGATGCACGTGGCCGCCTACCGTGAGGGTGAGCTGGTGGCCGTCGCGCCTGCCTACGTGAAGGGTAACAGCGAGGGAGAGTTCGTTTTCGATCATTCCTTCGCGCGCTACGCGCAGGGCAACCTGCGGATCGACTATTACCCGAAGCTTATCGTAGCCGTGCCGTTCACGCCGGCCACGGGACCGCGCGTGCTGGTCAAGGCGGGTGCGGATTCGGCCGCCATTCTGCGCAGCTTTGCCGCGGCGTTGCCTCAGGTCGCCGAGCGCATCGGCGCATCCGGCTGTCATCTGCTGTTCCCCGAGCAGACACAGGCCGAGAGCTTCGAGGCGGCGGGTTACCTGCCGCGCCACGGCGTGCAGTACCACTGGCGTAACGCCGGCTATCAGAGCTTCGAAGATTTTCTGGGTCGCTTCAGCTCCAAGCGCCGCAATCAAATCCGCCGAGAAATGCGCGAAATGCGCGACC
>Ga0247776_10000341_pt1 | contig 11148 bp, 6 predicted proteins | sample UWRJL199509C5_FD_179912 | JGI IMG/M metagenome (GOLD analysis project Ga0247776, IMG submission 179912) | Plant litter microbial communities from Arlington Agricultural Research Station in Wisconsin, United States - UWRJ-L199-509C-5 | ecosystem: Environmental > Terrestrial > Plant litter >...
AGCGCCTCGACCGAGCCGCCCATCTCTTCGACCTTCTCCATCAGCTCCTTGGCGCGGAGTTCGATCTCGTCGGTCAGCGACTCGACGAAGTAGGAGCCGGCGAAGGGGTCGACGGTGTCGGCGGCGCCGGACTCGTACGCGATCACCTGCTGGGTGCGCAGCGCGATCCGGGCCGAGCGCTCGGTCGGCAGCGCCAGCGCCTCGTCGAACCCGTTCGTGTGCAGCGACTGGGTGCCGCCGCAGACGGCGGCGAAGCCCTGCAGGGCGACGCGGATGATGTTGACCTCGGGCTGCTGGGCCTGGAGGGTGACGCCGCCGGTCTGCGTGTGGAAGCGGATCATCTGCGACTTCGGGTTGTCGGAGCCGAAGCGGTCGCGGACGATCTCGGCCCACATCCGGCGCACGGCGCGGAACTTGGCGATCTCCTGGAAGACGTTGTTGTGGCCGTTGAAGAAGAAGGCCAGCCGCGGCGCGAATTCGTCGATCTTCAGCCCGCGGGCCAGCGCCGCTTCGACGTAGGCGATCGCGTTGGAGAGCGTGAAGGCGACCTCCTGCACGGCCGAGCAGCCCTTCTCGCGGATGTGGTACCCGGAGATCGAGATCGTGTTCCATTTCGGCACGTTCTCGTTGCAGTACTCGAAGATGTCGGTGGTCAGCCGCATCGTCGGCTCGGCCGGGTAGATGTAGTTGCCGCGCGCCATGTACTCCTTCAGCACGTCGTTCTGGACCGTGCCGCGCAGCTTCTCGGAGGGGACCCCCTGTTCCTCGCCGACCAGCTCGTAGAGCAGCAGCAGGATCGCCGCGGGGGCGTTGATCGTCATCGAGGTGGAGACGCCGTCGAGCGGGATCTGGTCGAAGCAGATCCGCATGTCCTCGATCGTGTCGATCGGGACGCCGGTGCGGCCGACCTCGCCGTGGCAGAGCGGATCGTCGGAGTCGCGGCCGAGCTGGGTCGGCAGGTCGAAGGCCATCGAGAGCCCGGTCGAGCCGTGCTCGATCAGGTAGCGGTAGCGCTCGTTGGTGTCCTCGGGCGAGGCGAAGCCGGCGTACTGGCGCATCGTCCATAGCCGGTCGCGGTACATCCGCTCGTGGATGCCGCGGGTGAACGGCGGCGCGCCCGGCTCGCCGAGGCGCTCCTCGAGGCCGGGGCCGACGTCGCTCTCGTCGTAGAGGGGATCGATCTCGATCCCGGAGTCGGTGAAGATGCGCTCGTCGTCGGGACCGACGAGGGGCGCGATCGTGCGGTGGGCCTCGGAGGCCCCGGTGGCGTCGCTGCTCGTCATCGCCTGGGAGGATATTGAGATGGCACAGGAGAGGGGAATGACGAAGGCCCTGGCGATCTGTCTGGCGCTGGCGCTCGGCTTGATCGGCCTGGCGACCGCGCAGCGGGCCTCGGCCGAAGCAATCGGCAGCGGAGCCATCAACGTCGAGCTCAGCCGCGGCCTCTTCAAGGCGTTGAAGAAGGACGGTGTCCAGCTGAGCAAGGTCGGCGCCGGCGCTGTCTCCGGCAGGTTCGTCACCCTCCCGGCCGGCGGTGGGGAGGTCGACTTCGTCAACGGCAGCGGCACCTTCGCCGGCGATGGCGGCTTCCGCCTCCGGGTCGGCAGACGCAGCGCCAAGGTGACCGGGCTGAGCGTGGAAACCCTGCGGGGCACGTTGCGCGGCACCGTCAACGGAACCAAGCTGATGCTCGCCGCGGTCCCGCGCACCGACTTCGCTCGCGAAGGCTTCGGCGTCGCAATAACGACCCCCGGCCTGCGCCTGACGCCCCGGGCGAGCACCCTCCTCAACCGCAAGCTGGGGATCGACGCCTTCCGGCCCGGCCGGCCCTTCGCCTCGGTCTCCGCCGGCCTGCAGCCGGGCGAAGTGCTCACCACCGGCGGCGGTGTGCGCTTCGAATTCGACCCCGGCACCATCGCCAAGATCAAGAGCCTCGACTTCGACGTGCAGCCGATGGAATCGGATGGAAGCCTGTCCGATCCCGCCTTCTCCGCGCCGCTGCTTGCCGGCCGCATCGACCCGACCATGGCCCGCACCTGGGGCATGGCCGAAGGCGGCTTCAGGATCACCAACCCCGAGGGCCCGGGCCCGACCGTCGACTGGTGGAACCTCGGCCTCTCGTTCGAAACCGGCAAGCTGCTTACCAGCGGCCTCGCCCACACCGAATTCGGCCAACTGGCCCCGGGGCCGCCGCAACCGCTCGCCTCCCTGGACCTCGCCAACGCGTCGGTGAGCGTCGACCCCGTCTACCGCACGGTGACGATCTCAGGCGCCAAAGCGACCTTGGAAGCGGCGGCCGCGAACTACATCAACCAGGTCTTCGCGATCGACAGGGGCAAAGCGCCGGTTCTGGCCGCGGGCGACCCGCTCGGGGTCATCTCGCTGACGATGCAGGGGCGCTAGCCAGACGGAGGGCGGTGCCGGCGCTCAGTCGCCGGCACCGACAAGGCGCTCGACGCCGCTCTGGTCGATCGTCCGCCGCAGGCCCTCGGTCAGCTCGACCTTCGGCTCCCAGCCGAGCAGGTCGCGGGCGCGGCCGATGTCCGGCTGGCGCTGCTGCGGGTCGTCGGTGGGCAGCGGCTCGTAGATGATCTCCGAGCGGGACTCGGTCACCTCGATCACGGCCTTGGCCAGTTCCAGCAGCGTGAACTCGTTCGGGTTGCCGACGTTGACGGGGGTGTGGATGTCCGACTCGGCGAGCCGGACGATGCCGTCGATCAGGTCGTCGACGTAACAGAAGCTGCGCGTCTGGCTGCCGTCGCCGAAGACGGTCAGCGGCCGGTCCTGCAGGGCCTGGCGGAGGAAGGTCGGGATCGCGCGGCCGTCGTGCGCCCGCATCCGCGGCCCGTAGGTGTTGAAGATGCGGACGATCGCCGTGTCGAGGCCCTGCTGGCGGTGGTAGGCCATGGTCAGCGCCTCGGCGTAGCGCTTCGCCTCGTCGTAGACCCCGCGCGGGCCGATCGGGTTGACGTGGCCCCAGTAGTCCTCCTTCTGCGGGTGGACCTGGGGGTCGCCGTAGACCTCGCTGGTCGAGGCGATCAGGAAGCGGGCGCGCTTGAACTTGGCGACGCCGAGCATGTGGTGGGTCCCGTGGGAGCCGACCTTGAGCGTGTGCAGCGGCAGCCGCAGGTAGTCGATCGGGCTCGCCGGCGAGGCGAGGTGGTAGACGAAGTCGACGTCCTCGGGAATGTCGACCTTCTCCGTGATGTCGATGTTGCGGAACTCGAACCGATCGTCACGGATGTGGGCGATGTTCTCCAACGACCCCGTCTCGAGGTTGTCGATGCAGATCACCCGGTGCCCGTCCCCCAGCAGTCGTTCGCAGAGGTGGGAGCCGAGGAAGCCGGCGCCGCCGGTGACTACGCAAGTGCTCACGCGGCGATCCTAGCGAGCCGCGGCCGAGCGGACAGCGCCGCGCACACTGCCGCAATTTCCGGATTTCCGTTTGGAGAATCCGTCCAACCGGGGGGAGAGTTCCGCCGCGCTCGTACTTACCGCTGCCAGTGTCCGATGCGAAGAACTGAAGCGGCAGGGAGAAATCAAGCGGTGGAGCAGATCAGCGCCGAGCGGGAGACGCTGCGGCCGAAACCTGGGGACGACGCGGCCCGGAAGCGGGCGGCTGTCGAGACTTACGCGCAGAACGAAGCGACTTTGCGCCGGACCGCGCGCCGCTATTCGCTCTGCGCCGACGACGTCGAGGAAGCCCTGCAGCGCAGCCTCGAGATCCTGCTCACCAAAGCGCCCAGCGCGGACCCGCGCGAACTGATCAAGTGGACCCAGACCGTCGTCAAGCACGAGGCGCTGGGGGTAAGACGGGAGCGCGAGCGGATCCTCTCCGGCCCCGCCGCCGTGCCCGATGGCGAGGACTGGGTCGCCTCTGTCCCCGCGGTAGCGGACGGGCCGGCCGAGCAGACCGAACGGCGGGAGGAGATCGCCCGCAGCCGCGAGGCGCTGCAAGCGCTGAAGCCGCAGGAGCTGCGCGCCCTGACCCTGTTCGGCGAGGGCTACTCCTATGCCGAGATCGGCGAGATCACCAGCTGGAGCCACACGAAGATCAACCGCTGCCTGGCCGAGGGCCGCGAGCGGTTCCGCCGGCTGGTCGCCCGCAGCGAGGCCGGTGAGCGCTGCGCCGAGCTGCGGCCGCTGCTCTCCTCCTTCTGCGACGGCGAGGTCGACGGCGCCGAGCTGGCGCAGTTGCGCGAGCACCTGCGGGCATGCGGTCACTGCCGGGCGACGCTGCGGGCCTACCGGGCGGCGCCGAAAGCCGCGGCGGCCTTCGCCCCCTTCCTCCCCCTCCACCCCAGCCTGTGGGAACGCGCCCAGGAGGCCGTCTCGGGCCTGGCGAATCGGGTCTCCGGCGGAGGCGAGACGGCTTCCCAGGTCGCGGCCGGCGGCGGTGCGAGCGGTGGTGCTGCCGCCTTCGTCAAGGTGGCCGCGGTCTGCATCGGCACCGCCGGAGGCGCAGCGGCCTGCGTCGCCGGCGGTCTCGTCCCGGCGCCGCTCGGTCTCGGCGACGACCACCAGCGACCCGGGATCGAGCGCCTCGCCGGTAATCCGGCGCCGAGTCCCGAGCCGGCGCCAGAGGTCGAATACGAGCCGGCGGAGCCCGAGCCGAAGCAGGCGACGAAGCCGAAGCCCGACCGGCAACGCGATGTCCGCCAGCCGGTCGAAACCGAGCCGGCCGCCGCTGAACCGGCGCCGGTCGAACCCGCTCCGGTCGAATCGGCTCCCGTCGCCGAACCGGTGGCGGAACCGGCGTCGGTCGAAAGCGGCGGCGGCAGCCCGGCCGGGGAGTTCGGCCCGTGAGGGCGGCGAAGCTGCTCGTGGCGCTGCTGGCGGTCTGCCTCATGGCCCCGGCTGGAGCGATGGCGGCGAGCGGACAGCTCAGCCCCAAAGCGGGGTCCTCCTGGCAGGCGAAGCGATCGTTCGCATTCGACTGGGACCCGATCGCCCCGGCCGACCCGAAGGAAGCCGTGTTCCGGGTCTACGACTCCGAAGGGGACCTGGCGATCGGGTACCGCCAGCCGCTCAGCCTGATGTTGCTGGACGTCGTCGTGCCGCCCGTCCCGGACGCCTACACCCTCGAAGCCTGGCTGGAGAACGATTCCGGCCAGAGCGGCCCCCACTCCACCGCCATCCTCCGCTTCGACAACGTCGCGCCGCCCCCGCCGGTGCTCAGGCCCCCCTCCGGCTGGATCAAGGGAACTGACCCCGTCGCCATCCATCTGGACCGGCCGGAGGCGACGCCGCCGCTCTCCGGCATCGGCGGCTACGCGATCTCGATCGACAGCGGCGGCGGCAGCCACCCCTGCACCCAGGCGGATAGTTGCCCGGCCGGGGATCTCGACCTGACCGGCGACGAGGGCGGAGAGATCGCCCTCGGCACGCTCCCGGAGGGAGTCCACTTCGTCCGCGCCGTGACGGTCTCCGGCGCGGGAGTGCCGTCGGTTGTGGAGAGCGCCCCGCTGCGCATCGACGCCGGCGGGCCGCTGGTCTCGCTCGACGGCGTGCCGGCGGGCTGGAGCAACCGGCCGCTGCAGGTCGCCGCCCACGCGACCGACGCGCTTTCCGGGATGGCGGCGGCCGGGGCGCTCGGACCCTTCACCGCGATCGCCGTCGACGGCGGCGCTCCCGCGCGGGCGCTCGGCGATGCGGTCGGCGCCTGGGTCGCCGGCAGCGGACCCCACCTGGTCGAGTACTTCGCCCGCGACGCAGCGGGCAACGTCGCCGGCGTGAAAACGACCGTGGTCCGGTTCGACGAAGACCCGCCGCGGGTCGCCTTCGCCTCCTCGCAGGACCCGTCCGAACCGGAGCGGATCGAGGCGACGGTCAGCGACCCGCTCTCCGGCCCGAGCCCCGACCACGGCTCGATCGGCATCCGCCTCGCCGGCACCAGGGCCCGCTTCGAGCAGCTGCCGACGCGCAACGCGGGCGATCGGCTGATCGCCCACTGGGACTCCGACTCCTACCCGCCCGGAAAGTACGAACTGCTTGCCACCGGCTATGACGCGGCCGGCAATTCGGCCGCCGGGACCGACCGCGCTCGTGGCGGCAGGATGGTCCTGGTCAACCCGCTGAAGGCGCAGGTCGAGCTGACCGCCGGGCTCGCCGGCCGTCGCTTCGCCGGCCGCCTGCGACGGACCGGCGTCGGCCCGCTCGCGACCCAGGAGGTTGTGGTCACCGAGACCTTCGCCGCCGGTGCGATGCCGCGCCGGCGGACCACCGTCGTCGGCACCGACCCGCACGGCGCGTTCGCCCTGCGCCTCAGGCCGGGGCCGAGCCGGGACGTCGTCGCCCGCTTCGCCGGCACGCCGCTGCTCAGCCGCGCCGCCGGCCGCAGCGCCCACCTCGAGGCGCCGACGAGGGTCCGGCTGCGGTCATCTGCCCCGACCGCCAGGGTCGGCGGCAGGCCGGTCGTCTTCAGCGGCACGGTCGGACGCCGCGGGGCGGCGGCGAACGCAGTCGCCGGCCTCCCGATCGAGCTCCAGTTCCGCTTCCGCGGCGGCGCCTGGAGCGAGTTCCGCACCGTCGAGGCCGACGCCCACGGTCGCTTCCTCTACCGCTATCGATTCAGCGACGACGACAGCCGCGGCGTCCGCTTTCAGTTCCGCGCCTACGCAAAAGGCCGCGAGGGCTGGCCCTATGGACCAGGCACCTCGCGGCCTGTAAGCGTCACCGGCCGGTAGCCGGCGGGAAAGCGAACTACTTAGCGGAGCGCGGCGAGCTGGTCGCTGACGCTGCCGACCAGACCCTGGGCGCTGCCGACGACGCCCTGGGCGCGGGAGGTCTGCTCCTCGATCGCCTTGCGGACGCGGGTCTCGACTTCGTTGCGGTTGCGCTTCAGCGAGGTCTCGACGTCGCGCTGGCGCTTGCGGGCCTCGCGCTCGACCTGGTTGCGGGTCTTGCGGGCCTCGGTGATCGCTTTGCGGCGGGCGGTGGAACCGCGACGCTCGGTCCGTTTCAGCGATTTGCGCAGGGTGCTGCGGTAGCTCTTGACCTGTTTCTCGGCCTTGCTGCGGTCGGTCCAGGGCTCGACCAGGTCGGAGACCCGGTCGCTGACGGTGAGGACGGCGCCGACGGGGATGTCGACGGCGGTCTGCACCACGGTCTGGACCTGGTTTTTCTCAGCAGCCGCAGTCTTGGTGGCGGCGCGTTTGGTGGCTTTCGCCGTTTTCGCCGCCGATTTTTTCGCTTCGGTGGTGGCGCGTTTCGCCTGGGTTTTGTTTTTGCTGCCGTTTTTACTCTCTGCCATGTGAAGAAAACACCTCTTAGATCAGGGATTGGGGGCTGGGGAGCCCGAGTGTAGCGAACATAAGTTCGTAGGAACAGACGTTTGTAAACCGCTTTGGGGAAAGGGTTACGCGGTCTTCGCCAACTGCGCCGCGCGGACCGTGGCGAGCCCGTCCTCGCCGTTGGCGGCGGCGATCGGGTAGCGCGCGTCGAGGTCGAGCGTCGCCTCCGAAAGCTCCAGGTCGCCGAAGGCGACGGCGCCGCCGGCCTCGCGGACGATCAGCTGGGCGGCGGCGGCGTCGACCGAGCGGCAGGAGCGCAGGCTCAGCATCGCATCGAAGCGGCCGGCGCCGACGTAGGCGGCGGTGATCGCGATCGCGCCGACGACCCGCAGGCGGAAGACCTTGCCGGCGAGCGCCTCGAAGGCAGGCAGCGACCACTCCGGCTCGACCGACTCGACCCCGACCACCTCGAGCCGCTCCGCCTCGGCGGAGACCGCGACCGGGCGGCCGTTCAGCTGGGCGCCGTCGCCGCGGCGGGCGAGGAACTCCTCATCGGCGCCGAAGTCATGGACGAAGCCGAACTCGACGTCGGCCATCGAGGGACCGGAGGCGACAGCGATCGAGACCGCGAAGGAGGGGATCGTGCGGCGGGCGTTGAGCGAGCCGTCGATCGGGTCGATCACCACCCGCTCCTCGCCGCCGGAGCCGAAGCTGACTTCGCCGCGCTCCTCGGAGACGGCGACGAAGGAGGCGCCTTCAGAGGCCAACTTCTCGAGCTCGGCGAAGACGACGTCCTCGCAGCGGCGATCGATCACCAGGGTGTGGTCGCCGCCCTCTCCCACCCCCTCGTAGACGGTGCGCTGCTCGCTGGTCAACGCCTCGGCGAAGATCGGGCGCTGGGCGGCGACGATGCGGCGGCAGATCGCCGGCCAGTCGGCGGAGAGGAGGTCCATCGGGCGGATGCTAGAGGTCCCGTCCCCAAGCCGGTCAGGCGTTAGCTTTGGGTGGTGCCCGAGGACCATTCCGCCACCGCCACCGGCGCCTCCGAGCGCGATCGTGCGGTCGCCCACGCGGAGGGGCCGCTGCTGATCCTCGGCGCGCCGGGCACCGGCAAGACCGAGCTGCTCGCCCGCCGTCTCGCCCAGCTGGTCGCCGCCGGGACCCGGCCGGAGGGCGTGCTTATGCTGGCCTCCCGCCCGGCCACCGCCGGCCGCCTGCGCGAACGCTGCGAGGCGCTGCTGGAGGGCTCCTTCGAGGAGCTCTGGGTCGGCAGCTGGGACGCGATCGGCGAGCGGATCCTGCGCGACTACCCCGAGGAGGCCGGCCTCGACCCCTTCTTCGACGTGTTGAGCCGGGCCGAGCGGCTGGCGATGCTGCTCGACCGCCTCGACCGGCTGCCGCTGCGCCGGCACGAGATCCGCGGCAACCCGGCCGGCCTGCTGGCGCGGCTGCTGGCGCGGATCGACGGGCTGAAGGCCGAACGGGTGGGGCCGACGACCCTCTCCGAGCGAGCGCAGGCTCGGGAGGCCGGTGCCGCCGACGAGGCCGAGCGCGAGGCGGCGCGGCGCGAGCTCGAGTTCGCCGAGCTCTACGGCGCCCACGACCGGATCCTCTCCGAGTCCGGCAGCCTCGACCGCGGCGACGTCTTCCTCGCCCTCGACTGCCTGCTGGTCGAGCGACCTGACGTGCGGCGGCGGATCGCCCAGCGCTTCGAGTTCCTCGCCGTCGACGAGCTGGAGGAGACGACCGCGGCGCAGCGGGCGGTGCTGGAGTCCCTCGCCGCCGACAACCCGAACCAGGTCTTCACCCTCGAGGAGGGCGACGCCGAGACCGAGGGCCGGCTCGGCGACGAGTGGTTCGCCGGGCTGCACCCCGGCGGCGAGCGGATCCTGCTCGAGCGGCGCTTCCGCGACCCGAAGCTGGCCTTCTGGCGCTGCGGCAACGAGCGCGCCCAGGCGCAGGCCGTGGCGCGCGAGGTCGAGCACCTGGTCGCCGGCGGCACGGCCGCGGAAGAGATCTGCGTCCTCGTCGCCGACCCCGGCAAGCAGGGCGTCGCGGTCGCCGCGGCGATGGAAGAGCGCGGCATCCCCCTCCACCTCTCGGGGCCGACGGCGCTGTTCCAGCGGCCGGAGGTGCGCGACGCGATCGCCTGGCTGCGGGTGCTGGCCGATCCCGACGACTCCGCCGCCGCGGCGCGGGCACTGACCCGGCCGCCGGTCGAGCTGCGATCCGCCGACCTGGCGCGACTGACGACGATCGCCCGCCGGCGCAAGCTGGACATGGTCGCCGCCGGCGAAGCCGCCCTCGACAGCCCCCAGTTCCAGCCTGAGGCGCGGGACCGGATCGGGACCTTCCTCAAGCTCTACAACGCGGCCGCCGCGGTGATGGAGGAACGGCGGGCTGACGTCTTCGTGCGGCGACTGATCGAGCAGGTCGGGCTGCGCCGTCAGCGCCTCTTCGCCGCCCAGCCGGAGGTCGCCGAGCGGCTGCTCGGGCTCTCCCACCTGGCCGAGCTGGCGACCGCCTGGTCGCGGCGCGAGCCGCACGGGTCGACCCGCGGCTTCGTCTCCTACCTCAGCGCCGTCGCCGAGGCCGGGGTCGAGCGCGAGGACGCCGAGCAGCCGCGCTCGCCGGGGGCGGTCAACGTGATGGCCGCTGCCGCGGTCAAGGGGCTCGGTTTCGACCAGGTCTTCGTCCTCGGCCTGGAGGAGGAGGGCGACTGGGAGCAGATCGGCTGGCCGGCGCGCAGCGGCCTCGTCCTCTCGCGGCTGGAGCGCGGCGGCGACGGTGAGGCGGCGCGTCCCTCCCACTACTACGAGCGGGCGCTCGAGGCCTCCGGCGGCGAGGAGGAGGTCCACGAGGAGGAGCTGTTCGGCCCGGCCGAGGGGCTGCACGCGACCTACCGCGCGCTGCGCGAGCAGGTGCTGGAGGACTCCTGGCGGGCGGGGCGGGAGCTCTCTGAGCCGCGGCTCGACACCGCGATCGACGTCAACCGGGCGATCGCCCGCTACCTGGAGCTGCTGAAGCTGGCGGCGCTGGCGCAGCGGCCCGGAGACGAGCCGACCGCGGAGGCGATCGAGGCGGTCAACGGGCTGCTGCGGCAGGTGGCGACGCCGGAGCAACAGGCCGAGCTCGACGCCTCCTCGCTCGACGCCTACCTGCTCGACTCCGAGCGCGAGCGTGGCCGCCGGCTGGAGCTGGTGGCGGCGCGCGAGGAGCCCTCGCTGGCGGCCTTCCTGCCGCGCCGGGGCGACGGCATGCTCAGCCTCTCGGCCTCCGACCTGACGCTGTACCTGACCTGCCCGCTGAAGTACAAGTTCGCCCGTGTCTTCGGCATTCCGCAGGAGCCGACGATCAACCAGCGCTTCGGGATCCTCTTCCACAACGTGCTGGAGCGCTTCCACAAGGAACCGCCCGAGAACCCCGAGGACGGGCTGCGGGAGCTGAACCGCCTCTTCGAGTCCGGCTGGCGGCGGACCGGGTTCGGCTCCAGCGACGACGAGCTGCAGTTCCGCGACCGCGCCCGCGAGGCGCTGCGGCTCTACTGGGAGAACGAGCGCGAGTCCGACGGCGAGCCGCTCTGGCTGGAGAAAAAGTTCGACTTCAAGGTCGGCGACCACCACGTCCGCGGCCGCGTCGACCGCGTCGACCGCCTGCCCGACGGCGACTACGAGCTCATCGACTACAAGACGGGCCGGCCGCGCAGCGCCGCGCAGCTGCGCGAGGACGTCCAGCTCTCGCTGTACGCCGTCGGCGCGCGCGAGGCGTGGGGACTCGAGTCCTCGCAGCAGTCCTATCTCTACGTGCTCGACGACGCGAAGGTCCCGCTGCCGGTCGAGGACGTCGATCGCGACTGGATCACCGAGACCGTCTTCGAGGTCGCCGACGGGATCCTCGCCCAGGGCTTCGAGCCCAC
>Ga0247776_10000345_pt1 | contig 11121 bp, 8 predicted proteins | sample UWRJL199509C5_FD_179912 | JGI IMG/M metagenome (GOLD analysis project Ga0247776, IMG submission 179912) | Plant litter microbial communities from Arlington Agricultural Research Station in Wisconsin, United States - UWRJ-L199-509C-5 | ecosystem: Environmental > Terrestrial > Plant litter >...
CACCGGCGGCGGCGACTGTCCCGGCCTCAACGCGGTCATCCGCGCTGTCGTCCGCAAGGGCGTCGGCGTCTACGGGCATGAGTTCGTCGGCTATCGCGACGGCTGGCGCGGTCCCCTGGAGGGCGACAGCCGCCCGCTCGGGGTGCCGGAGGTGCGGGGGATCCTGCCTCGCGGGGGGACGATCCTCGGCTCCTCGCGCACCAATCCCTTCGCCGACGAGGACGGTCCCCGGCGGGTGGCCGCGAACCTCGAGTCCGCCGGCGTCGACGGCCTGATCGCGATCGGCGGCGAGGACACGCTCGGAGCGGCCTCGCGCCTCTATGACGAGGCCGGGATCCCGATCGTCGGCGTGCCGAAGACGATCGACAACGACCTCGGCGCCACCGACTACACCTTCGGCTTCGACACCGCCGTCAACATCGCGATGGAGGCGATCGACCGCCTCCACACCACCGCCGACAGCCACCACCGGGTGCTGATCGTCGAGGTGATGGGCCGCCACGCGGGCTGGATCGCCTTCCACGCCGGGCTTGCCGGCGGCGCCAACGTGATCCTCATCCCGGAGCAGCCCTTCGACGTCGAGAAGGTCTGCGAGCTGGTCGGGCGGCGCTTCGAGAGCCACTATGCGCCGATTCTCGTCGTCGCCGAGGGGGCGGAACCGGTCGGGGGGATGCCCGAGCGCGACGAGACCGCCACCGACGCCTTCGGGCACGTGCGGCTGGGGGGAGTCGCCCATTGGCTGGAGGGCGAGATCGAGCGCCGCACCGGCAAGGAGACCCGGGCCACCGTGCTCGGCCACGTCCAGCGCGGCGGCACCCCGACGGCCTTCGACCGGGTGCTGGCGACCCGCTTCGGCCTGCACGCGATCGACGCCGCCGACGCCGGCCAGTGGGGGACGATGGCGGCGCTGCGGGGGATCGATATCGAGCTCGTATCGCTCGGCGAGGCGACCGCCGAGCTGAAGACGGTGCCGCGCTCGCTCTACGAGGAGGCCGAGGTCTTCTTTGGCTAGCGGGAGTCGGTTGGCCCTGCTTCTCGCGGTCGTGGTTCTCTCCGGCGCGGCGATCGGCTGCGGCGAAGACGGAGCGGCGGAGGGGGCGAAGCTGAACGTCTACGTCAGCGCGCCGCTGCAGGGCGACCAAGGCGAGGCGGGGAAGGTCATCTGCGCCGAAGCGCGCGAAGAGGCGCGGCAGGCCGGCAGTCCGGGCGGGTTCGAGCTGCGGGTCGTCTGTCTCGACGCGGCGGGGCCGAAGGGGCGCTGGACGCTGGCGCAGGTCGGCGCCAACGCGCGGCGGGCGACCGAGGACTCGGCCACCGTCGCCTACCTGGGCGAGCCGAGCCGGGCGGCGCGGCGCCAGTCGCAGCCGATCGTCGAAGCGGCCGGGATCGCCGAGCTGGGCGCCCTCTCGGGCAAGGAGGCGATGGCGAAGGTGGCGGCGGCGATCGAAGAAAGCGACTCCGGCGATCCCCGGCGAGCGGTCTTCGACGCGGTCGAAGGTTGATGGGGGAGGAGCGTCCCCGGATCTCGGTCGTGATTCCGACCAGGGACCGACCCGAGCTGCTTAAGCGCTGCCTGGCCGCGCTGGAGGCCCAGACGCTCCCGGTCGAGGTGATCGTGGTCGAGGACTCCGAAGGGCGAGGCCCGGCCTGGGCGCGCAACGAGGGCGTCCGGCGGGCGCAGGGCGAGGTCATCTGCTTCACCGACGACGACTGCGCGCCGGTGCCCGGCTGGGCCAAGACCCTGACGGCCCCGATCCTCGCCGGAGCCGCGCAAGCGACCGCCGGGCGCACGCTGATGGACGAGGGTGCGACCGCCGCGGACCGAGCCTGGGAGGCGATCGTCGGCTACCTGCAGGACCAGGCCGAGTCCCCGGGCAGCTCCTCGCCGGGGTTCGCAGCCACCGCCAACCTCGCCTGCACCAGAGACCTACTGCAGCGCCTCCCCTTCGACGAGTCCTTCCCGGCCGCAGCCGGAGAGGACCGCGACTGGTCCGAGCGCGCGGCGGGGCAGGACGCGGCGCCCCGGTTGGTTGTCGATGCAGTGGTGCGTCACCAATCCGGGATGAGCGTGGGGAACTTTCTGCGCCAGCAGTACCGCTATGGACGGGGGGCCGCGCAGTACCGGGAATCCAGCCAAGGCCGGCGTCCTGGCTCACCTGGTTTTTACACGGGCCTCCTGCGTGCTGGGTTTAATCCCGGGCTTGCGCCTGGCGCCCTTGTCTGCGCCGCCCAGGTCGCGACGCTGTCGGGGGTCTTCAGCGCTCGATCAGCGGCTCGCCGCTGAGGCCGTCCATCGGGAGGCCGTTGAGGGCGGCGACGGTGGCGGGGATGTCGGTGATTCGGGCCGGGCGGTTGAGGGTTCGGGCTTTGCCGGTGCGGGGGGCGAGGATTGCCCAGGCGTCGGCGTCGGTGTGGTTGCCGGTGCGGCCGCTGCCGTAGCCCTGGCGGTGGACGCTGCCGAAGCGGGGGGATTGGACGGCGCTGAGGGCGACCGAGGAGGTCGGGCGCCAGCGGACCACGAGGTCCGGGAGGCGGTCCGCGGCGGTGCCCTGCCAGCGTTCGGCGACGTCGTCGACGGCGACCACGGTCGGCTCGCCGTCGGGGTCGCGGAAGTCGAGTAGGCCCTGGCGGATCTGGTCCACCAGCTCCGCCGCCTCGCTCTCGCCGACGATCCCGTCGCGCTCGCGGCCGGCGCGGTTGAGGTAGACGTAGCCCTGGTTGTCGGCGGGATGGGCGAAGGCGCGGGTCGAGGACCAGTCGACCCCGCGAAGCTCCAGCCGCGCGGTCAGCTCCAGCGCCAGGCGGTCCGGCATCGCCGCGGCGACGGACGAGCGCAGGCGCCCCGAAAGCGCGCCGCGCAGGTGCCAGATCGCGCCCGAGTCGGAGTCGGTGGATTGGCTCTGTCCCGTCAGTACCGCGCTGAGCATGCCCGGCAGTAGGTCGGCGCGGCTGGTGTTCTGGTCCATCCCCAGGACCGAGCAGACGATCACGTCGCAGTCGTCCGGCAGCGCTTCGAGGACGCGGCCGAGCTGGGCGTCGACCTCCTGGTAGACGTCGGCCAGGGTCCCGTCCAGGCGCTTGCGCTCCTCGGCGCCGATCGCCTCGCCGTCGATGTAGGGCGGCACTTCCCAAAGCCGGTGGCCGGCGAGGTGGGGGGCGGCGAAGACGATCCAGGCGAGGTCGAAGCTGCGCTCACGCAGCCGCTCGATCGCCAGGTCTGCCACCCGGGCGGGGGCGGCGAGGAAGCGCTCGCGCAGGCGGCGCAGGTCGCGCGGGGTCTGGGCGCCGAAGACCTCGGTCACGTCGGGCGGGCGGCCGTGGCGGCGTCGGGCCCCGCGGTCGAAGCCGTCCGGCACCGACCAGCGCTCAAGCACCACCCGCTCGCGCATCCCCCAGCCGCAGACCAGCTCGCCCTCGGCCCGCTGCGGGCGGTGGCACTCGTATGGGTCGATCGCCAGGGTGCTGCGGCCGTGCTCGCCGAGGCGGTCCCAGATCGGCGGCGGCGCGCCGAAGGTCCCGGCCAGTCGGATCCGCTGGTCGCCGGCGCCCCACTGGAAGGGATAGAAGAGGCCGTGGTCGCCGACCTCGACCCCGCGGTAGAGGTCCTGGTAGGCGCTGGCCGGAAAGTGTTGGGCAGGGGTCTCCAGCTCCACCCGGCTGCCGCGACGACGCAACTCCTCCAGGTTGGGCAGTCGCCCCTCGCCCGCCAACCGCTCGAGCAGGGCGGCGCTGGCGGCGTCGAACTGGATGACGGCGATCACGGCGCGGTCTCCACGACCGGCTCGACGGTGACCTCTGCGCCCTCCAGCTCGGCCGATCGCCGCGCCGCTTCGACGATTGACATCGCGACGATGCCGTCAGCGGCACCTGCAAGCGGCGTTCGTCCTTTCCCCGAAATGGATGGGGAAAGGACGAACGCTGGCTCGGCCGAGGCATCGCGCAGCGCCTCCAACTGGCGCTGGAGGGAGATCGCGAGGGGGTCGCCGCCGGCAAATCTTGCCGCCAGGCGCGACCGCAGGCCGCCCCAGGTTGCGCTCGCCAGCTGCTTGCCGGCGCGGTCGCGGACGCTGATCGCCTCGCGGTGGGAGCGGTCGGTAGCGCACTCGATCCGGGCGCGGCCGCGGCTCAGCTCCAGCTCGAAGGCGGCGCGCCGGGGTTCGACCCGCGCGCCGCGTACCGCGATCGGCGCGGCGCCGCTGAGGTGGCAGGCGAGGTCGACGAGGTGGATGCCGGCGTCGAGCAGCGCCTCGTCGCGCACTTCGTGCGCGCCCCAGGCCCCTTGGCGGAAGCGCAGCTCGAGGTCGATCTCTACCCAGCCCTCGGCGGGGATCTGCTCGCGCAGCTCGACCCCCTGGAGGAAGCGGCGGTTGAAGGCGAGGAGGGGCTCCGGCTCCAAGTCAGCGAGACGTTGCGCGCCGGTCAGGTCGGGAGCAGGGGGCTTCTCGACCAGCGAGCGCACGCCCGCCGCTGCGGCCTGTTCGGCGAGGGCGACGTGGTGATCGAGCGGCGCAGCGACGACCAGCAGGTCGATCGGGGCTGCCGCCAGCAGGCCGGCCAGGTCGGCGAAGCCCTCCGCCTCGGCGCCGCTCTCCCGACAGAGCCGCAGGCACTGGTCGAGCCGATCCGGGTTCGGGTCGGCGAAGGCGGCGATCGTCACGCCCTCGGCCGCCAGCGCCGCAGGCACGTAGCCGCGCTCGACGATCCGCCCGCAGCCGACGATCCCCAACCTCATGACCGCTTCTCCATCGCCTCGAGGACAACCGCGGCTGGGACCGAGGCCGCCGCCGTCAACTGGTGCAGCTGGTGCAGGCCGATCCCCGCCAGCAGCAGCCTGGCGCCGCCGCGGCGGGCGAGGAGCGCGTAAAGGTTGCGGTCGAGGACCAAATTGGCCAGGAGCGCGGCCACTGCCAACCGCGGCCGGCGTGTCAGCAGCGAACCGAGCAGGACGACGCTGGTCGCGGCGCCGGCCCGTCGCCGCCAACCGAGGTTGAGCGCCGTGCTGTCGCTTCCCTCGCGTAGCAGCAGGCGCGCCCAGGGGACGCCGCGGCGCTCGAAGTCGGTGCGGACCATGCTCAGCGGGGTCCAGCGCTTGAGGTGGCGGCCGCGGGCCGCCGGGTCGAGGAGGATCCGCGCCCCGTCCCGTCGCAGCCGCATCCCCAGCTCGATGTCCTCGACGCTGGCCGTGGGGAAGAGCTCGGCGTCGAAGCCGCCGACCGCCTCGAAGCGCTCTCGCCGCACCGCCCCGAGCCCGGCCCAGAAGGTCTCCGCCTCGCCGGCGCCCTCGACGTGGACGTGGTGGTGGAGGAGGTTGCGGTAGCGCGAGGTCAGCGCCGGGTCTGCGGGGTCGTCGTCGTAGCCGCCGAAGACCGCCGCCAGCTCGGGGTCGGCGGCGAACCGCCACTCGATCTGCGCCAGCGCCTCCGTGTGCACCTCGACGTCGGAGTCGACGAAGACGAGCACGTCGGCATCGCACCCGGCGGCGCCGAGGTTGCGCGCCGCGGCCGGCCCGGCGCCGGCCGGCTCCTCCAGCACCGTCACCGAGTCGGGCTTGCGGGTGCCCGCTTCGAGCGCCGCCAGGCAGCGATCCAGGGTGGGGGGTCGGTCGGTCGCCGGGATGACGATGCCGAGGGTCGGAGCGGAGCCGCGAGGGTGACGCGGACCCGGTTGGGAGGCTGGCATTAGGGATACCTAATAGCATCTCGGACCCCGATGTCGATCGCCGCCCCCAGAGCCGAGTCCGCGCCCGTCGCCGTGCTCGGAGCCGGTCCCGCCGGCCTCACCGCCGCCTACCGCCTGGTCCAGCGCGGCGTGCCGGTCGTCGTCTTCGAGGCCGGCGAGCAGGTCGGCGGCCTGGCGCGGACCGAGACCCGCGACGGCTACCGCTTCGACCTCGGCGGCCATCGCTTCTTCACCAAGAGCGCCGAGGTCGAGGCGCTCTGGGAGGAGCTGCTCGGCGAGGAGCTGCTGACCCGCCCGCGGCTCTCGCGCATCTACTGGCGCGGCCGCTTCATCGAGTACCCGCTGCGCCCGGCCGACGTCTTCGCCAAGGTCGGGCCGCTGGAGCTGGCCCGCAGCCTCGGCTCCTACGCGCGGGCGCGGCTGCGCCCGGCGGCGCCGGAGGAGAGCTACGAGGACTGGGTCAGCGCCCGCTTCGGCCGCCGCCTCTTCCAGCTCTTCTTCAAGACCTACACGGAAAAGGTCTGGGGGGTGGAGACGGGGGAGCTGCGGGCCGAGTGGGCGGCGCAGCGGATCTCCGACCTCTCGGTCGCCTCAGCGCTGCGGGCGGCGCTGCCGGGCCGCGGCGAGACCCCGAAAAGCCTGATCGAGGAGTTCCGCTACCCGCGCCTGGGCCCGGGCCAGATGTGGGAGGAGATGGCGCGGCGGGTGGAGCAGGGCGGGGGAGAGATCCGCCTCGCGGCGCCGGTCGAAGGGCTCGAACACGAGGACGGCCGCATCACCGCGGTCCGCGGCGGCGGCGCGCGGGTCGAGGTCGCGGCGGCGATCTCCTCGATCCCGCTGCGGACCACCGCGGGGGTGGCCGAACCGGCGCCGCCGCGCGAGGTGACGGTCGCCGCCGCCGGCCTCCGCTACCGCGACTTCCTCACCGTCGCCCTGCAGATCGACGGCGAGCCGCCCTTCCCGGACAACTGGGTCTACGTCCACGACCCGGCGGCGAGGGTCGGCCGGATCCAGAACTTCCGCGCCTGGAGCCCGTGGATGACCCCCGACCCGCGGCGCTCCTGCCTCGGGCTCGAGTACTTCTGCTTCGAAGGTGACGAGCTCTGGTGCGCGAGCGACGAGGAGCTGGTCGAGCTGGGCCGGCGCGAGGTGGCGGCGCTGGGGCTGGTCGACGCAGACCGGGTCGCCGGCGGCCACGTGATCCGCGTCCCCAAGGCCTATCCGATCTACGACGCCGAGTACGCCGGCCGGGTCGAGCGGATCCGCGGCTGGCTCGACGGCTTCTCCAACCTGCAGCAGATCGGCCGCAACGGCCTCCACAGGTACAACAACTCGGACCACTCGATGCTGACCGCGATGCGGGCGGTCGAGAACCTCTGCGACGGCGCCGGCCACGACGTCTGGGCGGTCAACGCCGACAGCGTCTACCACGAGCGCGAAGAGGCCGAGGAGCAGCCCTACCGGGTGGCGCCGGAGACGCCGGCGATGGCCCGGCCCTTGGCCGAGGTCAGCGAGTAGGGCAGGGGAAGCGGGTCGCGCGCCAGCGGTTGGCGTGGGCGATCACGTCGCCTCCCGGCAGGGGCTTGGTCGAGAGGGCGACGCCGTAGCGGGGGCGGTGGCGGATCGCGACAGAGGCGATCGGCTCGTCGAGCTTCCAGGCGAGGGCGGTCTGCTCGCGGACGTGGGTCATGCGGACGTGGCCCTGGCAGGCGAGCAGCTCCGCGCTGCCGGTCTCGTCGACGAGGTCGAAGAGGTGTTCGATCGAGGCCGTCTGCCGTTCGACAACCTTTAGGTCGCCCGGCAACTGCGCGAGCCGCCAGCCGAAGCCTGCGACGGCCAGAAGGAGGGTGGCTATGACCAGACTTCGAGTGGACGCGGCAGAGCTTTTCCATCCATGAGAGGGGAAAGCTCTGCCGCGTCCGGCGGTGCGGGCGATGCCGACGCCGCCGACGACTGCGATCACCGCCGTGGCGGGGGCGAGGAAGCGGGGGAGGCCGGCGAAGCCGGCGATCGCCATCAGGGCGACGAGCAGGATCCAGGCGCCGGCGCCGGCAAGGAGGATCGCGAGCGGTCGGTCGAGGTCGTCGCGTTCGCGCCAGAGCAGCAACCCGACGCCGATCCAGGCGGCGGCCAGGGGCGCGGCGAGCGCCCGGCCCACCACCTCGAGCCCGTCGAGCGGCTCGATGCCGCCGGCCCGCGCCGTTTCCCCACCCTCCAGCGGGGTGCCGGCGCCGACGATGTCCGGCACGAACCAGGCCAGCGGCACCAGCACCGCGACGGCGATCACGGCCGTCCGCAGGCGCGGGCGCTCCCGGGTCGCGAACCAGGCCCAGACGGCGAGGAAGGGCCAGCACTCGGGCCGCAGCAGCGCCGCCGCCGTGCCCAGGCCCAGCACCCATCCCGGCCGCTCGTCCAGCGCCGCCCAGACCGCGCCTAGGATCAGCGCCACCAGCAGCGGCTCCGAGAGCCCGCCGGTGAACTGGCGCAGCGGCGGCGTGAAGGAGTCCCAGGACAGCGCCACCGAGCCGGCGGCGACCGCCGCCGCGACCCAGCGCCAGCGGCCTAGCTCCGCGCCGCTCAGCCGCGCCGCCAGCAGCCCGGCCAGCAGCGGCGCGCAGATCCAGCCCGCGCGGGCGATCAGCAGCCAGGCCTTCGGCGCGGCGCCGCCGAGCAGCGAGAGCGGCGCGTCGACCAGCACTGGCAGCGGCTTCCACGACGGCCCGGAGGCGGTCTCGAAGCTCCCCTGCAGGAGCTCCCGCCCCCAGACCAGCCAGGCCCAGGGGTCGTAGACGGGGAAGAAGGGGAGGGCGAGGGAGACGGTGGCCAGCGCCAGCGCCAAGGCCACCGCCAGGCGCGGCCCGGAGAGGCTCACCCGATCACGGCGGCGCCGCGCCCTGCTCGCTCAACAGGTAGACCGGGATCGCGGCCACCGCCAGCAGGACCAGGGCCGGGATCGCGCTCGCCTCGTAGAAGCCGTAGGTGGTCTGGGTCCAGATGTCCGTCGCCAGCGTTTTGAACCCGATTGGGGAGAGGATCAGGGTCACCGTCAGCTCCTTCATCGCGTGCAGGAAGACGAGCGCGGCGCCGGCCATCATCCCGCCGCGGGCGAGCGGGATCGTGATCGTGCGGAAGACCTCGGCCTGGCCGCGGCCCATGCCCCGCGCCGCCTCTTCGATCCGCGGCGAGAGCTGCAGCAGCGAGCTGGCCGTCGGCCCGATCGCCAGCGGCAGGTAGTGGATCGTCATCGCGAAGACCAGCAGCGCGATCGTCTGGTAGAGCGCCGGCACCGCCCGGGTGGCGAAGAAGACGAGGCCGAGCGCGACGAGGATCCCGGGCAGCGCGTAGCCGGCGTGGGAGAGGCGTTCGACCAGCCGCGAGGCGGGGGAGGGGTAGCGCACGACGAGCGCCGCCACCGCCAGCGCCGCGACGGCGCCGATTGCCGCCGCCCAGGCCGCGATCAGCAGCGAGTTGCCGCCCAGGGCGGCGATCGTGTTCAGCGAGGTGCTCCCGGTGGAGATCCCTTTGCTCGCCCAGTAGACCAGCACCCCGACCGGCAGGGCGAAGGCGACCAGGACGATCAGCGAGCAGAAGGCGAGCGCCGGCCAGCGCCAGCGGCCGAGCCGGTAGGGAGGCGCCGGGCGCAGCGTCCCCGGCCCCAGCCGGTGGACCGCTTTCGCCCCGCGCACCTTCGAGCTGGCGAAGAGCAGGGCCAGCATCGCGACGACGAGGACGGCGCCGAGAGAGGCCGCCGCGACCCGGTCGAAGCTCGACTGGTAGGCGATGTAGATCTCGCTGGTGAAGGAGCGGAAGCGGAGGATCGAGACGGCGCCGAAGTCGCTGATCGTGAACAGGGCGACGAGCAGCGAGCCGGCGGCGATCACCGGCCACAGCTGCGGCAGGACGACGGTGCGGAAGACCTCCAGCGGGCTGCGCCCCATCGCCCGCGCAGCGTCCTCCAGCTGCGGGTCGATCCGGCGCAGGGTGGCGCGCAGGGGGATCAGGACCAACGGGTAGGTGAACAGGGTCAGCACCAGCCAGGCGCCGGTGAAGCCGTAGATCGAGGGAAGGTGGTCGACCCCGAGCGCTTCCTGGACCATCCCGTTCGGCCCCAGCGCCGCGACCAGCAGGTAGGCGCCGACGTAGCTGGGGATGACCAGCGGCAGGGTGCAGAGGACGGCCCAGAGGCGGCGGCCGGGGAGGTCGGTGCGGACCGTCAGCCAGCCGATCGGCAGCGCGATCGCAACCGAGGTGACGACCACCGCTGCGGTCAGCGCCGCCGTCCGCAGCAGGGTTTCCAGCGCCCGCGAGGAGAGCGCCGTTTCCAGCGCGGCGGAGAAGTCGCCGAAGACGACGACCGCCAGGTAGGCCGCCGGCAGGACCGCGGCGAGCCCGACGATCGCCCCGGCGCCGAGGAGCCAGACCGGGGCGGGACGCGCCCCGAGCACTACAGCGCCCCGCTCTCCTGCATCAGTTCGATCGTCCCCTGCAGCTCCTTGAGGTCGACCAGGCTCGAGTCCGAGACGGGGATCTGGTTGACCGGCACGCTCAGCGACGGGTCCGGTTCGGCGCCCTTGGCCAGCGGGTACTCCTTCGAGCTCGAGGTGAAGAACTGCTGCGACTTGTCTGAGAGCAGCGAGCGGACGAAGGCGAAGGCTTCCGGCTTGCGGTCGCTCGATTCGAGCACCCCGACGCTGGTCAGCAGCATCAGCGAGCCGAGCCCGCCGGGCGGGAAGTAGACGGCGACGGGGTAGTCGGGGCCTTCTTCGCCGATCGCCTGGGCGACGTAGTAGTGGTTGATCAGGCCGACGTCGATTTCGCCTTTGGCGATCGCGTCGCGGATCGTCACGTTGTCGGGGAAGGAGACGGCGCCGTTGTCGACCATTTCTTCCAGCCACTGCTTGGTCCGGTCGTCGCCATATTTGGCGCGCAGCGCGGTCACGTACTCCTGCATCGAGGAGGAGGCGGGGCTCCAGCCGACCCGGTCCTTCCACTTCGGCGCGATCAGCCCGAACGGCGAGGGCGGCAGTTCGGATTCTTGGACGACGTCTTTGTTGTAGGCGATGACGCGGGCGCGGCCGGTGACCCCGACCCAGCGGCCTTCGGGGTCGCGGTAGCGCGCCGGCACCAGGTCGAGGATGTTCTGCGGCAGCTTGGTCAGCAGCCCGGCTTCGGCGACGGCGGCGATCGCCCCCGGCTCCTGGGCGAAGAAGACATCGGCGGGGGAGGCGTCTCCCTCCTCGACCAGGGTCGCGGCGAGGTCGGCGGTTTCGGCGAAGCGGACCTTGACGTCGCGGTCGGCTTCGGCCTCGTAGCTGTCGACCGCGGGGCCGATCGCGGCCGGGATCCGGCCCGAGTACAGGGTGATGCCTTCCGGTCCCGAGTCGTTCGAGCCGCCGCCGCTGTCTTCGGTGCTGAAGCCGCAGCCGGCGAGGACGACGGCGG
>Ga0247776_10000350_pt1 | contig 11058 bp, 7 predicted proteins | sample UWRJL199509C5_FD_179912 | JGI IMG/M metagenome (GOLD analysis project Ga0247776, IMG submission 179912) | Plant litter microbial communities from Arlington Agricultural Research Station in Wisconsin, United States - UWRJ-L199-509C-5 | ecosystem: Environmental > Terrestrial > Plant litter >...
TATAATAATGTAAACTTCTTATCCTGATCAGATACATTGTAGGAGTATAATTACTTCTTAAGGAAATTTGAACTTACAACTATCCATGATATGATATTATTAACATTACTATTAATCCCCTTACTGGGGGTATTTTCCATATGTACGGGTATGTCGTATAAATTGACAGCCATTGGCATAAAGCGTATAAAATCTACAGCTTTAATTACATCTTTAGTAAATTTATTTATATCTATGTTTATATTTATACTTTTTGATTTTTCTACAAATCAATTTCAATTTGTACAGGAATATCATGAAGTAGGACCTTACGACCTGTTTTTAGGTCTAGACGGCTTGTCTATTTATTTTGTATTATTAACAACAACAATAATGCCTATAGCTTTATTATCTAATTGAAACTCAATTACTGAAAATATTAGAGCATATCTAGTAATAATTTTATTACTAGAAACTTTATTATTAGCAGTTTTTTTAGTGTTAGATGTATTTTTATTTTATGTGTTTTTTGAAAGTATATTACCTCCTCTTTTTATATTAATAGGTCTATTTGGATCAACTAATAAAGTAAGAGCTAGTTTTTTCTTTTTTCTATATACTTTATTAGGATCTTTATTTTTATTACTATCTATTCTTACAATGAAATCTATAATGGGTACTACTGATTTTAATGCATTATATAAAACTAATTTTAATTATACTACACAATTATTTTTATTTTATGGAATATTTATTGCTTTTGCTGTAAAAACTCCAACTATTTTCCTTAATAGTTGATTATTAAAAGCTCACGTTGAATCACCTTTAGGTGGTAGTATAATATTAGCAGCTATTGTCTTGAAATTAAGTTTGTATGGTGTATTTAGATTAATACTACCTATACTACCTAAGGCTTCTATAGAGTATACTTATATAGTATATATTATTGGTGTTATAACTATAATATATGCTAGCTTTAGTACATTAAGAACCATAGATATTAAAGAACTTATTGCCTATAGTTCTGTATCACATGCTGCTGTATACCTTATGGCTATATTTAGTAATACAATACAAGGTATAGAAGGAGGAATTGCTTTAGGGTTAGCACATGGATTTGTATCAAGTGGGCTATTTATATGTGCAGGTGGTATATTATACGATAGATCTGGTAGTAGATTGATTAGTGTTTATAGAGGAATAGCTCAGATAATGCCTCTATTTTCTATATTATTTTTCATATTATCTTTAGGTAATTGTGGAGTTCCCCTTACTCTAAATTTTGTAGGAGAATTTATGTCTTTATATGGGGTATTTGAAAGATTACCACTTTTAAGTGTTATTGCTAGTTCTTCTATTATATTATCAGCTGCCTATACAATATATATGTTTAATAGAATAACTTTTGGAGGAGCATTTTCTGAAAAATATTTCCCAGTTAACATTCCGGACCTTAACAAACGTGAATTTATAATATTATTTGTATTAGTTGTATTTACCATCGTATTAGGTGTATACCCTGCCCCTATATTAGATGGTCTACATTATTATGTAGGATCACTTATTCATAGTAGTTCTAATATTATATAAAAGAGAAACACAATATTATAGATTTATAAGTGCATAAAGTAATTAGCCTTTTACTTAAATTCTAAAGGTGTCAATTCCAAATCAATGCTATTATTAGTAATGGCATGTAAAATAACTATAATTATATAGTGCCTATAATAAATTTATAATTAAAATGCCACAAGCAATACCTTTTTATTTTATAAATCAAGTCATATTTGCCTTTGTAGTGGTTATAGTGTTATTATACGTATTTTCAAAATACACTTTACCTTCTTTTGTTCGTCTATTTTTAAGTCGTGTATTTATAAGTAAATTATAAGTACGTTATTTTCTATAAATATATATTAAAGGCCCTTGGTTGATCAGATAAGGTTTACATTACTATCTATTTATTAAAATTATTTATTTGTTGTCTAAATTATTTAAATTTACATTACTATATATTATTAAAATTATTTAGGATTACACTACTAAATATTATTAAAATTATTTTTTTTTGTATTAAAAAAAAAATGTGAGTTTCTTATCCTGATCAGATACATTGTAGGAGTATAATTACTTCTTAAGGAAATTTGAACTTACAACTATCCATGATATGATATTATTAACATTACTATTAATCCCCCTACTGGTGGGTTTCTTTAACATAAAGCGTATAAAATCTACAGCTTTAATTACATCTTTAGTAAATTTACTTAGATCTATCTTTATAATTAAATTGCCTTTACGAGTGAAAGCCTTTTATGCTCACTTATATTGTCGTTATATTATAGGTTTAACTATAATAACTATAAAACCAAACTTGTTTTTAAAATTCCTTTTTGTTATAGCTTATATAGTTAGACTATTATTAGCAGGAGATATTATGGAAATTCCTATATATTATGAATTAGATAATTCTTACCCAGAAAAATATTACCCAGAAAATCCTCATGTTAATTGTAAAAGTAATGATGGGGATTCTTACCAAAATTCAGATGATAAATCCTCATCTCAGGGTAATCCGCCTCGTAATTCTGATGACCAATCTCAATTACCAAATCCAAATCCTGAGGGAAATCCAAATCCTGAGGGAAATCCAAACCCTGAAGGGTTTAACCCTGTATATTATAAGGCATTAACTGATCTAGACGAGAATGTCCATGTAATAAATGATGCAGAAGATCTTATTGAGCAATATGCTAATGACTCTAACCATGGGCCAGATAGCGAGGACTCTTCCTTCAGAGAAGGTTGAAATAGAGTAAATCGTATCTCTGATGCAGCTTTTGAGGATAAGCGTAAAAATGAAGCTCATATCGAAACTATACAAAGATGATTAGGTACTCCGAGGGCTTGGGATTTTAATAGTAATAGTACTACTAATGCTCAAAGGTATTTAGATTATATTCAAAGCCAAGCTAACAATGATACAACAAATCAAACTAACAATGATGCAACAAGCCAAACTAACAATGATGCAACAAATCAAGCTAACAATGATGCAACAAATCAAACTAACAATGATGCAACAAATCAAGCTGAAGTTAACAAAGGTAGCCATAATATAAATGAGTATAATAAAAGAAGAAGAGAAGATAGTGAAGAAGGAGAAGGATCTGCGGAAAACCCTTCTAAACGTGTTTCTAATAGATAACTATCTAATAATTCAATATATGGGTATAAGAAAATTTCAAGTGGAATTGCTGCCATATATCAATAAACAAAAAAAAACACAATGCATAACATATACAAAAATAAACAATGTCAAACTTAAATTTAGATACAATTAACTTTGATACAATGAGCTTAAACCTAGGCGTGTCGCCTTTATTATTAAACACAGAAATTATCAGTCCTTTAGATCAATTTGAGATTAGAGATTTAATAAGCTTAGATGCAGCTGTTTTAGCTAATCTACACTTATCTTTAACTAACATAGGTTTATACTTAACTCTAAGTTTTTTTATTTTATTAGCGATAAGTTTAGCTGGAAATAATTATGAAAACTTAGTTAGTAATAGATGATCTATAGGTCAGGAGTCTCTATATGCAACTATTCATAGTATAGTAAAAAACCAAATAAACGCCACAAAAGGGCAAGTTTACTTTCCTTTTATTTTTACATTATTTGTCTTTATTTTAATAAATAATTTAATAGGGATGGTTCCTTATAGTTTTGCTTCTACTAGCCATTTTATACTAGCATTTTCTCTAAGTTTTACTGTAGTAATAGGTGCAACTATACTAGGTTTTCAAAAGCATGGTCTAGAATTTTTTTCATTATTAGTGCCAGCCGGGTGTCCTTTAGGATTATTACCTTTATTAGTGCTTATAGAATTTATATCATATTTATCTAGAAACGTTTCATTAGGTTTAAGATTGGCGGCTAATATTTTAAGTGGTCACATGTTATTAAATATTTTAGCAGGTTTCACTTATAATATTATGACTTCAGGTCTAATATTTTTCTTTTTAGGATTAGTACCTTTAGCATTTATAATAGCTTTCTCTGGGTTAGAACTTGGAATTGCATTTATACAAGCTCAAGTATTTGTTGTTTTAACAAGTAGTTATATTAAAGATGGTTTAGACTTACATTAATTTTATCTATATTATTTATAACTGAAAAAAAAATTCGTGGTATTTTTGTTAATTGCTATAATTATAATTATAATTAGGGTTGGGAAAGTCCTCACCTAAATAAGTATTATGTACATTATATAAAGTATAAGATAAGATTCAAGGTATTATACAGAAAATATCAATATTGCTCGCTTACAAGCCTAAATTATAAGGCTTAATTTAGAACAATAATTATAACTCAATTTGGCTTATAAATACCCGAATAAAGGTAAGTATTTAATTACGTAATAATGTATATTATAAATATATAACTAATATATTATATAAATATAAGATCTATAAGCTTAATATACATTAGTAGTGGAGATGAAACCACTATAAAAAACAAATTTGATGATATGCTTACAAGCATAAAAAAAATAATTGAGTTTGATGATGGCTCTGAATGAACGCTGTCCAAATGCTTGACACATGCTAATCGTACGTCTAATTTAATATATGGTTATATTAATAATATAAGTAATAATTTCATTAGAAGTGGTGTACAGGTGAGTATAAGATATTTTGGCTGCCTTAAAGTAGGGCGGTATAAATCCCCTATATTAAAACAAAGGAAATAAAATTCCGCTTTAAGAGGACAATAAATATCTCGGATAGGTAGTAGTTAAGGTAATGGCTTAACTAGCTTGAAATTCCGTAGTCGAGACTGAGAGGTCGATCGATCACATTGGGTCTGAAAAAACCCCAATACGTATAGTACAGCAGTGAGGAATATTGGTCAATGGCCTAACGGCTGAACCAGCAACTTGGAAGAATGTATAGCTTCGGCTAGTGCTACCTGATCTTAAAAGATTATAAACAAATTATTGCAGGTACATATCGACTTCGTCGAATAAAGTTCTATATAGAATACTGATAATGACAATTTTCTATGTATGTGTCTTGACCAAATTACGTGCCAGCAGTCGCGGTAATACGTAGAAGACTAGTGTTATTCATCTTTAGTAGGTTTAAAGGGTACCTAGACGGCATTATTAGCCCAAAACAGGGTACGTTATAGCTAGAGTTTTATAAGAGGAGGGGAGTATTCATAGAGTAGAGATAAAATTTGTTGATACTATGACGACTGGTAAAGGCGAAAGCGACCTCCTATGTAAAAACTGACGTTGAGGGACGAAGGCCTGGGTAGCAAACAGGATTAGATACCCTAGTAGTCCAGGCAGAAAATTATGAATGTCATATGCTAGATTGTATTTAGCGTATAAATGAAAGTGTAAGCATTCCACCTCAAGAGTAATGTGGCAACGCAGGAACTGAAATCATTAGACCGTTTCTGAAACCAGTAGTGAAGTATGTTATTTAATTCGATAACCCTCGAAAAACCTTACCACAATTTGCATATTTATTTTATTGTTGTTTTTATTAAACAATATAAATTAATTACAAGTGTTGCACGGCTGTCTTCAGTTAATGTCGTGAGATTTTGGTTAGCTCCATAAAATTAACGTAAGCCCTTGCCCTATTTCATATTATACTTGATAGGGCATTTCACCATTATATTGGGTATGATAAAAGGGATCAAGACAAGTCATCATGGCCTAAACATTGTGGGCTATAGACGTGCCACATATTCCTCGACAAAGAGATGCGAAAATGCGAGTTTAAGCTAATCTCAAAAAAGAGGATATAACATGGATTGTAGTCTGTAACTCGACTACATGAAAAAGGAATTACTAGTAATCGTGAATCACCACGTCACGGTGAATCTAATCTCAGATAGGTACTAACTACTCGTCAGGCGCCGAAAAAAGTATGTGCAATAAGTTTGGTGAGCTATTATTTTTTTTATTCTATATGGTAAATTATAGTTATTATAATAGTAAGTCTTCGTATGCGTGACTTTAATTGGTGTTAAGTCGAAATACGGTTCGTGTAGTGGAAATTGCACGGGATTGATGAAAGTTAACAATACACTGTATATATTATATATACAAAGGAAGGTTCCGTTTGTGGGTATGACGGGTTGAGCTGTAAACTCAATAGTTAGCACTGTCGAAGGTTCAAGTCCTTTTCTTCCTATTTACAGGTAATTGTTATCTGGCTTTAATCCCCCCCCCGTTTTTTTAACCATAGGTATAAATATATATATTCAACATCAGTATTTATATCCCTCTTTTTACTTTATTATTTTTTATAATAAAAAAGCTAATAAGTGAATCACACTTTATTCTTTAATATATGCAGAGTCTATTTATGTTTGACGAAACTGTAACTAATGGGTTTGTACCAGAAAGTGTAGATCTATTTTCTTTAGCTGCTATATTGTCAGGAATACTTGTAATTATTAGTAAAAACCCTGTTGTATCTGTATTATTTTTAATAGGTCTTTTTTTAAGTATATCTTGTTATCTAATAACACTAGGCTTAAATTTTATAGGGCTATCTTATTTATTAGTTTACGTAGGGGCTGTTTCTATTTTATTTTTATTTATTTTAATGTTAATAAATGTTAGGGTAAGTGAGTTATTAAGTGATACGAGTAATAGCATTCCTTTAGCTATAATGGTAATTATAGCTTTTAATATTCCTGTAAACAATATATTGCCTTATAGTATAAGTGCTGTAAATAACTTTTTTATGGAAAATATTGTTAATAATGCTTTATTTAGTAGTAATGTTGATTTTTTAGAAAGTCTTTCTAATTTAAACGAGAAAAGCTTAAACAATAATGGGCTATTTTTTGTTACAAGTAAGCTATGAGATGGAAATCTATCAGAAAGTAATCATATTACCAGTATAGGTAATATCATGTACACTAGCTATAGCATATGACTAATTTTAACATCTATTATCTTGTTATTGGCAATGGTAGGTGCCATAGTTATAACTATAAAGAAAAAATAATATAAATTTAAATAGTTAATTGTTAACTTGATTAATAATTAACAGAGGAATTAACTCAATTGGTAGAGTGACCGTTTTACACACGGTATGTTAGGAGTTCGAGTCCCCTATTCCTTACAGCCTATATCAAGGCAATACCCATAATTTAAAAAGTTCATGCTTTACTTTAAAAACCCAAATATAAAAACCCCAAATACAATGCAGCCTAAATAAAACCCCTATTTTAGGTTTTCACCCCCCCCCCTTTTTTTTACATACATATATGTAAAAGCAGAAAAAATACGTATAAATATATCTATGTATAGATATATAGCCTTTATAGCTCAATGGTAGAGCGGAATACTGTTAATATTTTTATAGATGTTCAATTCATCTTAAGGGCTCAACAAATATGTAAATATACAATTACCCATTAAATTAAGCTTAAAGAATAAAATTAAATGGTTAACTCAATAAGAAGTAATTTTCAAGCTCATCCTTTTCATTTAGTTTCTCCGTCTTATTGACCTTTATATACGAGTATCTCTTTATTAGGTTTAACAACTATAGCCGTATCTTTAATGCATAATTTTACTAGTTCATCTTATTTTTTAGGGTTAGCTCTTATTATCCTAATATCATCTATGTCTTTTTGATTTAGAGATGTTATAAGTGAAGGTACATATTTAGGGAATCATACATTAGCTGTACAAAGAGGATTAAATATGGGAGTTGCTTTATTTATAGTGTCAGAAGCTCTATTCTTCTTAGCTATATTTTGAACTTTTTTTCATAGTGCTTTATCTCCTACAGTAGAATTAGGTGCTCAATGACCTCCTATGGGAATAGAAGCAATTAATCCTTTTGAATTACCATTACTTAATACTGTTTTACTATTATCAAGTGGTGTAACTGTTACATATGCACATCATTCTGTAATACAAGGAAATAGAAGAGGAGCTTTAAATGGACTACTTGTTACTATAATATTAGCTATTGTGTTTACAGCTTTTCAAGGTGTAGAGTATACAGTTTCTTCATTTACTATTAGTGATGGAACTTTTGGGTCCTGTTTTTACTTTGGAACAGGGTTTCATGGATTACATGTTATGATTGGTACTGCCTTTATATCTGTAGGTCTATGACGGGTTTTGTCTTATCACTCAACTGACAATCATCATTTAGGTCTGGAATCCAGTATACTTTATTGACATTTTGTAGATGTTGTATGACTTTTCCTTTTTATTTCAATTTATTATTGAGGGTCATAAATTTAATATTTATCCTAACCATTGCCCTATTTAAATTTGTTTATATTAAAAGGAAAAATGAAGATTTGTCAGAAGAAAACGATGAAGAAGACGAAACTACAGAAGACGAAATTACAGAAGAGGAAATTAAAGAAGCCAGAAAAGAACATAGTAAAAACATAGGAATTGCGAAACATTTGCTAGCAAACAAGATAGGAGAAAAGATAGATGCAAAGGAAATTTCATCTCTTACATCTAAAGAGTTTAAAGGATTTTTAATTTTAAAAGAATCTCATCCTGCTTTTTTTGACGATGAAGAGGAAGAAATATCTAGTACAGAAGCAATAAGACAAATATTGGCTTACAATAATCAGGAATTAAGATCACTTCCTAAAAAAGTCAGTGTAGATGAAGAGGAAACATCGTCTAAAAAACATAAATCAGATTCTACTGATGATCCTCCTAAAGCATTTGAATCTATAGGAGATTCTGCTAAGGATCCCCCTACAGAAAAAGATGCAGATGGTTTCGTTAAACCATTTCTACCCAAACCAAAAAAAAGTCCTGTAGATTTTGTAGTAGAAAAGTCAGAAACAGATATGCCTAGCTATAGTTGAGATAATGGAGATGATTAAATCTGTGTTTTATCGTTTGTTTATTTAATAATATTATTTATATATTAATTATATTATAACTAAGCTCTATATATATATAGAGAGATCTTGGCTTAACAGGTAAAGCATACGACTTTTAATCGTTATTATATGGGTTCGAACCCCATAGATCTTACAATAGTATATTACTATTTAAACGGCCATAGGTTAATGGTAGACTCATCGCCTTCCAAGCGAATTGTGCCGATTCGAATTCGGCTGGCCGTATAATATAGGGTTAGTATCTTAATTGGTAAAGAACTTTCTTGTCACGAAAGTAGATGCCGGATCGAGGCCGGTCTCACCCGTATATATTAATTAATAAACAAAAGGAAAAGTTGCCATTGGTAAGGCGAGATATTTGCTAAATATTGTGTGTAACACCTGGATGTTCAATTCATCTCTTTTCCGAAACTTATAAAGAACATAGTTTAATTGGTAAAATAGGAAGCTTCAAACTTCATATCCTCAGTTCAAATCTGAGTGTTCTTGAAAGATATATTAAATATATAGTTATATATACTCTTAATTCAGTTCATTTATTTTACTAAAGAAATATTATTTAATTTAATGAATTAAAAAAGTTTATAGTTTGCAAAATCAAATAAAAATACTTTATATATTATGTGAACTATACAAGGTTCCTTAGCTTAATTGGTAAAGCGTATTTTTGATAAGAATATGTTCGGAGTTCAAGTCTCTGAGGAATCATAGGTTTAAAGCTATTGATTTCATTGTTTACTAATAATAGCAATATAACTTAATAAAGGTGTGTTAGTTTAATTGGTAAAACAAAAAGCTACGGACTTTTTGCTATAAGTTCAAATCTTATACGCATCTATTACAAAAAAAATATTCTTATTAGCTTAATGGTAGAGCAGGATACTTCTAATATCTAGGTTCAAGTTCAAGTCTTGAATAAGAGTCGATATTGTAAGTATATCATATCTTTTATATATTTAATAAAGAGAATTGACCGAGTGGTTTAAGGTGATAAGCTTGAAACTTATTTGGTTTAATAGATCACATCCGTTCGAATCGGATATTCTCTGTCTTTATTAAAATCTTATATAAACGGGTTAGAGCCAGGTTGGTTAGGCGTCTCATTTGGGTTGAGAAACTGTTATGTTCGAATCATAATAATCCGATGTATAATTTAATAGATAAGTATTACTTTGCCTTAGTAATCAATTGATATGTAAAACAATGTTTTATACTAATATATTTAGTATAAAATAGTATATAAAGAAACTATTAGGGATACCTAGCTATATATTAAAGAGAGTATAAAAATTAAATTGTGTTTAAACTACCTATATATTATATAGGTTTGCTAGGTGACCCCTGGTAGCTAAATAATGCATGAACTCTTAGATAAATTCAATAATAAACGAAGTGAATTGAAATATCTTAGTAACTTCAGGAAAACAAATCAAACGAGATTCTATGATTAGTGTGAATGAAAGTGGAACAGTCTTCAAGATACTATAAAATAAATTATAGTATCTTGTAAAAAAGTAAAACGGACTATAAATCTGTTTGAATAAGGGGAACCTTCCTCTAAGACTAAATATAATATATAAGCGATAGCGCATAGTACTGTGAAGGAAAGGATATAATTAGTAGTTTTATAAGCAGCTCAAGCTTAGTTTAAGTACAAAGTGAGAGCGTACCTTTTGCATAATGGGTCAGCAAGTTAATATTAGATGCGAGCATGTATTTATGCATGCCTAGATAAACCAGTTATGAAATAATGAATTAGTATCTAAAATTAGACCCGAAGCCTAGTGATCTTACTACAATCAGGGTTATAAAAGCCCGAACGGTTTATCGTTGTAAAGATATCCGATGAATTGTGGTAAGTTAGTGAAAGACAATACTGACTAGGATAGCTGGTTTTCTGCGAAACCTATATAAGTAGGTAATTCAAAACACATCATAGCAGGTACAGAACTGTGATCTCAGGCAACTTATGTCTGTATGTTATATAAACATGCAGGCAGTTTTGTATATATCGGGGGATCGTGAAGATTTTATCGGTGAGTATTCGCACTCGGAAGGGCAATGATGAATATTGAATAATCGGACATAGTACGATAAGGTTGTATGTCTAAAGGGAAACAGCCCAGAACAAGAGTTAAGGTTCCAAAATTATT
>Ga0247776_10000351_pt1 | contig 11057 bp, 10 predicted proteins | sample UWRJL199509C5_FD_179912 | JGI IMG/M metagenome (GOLD analysis project Ga0247776, IMG submission 179912) | Plant litter microbial communities from Arlington Agricultural Research Station in Wisconsin, United States - UWRJ-L199-509C-5 | ecosystem: Environmental > Terrestrial > Plant litter >...
TACGTGGCCAGTGTGGCGTCCGAAGTGTCCGGCAGCTTGTTGTTGGCTTGCAGCGGAACGATGGTGATTTTGAGGCCGCCGGTGTGGCGTGCCGCGAGCGCGATGTCAGCGGTTTTGGGGAAGCGCGCGCTGCCGGCCTGGCCGCTACCGGTCGCGCATTCGACCAGCTCTGCCGAGTAGCGCGTGTCGGCCGTGATCTGCTCCGGCGGGACCAACACCTGAAACGTGCTGGCTGACTCGTTCTCGACCGAGTCTTTGCTGACCTGTTGCTTGACGAAGTATTGAGCCACGGTCGTGCCGTTGTCGACGGTGACGCGCGCGGAGATCTGACGAGCACTGAAGCCACTGTCCAAGGCCACCGAGATCCGGAACAAAGTGGGCCGGCCAGTCACGATATCGGTGGTGCGCTTGTCGCTCGTAATCTCGGCGCCCGTGTCCATGACCGGCACCTTGACGGTTTGGTACACGTCGATCCGCTTCAGGCTGATCCCGAGCGCGGGACCTCCGGTGCAGCCGTCCGCGCCGTCTCCGCCCACGCACGCGCCATTGGCGCAGGTCTGACCGGTCGCACAGGCTTTGCCGCATGCGCCGCAGTTGGCGTCGCTCTGCTTCAGATCGAGGCACACGTCGCTGCACCGCTCTTGGCCCGCGGCGCAGCCGCAAACGCCCGCCGTACAGACCGCGCCGGTGGCGCAAGGTTTGCTGCAGCCGCCGCAGTGCTCGACGCTGGTTTGGGTGTCGACGCAGGCGCCGTTGCACGCAAGCTGCGCGCCGGGGCACACGCAGGCGCCCGCAGTGCAGCTCTGCCCGCTGACGCAGGCTTGCTCGCACGTGCCGCAATGGGCAGTGCTAGTCAGATCGGCGCAGGCACCGTTGCAGGAGACCTGCGGCGCGACACAGTTGGCGACCGGCGCTTTGCACACCCCTTGATCGCAAATTTGCCCTTGAGCGCAGGCGGTATCGCACGTGCCACAGTGAGCGGGATCAGAGCGGGTGTCTTTGCAGCTGCCATCGGCGACGTTGCCCGCGCCGCTCACCGCGGCCATGGCATTGCTCACACCGCTCGCTCCCGCGGCGAACGTGTTGGCGGTACTGCTCGCGCCCGCGACGCTGCCTTGATTCGCTGGCAAGGAGCCGTCCACGCACGCGACCGTGCTGCCCATCACACTCAGCCCCCAGATTGCCCAAGGCCCCAGCCGCCGCCTGTCGCTCATCGAATCCTCCATGTCCGCGCCGAGTCGAAACGGCCGCCTGAGAACACAACTGCCCAATGTGACTGAATCAGTCGGCGTTTGCTCTAATTTTCAGGCAAGATCCGTGAGATCGCGCGCTCTACCGTGACAGCGGTCAGGCTTTCGCTCGCGGTTCGATCAGCGTGACAATTTTTTAGTCAACCGGCCCCTTTGGGGGCCTGCTCGGAGTCGAGGAAATGTCGTTTTGCGTGCCTCGTCCACCTGTTTTGGAATGACGTAGCGGCGACGGCCGCGCGCGGCTCGCTCACTCCGGCGTGTCGAGCTGAGCGTGGCTACAAAACGGCGATGGCCCGCCCCTTCCGGAGCGAGCCATCATCGTTCTTAGCTGCGCTAGGGAATCAGCGCGGGCGACGGATGTACATTTCCGGTTGCGGCGGGCTCTGCGGGCGCGAAGGACCGCGGTTGTCGCGCGGGGCTTGACCGCCACCATTCGAGGCGCCTTGCGGACGCCCTTGCCCGCCACCTTGGAAGGGACGCGCGGGGCCATCGAAGCGGCGTTGTGACGGACCGCGATCGCCGTCGAAGCGCGAGGGAGCGCTCTGCGGAGCACGAGGAGCCGCGCGATCGTCGAAGCGACGGGGTGCTTGGCCTTGGCTCGGAGCCACGCCGGCCGGGCCTTGATGCTCGGGACGCGGGCCGCGATTGTCCATGCGCAGTTGCGGGCGCGGAGCGCCGTTGTCCGGGCGCGGGCCGCGGTTGTCTGGGCGCGGACCGCGATTGCCCTGGAAGCGCGGACGATCGTTCTGGGGCGGACGCGCTTCCGACTCGGGGCGTGCGGCGCGCACGCGCAGATCTTCCGCGCTCGGCTCCGGGGTGTCGAGCTTGCGAATGGGGGTGCGTGTCAGACGCTCGATGTCGCGCAGGTAGCCGCGCTCTTCGCGGCTGCACAGGGAGATCGCGATGCCCTCTTTGCCGGCGCGCGCGGTGCGACCGATGCGGTGCACGTAGCTCTCCGGGATGTTCGGCAGATCGTAGTTGACGACGTGGCTGATGCCGTCGACGTCGATGCCGCGCGCGGCGATGTCCGTGGCGATCAGCACCTTGAGCCGACCGGAGCGGAAATTGTCCAACGCGCGTTGGCGCGCGCCTTGGGATTTGTTGCCGTGAATGGCTTCGGACACGATCTCGCCGCGCTCCAGCTCTTTCACCAGGCGATTGGCGCCGTGCTTGGTGCGCGTGAAGACGATCGCGCGCTCCATGGCCGGATCGCGCAACACCTTCTCGAGCACGCGTCGCTTCTCGGAAGCTTCGACCATGTACACCGATTGCTCGATGCGCTCGGCGGTAGACGAAACGGGAGCGACATCGACGCGCACCGGGTTGACCAAAATCTCGCGCGAGAGGCGCTCGATGTCGCTCGGCATGGTGGCCGAGAAGAACAGCGTCTGGCGCTGCTTGGGCAATTTTTGCAGGATGCGCTTCACGTCCGGCAAAAAGCCCATGTCGAGCATGCGATCGGCTTCGTCCAAGACCAGGATCTCGACCTTGTCCAAGAACGCGGCGCCCTGATTCATCAGGTCGAGCAAACGACCGGGGGTGGCGACCAGCACGTCCAGACCACGGCTGAGCATGGAGATTTGCGGGCCTTGACCGACGCCGCCGAAAATCACCGCGTACTTGAGCGGCGTGCCACGACCGTAGGTGGCGAAGCTGTCCGCGATCTGCGCGGATAGCTCGCGCGTGGGCGAAAGCACGAGCGCGCGCGGACGGCGTGCGTCCCGCGGCGTATTCGAGGCCATCAGGCGCTCGATCATCGGCAGGGCAAAGGCAGCGGTCTTGCCAGTGCCGGTTTGGGCGCAGCCGAGCAAGTCCCGACCCGCGAGCACCTCGGGGATGGCCTTTTGTTGGATGGGCGTCGGGTGTTCATAACCCTCGGCCGTCAGCGCCTTGAGCACGACAGCGCTCAGGCCCAAATCAGTGAACGCGACACCGGAGACGGTGGGCACCGTGGCAGACGCATGAACAGAAGCAGTAACAACGTCGGACGAGGCAGTGCCCGCGACGGGATTCGTATTTTGCAAAGTGACCTTTTTGTATGGAGAAACCGGCCTTGTCCTCGAGGACAACCCGGGGGGCGAAGCTCTCCGGCCGGTGCGCCGATGAAAATCGACTCAGGCGGCGGGACGCCACGCTTTTCGTTACGATGGGGAGCGCGCGGGCTGCTGCAAGAGCAAGCACCGCGTCGCACGACCGCCCTTCGTCGTAAGTGAAATTTCGGACTCGAAAGCCGCGTCGGGCAAAGCCCGCCGCTAGGGCGAAAACCGGGGGCAACTGCCCGCAGCGAGCCGACTGTGACAGATCCAGGTCAGAGTGCAAGCGCGGCGCCTCGGGGGGCCCCACCCAAGCGGCCCAGGGCAGCACTTTCAGCATGAATCTTGCGGTTTGTGGCATGCTGCGCGGACATGCAGATCGAGTTGATCGCGACTGCGAGTGAAGATTCGGCGTTCCTCCCGCGGCTTGGCCTCGGTGTCCTCGCCTCCCTCACACCGCCTGAAGACGAGGTGATTTACACGGACGACCTAGTGCGGCCGTTCGACCTCGAAAAGGACGTGAAGGACGTCGACTTGGTCGGCATCAGCGTGGACAGCAAGACCGCGCGCCGCAGCTACGAGATCGCGTCCGCGTATCGCGCGCGCGGGGTGAAGGTCGTGCTCGGTGGGATCCATCCCACCGCCGTACCGGACGAGGCACGGCACTTTGCCGATTCGGTCGTGCTCAGCGAAGCCGAAGATCTTTGGCCTGAGCTGCTCCGTGACTTCAAGCGCGGTCAGCTGAAGCCGATCTACAAGGGTGCTCTGCCGGACCTGGGCGGAAAGCCTGCGCCTCGGCGGGATCTGTTTCGTTCCAAGAAATACATTCCGTTTCAAGTCGTACAGACGATGCGCGGCTGTCCTTACCCGTGTGAGTTTTGCAGCGTGTCGACGGCCAACGGCACGACCATGCGCTTTCGCCCCGTGCAAGAGGTGATGGACGAGCTCAACACGCTGAGCAAGCTGATCCTTTTTGCGGACGACAACGTGATGATCCACCGCAAATACTCGGCGGAGCTGTTCACGCGCATGATCCCCCTGCAAAAGCACTGGATCGGTCAATGTTCGCTGGCCGCAGTGAAGCGCATCGAAAACGTGAAGCTGATGGCCGAGAGCGGCTGCAAGGCGCTGTTCATTGGTTTCGAGAGCATCGACGAGGGCACGCTGCAGCACACCGGCAAGCGCCAAAACCGTCCCTCACAGTACCGTGAAGTGATGGACATGTTGCACGATCACGGCATCTCCACCTGGGGCAGCTTCGTCTTCGGCTTCGACACCGACGATCGCGAGGTATTCGATCGCACTGCCGAATTCGGCATCGACATGAAGCTGACCATGGCGCTGTACGCAATCCTGACGCCCTACCCAGCGACCAAGCTGTACCGCCGGCTCAAGGAAGAGAAACGGCTGACCAACGAAAAATGGTGGCTGGGCGGCGACCACGACGCCGGCTCGCCCTACTTCACGCCGACCGGCATGTCGCGTGAGGAGCTACGAGAAGGCTGGCAGCGTGCTTGGCAGCGCTTCTATTCCCCACGCGCGATCTGGGATCGCTGGACCGTGCGCAAGAACTCGAGTTGGATTCAAACGCTCGGCTACCTGCCGCTCAACGTGATGCAGAACCGCCTGGTGAAGCACAAGATCGTCGGCGGCGCGCAGCGCTTCCGTTCGGCGCGTGATTTCGATCCGATGGCCACGGCAATGAGCGCGTTGGCGAGCGCGGAACCGCCCGACGTCGAGAAAGTGAGCGAACCGCTCGTGAAAGGTCGCTCGTTGCGGGTCATGGGGGCCTGAGCTCCCTACCCGAGCCCGCCCTGACTTGCGGGCCTGGCGCTTCACGCTAGACTGGTCTCTCTTTTTCGAGACACAAGTCATGCTTTTAGCCATCTTGGGCGGCGCCCTCATCGGCCTGAGCGCCTCGCTGTATTGGTCGCTCAGCGGTCGCGTCGCCGGGATCAGTGGCATCCTGAGCGGCGCGCTGTTGAATAGTGGTCGAGAACGCTGGGCCAAAGTGCTGTTCTTGCTCGGGCTCTTTGCGGCCGGCGTTGGCTTCGTCAAGTTCACCGATCGAGTTGCGGCGCCCGCCCTGCCGCTGCTCCCGCTTGCGCTTGCTGGGCTGTTGGTCGGCTTCGGCACGCGCCTGAGCGGCGGGTGCACCTCGGGTCATGGCGTATGCGGGTTGAGCCGACTTTCCGCGCGCTCACTCGTCGCGGTGCCGACGTTCATGGTCGCAGCAGCGATCACGGTGTACGTGGTGCGCCACGTGCTGAAGCTGTGGTTGCCGTCGTGAAGGGTCTGCTGATCGCGCTCGGTTGTGGTCTGCTCTTCGGAGTCGGGCTGTGCGTCTCGGGCATGACCGATCCAGCGAATATCACTGCGTTCCTGGACGTCAGCGGCAAGTGGTCTCCCAACCTTGCGGGCGTGATGTTTGGCGCGATCGCCGTGCACGCGAGCTGGCTGCGCTTTGCCGCGCGGCCCGACCCAGCGCACGAAGGAGGCCCGCTGCCTGCCGACGGAAAGCGGATCGACGGCGCGCTCGTGGGCGGCGCAGCGTTGTTCGGCATTGGCTGGGGCGTGTCGGGGTATTGCCCAGGGCCGGCGATCGTCGCACTCGGCTCGGGCGCGCTGGGAGCGATCGTATTTGTGGCAGCCATGGCAGTAGGGATACTGTCGTGTGAGCGGACACAATGGACGACCAAACGCTCTGGCAAGCCTTCACCACTGCTTCGCTGACGAGTGCACAGTGGACGCACGAGTCGCACGTGCGGAGCGCGTTTTTGTTTTCCCAGCAACACTCGCTCGATGAAGCGCACTTGCGGCTGCGGGCGGGCATCATCCGACTCAACGAGCGGCACGGGTTGGTCGAAACCGGCGCGCGCGGCTACTTCGAAACCCTCACCCGCGTGTGGCTGGTGCTGGTGCGGAACGCCGCCACGCGCACAGGCGCGACGAGCTCGCGTGAGCTGCTCGAGCGCTGTCCGGAGCTCTACGACCGCACGCTACCCTGCCGGCACTACAGTAAAGAATTGCTCGCGAGCGTCCGCGCGCGTTCGATCTTCGTCGCTCCGGATCTCGAGCCTCTGCCCGAGGTGTGCTGAGTGCAACGGCTCGGCGGTTGCGCGCAGTTGCAAATCGACATAGCCCCGTTGCGAAACAACACACCGCGTTATCCTAGCCCTGCTCAGTCGCTTCGCGCGACCTGTCGCTGTTTGCCCGAGGAAGGTGCGGCTTTTCGGGACGTTTCGCCCCGTTCGCAAAATGACTAACGGCAAGATGATCGTATTTCTTGACGTGGCGGCCAGGGGCATCAAAGTTGCAACACGGTTCGGGGTCGGCGAAAGATGAGAGTTTTCGAGTGCTCACAATGTGGCGTTTCGGCAGACGGCCACGTCTGGGGTTTCGCGCTGCTCGCCAGTCAAGGCTGGGGAGTTGCGGCTGCAACGAACCCGCCCGGTGCGGCTGAGCGCGCCTGGCTGTGTGAAGGCTGCTGCGCGCGGGCGGACAGCGTGGCCCGCGGCCTGGGCAGGCTGTCCGCGGCCAAGCCGCAACGCGAGCGCGCCCGCGATGGCCAGCGCCTCAAGGTGCTGATCGTCGACGATCACTTGCTGATGCTGCGGAGCATGGTGCGCATGCTCGCGGGCTGCGAAACCGTGATCACCACCAGCCCGCGCGAGGCCTGGGCGGTGCTGCAAAGCATGCACTTCGATGTCGTGGTGTCTGACGTGATGATGCCGGAAATCAGCGGACCCGAGCTGTATGCGCGTTGCTTTGCGCACTCCACGGAGCTCGCCGGTCGTTTCATCTTCACCAGCGCCGATCCGATCCTGGCAAAGCGGGAGATCGAGCGCACGGTTCAGGCGGTCGGCGCGGCGCAAGCGCCTCCCTTGCTGGCCAAGCCCACCTCGCGCAGCGTGCTGATGTCCGCCGTGGCGGCTGTGGCGCGCGGAGCGGCGCACGAATCGGGCACGTACGTGCTGCGCCTCGACGAAGACGGCTCTTTGCGCCACGGCCGAGCCAAATAACTCGACGCTTGACGCTGGGGCGGTGAGTTCTACAAACCCGGCCCGATGACGACACCAGCCAAACGCCCCGCCGACGCGTCCGGAAAATTCAGGCTCGGGGGCGATCTGCTCGTGAACCGCCTCGGCTATGGGGCCATGCAGCTGACGGGCGCGGGCGTCTGGGGCGATCCGAAGGATCCGGAAGAAGCGCTCCGGGTGCTTCGGCGCGCGCTCGAGCTGGGCGTCAACTTCATCGACACGGCCGACGCCTACGGGCCATTCGTTTCGGAATTGCTGATCAAGAAGGCGCTGCACCCGTACGACAAGAGCCTGGTCATTGCGACCAAAGCGGGCCTCACCCGCCAGGGCCCCAATCGCTGGACACCCGTCGGGCGTCCCGAATACCTGCGTCAGCAAGTCGAGCTCAGCCTTCGGCACCTGGGCCTCGAGCGCATCGATTTGCTGCAGCTGCATCGTGTCGATCCCAAAGTCCCTCTGGCCGAATCGCTCGGTGAGTTACTCAGCCTGCAGCGGGAGGGAAAGATCCGCCACCTGGGCCTGAGTGAGGTGAGCGTCGCTCAGCTCGACGCAGCGCTCGAAATCGCACCCATCGTCTCGGTGCAAAATCTTTTCAATCTGACCAATCGTTCCTCCGAGCCATTGCTCGATCACGCAGCCAAGCTCGGCGTGGCATTCATTCCCTGGTTCCCATTGGCCACCGGCGCGCTGGCCAAGCCCGGCGGCCCGCTGCGCGCGTTGGCCGAGAAACATCAGGCCACTCCCTCTCAGCTCGCCCTGGCCTGGCTGCTCCGCCGCTCACCGGCCATGCTGCCCATCCCCGGCACCTCCAGCGTCAAGCACTTGGAAGAGAACGTCGCGGGCGCCGAGCTTTCGCTCAGCGCCACAGAGCTCGAAGCGATTGGGCGCGAGGTCTAGAGCCGGCCTAGTGAGTTTCCACGCGGTAGGCCGCGCCCGTCAGCAGATCGCTCAAGTACAATCTGCCGTCCGGTCCGACGCTGACCCCGGACAGCGAACCCGCGGGTAGCCCGGTAGCGACCGAGCCGAGCGGCGAGCCGTCGAGCTTGAACCACCAAATGCGGCTGGTCGCGTTGTCGGTCACGATCACGCGATCGGCGGCCAGCGCGATGCCGCTCGGTGCGCTGAGCAGACCGGGAGCGACGAGCTCGACCAACACGGCGCCGTCCACGCGGCGATGCACGGTCAGCGGATCGAGCGTGGGCACATTGGCGCCCGGTGTGCCGCTATCGGTCGCAAGCCGCAGGATGCGGCCGCCCGCCGTGTCGGCGACGTACAGTTCTGCGCGGCTGCTGTCGAAGGCCAAGTGGCTCGGCACTTCGGGCACGCGCTGGAGCTGGCCTTCGACGTAGCGGCTGAACTCGCCGTCCGCGTGGTCTTCCCCGCCGATCACGTGCGGCGCGTGAAAATCATAGCGATCGAGCGCGCCGAGCTGACCGTTGAACACCCAGTACACGTTGTCGCGTTCGTGAGCGATGCCCATGCAGAACGGCGAGTCGTGCAGCATGTCGATGTGTGTGCCGTTCTGGCCGGTCTTGGGCACGGCGCCGAAAATGGCAGGATCCGAAGACCACAGCACCGGCCCCGAGTAGTCGGTCGCTTCGTCTTCGTAGTTGTCGGTGCGGGCCTCGCCACAAGTCGCTAGATTTCCGTTTTCGCCGAAGGCGATCGACGTCGGGCGGCGCATGAAGTGCCAAGCGTTGCCGTCCTTTTTGATGACCATGCTGGGCGCGGCAGAGGTAGCGCCCTGAACCAACGCGACCTCACCTTCCAACGCCGCACAGCCGCTGCGCGCGGTCTCGAGGCACGCCTTGTTGCTCGGGACGCGCCGCAACGTGACCCACAGCTCGCCCGTGCGCAGCGGATCGAACGACAGCGCGGTGGCCGTCCACGCCGCGGGCGGGTCATACAACGGCACGAGCACGATGCTGCTCGGGACGCTCAGGGTCGTGCCCGAGTCGTCAGGCGTATCGAGCGGGCTCGAACTGCAGTTCGTCAGCGAAAGCGCGAGAACGACACTCAGCAAACCTCGGCCGACGGACAGCATGCCCAAGGGTGATAGGAGACACCCGTCGTGTAAAGGCGAAGAAAAATTTACGGCGCGAGGGGGGTCAGGCTTCTTCGCCGTCGAATTCGCCTGCTTCGGGGATTTCGTCCAGGCCGATGCCGCCGCGGACGGGGATGGCGCGGGCGTGGCCGACTTTCTCGAGCACGATGGCCAGCGCCGCACGGTCGTCGACGGCGGGCAGAAAGCTGCGGGTGCCGTCCCACAGATCGAGCGCGATGTGGGTGGGCATGTCGAGCACGATGCGATCGATTTGCGCCCACTTGAAGCGCCGCGCGCGCGGCCAACCGAGCGACGAATCACGGTAGTCAACGCCGTCTCCGCGCACGCGCACGCCGCGCATGTTGGTGCGTAAAAACGACGAGATAGCGCCCATCAACAGTAATCCTGCGCAGACCCGCGCGCTGATGATGCCGCGCACGCCGCGCTCGACGATGTTCACGTACAGCCAGCTGTTCGATGAGCTGTGTTCGGCGGCGATCACGGCGGCCACGCCAGCCAACGCCAAAGCCAAATACAAGAGCGACGGGATGCGCGCAGCGAAGGGCGGCCCGAACGAGCTCTCCGTTGGGCGATACGTCATATCGAAACCAGGCGGTCGTGACGGGCGAGCCATGTGGATTAAACGTAACGCCGCGGACAATCCTTGGAAAGGACGCGACAATCGGCGGCGGCCATAGTCGGTGTTTGCACACGGGCCGAGTTCCCGTGAGAGCATCGCTTTCCCGTGTCGGCCAAGACGGCTCACTCGCGCGTCGCGTTTTGCCCTGGTCAGTAACTGCGCTAGGCGACGGAACCGATGCCTACTTCCGTGCTCCGCCGTGCACCCGGCTCACCCGCGCTGCTGCCCTCGCTCGTCCGACGCGAGGCAGACGCGATGCTCGTCGAGCTCGAGCTCGCGCACGCGGAGCTGAGCGTGCTGCTGACCAATGACGCGCAGATCCACGCGCTGAATCTCGAGCACCGTGAGAAGGACAAGCCAACCGATGTGCTCTCGTTTCCGCTCGACGAAGGCGGCGGCGCTGATGGTGCAGTGAGCGGCACCCGCATCCTGGGCGACGTGGTGATCTCGCTCGATACCGCGGCTCGCCAAGCGCGTGGCCGGAAGCGCGAACTGCTGCCAGAAGTGCGCTTCTTGCTCGCCCACGGCCTGCTCCATCTGCTCGGCTACGATCATGGCGATCCCGCGGAAAAACGGGTGATGGATGCCATGACCCGGCGTTTGGTGCGGGCGGTTGAGACGAATTTCGCGAAACCGCTCAAAAGCGCCGAGGAAAGCCGGAGGCGGGCCAAGAAGGCACCGCCGGCCAGCAAGCCGAAGCAGGTGAAGGGCAAACGTCGGGCTCGCGCAAGGCTTGCGAAATGATTGCTAAGTCCGCGCTATGCAACGAAAAACCAGCCTGGTTCCATGCCCGGTTCACGGTCCAGCATGGAACAAGGGAATAGGCGACGGGGGGTGAGTAAACCGGCCTTCGGGACGCCTTTCCCTGGGCCCCCTTCGCCTGCGCCGCGGAAAAAAAGGGGTATCCCTAGCCGCTCCGAATTTTTCCCCTTGAAAGGGCGCTAAGAACCCTGTTATCGCTTCGCCCGTGCCTAGGACGACTGAAACGGCGGGTTAAAACCCTGTCGGCGCAGGCGGGTGGGCCGCAGACGGCCGAAATTTCGAATTTTT
>Ga0247776_10000355_pt1 | contig 11010 bp, 7 predicted proteins | sample UWRJL199509C5_FD_179912 | JGI IMG/M metagenome (GOLD analysis project Ga0247776, IMG submission 179912) | Plant litter microbial communities from Arlington Agricultural Research Station in Wisconsin, United States - UWRJ-L199-509C-5 | ecosystem: Environmental > Terrestrial > Plant litter >...
ACCTGCCGGGCGTCTCCAACGTCGAGGTGATCACCGATCAGCTTCTCGACATCGACCAGTGGGAGCAGGACATCTTCGTGGTGAACATCGCGAACGTGTCCCCCGTGCGTTTCGGCGAGGACCTTGTCATCAAGCCTTCGGCGACGCTTCCCAACGGAGCGGCTGACATCGGTTCGGGTGCCGTGATGACGCAGATGACCGATTACTTCGGCTGGCGTCACAAGTTCCCGATGGCAACGTGCGTCGCCCTTACCGGCGTCCGGGCTGTGAGCTACTAAGAGGCCCACGGGCCGGAAAGGAAAAGGTAAAACAGCATGTCTTCGACAGTGATCTATAACTACAGCCGCTCCCGCACCACGGCGGACACCGACCCCGCCGCACGGTTCATCTACAAGGACGGCACCACCTACCCCTACAGCGTGAATTACGACGGCACCAACCTCGTGCTGATCGCGGGAGGCGTGACGACCACGCTGGCCCGTGCGACCTACACCACCAATCTCTCCATGCTCGCGGCGGTTCGCGCCGTCACGGGCTGGGAGGGTTCCATCATCGTCGGCAAGGGCGCGGCCCTAACGGCGGGGTGGCTCTCCACGGGCGGAGCCGTCACAAGCGGCGGCGAGGCGGGTGTCACCGTCTATTACGACACGAGTGCGTTCTTCTACCGCAGCATGACGCTTGGCGTTGAAGAGGTTCAAACCCTTCTCTGTCAGGCGGCGCGTCAGGATGGGAACCTCCCGTGGCTGCGCGACCCGGTGGAACAGAACGCGACGGCGGGAGACGGCGGTCTCACGTGGAACGAGCCGTATCAGGCCAAGGCCCTGTTTGCTCAGGCGCGCGCCACGGCGGCTGGGACCATCGTCTGGATCGTCACCATCGCGGACCAGTTCGCCGACAAGCAGACGCTCCAGTTCGCGGGCGGTTCTACGGGTGTTGCGAACACATGCGCCGGTCTCTCGGTCGCACTCTCCAACATCACGAGCAACCCCGGACAGCGCATCGTCTTTGAATACGGCGACGGAGCGAACGACCCCACCTCCGCGTTCATCACGGTGGAAGGCGCGATCACGGCGGCTGGGTCCACTCAGACCGTCTAACAAGATGTCTCGGAGGTTGGGCTACCTCTGAGCGGCAACGGCGGACGGGAGGCATGCATCCAAGGGTGTGCGCCTCCCGAAAGCCAAACCAAACAGCCCAAAACCACAAGCCGCAAAGGAGCCCAGCATGGCGATCAAGAGAAACGAATCAGGTGAAACGAGGGCCGAGGTAATCGACCCCGAAGGCGTTGAGCAGTTTTTGAATGAGGCGGAACCGGCCAATCCGCATCTGCTGAATGAAGTCGAGGCCAAGGGGTTGGTGAGCCGCGAGCAATTCGAGGCCCTCTCGCAGATGGTCAAGGATTTGCAGGCGGAGAAGCTCCGCGAAGTTGCGAGAGAGTTCAAGCCCCAGCTACCCGCCGAGGTGGACACGGAGGCGATGGACCGCAAGGCCAAGGAGTTCTTTGACGCGCCGAATAACCCGTTTTGCTTCTACAGCGTGTGCGAGAACCCGCCGGGCGTGGTGGCTCCCCACACGATGACTCTTGGGCTGATCACGGATGTTCCGTTGCCGGGCCGCACAGACGGCGCGAGAACGCCGGGGCTGATCTGCGAGTTTCAGGAGCCGCTTAACGGCATCGGCGACAACCTCTCCGGCAAGCACGTTGTTTACACCGACATTCTGGCCCATCCCGCCATCGCGATCACCAAGGAGGAGGCCGCGAAGTTCCAAGCGCATGGCCTTCCCTACAAGGAAAAGCCGGGGCACTACTCGGTCTTTGAAGCGATGCAGGCTTTCCGCCGCATGACGCGCGGCGAGATCGGGCCGATCATGAACGAGCCGACCTTCAAAGCGATCTTCCGCGAGCATTACGCGGAGATGCGGGCAAAGCGCGAAGCTGCGCGGCGCACGAAGCTGGCGGTTTCAACCAACACCGACGTGGACATCTATATGGGTGCCGAGCTTGACGAGCTTGTCGGCGCGGGAGCGGGCGCATAATCCATGGCGGGCTTCAACCTATTCACTTGGCAGACTGAGTTCCGGTCGGCGGTTTTCAACAAGAACCTCGACCCGCGCTCAGTCGCCGCCGTGAATGATTCGGAAATCAACAGCCGAATCCGTGAAGCCCTCATGGCCATGCAGGCGGAGCTTGGGATACAGCTTTCGCAGACCTCGACAACTCCAGTGGCAACGGGGGTATTCAGATATCCTCTGCCCATCGACCGGCTTGGAACGAACATTGACGCCGTTACCGTCATCGAGGGGGGTGGATCGTTCTCGCCACAGCACCCCCTCCGCTATCTTCCGGTTTCGGAGTTCAACCTTCGATACAACCCCGCTACCACAGCCAACGATTCCGGGTCTCCGTTCAACTGGACCTTTGACCCGGAGTCTAGCGGCAACTCCAAAATCCTGATCCGCCCCGTGCCGTCCTTCACCGGGACGATCATCTACACCTACACCTCAACGGCCCAGCAGATGTGGCAGGTGTTCAATCCGGGGACCGAGGCGCAGGCGGATGTTGTGCAGGGGTCAACGTCGGTGCTTCTTTCAGGCTCCCCCGCTCCGTGGGGCACTGACCCAACAGGCCAGCAGTTCATCACGGCGGGCAATGAATTCGGGATCATCACCACCACGCAGCAGGACGGGCAGACGGCCCGCAACCCCGTGCCTGACGTTTGGTATGGGATTGAGTCGTGGACGGGTGTTCTAGCCGCGATCCGGCTGACGCTCACAAGCCCCGTGGTTCAGATGACGGGTGACGGCTTCAAGTTTGTGACCGCTCAGGTGCCAACCCTTGTTGGCGTCGCGCCTGACATCATGGCGAACACCCCGGCTTATTGGGCGGCTTCGATCTACTGCCAAAACCTTGGTCAGGACGCGAAGGCCGAGAAGCTCATGGCGCGTGCTCAGGCAGGGCTGGAGCGATGCAGGCCCGTGCGTCCGCCCATGAAGACCTACCGGGATTTCTCCTTCATCACGCAGTGGGACGGCCCCTATCAGGTTCAGTATGGAGGTGGAACGAACAATGTTTGACCTCGATACCGAAGGGCTTCCCGAGCCCCGGCTTCTAAACGACTTCTCGGACGTGCCTGTGGCAGGTCAACCGGGCGACCAAGCTGAATATCCGGGCAGCATCACCGAAGAGACCGGCGAGAGTGCGCCCGAGCAGGCCCTTGAGGACTCCGAAGCATTCCGGCAAATGCTGGACGATGGGGACAAGGTCGTCGTCGATTACCTCCGCGAGGCGATGAAGCAGGCTGATAAGAAGCGCGAATCCTACCAGTTCTCTTGGCGCAATCTCCGCAACCGCATTCGTGCGGCCAACTACGTTTGGATCAACGTCGATAACTGCGGAAACATGATCTACGGCAATGCCTACCAGTGGGACGGAAATCCCTACGGGACCAACCAGACACGCCGCGCCTACCCCGGAAAGCCGATTACACAGGGCTGGACGGCGTGCGGGATTCGCAGCGCGGCGGACTACTGCAACGGGCGGCTGTTTGAGTCCGGGGATTGGGTCCAGTGGACCGATCCCTCCAACAAGCAGGAGGGTCGGAAGCTCTCGCGGTGCCTGACCAAGGCAAGCGCGGCGCAGTTTAAGCGGACCAAGTTCACGAGCAAGGGCCGGTTGATGCTCTACGGCGTCTTTGAGCGCGGCACCAACGCCATGCGGATGGAGTTTGTTCGCCCGGTTGAGACGGAACGGACGGAAGACGGCGGATATGTCGAGAAGATCGGCAACGTCAAAACCGTAATCACGCTCTGGCCGATTGAGGATGTGCTGTTCTCCAACCCTGAGAAGCCGAACGGCGAAGATCAGGAGATGGTTTGGTGGATCAGCCGGGGGAAGACGGTCCACGATCTGGAAGCCGATGAGGCGGTTTTTGAGGAGACCGTGGACGAGATGACGGGGATGCGGACCCGCTCCCTTGTGTCGGGGAAATACACGCGCCTGAACAAGCTCCGCGATCTGGACAGGAACGGCCCCACGGAGGCCGTCAATCAGATGTCCACCCGCACCATGGGGATGGCGTCCACCTCGCAGATTTCGGGCGACCTTAGCAGCTATCCGACCTTCAACCCCGTGGACTATCGCGGGTCGTGCCCAATTGCCTTCTGGCTCGACAAGGAGATGATCAAGCCGGAATACCTCCAGTATCACGGGATCAACGTAGGACCGGCTCCCGACCGCGAGAACAAGCCCGAATGGAACGCCTACCTCCGGCGGATTTCCAAAGAGAAGATGTTTTACGTCACGTATGTGGACGGTGACGCCTCGACGGCTGGGAGCGCGTCTGATGGGACGGTTCTCCAGTTCGCAAAATGCCCCTACGAGAAGCCGCGCAATGAGCTTTATCTCTTCAAGGCTTACCCGGACGGCACGCGGGCCTATGGGTTCAGCATCGCAGACCGCGCCTACAAGATGGAGGACGCCGCCGACATTATCATGAATGCCGGGGTTTGGACCGAGTATTTCAATGCCTACCCGTCCACCATCGGAGATCCCGCACTCTTCCGGTCCAACTACGGCGACGAGGTTCAGCGTGTCTTCACGCCTCTTGAGCAGCTTCAAAAGAAAGCCGGGATGAAGGCTTCCGAGATGCTGGAGGTGATGCAGCTCGACAACGGGAATCAGAAGCTTGAATGGATCGAATACCTCCACAACCAGTTCAACAACCTGATTGGCGTCACAGAGGCCGCGCAGACCGGGCAGGGGGCGGGAACGACCGGCACGCTGGGCCAGCTTAATCAGGAACAACAGGCCGCACAGCGCAATATGGACGGCGTGATTGCGGGAATCATTGACGAACTGGACCGCATGGTTTCGGACAACCTCGAAATGATGCAGGACGCCATGGGGCACGAGGAGTTTGTGCAATACCTGGAGCGCGTGAGTGGCGAGGACTCCGCAGGGATCGAGGAGCTTCTTTGGTCTGTGGACGGGCTAACGGATGAATACGAAGTGAGCCACCCGATTGCGTTTGGGAAGGACAAGACAGTCCTTGCTCAGGGGCTTCTAAATGACTTCGGCGTCATCCAGCCCGCCGCGCCCAACACCTATAACGCGACCGGCACAGCAAGCGTGCTGGCGATGCTTCGCGGCCTTACGAACACAGACCTCTTTATCACCGCCCCAGACATCATCATGGAGCCAGAGGACGAGCAGGACCAGATGAAGCAGGGGAACGCCATCAAGCCCTCCCCGAGCGAAACCCTTCAACAGCTTGTCCAGCACGTGACGACCCACGAAGAAGAGATGCGGCGGCTTGTGCAGGGTGATACCGATGTCCCGCCCGAGAATCAGGAAATGTATTTCGAGCTTCTGCGGAAACACCTCGCGCTTGAGGTGAAGTATCTGCAAATCGCGGAGGCGGCGGTCATGCCTCCCGCTCCCATGCCTATGAACGGCGGAGACGGACAGGGGGCGGACAAACCGCGTAAGGGCGGGGAGCGAGCCACGGCCAAAGGTCTTGACGATCAGACTTACGGCGGGATTCCAGCGGAAGGGGCGGCGGCATGATCGAGGACATGAGGCAGTTTCTAACCGCGCTTTCGGACAGCGAGCTTCAAACGATTGAGGACGGGCTGAACACGTTCATCTCCGAACCGGCGGGGAATCTGTTGCGGACCATGCTCAAGGATTGGGCGCGTGAGGCTCAGGCGTTTGTGAACGCGGGACCGATCTACCCGGACTCCGTCCACGAGAAGAATTTCAAGCTCGGCCAACTCACTGTGTGCGCGAGGCTGCTTGAGAAAAAAGGTTTTGGATTGCTTGACGAGATTCAGGCGGCCAAACAGCAAAACAGAAAGCCATAGAGGAGGATACCATCATGGCAAGGGACAATGTTTCGCCGGTCCAGAGTTTCAAGGTGCCGGTTAATGCTTCGGATGGGACCGCGAGCGATACCAATTCGTTCGTCGGCCCCTGCGTTCGATTCCCCATCGCGTTCACCGTCGCCCTCGCGAATATCGCGGACGGCGATCTGGTGACGGACTACCCCATCGGGACCCTCTGCGGCGGGTCGGGCAAGGTCGTGGGGTTCACGGCGACACCTACGACAGTCGCGTCAACGGGGGGCAAGGCGTCCACGCTCAATCTTGAGATCGGGTCCACCAACGTCACCGGCGGTGTTCTGGCCCTCACCACGACCACGATGGGCACGATTGGCGTGGTCCAGTCGGCCACGGCCATCACCGCCGCAAACACCTTCACGGCGACCAGCACGCTCAGCATCGAGGCGTCATCCACCACCACGTTCTCACAGGGCATCGCGGTCTTCCACGTGTGGGTTGAACTCGACAACGCCGACAACAACTTCGCCACGCTGTCATCCCTCGTGGGGGCCACCAGCTAACGATGCCCGCGACGAAGAGAAAGCTCTTCACCGGCGGCGGTCTTGGCAACATGACCAATATGCCGGATTACCGCAATCCCGCGTGGCAGGACTGCGACAAGGCGTTTGCACAGCCGGGCGGAGGCATTCAGCAGATGCCCGGCTGGCAGCGCGTGTGGTCGCAGCGATGGTCCAACACGGATTATAGCGGTGGGGAGTTTATCTCAACGTCGCCCGGCGTGACTCAAATCAAGGTCGGCTCCCAATACTTTGAGCGTCAGAACAACGGCTGCGTCATCGTGGGGGCCGATCCTCTTTCCGGGGCCGTGACAGGAGTTGCTCAGTTCTCTGGTGGGATCAACGGAACGAAGTGGGTCGGCATGGCCGCGCCTTACTTCGATACGTCGCTGGGAAATCTGCTTTACACCCTTCAAGACCAATCCGCCACAAATGGGGATTATTTGGTGAAGATCGTAGGTACGAATGGTGTCCTTCAAACTCCGATCTATGGCCTCTCTACCGGACTGAACGGGATTACCTTTTCAGGGACTTACTCGGGTCGCACCAATAAGCCCTTCTGGATTCGCATCACCACGGCAGGAACGCCGGACAGATTCAGATGGGCGCAGGCGGATACGATGCCCGCTCCGGGTTCACCGCTTTGGAGCGCGGAGATCAACGTATCAACGGCCCCCATTCTCCTTGGGCTTGGGGTGTCGGTCTTTTGGAGTGCGTCCACGGGGCACACGCTTGGGGCGGGGTGGCTCCTGCCTGTGGGGTTCTCGGATGCCTATACGGTGTCATCGGACAACGGGCTTACCCTGAAATCCGTTTCCGAGTCCTACGCCTACAGCCCAACGCTTAACTTCACCAAGACTGTATTTTTTGCGAATCATGGAACGCAGACCAATTTCAAGTATCTTGGATTCTCGAACCTCAAGGGCAACTACTCGGCGGCTGTCTGGCGGTTCCGGGTGGGCGGCAACCCGACTCTCGTTGCAAACCTAAACCGGGTCAACACGTTCGAGCCCGTCCAGTTCGCCGGGAATTCGAAGGGGACACTCTACGCCGTGCCTTATGACCGGGTCGGAGTCCACGATGGGCGGCGCAACGGCCCAGCCGGTCTTTTGCCCCCGGCGATTGCGCCCGTGGCCGTTGGGCTCATTGACGAGGCCAGCACGGCGGACCTTGGAGACATTCAAAGCTCCACATGGTCATCGGAGGCGGACGGCGTGGTGGTAACCACGAGCACGGAATTTTTCGCCCGTGGCACAAAGAGCCAAAAAATCGTCATTCCTCGAAGCCAGCGCAAGGGGCGCATCATCCTCGCCAGCCGAGATTTGGGAACTCCCGTGGTTCTCACATCGGCCAACAAACGGATTCGACTGATCATGCAGGCCACCACGCGCCGGGGCCGGATCAATAAAAACATCTTCTCGATTCTTCTTGCCAGCGCGACCGGTTTGGGCGGCGATGTGATCGAGATTCCCGTCAATAAGAAGCTGAACCGCGACAAGTTTGACGAGCTTGATTTCCCTTGGACCCACGGAAGCCAGACTATCGCCTCGGTCGGGATCAAGCTCGTCGGAAGCCTTGAGGGTGAAGCGTTCACAAAGGTTTCCTCGACTGATGCCACGCAGACAGGAACCGTCACCCTCTACATCGGCGACCTCTACGCGGACAAGGTTGTGCCCCCTCCCGTGTCGTCCACCTTTGTCAGTGGGCTTTGGAACTTCAAGGTATGCGGATTGCAGTCGAGCACAGGGAGACTCACCGCGCCCTCCCCGGCGTCCGCCGATGTTCAGGTGAACGAGACCGGCGTCAGAATTGATTGCTCCGGGTTCTTTGCTCAGATGCCTGCGGGGCTCGCCAACACCTTCCCCGGATGCGATGCCGTTGTGGTGTTCGCAGGGAGCGATGACTTCGCCAAAGACCCACGGCTTGGAAACGGGGAGTCGTTTTACAGGCTTTCGCCGCCCGGAGGGCATCTCCTATCCGAGATCGTCCTAAAGCCCGTTCCAGCCTCCGACAACACGGGCACGGCGGAGTTTCTTGGGCTGGTTGCCATCGGCGAGGTAACGAGTCAGGTGTGGACGCTCACCTGCAATCACACGGACGTTAACCCGCTCCTCAACACATTCCTCGTGAACGGCTCCGTGAGTGGAAATCAGGGGGACTTCACGGCGGACGGGACCGATCTATTCAGCTTCTCGGACCCTCTTGGAGGAACGCTGTCCTTCACCATCCTAGCCACCACAGCCTTTGCAGAGGGCGACACCATCACCTTCAACAGCGGGCCGATTGTCACGTTCACGGATGAGATCAGCGTGGAAGCACTGGCTGACGCAAATAACATGCTGGACCCGTTTTACAACGAACTCCCGCCGACCGGGCAAATCCTGATCCCGGATGGTGACAGGGTTGTCAGTCTGTCGCGCCCACCGTTCACGGTCGGCAGTGCCTCATGGACAAGTGGGAGCCGGATCGTTGAGGTATCCGCCGTTATTGGCGATTGGGCTCAAGGTAGATTTATCACGGCGGCGGGGTCCGACACGTATTACAAGATCATCAAGGTCCTGACGCCTCCCGACTCCGCAACCTCCAGACTTTATATTGGCCGGTTTGATCAGGCCACAGCCAGCTTTGAGGACCCTTACGACGGTCCGACCTACACGGGCGCTTATTCCATCGTGGGCGACATGACGGACATGCGGTGGACGAACGTTACCAGCCTGTTCGGAGTGGACCCGCAAGCCAGCAGCCCGCTCAATACGCTCCCGATCATGACCGGCGGGAACACCATCGTATCTGGCGGCAAGGCCGGTCCCTATTTGTGGGTCTTCGGGCGGGACAATTCCTTTGTCTTGCAGCAGAACACGAACGCGCTGGATGACATTCCGCTTAACGGTGTCGCCTACGCGAACCCTTACCACGTGCCGAACATCGGGGCCGGTTCGCCGCGCGGTGTCGTTCCCACGCCAGACGGCGGGCTGCTTGTCCTTGGTCCCCGCGCCCAGCTTTGGAAGATCAGCGGGAACTCCGCCGAGAAGCATCCGGCAAGCGATAATTTCTCCTCCATCGTCAACGGGTTCGGCGGGATCATCAACACCGAGAAGATGGATTCGGCATTTGGGACCATCGTTTACAAGTCGGGCCGGGCTCAGGCGTTCTTCGTCTTCCAGCATGAGCGGGTTGCGTCGGGCGCGTCGGCCCTTGGGGATGACGCTTTTTACGGGCCGGGTGTCGTCGGGAAGAGCCGGGAGCTTTATGTCATGGGAGATGAGATCGTTCCGGGGTGGCCTTCTGGTGGGCAGGATTCATGCTGGACTAGCTCGGTGGTCGGATCGACCTCGCCCTACGGCGATCCCTTCTTTATCGACATGACCGGATTCTTTGGATCGTTCGGAGGCGGCGAGCAATGCACGCCCGGCGGATCGAGCTATGAGGGCGGCGATATCCAGCAGTTTTACATCGGGTTTATGATCGACCTCGAAACGGGGATCATCACGGCGGCCAGTGGAGTGCCCTTTACGTGCGCTCAGGGGGCTGCTGGCGGCCTTTCGTGTGCCCCGCAAGGCCAGCTTCAAGGCGCGGCCTACTTCGGCGACACAAGCGGATATATCGGCTTCATGGACGAGACGCTTCTCTCGTGGGGATCGCCCTTCAATCGCTTCCAGTTCCATCCGGGGCGTCGCATCGTCCGGGAGATCGAATATCACTTGGACGGTGGATCGAACGGGTTTGTTACACAGCCCGCCGTTTATGTGGCAAGCGGGGCCGTCACTGCCTACAGCTTCACCGTCACCTATAAAACGACGCACTGGGAGATTGACGACGCGGGTGGCACTTGGCCGGTCCAGCCCCAGACGGGCGTCATGTATTCGGCGACGCACAGCGGGAAGACGATCCAGTTCAAAATCTTCAACGGGGACAACGGCGTCCCGTTCGCCTTCAACGATTTCTTTGTCGTGGACACGGCGGTTTACGAGCTTCCGACCGATGGGCACTCCGCAGTCTTGGACGGCGCGATTCTCCCCATCGACAACGACGGCAACGGGGTTTTGCCGGGGCTGGTTCTGTGCAAGCTCTCCGAGGATAACGCCAAGGAATACCGGAAGATCGAAAGCAACAGCATCAACACGGTCCAACTTGAAAGCACTGGATCGGTTTGGGCGAACGACCCCGTATCGACCGACGTTTACATCATCGGACCGCTTGACCTTTTTGTTCGTCCGTTTGAGCGGAGAACGGATTTCCTGAACTCTGTTCAGTCCCTCGACATGAATTTCCAGTGCACACGATCAACGCCGACCGATGCGGACGCGGTGGATATGGCTACCCGCATCACGATTGACGTTTTTGCCGCGCCGGGTGTCGAGAACACGCTTGATCTACAGGCTGCGGCCACAGACACCTACGAGTTTGACGAAGAGGACCTGAAATCGGGTCTTGGAACCCTCTATATCGCGCCTGTGACATCCAAGGCCGTCGCCATGGGGTTCACGCTCACGGGACCGCAGACCGGCCCAATTTCGTTTATGAATCCGCTTGAAACCGAGGGGACCGCTGCGGGGGTGAATGACCGATGATTAGCGTGATCATGACCAGAACCGATGATTCCCCATTTCTT
>Ga0247776_10000357_pt1 | contig 10987 bp, 10 predicted proteins | sample UWRJL199509C5_FD_179912 | JGI IMG/M metagenome (GOLD analysis project Ga0247776, IMG submission 179912) | Plant litter microbial communities from Arlington Agricultural Research Station in Wisconsin, United States - UWRJ-L199-509C-5 | ecosystem: Environmental > Terrestrial > Plant litter >...
CGCTTGGGCTTTCGCCGCGTCAACTTGCCAAACAGTTTGGCCATCGGTACTCAAGGCCGAAAAGGGCATCGAAGGGTTCTGGAAAGCAAGGGCTTGAGAGAGCTGTCAGTATGGCCCAACGGGCCTGTTTCTCTTCTCATTACCACGTCCCTGCGAACTTTGGTGTCAGACACCGACTGCTTCGGCCTTGAATGGTCTAATGTTTCCCACTGTCGCCAAGTGTGCCAAGTCGCTGTTTCAAGTCAAAGTTCGATGGAGATGGCAACGTCTCAGGAACACAAATTTCCGTCAGCGCTGTGGCAGTCATCAAAGCCTCTGGCCTCTGGCTTGATTCCATGGAAAAGCAAGATCAGATGAGAAATCCCGAGTCAAGCCGCGTCGCTCCGTGTGACGCAGATCGTATGCCACAGGTTGAGTGCATCCCATTACCCGCCTGAAGAAAAGAAGACGGATAAAGCCGGGCAGGTTCTAGAAACCTTGAGATAAGCAGTACCGGCCTTCCCTGCTCCTGGTTGGGCAATCGTCTGGTATATTACCCCAGGTAAACCCTGTGGAATGCCCCTGTGGTTGAGGATGTACCGGATCTACATCTTGGATCCTCATCTCGTCTCAGGCGTGTGAGAGCAGCATAAACAGTCGTCAGAAGATCTTTGTCAGGCATCCTCGCGTGGATAATAAAAAAAATGAAACCCGTGGAAAATACTCTCACCTTGCATTGCTCGACCGCCTACTAGGCAGGTAGTTATTGAAGCTGCGTTGGGTGAGTGCTGAGGTGGCACTTTTTTGGGCAAGTAGGATGCAAATTTGTATCGCGTCGCCAGTCACTGCTGCGAGGAGATGGGCGACAACCTTCTCACCTACCTACGAAGTGCTTCTCAAGGGACCTCTTCCAGAAGACCAAACTTGCCAGCGGCGAATGTCTGATTTATCGCTCGTGTCCCGGCTCTGTCGTGACTTCAAGCATACACCTCTTGAAGTTGATTTCGGGCTGACACGGTGAAAATCATCGGAACGTGGGGTTTCGTGTTGGGGACTAGTTGGAAATGGGTGCCTATGGGGGACGAGCGAGGCGGTTGGTTGCTTTCGTACCTATGTATGGGACAAAGCTGATGGGATGACGAGAAGACGCGTTTCCATGCTGGAGGTTGATGCAGCGCTTTCAGCTTGCAGTCCCATGTTAACAATTCTCGCCGAGCTCCCCACGACACTTTGTTTCGGCGCAACCCGCACTTGCTTACCTCACCTCAGCAGTGGAGCAAAGCACGTAGCCCCTCTGTTCCCGTCAGAAGGGGGGCCGGTCAGAAGCAATCACCACTGGCGGGGTAGTTATCGTGAGGGGGAGCGTCAAAACTTCCACTTATCGTTCACCCCATCACCGCTTCCGACACTACCTGTCCACGTCAAAACTAGCCCTGCGCGCATCGCCTTATTGCAGATAATACTTCGTTGCTCTACACCTCTGTGTTACCTCTTATTTTTCCTGTCGCGAAAACACATCGAATCGCCCAACATGTCCTGGCAAGGTGCGTCGCTTGTTTCTCCAGAAACAACCCCACCTTCATCTCCCCAGCTCGGAATTGGGTAGCTAACCTCAGCAACAGCTTATGTCGACACGAGGTATGTTGGTTCTTTCAAGACATCCGCTTGCTATGGACCGACCGAAATTCTCAAGAGTGTCCTTTGCTAACCCCATGGAACAGCCTGGTGGCCACCGGCCATATTGACAAGGCTGCCATCATCAGCGCTGCTGGCGACAGCGTCTGGGCTGCCAGCCCCGGCTTCGTAGTATGAAATCCCCACCTCCCACCATCTTCAGGCGACCTCACTCTCAGCGCCCACGGCTGGATTCGAAAGCGCAAGCTGACGGGAAGCTCTAGCTGAAACCCGAGGAGATGAAGAACATCGTCGCGATCCTGGCCGAGGGTGGAAAGGGCAAGGCGGTGGATAAGGCATTCGGCGAGGGAATCCACATCGAAGGCCAGCGATTTGTCGCCTTCAACATCGAGGACCGACACATCTACGGCCGCCATGTACGTTGATCCCTGGCTCCAACACCCTTTCTCTGAGGCAAGGAACCCAAAGCGAGCTAACTCAGTGATGCTTTTAGGGCAGGACAGGGATCATTATTGTCAAGACGGGACAGGCCATCCTCGTTGCCCACTACGGCGAAAATGTACAGGCCGGCAACGCAACCCAAACTGTCGAGGCGCTCGCCGACTACCTTATCAAGGCCGGCTTTTAGATTCGGACGCCGTTGATACTTTCGGGGGATGGCTCCATGTCTCTATGAGGTGCTTGCGAGACGGAACGACAGAATTGGCGGATACCTAGACGATGGGGGTTCGGATGGAGCGAGTCTGATGAGCCCAGTACACTGTTAACGCAGAGATACAAGCCTTCGGGATGTTTTGACCTGACGCGTAGATTGCTCGTTTTTTTTTGCTCTGTCAGGGAACCATGCTTTGAGCCGGAATTCTGCATTGGTGGTTTGACTCCACGCAAATAAATGACCTTCTCCTTCGTTGGCCCGACCCTTCCGTTCCACTGTCAACCTGCTCTCTCATACATGCCGCTGAGCTAGCCTATCGATGTCCCATACTCTTACATGCACAAGCTCTTATTAAAACACGGGTATAATGTTATCCAACGCCGGTGCCGCCCACATGGCCTGTACAGCTGCACCCAAAGCCTGCCAACCCTTATCTTCGCACTTATCGTCTAGCATTAAAATTCGATGAAGTCCAGAGTCCCGCTGGGGGTTGAAATCGAAGCAATTTTCGCAATTCGTCGTGGTCCCCAGGACTCTCTTACTCCAGTCTCATACCGGAAGCTCCGCGTTGTTTCGTCTCCCTAGACCGACCTTGTCTATGACTATGCCGATGTAGGGACCAACGATTGGGACGTTTCTCGCGAAGCCTGCTATCGTGCCGAGGAAGTCGCCAAAGAGTACCATGATACCGTAGAGCTCGACCAGAAACCCGATAAGCGGCCACTTCAGGAGAATCAGCGCTAGACCGCCGAAGAAGGCCGCCGTTCCCTTGAGCTTTTGCTTACGGGCGAAGAAAACGAGCGTCTTTTGCGGGCCGATGATGATCGTTAGGCCGATGAGAAAGAGGATCTAGAAAGGGCGGGTGGTCAGAGGCGTGAGCGCAAACAGCGGCTTATAAGGGGAAAGGGGGGGCCTTACATTTCCCATGGCGAGCATGGCCCGGTCGAAGAAGAGCATTACTCCTCCAATAAGAAAGAAGCCACCTGCGTTGCAAGACTCATCAGCCTGTCGTTCTGTTTGTCCATCGTACTAGACGCCGTTTCTTGTCGCGACAACCTTGCGTTTTGCGACAGTCGTCGGGGTTGAAGGCACGCGCGCGTAGTTCGCACAGACTACATACCGCCAGTGCAGAAGGCGACTCCGATCTCTAGACCACAAATAATATCAGCTATCGCGTTATTCTTGTCGCCGCCCCGGCACTCCAAGCTTCGATGAGCTCGAGCGCGCAAACCGTTCCAAGGTCGTGCCGGCTTTCAGGGGCAGAGAGCTTACTCTGCGAGTCGGACATCCACATTGTGGGCATTTTGGCGTAAGACTGTGTTTAAGACCGCTGCTATGTGCTTCGGGCGTTGGCTCTCTGTACAAGGGCGAAAAAACAAAGCTGTAGAAAATCGGATGACGCTGGGAATTGAAGTGCGCTGTGGATAGACCGTGAAGGCCACCTTCAATTCGGGGTCCACTGGTCAAACACTGATTGGGCGGTGGCTTGCATGAGCTTCAGCCACTTTGTCTACGGATCCGTACTTGGAAATACTTAAGCTCGAGTCAAAATTTCAGGTCTCCTCCGTTTCAAAATTTAGTTGCCTCTCAGCCACGAAAACCTCCAAATACGTGGAATATCAGACAATAATATCACGACTCCTATAACCAACAGGATTATAGGATATGAGGATGGGACATGCGGATTATGCTCTCCAGCGATAGGGAAAGCTTCCCGCGTGAAACGGTTGGTCTCTCCTTTCCCCCCAGCTTCTTTTGCCCTGTAGCAATGGTTGCGTACCTTGCACCCGGTTTCAACATTTGCCACGACGGTTCTAGCAATATGCTAGAGCAACTGAGTCCAGTTTCAATCTGTTCTTAGTGATCTGTCACATGGAATTTCCAGGCATATAACAATTGATCACGATTAAGCCGGACCGTCGATTTATCACCACTTGCCTAAAGGCAATGTGTGCGTAATCGGGGGTTGACTTTGTTGGCCGTACATATATAAACACACAGATGAATTATTTATTCCCCTTCAACGCATGCCGTACTGCTTGCCGCTTTTGCTTTGCCGTAATGAATCCCAGTTCCAACTCCAATGACATCTCCCAAGACCATGACCGTCAAGCATCGCAGGCTTAAAAGCACCTCAGACGCCAAATTGATAGGTACTCCAAGCCCCTGGCAACTGCTTTCCCCAAAGAAAAGAAATGCAAAATCCTCCCCCACTCCTCATTTCAACACAGTATGTGCGCCTCTGGCCTCGAGGAACTGCTCCCCCACGCCCGGCGGGAGACTCCTAATCGCTCCGAATACCTCGCGATTGTGGTATCGTATCCTTGTCTTAGGATCCACGTAAGGCGCCAACAAGCCCGTGAGATCGCAATAGCGCCTCTGTGGCGCCATACTCGGCGCGCTCTCGATATTGGTGTAGGTGGCATTAGGCGCCGTGGATGGAACGAGAATGGCGCCGCCGCCGCCGTTAGCTGGCCGAGGCACATTAAGGCTCTTCTCGAGTACCAGTTTAGAGAGGCTTCGGGACGCCTGCGCGAGGTTAGGCGCGAGCGCGTTGCTTCCGTTGGCAGACGCCGGAATAGCGGGCGTCGATGTGCCGCTTGTAGAGAGGCCGTCATCGTTGGCCGGCGTCGCGGCTCCGCTGTTATCTTGGGGGGTGGCGATCACCGAGGCCTCCTTGCGCGAGGCGTCGCCGAGGATGGTCTTGATGTTCTTGTTGCGCCGCTGGTTTGGCCGCCAGTGCGGGTTGCGGAACGTCTTGTGAATCGAGTGGATATCGAGCTGCTCGATGAGAGCTAGGTGCGCGGCCTGCGCGGCCTGTGCCTCTGGATTGGACATAATTACCGTTGTCGCGGTGAACTAGGTGGTGGTGATTGCTGTTTGGATGCTTCTGGTGAAGTGATGAGAGACCCGATAAGATAGACTCCCATGAGAAAATCCTGCCGGCTCTCACCGCCTCTGTGGGAGAGTCAGTCGCACTGTACGGAGTACGAATCTGGTTCTAGAGACGCGCCTCTCTGGTGGGTGACTTCTGCCCCGCGATACTTGCAAATCAACACAAACTGAGAGCACTCAAGTGACGCCAACCGGTGCGCGACGCAGACACAATGGTGATTACATGCAAAACTATCGGATGAACATACATGTTGATATAATGAGCAGGAGAGCCCTCATGAGCATCAGCAGAACCTGCTGCTATCGCGTATCATCACCAATGTGGTAGGTTCACCATCTTACTAATACAAGACACGACATCGACGCGAGAACTTACAGGTTGGGTTGACGCAACGCAGGAGAAACTCAACGAGGCCATCGTGGTAATGAACAAGACCCTCCAGGATATAAACATCCAGAACATGAACATCGAGCTTGTCGCTCAGATGTTCAAAAACTACCAATCAAACGTCCTATTCCACCTAGAGGGCAAGTTCTCCCGGTCCAGAGCAAAACCAACACAACAGACGCTAATATTCTGATAGCAACGGATAACCTCAAAGAGCCCGTATGATCTCATGGCTTCAGTTGGGACTGTTATGAGTGGACGGGAGATGTCGACATGAACTGCGGACTGCCGGGGCTGTATATGTGTGTGGTGTTAGGGGTCGCGAATCACCCCGCACCTCGATGAATATGAGGTAGAGAATATGGTAATGTGAAGCTGAACTGCACCGTCCTTGGAGTGAAAACAGAGCTCTGGAGGCAAGTTGATAGTTGTGTTCAACAACTCACACCAGGGGGTGTCTAAGCTGGGGTACAGTACAGTACCCAACACAGTGAGAACATGGAGGACCTTGCCGCCCCTTAGCGCAGATTTATGCCACAATTGCAGGGGGCCTGCATCTCAGCTCTTGCCGCAGGGAGGGCCACAGAGAGCTGGACGGCATCCAAACCTAAGCCGAACACCTTGAGCACCACGCCGCCTGGGCTCAATGGGAAGAAGCCCACATTCTCAGCCATGACCGCAAACGCAACGCGCGCAAGAATTTAATCTCCTCCCCAGCTCGATTTCCCGCTGCAACACCCACAATGCAGCACCTGAACTCTTGCTACTAACTCCAACAACCTGGACCACACGCGACTTTGCGCATTTCTACGCTCAAACCACGACAATCATGGCGCCTTCGGCGACCGAAGACACGTCCGGGCGCCGCGAGGCTTGGAAGAACCTCCCCCCGCCAACGCTTCACCCCGTGAAGGAGGCTCGATTCGAGAAGTTTGTGCCCCCGCAAGCCGACGGCCACGAGCGTGCCCTGGCGCAACATGACGGCCAAGCAAGCATCATCATCGACAATGGTAATCGGCACTCATGCGCGGATCTCTGGCGGCAACCCGGCTAACATGCTGTTATTTCCTTGTCAGGCTCCTCCTCAGTACGGGCAGGCTGGTCCTTTGAGACGAACCCTCGACTAGCTATTCCTCCCATCATGGCCAAATACCGCGACCGAAAACTGGGAAAGACGTTTTCCTTCGCCGGCCAGGACTGTTACGCCGATACCACCGCACGGGGACATATCCGCAATGCCTTTGAGGCCGGTACGGGCATTGTGAGCAACTGGGATGCCATGGAGCACGTCTTGGACCATGTCTTCATCAAGCTTGGCATGAATGGTGTCGAGGGTGCTATCGATGTGCCCATTGTCATGACCGAGGCTGTTGCCAACCTTCCTTATTCAAGAAAATGTGAGTTTCCGCTGTACGGCTGTCGAGGCGGCCTGGTCTGACTCTAAGCAGCAATGACTGAAATCATCTTCGAGTGCTACGGTGCCCCGGGACTTACCTATGGCATCGACGCCCTATTCTCATACCACCACAACAAGGGCAAGACAGGACTTGTGGTATCTTCATCTTACAGCTCAACACATCTCATTCCCGTTTACAATTCCAAGGCGATGCTCGCCCAGGCAACGCGACTGAATTGGGGCGGCTGGCACGCCGCCGAGTACTTATTGAAGCTCATCAAACTCAAGTATTACAACGGTTTTTCCGGCAAACTAAACTCATCACAAGCTGAACAGATGGTCCGAGATTTTTGCTATGTGTCCAATGACTATGATCAAGAACTCTCCCATTTCATGGACTGGACAGGCCTGGAGGACAGGGAGCGCATCATTCAATATCCATACACAGAGGAAGTTATCATTCAGAAGACCGAAGAGGAATTGGCCAAAATTGCCGAGAGAAAGAAGGAAAGCGGACGACGGCTCCAGGAACAAGCTGCCAAAATGCGCCTAGAGAGGCTGTTGAAAAAGGAGCAGGAGCTTGAGTACTACAAGGATGTACAGCGCAGGCTCGTTGATCAGAATAAGAAAGAGACAAAGCGCATCCTCGACGACGCTGAAGTCAAGGATGAAGCACACCTAGAACGTCTCGTGAAAGATCTCGAACGCACTATCAAGAAGGCTCGCACTAAGGACCTCGGCGGAGAGCAGGAAGAAGAGCAAGCGGCACCCGACTTCAGCCTCCTCGACGTGCCGGATGACCAGCTGGATGAAGCTGGCATCAAACAGAAGCGGCAGCAGCGCCTACTCAAATCAAATCATGATGCCAGAGCGCGTGGAAAGGCCGAAAAGGAAGCGGAGAAGGCTAGGATAGCGGAAGAGGTTAGGCTGGACGAGGAGCGGCGAACAAACGACCTCGAAGGGTGGCTAGAAGACAAGAGGCAGGCACGGCTCGCCAAGATCGCCCTGATCAAGGAGCGTGACCGGCTCAAGGCAGATCTTGGAAACCGCAAGTCACTCGCCAGCCAAATCCGTATGAAGAATATCGCCAACCTTGCCTCGGACACACCGAGTGGCCCGGCTGGCGGTCGCAAGCGCCGCCGAGGTGGAGATGATGATGACTTCGGTGCTAATGACGACGACTGGGGCGTCTACCGCAGCGTCGCCATAGGTGCCAACAAGGGCGATAGTGACGACGAGGAGGAAGGCGAGGAAGACCTCGAGGCGGCCGTCAAGGCGCTCGAAGCGGACTTGCTTGAGTACGACCAAGATTTCACATACGAAAACACACTCGAGGCTCAGAAAGACTGGACCAAGTCGCTGCTGCACGCCTTTCGTTATGGACCGCGTCCGTTCGACTCTGGCTCCCCGGCTGAGACTCACCGCATCCACCTCAACGTCGAGCGCATCCGCGTACCCGAGGTGCTCTTCCAGCCCAACGCAATTGCTGGCATCGACCAAGCTGGGATCATTGAGATCGCCGGCGATATCCTCACCCAGCGTCTTCCAGGTATCCCTGGCCTCAATCGCGATGATTTTCTCCGCGATATCTTCCTGACTGGAGGCAACACGCTCTTCCAGAACTTCGACGAGCGTCTGCGAACCGGCCTCATGGCTCTCCTGCCAGCAGGCTCGCCCCTTGTCACCCGCCGTGCCCAGAATGCTGTGCTTGACGCCTGGAAAGGTGCCGCTGGGTGGTCGGGCACACCCGAAGCCCGAAGGGCAATGGTGACCAAGGAAGAGTACCAAGAAAAGGGAGCCGAGTACATCAAGGTAAGCCACACATCTAAATATGCTGTGTATCTCAATTCTCTAACACACAACTAGGAACATGATATGGGCAATGCTTTTTAGTTAGGGTGCTTGGATATTGCTGTTGACTTGAAATATCCTCCCATCACTTGCTAAGGCTAGGAGATCTGTAACAACCGCGCCCGCAAAATATGGAGTCTTGTTTGGTAGACGGAACGGTAGCGAAATGGTGGCTTTCAAAATGGACGGCCGGCTTATTCCTTGTTATATTTTCCTCACTAGATACTCTTTCGACGGGCGCTCTGGGGATGGGACCAGTCTCCCCAAAAGTCAAATTACCTGATTTTTCTCCCTCTACTGTGTCTTCTACCTTGCTTTTTACGATATTTTTACAGCCTCGTTATTCTGCCGGCTTAGAAACCACGCCTCAGCGGTCATCCATCTTCCTACATCAGGAGATTATCGTATCAACCAAGCGCCGCCATCAAGAAGCCAACAACATAAGATTAAGACAAGCCCTCACTCTTCTCAGTATAGGCTGATATAAATTGGTCCGCCTTCGCTGCGACATATTTAAAATGATACTGTCTCGCCTCCGCCGTCCTGCCAGGCAGCTTCATGTATAACATACACATCATTCGCAAGCTCAAGACAAATTCCACAGAAGTCAAGGCTCGTCCCAACGCTTAAACTCCAAAGTGAGAAAAATGACCACAAGCCCATCGGAAAAATTCTTTAACGGTGGACACAACAGATTTTGCTGGATGCCATGGCATGGTCTGTGATTTAGCTAGTGATGAAGAGCCGTCTCTTCTTTCCCCTGAACGCCGTCAAAGATCAGAAACTCGTCAGCCTCCTACATTGGTGCATCGGAGGCACTGTCTGCCAGTTGTCTCGTAAGTTCCTCCGCCGTTCGTGCGTCGTCATCGACCCGAGGCTCGTACTTAGAGACATAGTCACGACCCGCTAGCTGGTCCGATCGATTTAACCCCGCCACCGCTTGTGCCGCCACATCGATGGCGTTGCTTCCAGCGGCTGTCAAGGCCCCATCAGGCCCGGACGCTGATGAGGGAAGTCCGTGGGGGGATGTGAGGTTTATGTTCGCAGGTGGTGGTGGGATATCGCCGTGAACTTCCAAAAGCCGTGACTGTAGATGAAGTATGTAATCCCTCAGAGCATAGTTCTCTTCCTGTATCGCTTTATAGTTCGTACTCATATCCGTGAACTCGCGCACTTGTTGCTCCAGCTTCTTGATATAGCCTTCTTTTCGTTGGCGAAACGCTCTCTGCAATTAACGAAACCATCAGTCAGCCAGTTTATATAAGCTATTAGTCATGAACACCATTGCGTTGGGTCCCGACTCTGAGACGTTGTGGAGCTTGATAGCCACGCGACGCACCGAGTGGCGCAAGACGGTGATGATTAATCGCCAAGATCGGCACCCCGGCAATCTTGGGGGATTAGAAATGCGATTTCACGAATTGGGGATGCAAAACCACCGTATTCTCCAGGACCCGACCAATTGACTGTCCGGAGAGTGAGGATTAGGCTGGTTACTAACCTGTGCAGCTCTGTTTTGCGCGGCGCGTTTAGATTGCGATAGTTCGCGCTTCGCTTTTCGGCCCTCCGCAGAGTATTCTCCATGGTCAACATCACCCGGCGCAGCGCCAATTGCCGTTGTTGGACCAGACATTACCGAAGGCTGGTCAGATGGGGACAGGCTAGCGGACATCATATTCGGAATTGGTACGGCGGGATATCCAGAGCTCGGTAGTGCCGCGTCGTTGCTGGATCGCAGTTCGGGATGGATATGCGATTCGTTCTGGGCAGGTGGAGCGTGGTTATATCCATGTGACAGCGAGTGCACGGCTGGAATCGGCGAACCTTGGCCTTCCCCCTGCCCGTCGGAAGGAGAGCGGCTGTGGCTTGCGAAGCTAGTGGTCGTATAGGCTGCGTGGACCGCGGCGTGGTTGTTAACCACAGCAGGTCCACCAGAAGAGTCTCGAGCGGCAGGCTCTGTGTGGATCCAGGGTCAGTTCAGCTTCGTGACGGGGGCGAGGCGCTGAGGAATGATGCGCACCGGGGGGAAAAATTTAAAATGGAAAAAGAAAAGCGCAAGAAGTGTTTTGGTAGATGCGCGAGGAAGAAGGGGAGTGCGAGGTAATATGCTGTGGAATCTGCGGCAGGATTGTGTCGTTTATAGGCGCCTTCAGACTGGCGCAAGGGTCGGGAGGTATTTTGGTCCAGA
>Ga0247776_10000358_pt1 | contig 10981 bp, 4 predicted proteins | sample UWRJL199509C5_FD_179912 | JGI IMG/M metagenome (GOLD analysis project Ga0247776, IMG submission 179912) | Plant litter microbial communities from Arlington Agricultural Research Station in Wisconsin, United States - UWRJ-L199-509C-5 | ecosystem: Environmental > Terrestrial > Plant litter >...
AACGTCTCTACTAAGGTACTAGATTTAGTACGAAATAGTAGAGGATTATACTGTGCTTTATTCTAATAAAGTCTTACCTAACGCAGCCTGCCTTAGGCCCTGCACAGACCAGTTCACTAAGCAGTATAGGGTTATCTACAGTTATAACCTCCTCACACGTTATAACACTAATAAACTCCCTATCCTCTATGAAGATTTCTATCTGTATTAATAGTTAGTAAGAAGCCTTACTAACAAGGACTAGTATCTACGTTATTATAAGTTTAATTACACGAAAGCCTTAAAAGGAAGACCACGTGGATTTATAACGTTTACCTTAGTTAAGAGCGCGCTAATGCTTACGGAGCCGCTTCCCAAGGCAGCCAGATAATTATACCCGCTATACAAGAGGCTTAGGAGCCCCCTGAGCAACCCCCTACACCCCCTACACCAGTGGGCTCTACGATTATAGTAGCTAGCCAGCTAACCAGAGGCCGAGGAAGCCGTGGGGGACGTGCTTGTGATAGGGGGGGGCACGGCCTTCCATATAGCGTAAGCCCTCTTTTTAGGAGGGGGTTGCTCTGGAGGGGAGCCAGCTCACGGCTGTAGGGGGCGGCCAAGCCGTTCCTACGCCTATAAACGGCGCCAGCGACCGTGGGAATAGTGGCAAGAAGAGAGGGGGCTCAAGAACGGCCTCTAGTTCAAAGAAGGCCTCAGAGACCGCAGGCGTTGCGAAGACTACGCAGAGGGGTGGTAAATCCAAGCTTTCAGGGGTGTCAGGTGACGCGGAAGCGGCTTAGTAAGCGACTAGTAGTAGTAGTCAATTGTAATTTTATTGCAGAATCGGTCGATTTGGGCCCTGTTCAATCGATTAATTGCGAGTGTTTAATTGAAAGGCGGTCGCCTTTGCGACTGCAGATGCGACCGTGGATGCGACCGAGCATTCTGGCGCGGGACGGGGTTAGGGTTATGTATGGGGAAAGTTAGGATTACTATACAAATAGACTGAGACTACTGTGCAAATAGACATTCTCTTTAAATATATCAGTATAAGCTGTTTATTTTAGCTATAGCTGTAATAAAAGCGGTAACTTCTTTTATTAAACGCTTATATTCCTCTTTAATATCTTATTAAGTAATTGTAATAAACTTTAATTTATACCTAACGTACATGATAAGCGAGTCGCGCGGACAAGCGAGTCGCGCACCCTAACAAAATTTGGTAGCCGAAATGTGAAAAAGGTGATAAGAAATTGATAGGGTTACTAACAATTTACTATCATCTTTTCGCGTGCAGATGTGACGACCCTGCAGGCCGTCACTTGGGCCGGGGCGGCCCGACGAATCCCCCGCAGAAGGAACAGTGCAGGAAGGCAGTACACACGGTACTGCACACTAGGCCAGGGGTGCAAAGACCCGAAGCCCCTACGACTAATGAGGTGCTGCTCGCAGCATGCCAAGTGCTCGTATCGCAAGCAGGAGAAACCTCACAAGCGGAATGCTCGCGCGGTGTAAAGTGCTCGCACAACAAGCACTTGCAACACTATAAGCAAGGTACAAGGTACCTCCTAACTAGTTAGTATAGATAGCTATAGTTATGCCCATAACTACTGTAAGGGACTCTGGTTCCTCACGCTAGTATTCAATTATTCATTTATATCCTACTGTTTAGACTTCCCTCTATACATTATAGTAATAATAACTTACAGTAACATTAAACCCCTATCTAGGAGTGCTAGCTTAATAAGCCGTCTTCAGAACACCCCTTACTTGTTGGCGTCCTGTTATACGTTCTGTCTTAACCCGTGCTAATCCTTTTAAGGCCTGTGTTGGGTGTAGGTTGTAATACAATATTAGCGTCAAGTTCTGAACGCTGTTTATTAAACTCCTAGATACTACCTCCCTCCTACTAATATGTCGACCTCCAGAAAAGGTAAGGAGATTAAGGAGGTGTAAGCTTAGCCTTAGCTCCCCACTATTAACGAATTAGCTGCACGCCTTAAAGACCTAAACCTTAACTAGTAGGGGCTGGTTAAGGAACTTAATAAGGCCTTCCCTAGAGACACTAAGAGCCATATCGGTCTTATCAAAAAACTCCAAACCTAACTTAACGTTATTAAGCTGGAAAATAATAACTTTAAAGACTTACAGAAAAAACAAGTAAAGCTCCCTCCACCGTCGCGCTTTAAGGGAGACTTTACACAGCTGGAGTCTTAAATAGCCCAGCTTTAGAGTTATATCACCTACTATAATAAGCAGTTCTTTAAAGAAGAAGGAAAGGTCAGGTTCGCTAGAGCTTTACTAAATAGAGTAGCCGCTCGCTAGTATAAACCCCATGCGAAAACAATTAACGACCTCTCTGTAAACAGAGCACGTAAAGAGGCCCCTGAGACTTAGGCCCTTTTCGATAACTTTAACGTCTTTATTAACTAACTCCAGATTAAGTTTAAAGAACTGGACGCCCCTAGGTAGGCTGAATAACGCTTTATGGCCTTGAGATAGACGTCTTTAATTCTTAAGTTCTCCACACACTTTAAACTGGAAGTAGCAAAGACCAAACTCGGCTAAGAGGCCTTAGTAATGCTGTTCTGGAGCGGCCTAAAGGAATACGTCACTGGAGATCTTTATTAAGAAGACTAACTGGACTGTTTATAAGAACTGGTTAAGATGGCCATTAAGGCTGATAATCGGTACTATAATTACCATTATTAGAAGAACTTCTGGAAAGAACGGACCCCTTACCAGCTAAACAAACCTAAGAAGGGGAACTAGTTAACCGCGACAGGTTACTACCCTAGGCTAATAGACATTAATATAGTAAACTGTTAGAACTAACTTAACTGTGATAAGCTTTAACGATAATAGTAGTAAAAACAGTCTAAGGACCTGTCCTAGGTTTAGTGCTTCAACTGTAATAAGAAAGGATATATAGCACAGCAGTGCCCGTTATTAAAGTAAGTTAGTTAGAAACCCATTCTGGAAGGAGGAAAGCATATTAGGTTTAACTTAGGAGATATTTATATTAGGATGGTAAGTAACGAAGAAGATTACACTTAAATAGATAAGTGTAATATAAGAGATGAGGAAGAAGAAGAAGAAGAACCTTAGGATGTAATGTACCTAGTCCTTAAGGGTGTCTTAGAAGAGTTAGCTATAGAGGTGTAGGTTGTGGAAGACTGACTTTAAGGTAGAAATTTGGAACCACTGGAGGTGTAGGTTGTGGAAGATTAACTTTAGGAAGAGATGTTTCGGTTAGTTATTACAGGTTTTAAAAACCTTACCCTGTAAGCCTAGGAACTAAGGAAGTCTAGGAAAGACCCCAACTTAAAAGTCACTAAAATAGTAGAAAGAGTCGAAGAACTAGCCCTTTAGGCCACTTAAATGGTAAAATAAGCCTTAAAAGGTAAAAGAGAATAAACTGAGAGAATTGAACTGGAGAAACGGAAGTTCTTCTTAACAGTACCCCTTAAGACTTTTAAATACTTTAAGCACGTTAAGTAAATCAGTACCCTTACCTCCCTGGAAGAAGGATAGCTTAGATAACTGCCTTGCACTAAAGTTAGTATACCTTAGATTAGTACCTTAAGGGTCCCCTGAGAAGGTACGAAGTAAACACACTAATAGAGGGTTTAGGAATTGAAGGAAAAACACTAAGAATTAGTAGATAAAATAGAGGACTTACAGGTTGAAGGCCTTACTGTAACGTTTAAAGACAGAGTGGTGGAAATTAAGTTAAAACTTTATAATAAAGTTCGCTTTACTAATTAGCTTGAATATTAACTTGTTAAGGAAGACCACTTTGTGGAAGAACAAGCTGGGTTACTATTACCTGAGTTCTGGGAAAAAGTTTAGGAGAAATAACGTATATAAAGGTAAGTGGAAGAAGAGAAAGAATAAAGCGTTACTCCTCCCGTTCCATACTCTATAACTGCAGCACCCGCAGTTAATATTAACCACCCTAACTACAGGGATATACTATAGATCGATTACGTGTATAATAACTGCACTCTTAACTGGTATTGCGGTCTTAAGGCCCTTTATAACCACTTCCCCAGCATACGGAAACGGGATTACACTATTATAAAAGTAAAGTTAGAACTAGCTTACTATTAAGTCTCCTACTCTTTAATAAAGGAGTCTAGTAATAAGTGGAAGGTTACCGTAGTTAACTAAACCCTTATTACGTGTTAGTAAAGAGGGGTACTTAATAACTACCTAGTTATAACGTGTTTATTGTATCTTAAAGGAAAAGCTAAAGAATAGTAAAAGTGGGAAGATTATTAGTGGATCTAAGAGTAAAAAGACATTACTGTGATTTAAGCCTGCAAAACGTACTATTAGCTTATTAAAGACTTTCGGAACATCGTACCGTTTAAAGTCGATTAGACGCTAAGGTGTAAGAACTTAGGAAAGGTTAATCGCTAGGTTTACTAAAGCTGCTTATTTTTCCAGAAAGAATTAGGAAAAGGTTGCAGGCCCTTTAAAAGGGCTGGAAACTAGTAATTTGCTAATTGGTAAAAACCTTAAGAAGAAAGAGAGGTATTTAAAGGTTAAGCTAGATAAGACCTTAAGGATAGATAATTATTATAACTTAAATGTTAAAGGAGTATAAGTATTATTCTATTAGTGTTAATATAACAAATAGAAGAGGGAGGCCGTTTAGGGCAAAAGTAGTAATTAATAGTAAGAGTGCTTTTAACCTAGTACACCCCTTATTAGTTAACTGAAGGAAACTCCCTAACGAAGAGTATAAAGAGGTTATTCCTATTTGAAATGGAGAAGGAGGCTTATACTAGTATAATAACGGTAAAGTTACCTACCACTTACCACTCCTAATTAAAGTAGATAGGGACGAATAATAAGTGGACTTTAACGTTACATTAGTAGCAGGGTATAATATAATCCTAAGTCTACCTTAGCTGGAAAAGTATAACCTTGTGATTAATTAAAAGAGTAGTTACCTTACCTTTAGTAAGCCCCTTAGCTGTAATTACTGTTTAAAGAAAGTTAAGAAGGTATTAAACCGTTCTAAAGATGTATAAAACACTTAAAAGCACGTTAAACCTTTAAAACTAAGTATAGTTTAAGTTAGGTTTACTAAAACGGTTAAAGGATTAGAAGGTCTACCACATTACTTAAGTAACAATTTAGAAGGTAGAAAGAAGTTAGAAGCCGATCTACAGATAAGCGAAGAAGTTAACTTATCTAAGGTACCCGCGGAGTATAAGAAGTTTACCCTATTTTGAAAAAAGATACCACGACTGCTAGATTACAGATTATAAGACCATAAAATTAAGTTAAAGCTGGGAGTAAAGCTCTGTAGCTTTCAGCCTTACCACTTAAACCCCTAGCAGGCTAAGGCCTTAAAGGAGTACGTTAATAAGAACTTAAAGAATGGGTTTATTGTAGAGTCCCAGTCACCAGTAAGGTACCTAATGCTATTTATCTTAAGAAAGGGAGATAGTAAACTACGTATAATCGTTAACTACTGAACGTTAAACGAGGATATAATTAAGAATCGCTACTTATTACCACTTATTATAGAAATGTAAAAACGGATTATTAAAGTAAACTAGTTCTTTAACCTTAATTTCCTTATAAGATTCAACTACGTTAGAGTGAAGGAAGAGGACGAATATAAGACAGCCTTTTAGACTTATAACAGGTATTACCAGTACTGTGTTATGCTAATAAGATTAATAAACGCCCTTATAACTTTTTAAAGCCTTATTGACAGTATTCTTTACCCCTTCCTTAATAAGTTTATCTTTATATATTTAGATAACGTTTTAATCTATTTTGAAACTTTAAAAGAATATTAAAAATATATATAATAGGTTCTAACAGCTCTTAAGAAAGCGAAGCTAACAGTAAACCTAGAGAAGAGCCACTTTTACGTTTAGGAATTAAATTATTTAAGGTTTAAAGTAACCCTTAGAAAGCTTAAAATGTAAGTGGAGAAGACAGAGGTAATTAGAGATTAGCTTACTTTAAAGAATTAAAAAGAGTTATAAACCTTTATTAGCTTTACAAATTTCTATCGCTACTTTATTAGGTACTTTATAAAAGTTGTAAAGTTACTTTATAAACTTACAGGTAAGGGAAAGCTGTTTAAGTGGACCGATAGATAGTAAAAGGCGTTTAAAGACCTTAAACACACTTTTATCACAGCGTTAGTCTTAACCCTCCCTGATTTCTTAAAACCCTTTTAAGTTAAGACAGACTCCTTAGAATTTACAATCGGTAGAGAACTTAACTAAGTTTAAGACGATGGGAAACGCTACCCAGTTACCTTCTTATTAAAAGGAATCCACGGCCCAGCCTTACGATATCCAGTCCATAATAAAGAACTAATAGCGATTATTTAATGCTTTACTAAGTAGGTATTATACTTAAGTAGCATAGAAGAACTAGTCTAAGTCTTTTCAGACTATAATAACCTCCAGTATTTCTTAACGAAGGAACTTAGTCCACAGTAAGCACGGTAGGTAGAGTTAATAGCCCTGTTCCACTTCTAGATTCACCACGTTAAAGGAAAAGATAATAAGTAAGCTAATGCTTTTAGTTAGAGACAAGACTATAAGGATACTAATCCAGTCTTAATCCCCGTTATTATGTTTAATAAAGCTAGGAACAGCACACTAAAGTATACACTATAAGTGTTAGACGACTAAATGCCGGAATAAACTATTAAAATCTATATAAACTTATAAATAAAGTATAATATTTATTAGTAATAACAGGACTTTTAAGTAAGAAGGTTAATAGAAGGTACCTGTAAGTATAAGTGCCCCTTAGAAGACTTTTTAAAGCATATGTAAAACTGTGGGAAGGAGTACTTAATGTATTTAAACTATGATAAAACCAGTTATTAGTTAGAACAGTTACTAAAAGGTGTAAACGGCGCGCCTAAACTAGGAGTAAGGCTTTAGTACTAAGAGAAACTGTATATTTACGACTTGGATAAATAAAAGAAGTACGTCTAATAGGTCTATAAGTCTTAACTTAGAGGATATATAAGCTGAGTTAAGACTTTTATATAAGCTTAGTAAACGTACACCTTCCTGGGAATAAAGAAGCTAGTTAAGGAAGTAGTTAATAACTGTAATATCTGCTAACGAAAATAGAATCGACACTATAAGCCTTATAGGCTTTTTAAACTACTCCCTATATTATAAACATTATAAAGTTTAATCTCACTTAACTTTATTACTAGGATCTTAAAGTTTAGGGACCCTGTTATAAGAGTTACTTATAACCAGATCCTTATAATAGTTAACAGATTAATAAAGTAAACCTACTTTTTATTAACTTTAAAAGATATAACTGTGGAATAACTCGCTTATATCTTTAAGAAAAAGGTAATCTTACGACACCTTTAGCTAAATAATATCGTCACAGATTAAGATAAGCTAATTATGTTGAAGTTTTAGTAAGGGTTAATGTAGAGAATAGGTGTAAAGAGTAAGCTTTTAACAGCTTTCCACTTATAGATAGATAGCTAAACGGAGCGAGTTAATTAAATACTTATAACGTATCTTTAAGCTTACATTAACTTTAAATAAGATAATTAGCTTAAGCTGTTACTAACAGCACAGATAGCTTATAATATAACGCTAGTTAAGTCGACAGGTATATTACTGTTCTTTATTAATTACAGTAAAGAGCCTAAACTCCGTTAAGGCCCACCTACAGGCGCCCCCTAAGCCGCAGTCTGTATAAACCAGATGTAGGAGCTATATAACTACCTGTAAGCCGAACTTAAGTTTACACGTGAATAAATAAAGAAGTTTATTAATAAACACTAAACTAAGTAACTAGTGCTTAAAAAAGGACTTTATTACGATAGTAAATAAATCAAGGGACTAACTTTTCAGGAGGGGGATTATGTTTACCTTTTTTTATAAAACCTGTATTTGAAACGGCCTAATAAAAAGCTTAACTTTAAAAGGTACAGACTGTTCCAGATTAAGAAAAAGGTCACCACCTCTAATTACAAACTAAACCTACCTGCTAGCATAAAGGTGCAGATTAAGGTTTTTCATATCTCACTTTTAAAACCTGCCCTAAAGGGAGTTCCTTTAAAAAAGAAGATCGAGATTAACGCTAATAAGGATAAATACGACGTTAAGGAAGTTATAGATTTATAAAAAGGAAAGAACACGTTTAAGTATCTCGTTAAGTGGCTAGACTACAGCCCCGAAAACAACTTATAAGAACCAGTTAAGAACCTTAAGTGCCCAGACCTGATTACGGAGTTCCACTAAAAGAATCCAGACTAACTAAAACTAACAATAAGAACTAGAAACAAGATAAGATCTGACATCTAAACTACTATACTAAAGAGTAAGACTACTGTAAGACGTAGAGCTTAAAAAGCGGTAGGAAACTCCTTAGTAGGTACGGGAGGACATTTGTCAGAACCCTTGGCTAGGGTTGGAAGGACCTCAGACCCACTAAGGAAGCCGGACCCCTAGGGCCAGCAAACTACGTAAGTAAGCAAGGCGCGGCGGGAGAAGTACTAGCGAAGTAAGTGTCTGTCGGAAGAAGAAGTCAGCACGTAACGAACGCACAGTCTCCGCGCTAAAGAGAGCCATTTCGTTTGTTAAAAGAAAAGGAGCGACAAACCAGGTTAAGAAGAGGTTACCAGTTACGGCAACCCCCTGGAGAAAGAACCAACAGGCGTTCCTGACAGGAAACCCCCCCAGTTAAAAGACTCTACGTCGTCAGGAGGAGCGTTTAGCCTAGCTTCCTCACTTTCCTAGAACTCCAACAGCTCTGCTTCACAACTAAACGCTTTCACAGCCTGGTCCTTAAGGCGGGACTGCTGCTTATAAAGGTGCACTAAGCGCGCTGACGTCTCTTAGAGCTTAGTAGTGGCTTTGTGAAGCTGTTAAGCAGCAGACTTAACTTGCGAGTTAAGGTTCTGTTTTTTAACAAGAAGAGCCTTCAGTTTCGCTTTACTAACACTAAAAGCGTTATACTGGGAAGGCCGGTGCCTCTCTAAATAATGGTTATAACTGTTAGACTGGTTTGAAACCCGACAGATAAGCGGAGGGTTAGCAGATTTACAAAAAGAATAAGGGGATATTTCGCTACTAAACGCGTGTGTGTAAGCTGTAAGGTTTAGACGGCGGTTAGTGCTTTTACCCTATTCCCGTTTTAAGACCCGGGAGCTGGATATTTATTATATAGTAAAGTAGTGAAAAGAGAAACTTACCTCTTAAGTTCTTTGTGGAAAAAGAACGTTAAAGAGGGGGAATCGTGTGACGACCCTGTAAGCCGTCACTTAGGCCGGGGCGGCCTGACGAATCCCCTGCAGAAGGAACAGTACAGGAAGGCAGTACGTACAGTACTACACACTGGGCTAGGGGTGCAAAGACCCGAAGCCCTTACGACTAATGAGGTGCTGCTCGCAGTATACTAAGTGCTCGCATTACGAGCAGGAGAAACCTCACGAGCGGAACGCTTACGTGGTGTAAAGTGCTTATATAATAAGCACTTACAACACTACGAGTAAGGTACAAAGTACCTCCTAACTAGTTAATATAGATAGCTATAGTTATACTTATAACCACCGTAAGGGATTCTGGTTCCTCACGCTAGTATTTAATTATTCATTTATATCTTACTGTTCAGACTTCCCTCTGTGCATTATAGTGATAACGACCTACAGTGACATTGAACCCCCGTCTAGGAGTGCTAGCTCAACAAGCCGTCTTCGGAACGCCCCTTACCTGTTGGCGTCCTGCCATACGTTCTGTCTTAACCCGCGCCAGTCCTCTCAAGGCCTGTGTCGGGTGCAGGTCGTAATAGCAGACCACCAAATTTTGTTAGGGTGCGCGACTCGCTTATCCGCGCGACTCGCTTATCATGCACGTTAGCTGCCTTTAAGGATAAAGCTGTTAACTCTTAATATTTATAGGTAAAGTTATATAATTTAATCACCTTCTCTTATCATTTACTAATAAGCTTATACATTATTAGAATAATTAGCTTTATGTACAGATTAGCCACGTTAGGGACAGTTAGATTAATAAAGTACCAGATCCCTTAGTTCATTACATGGTATTTAAGGGTCTTAAACTAAAAAGGCCACTCTTATACGCTCTTGGGCTTTTAACTGTCAGCTAGAATGCTTTAGTAAAAGGCGCTTTCTTTTATTATAATAAGTGATACAGGAAGGAAGAATTTATAGAAGTTGGAGAGTAGAACCGTAAGAACCGTAAAGGCCAGCCAGCCTTAACAAAAAGGTTGGATGGAAGCCACGAGGCCACTAGAGGAGGCACACGGAGGTCAGCCGGCCACGCCGGCGACCCCGGACGGAAGGAACGAAGCGATAACGGCCCGAAGGAAGCGGGCCAGCAGAGCGCAGAACCGAAAGTTGTGACGAACAAAGAACAACGAACCGGCGATAGCCGGAGCGGTGTGAAGAAGACCGGACCAAGAAGAGGAGACATCACAGAGTTACCCCTGAGCCGTTAGCGCCTCGGTCCCGGTCGAACCCCGGGGAGCTGCCCCGGGCCGAAGGGGTCTTCCTTTCTACCCCGGAGGAAAAAGGAGGTGACGTAGGACCTCCGAGCCATTACGGCCAAGGGGCGTGAGCGCAGCAGAACCGAGAACGACCCGCTCACGCCCCCGTCTCACCTGTAACACACGCCAGCACAAGGCACTAACCCCATGACCTGTCACCGCGTTTGGTAGTCGAGACCAAACCACATGTATTTCAGTAGGATAAAAAGAAGAGTGGGCGGGGTGGAAACGCCCCAACCACGCCCCGATAGTAGATAGTTAGCAGTAGAGGGACCGCTTGCCCTCACGGGCGGAGCTTTCAGCTCCTACGGTGTAAGACAAATAATAATAATAAGTGATACAGAGGATTAGCGAAAGGGTTTTATAAAGAGCGCTGCTTATAAGCGCACGACTATCAATTGCCTTAATAAAATAAACGGTACACATTACCTCAAGGTACACTGCCACCCACCTAAATTATTCTACAGAT
>Ga0247776_10000360_pt1 | contig 10977 bp, 7 predicted proteins | sample UWRJL199509C5_FD_179912 | JGI IMG/M metagenome (GOLD analysis project Ga0247776, IMG submission 179912) | Plant litter microbial communities from Arlington Agricultural Research Station in Wisconsin, United States - UWRJ-L199-509C-5 | ecosystem: Environmental > Terrestrial > Plant litter >...
TGCGTTCGGGCGTCAGTTTCGCCCGCTCTAGGGCGGCGCCGATCGCGTGCGCGCCGAGCTTGTGCGCGCTCAACGGGGACAATTCGCCCATGAACCGGCCGAGTGGCGTGCGGGCAGCGGAAAGGATGATGACGGGATCGGGGCTTGCGGACATGCGGGGTCTCCTGTTCGGTCGCTATAGTATGACGATAGTCATATATAAATGGATTGCAATGGTCCGTCGCTGCGCAAACGGGGGGGGGCCTGAGGGGCCGCCGGGGAAAAATCGAGGAAACCAGGGCCGGCCCGGCGCATCCATGGGCCGATCGAGCGCTACTTCGGCCCATGCGTGTTCGCGTGGCCTGCCGGTTATCGCTGTGCGAAAGCCGCGTCATCGATGGTGCGATGATGACGACCGGGCAGGCTTCTTGGAACTGTGTCGCTGCGGTAAAGGGCGCCGGGAGCGATCAGATGATCACCAGCCGGCCAGAAGTTGCCGCAGTACCGCTCTTTAGTGCGGCGCTACGTCGGAAGGATTAGTACCGATGATCTGGGGCTACTCCAAACGCGCTTATTGAGGAACCGATCGGAGCCTGATTCACTTCCGCGCGGGATGGCGCATGGCCGGCACGCAGTGCCGATGAAAATCGCTAGTGAGATATGGACGATCTGATCGCTATGGAAGAATCCGTAGAACCCAGTTCGACGGTAGTGTCCCCGCAGACGTGCGCGGCGGCGATCGCGACCTGGGTCCGGTTGCTTACGCCGAGCTTGCGCATGATTTCGCGAACGTGGACTTTCACGGTCGTTTCGGTCATGCCGAGCTTGCGACCGATCACCTTGTTGGGATCGCCTTGGCAAAGACAAACCAGAACGGCGTACTGCCGCTCGGTAAACTCGCGCGGGGGCCGCGCACCGTTGGAGCCACGATCACGCGGCAGGCTAACCGCCTTGCCGTCGAAAAGGGACCGTTGCTGTTCGTAAAGGCCGTCCTCGGGGCGGAGAGGAGGCGCCTGCGTCTGTCGTTCGGCTTCCGGAAGCGGCTGCTCCTGGCAAAGTTCGGGCTGTCTGTATTCGATCGACGTCGGCGCGTTGAAGGTCTGGCTGGCCAGAATGGCGGCTGGCGGCAAATAGGTCCCGCCGTGGAGAACGAACGAAAGGGCCTGCAATGCAAGCTCGGGCGCCATGGAATTGCTGAAGTAACCTTGGGCTCCGCAACGAATAGCGGCGACAACGAAGGCAGGATTCTCATCGTCGGAGACGATGGCAAGCGCCGCATCACGGCGAAGCGTATGCAATATCTGTATTTCGGTAAAGACTTCGTGGGGAGAGGAAGCGCCGACATTATATATCAGCATGTCGCATAACGCGCGCTCGACAAGTCTTGTGTGGGCTTCGTCAGGATCGAGCGAGATCAGTTCGACGCTTTCGTTACGCGCCCACGGGTTCAGGAAGCTCTCTGCGCGAGCTCGTCGGAAGGCCATCGCATCTACAAGGAAAACCGTCTTTTTAAACGGGACTGACATAACGCGCCCCTCACATTACGTCCAATGGCTATCGTTATTACATCCTGCGACTATCGATAGATTGTGTCTGACCTTTTCCAGGTCGCTATGAAATAGATCACTTAGCATCTAATTTGTGCAGAAAAGTTTACTCTGGTTCAAACGGAATGCCAAGCTGCACGAATGTGACAAGAAGTCGTCGGCAGCAAGGGAACTTGAGCGGGAATGCAGCCGGACAACGGCATTTTTTCCACTATTTTCGGAAGAATACCCGGCCACCTTCGCTAATATATCTTTCGATATGTACCGCCCCTGGCGGCGGGGGCGTTACCATCGAACGCAACCCTGTCTCTCGCGGACATGTCCCCATGTTTGTCAGCAAGCTACCTCCAAAGCCCGACTTCGACCTGCTCGCCGCCGCAGCACCCGCCTCGGCGGATCGTCGCACATTCGTTCTCGCCCTGATGGGAAACCTGATCTGCAGCTGGTCGAACAACGAAAGCCTTTTCATTTACGTGCTGATGATTCTCCTGCGCACCGACGAGGCGTCCGCCGCGGTAGTTTTTGCGACACTGAATACGACTCGTGCGCGACTCGATCTGATCCAGCGACTGGCCAAGATCAAGGTTAGCGACAAGACGCTGTCGAAAAATCTGACAACTCTCATCGAGCGCTTTTCGGAATCCACCAAGGTTCGAAATGAATTGAATCATTGCATGTTCATTTTCGATTCGTCGGGCGCCATCAGCCACACGCAATCGATGCGATTGATGGAAACCAGGTCGAGCCTGAGGTTCGGGGAGATAAAGGCGCTGGACGAAAGCCGCCTGCAGGAGATGGTGCGGACGACGCATGAAATGACCAGGATCAACCGCGAGATCTGGGATCTACTGCCGCGTCTCGAAGCGCATGTCCACGGCGTGAAACCCCAAAGCGTGCCGCGCGACGCGGCCTGAACAGTTCAGCGACGACGGTGATAATGCCTGTCGTCACTGTCGCTCACTTCAAAATCCATCGTTCTGAGCGCAAGTGGCGTCGATCGGTGATATCGCAAGATACAGCGATCCATCGAATGCGTGCATGTTGTTGGCGACCGTGTGGCGGCATTCTGGCCGAGCCGGCATTCGCAATAAAGCGAGTCCCCGGCAGTCGGAAGAACCGACGTCAAGAGCACCGCCGCGCTTCGAAGACCGCAGACTTAGAAGATCAGCGATCTCGTTTCGCCCGCGATGCTCCAACGGCAGGAGCTCGTCATGGGTAAGCCACAACGCAGGCACGATCCCGATCAGGATCAGGACCAGAAGCAAGACCAGTTGCAGGCGCAGGCCAATCTGCAGGCCCAGTTGCAAGGACAGGGCCAAGGTCAGGGCCAGGGCCAGGGCCAATTGCAGTTCGCCGTGCAGTCGCTCGACTCCAAGAGCGAGAACGAGAACGACAACGAGAACGATAACAAGAACTCGAACGAGAACGAGGTCGACAACAAGCTCGACAACAAGGTCGATAACTCGCTCGACAACAAGGTCGAAAATTCCCTCGACAACAAGGTCGACAACAGCATCGACAACAAGATCGAGAACAACATCGAGAACAAGGTGGACGTCGCTGTAAACGTGGATGTCGACCTCGACCTGAAGGCCGACGGACTGAGCAGCCCCGTTATCGACCTCGGCCAGTTCCATACTTTCGGTTCCGTCGTGATGCCGGACGTTGTCGACCAGAAGATGGGCGACGGCAACCAGTTCAACATCGATCAGGTCAACAACCTGGTCGACAACGACGTCAACTGGTCGTCTGCCAGCTACACTGGCGGCGCCGGCGGATCGTGGTGTGAGCCGGGCGCCAGCTTCAGCATGGACGCCAAGATCGAGGGCGGCGAGTCCAAGATCGACGCCGACGCAATTGGCGATCGTGCAAACGTCGCTTCCAGCGCCGATGCCATCCTCAACCAGTCTGCTTTCGATCAGAACATCACGCAGGGTGCGAACATCCAGTTCAACAGCATCACCATTCAGGCTGCGGGTGACAACATCACCGATAACGACATAGGCTAAATATTGCGGTTGATCCGCGCGGCGAAAGCCGCGCGGATCTTCTTCCAGACATTTTCAGTCAGACATTTCAGTTCGGTCGCTGCAGTTGCCGATCCAGGACTGTGGGCCGCATCGCGGCTTTGACCGTCTATGGCGACGGGGAGGTTCCCATGGCGTCAGCGAGCTTCGTAGAAATAATTTCTCACTTCGCAGGATATCTGCAGATCTTCCACGATATCGCCCGCGATCGAGTTCAGTACGACGAGAGTCTTGCGCCTCGTCCGACCGATGATTACACCACGCTTCGGCCGAGTTACGATTATCGCGTCGTGCCTGACGACATGGAGACGCTCGCAGGGCCGGTGCCGGAACTGGTGCCCGACGATCTCGTGCATTTCGCCCGGACCCGTCCGCTCAAATTGGCCCACGGTCCGCAAGACGAGGATTTCGACTTCTTTCCCCGTTCGCAGACACCGAGCATCCCGCTGCCGAAACCGATGGGCGGCGGCGCAGGTAGTGTCGAGCATCACGTCAGGGTGCAATACCAGGATGGCGGCGAACAGACCCAGCTGACGCTTCACCAGTACAACTTGATGCATGATGACGACGTAAACCTGTCGGCGGATGCGCTGCTTGCCGTTCAGCCCTCGATCGCGCGCCTCAACGCCGACGTGGCGGCAACCGTCGAGCAATTGGCGGCCGATGCCGACGTCCAGGTTCCAGTCGATTGGCGGATGCCTCAGACCGATAGCGGCGCGACCGATTTCGTGATCGCTCACGACGCTGCCTGGGCCGAGCGAGGCGGCACGCCGGATGCGCACTCGGTGACTCCCGGCTACTATGTCAACGGCGAACCGCAGGAACGGCCGGAGGAAACGACGCCGCCGGCCGAGCCGGAAAAATTGCCGGACACGGGCGATGGAATCGGCCAATGGGCCTCGTTGGGCGGCAACTTCAGCATCAACGCTGCGCTGATCGTCGATGTCGGCGAGGGCGCCCGCACCATGGCGGTGATGGGGGATTACTTCAAGACCAATGCCATCTTCCAGACCAATACGATCGTCGATCGTGACCACACCAGCGTATCGGGCGGAGAGCGCGTGCCGTCATCGGCCCCGGAAGAAAACGTCGCAACCAACATCGCCGATTTCATCCAGAACCCCAGCATCTACGCCGGCTTCGCGGCCCACGCGGCCGGCCCGAACTGGAGCGTCGACGTGGTCGATGGCGACTATTACAGCGTTCACGCGGTGGCCCAGGTCAACTATCTCTCCGACAACGATGTGGCAACGCAGGTCAGCAGCAGTTCCCACTACAACCTCGTTGGCGGCCACAACGAGCAAGGCAATCTGTCTCTCGTGTATGACGGCAGCATTCAGTACGACCTGATCATCGTCCAGGGCGGCTATCACGGCCTGAACGTGATCTTTCAAAACAACATCCTGCTGGACAACGACAACATCGTGATGTCGGCCGACGGCGCCGACCCGTCCCAATCCGCGCGTTCAAGCGGCAACAGCCTGTTGAACGAGGCTGACATTGCAAACTATGGCGGCGATACCTTCGACGACCTGCCCGCAAATCTCGAGCTGATTCAAAGCCTGCTGGCCGCCGGCGTGACATCGCTCGATCCAGAATTGGCCAGCGCCCTGATTGGCCATGGCGGCCCGCTCAAGGTGCTTTACATCACCGGAGACTATTACGACATCAATGCGGTCTGGCAGACCAACGTCACCTCCGACGTCGACGTGATGTACCAGCTCCAGAACCAGCCATTGGCCGATTTGATGGCGCTCGATCCCGATGCGGCGGTGACGCAGTCCGCCACCACCGGCGGCAATGAACTGCACAATGACGCCGCGATCATCGACGTCAACCCTGACGCCACCTACGTCAAGGGCGAGATCTACACCGATTCGATTCTGGTGCAGGCCGATCTGGTGCCGACAGCTCCAGTTGGCTCCGTCAACGCCGACACCGACACCTTGGTGACCGAGCTCATTGCTTTCGTCGATGACCACCCTCAGGACACGGCAGGGCCGCCACCGGCAGCGATCGTCAATTCCGTGCAGTCAGATCCGATGGCAAGCGTGCTGCATTAGCGGTAAGGCCAGTTGTCCATTGCAGTCGCAGGAGAGTTTTCAAATGTGGGGCTGGGATGATCGTGCAGGCAGCTTCGGGAACTGCCGCTTGAGTCAGCATGACGAAGCAACGGCGAGCACAGCCAAGATCATTCCGCTTCGCCCGTGGTTCGATCCGCCGTCTTCGGGTCCTGAGGATCCGCACGTCAAATTTGCCAACGAGACGGATCGCCTGACCGAAGCCCGGTCCGCCGAGGCGCCGGTGGTCGAGCCATTCCGGCCGCAGAAGCCCAAGGTCGAAGGCAAGGCTGAGGCCAGAACCGAAGCCAAGCCCGAAGCCAAGACCGAAGCCCGGACGGAGGTGAAGACGGAGGCCAAAACCCCGCCGCCGGGTTCCACCGTCGTGATCGAGCAGGCCGTCCCGGCTCCGCCGCTGCGCACCGGAGGTGACAAGGACGGTGGCGGTGGCTCTGCAGGCGGTGGCGGAGGAGGTGGCGGCGGTGGCGGCGGCAACTCGCCGCCGATGCACAAGCGTTTCAGCGACAATGAATTCCGGGACGTGCTCGGCAGCGGTCTGGCAAACGCCCGCCGCAACCTGGTGACGGTTGGCGTGTTCTCGGTTGCGGTCAACCTGCTGGTGCTCGCGATTCCGATCTACCTGTTCAACATGTCCGACCGCGTGCTGACCAGCCGCAGCACGGACACGCTGGTGATGCTGACCATCATCGTGGTCATCGCGATCGGGGCGCACGTGCTGATGGACATGATGCGCCGCATCATCCTGATGCGGGTTGCGGTTGAAACAGAAGCACGACTGGGTGGACCGGTCCTTAGCGCTGCCGCCAAGGCGGCGCAGAGCGGATCCAGCCGCGAATTCCAGACATTGGCGGACCTGCAGCATCTGCGCTCGTTCATTACCGGTCCGGTGCTGTTGACGATGTTCGATACGCCGGTGGCACCGGTCTATTTCGCCGTCGTGTTCCTGATCCACCCGCATCTCGGATTCATCGTGCTGGCGTCGGGCGTTGCGCTGGTCATCGTGGCGCTGCTGAACCAGCGAGTCACCGCGGTCCCGTTCAACCAGGCCAACAGTTACGGCGCCAGGGCAAACATGACGGCTGAATCGATGGCCCGCAATGCCCAGGTCATCAATGCGATGGGCATGATTCCGGAAGGCGTTCAGGTCTGGGGCCGCGAAACCGTGGAGTCGCTGAAGGCGCAGGTGATCGGGCAGGATCTCAACATCCTGATGACGGGGTTGTCGAAGTTCCTGCGGCTCTGCACCCAGATCGCCATCCTGGGTTGGGGCGCCTGGCTGGCCCTGGAGGCCCATATCACCAGCGGCATGGTGATTGCGGCCTCGATTGTCGCGAGCCGTGCGCTGGCGCCGCTGGAAGGCACCATCGAAGGCTGGCGCAGCTTCGTGCAGGCGCGTTCGGCCTATGCCCGCGTCAGGGCGCTGTTGTTGAACTCACCGCTCAACCTGGAGCGGCTGCGCCTGCCGCGTCCTGCCGGATATCTCAATGTCGAGCGCATTCTCTACGTGCCGCCGCCGAACAAGAAGGTGATCCTGAACGGGATCAGCTTTCAGTTGAAGCCCGGGGAATCGCTTGCCATCGTCGGCGACTCCGGCACCGGAAAAACCATGCTGGCCCGCATGCTGGTCGGCTCCATCATCCCGACCGCCGGCAGTGTCAGGCTCGACATGATGGACCTGCGCAACTGGGATCCGCGCCAGTTCGGCGAGAGCGTGGGCTACCTGCCGCAGGATGTGCAACTGTTCCCGGCATCCATCAAGGCCAACATCGGCCGCATGCGCGACGACGCACGCGACGAGGATGTGTTCGACGCCGCCGAGACCGCCGACGTGCACGAGATGATTTCGAGCTTTGCCCAGGGCTACGAGACCATCGTCGGCATGGACGGCAGCCCGCTGTCCGGCGGCCAGCGCCAGCGGATCGGGCTGGCGCGCGCATTTTACGGCAATCCGCGCCTGATCGTGCTCGACGAACCGAACTCGAACCTGGACGCCAATGGCGAGCGCGCGCTGGCCAAGGCGCTGCTGCGTGCCAAGGAAAAGCAGATCACGGTGGTGACGATCACCCAGCGCGCGGCGCTGCTGATGAGCGTCGACAAGATCATGATCCTGCATCAGGGCTCGGTGCAGGCCTTCGGCGCCCGGGACGAGATCATTCCGATGATCACGGGGCGCAAGCCGAACAATATTCCGACCGGTCCCGGCGATCCGCCTTCGTTGCAGTGATCGAGCGTCCGCCGGGTTTGACAGCAGCGAGGTTGCGCGATGGCCAACAGGAAGATTGCGGACCGCACCGCGCAAGCAGAGGGCACCTGGTATGATTCGCTGCCGCGATCGACCAAATTGCCGACCGTTGCCGGCGCGCTGATCATGGCGGTGGTGCTGATGGGCTTCGGCGTCTGGGGCAACATGGCGCCGATCGCCGGCGCCGTGGTCTCCTCCGGTGTGTTCGTCGTGACCGGACAGAACAAGATCATCCAGCATCTCGAGGGCGGAATGATCCGCGAAATCTACGTGCGGGAGGGCGACACGGTGGAAGCCGGGCAAACCTTGCTCGAGCTTGACGACACCGCGGCGCGCGCGGAGTTGCAGCGGCTGTTCCTGCGGCGCATCCGCCTGACGGCGATCGATGCGAGGCTGCAGGCCGAAATGAAGGAGGAAAACGCTGTCACGTTGCCGCCCGAGGTCGTCAACTGGCTCGCCAGTTCGCCCGAAGTGAAGGAAATCGTCGACAGCCAGCAGATGGCGTTCACGGCACGCCGCAACAACCTCAACAGCGACGTCAAGAGTATCCAGGAGAGCATCAGCGCCCTGGAGGAGCGGATCCGGGGGTCGCGGGTGCAGCTCGATGCCGTTCATCGCCAGATCATTCTGCTCGACGAGGAAATCGCGACCAAGGACAGACTGGTGCAGGCCGGGCTGGTGCGCAAGCCGGAACTGATGGTGCTGCAGCGCCAGAAGGCCAATATGGAAGGCGAAGTCGGCCGCATCATGGGCGACATCGGCGATGCCAAGGAGCGTATCGCCCGCGCGGTCGAGCAGATCAACGGCGTGCGCAAGACCGCGATCAAGACCGCGGTCGAGCAGATGCACGAGGTCCGCGGCGAACTGGCTGACGTCCGCGAGAGAATGTTGGGCGCCAAAGGCATCCTCGACCGGGTCCGCGTCACCGCGCCGGTGAGCGGCGTGGTGGTGAAGCTTCGCTATCATACGCGGGGCGGCGTGGTCGAAGCCGGAAAGAACATCATGGAGCTGCTGCCGCTGAAGGACGAGCTGATCATCGAGGCGCGATTGCGGCCGCAGGACATCGACAGCGTCAAGCACGGGCAGATGGCGATGGTGCGGCTGACGGCGCTGAACCAGCGCATCACGCCGATGGTCTCCGGCGACGTCATCTATCTGTCCGCCGATACGCTGGCGGATGAAAAGAAATCCCAGCAGGTGGGCCCGACCGACGTCTATGTCGTGCGCGTCAAGCTCAACAGCGAGGAGAGCAGGAATATTCCGGGCTTCAGCCCGACGCCGGGGATGCCGGCCGAGGTCTACATCAAGACGGCCGAGCGGACGTTCTTCCAGTACATCGTGCGGCCGATTCACGACAGCATGATGCGCGCATTCCGCGAGCGTTAGGCCGAGCAGTCACAGTAGCCTTGGAGGGGTGCCTTCCGTGCATATCGACATCATCGAAAGTTCGCCGTCGCTGGCCGCGCTCGAGGACAACTGGAACGCCGTCTATGACGCGGACGACGAGGCGCAGATTTTCCTGTCGTGGAAATGGCTGAGCGGCTGGCTGGCCTCGATCCCGGGACCGTGGTTTATCCTCGCTGCCAAGGAACGTGATGCCGCCGATTTGCCTTACGTCGCATTCTGGCCGTTGCGGCTGCAGACCAAAATCGAGAAATCCGACGTTTTCGGCGACATGCGGATGGCAGGCAATTTTGGCGCCGACTATACCGGTATCATCTGCAGGCCGGAGGGGGAGCACAAGGTCATCCCGGCCTTTGCCCGCACCGTCAGACAGATGAACTGGGCCCGTCTTCATCTCGACAATGTCAGGATATCCGAGCGGCGGTGGCGGCTTTTGACCGCCTGCTTTCCGAAGGCGGGTTTCCACACGACCAAGGTCGACAAGGTCATCAAGGCCGACGGCATCGACAACAGCATCTGTCCCTATGCCCCGCTGCCGAACGACTGGAACGCTTATCTCGATGCGCTCAGCACCAATACGCGGCAGAAGATCCGGCGTCTGCTGAAGCAGCTGGAAGCTTCCGATCAATATCGAATAACCGTCGCGACACCGGAGACGTTCGATCGGGACCTGATGACCCTGCTGGGATTCTGGGACAAGAAATGGCGCGCGCGCAAGTCGGATCGGATCGACAGTCTGATCCGCTCCAACAACGCCATGCTGACGCGCAGTTTCCAGTCCGGGCTGGTGTACCTGCCGACCTTCTGGCATGGCGACCGGCCGGTTGCGGCGCTGGCGACGCTGGTGGAGCCGCGCAAGCGGACGTTTTCGTTCTACATGACCGGACGCGACGAGACCTTTGAAGGGCCGCCGGCAGGCATGATCCTGCACGCCCACAGCATTCGCGACGCCATAGCGCGCGGCTTTGTCGAATACGATTTCCTGCGCGGCAACGAGCCCTACAAATACTCATTTGGCTGCAAGGAGCGCCGGATCCACTCCATCGTTCTGGAAACAAAGAGCGGCAGGAATCTGGGCGGCCGGATCGACGCCCGCTGCATCCCCGACCTGCTGTCCCAGGCGACCGAACTGCACCGCAAGCGACAACCCGCCGATGCCGAGCTCGGCTACCGCCGCATTCTGGAGGTCGAGCCGAAACACCCCGATGCGCTGCACCGGCTCGGCCAGTTGCTGGCGGCGAAGGGGGACTTCACCGCCGCCAAGCGGCTGTTCCGGATCCTGACGACCGTTCGGCCCGACGCCGCCAAAGCGTGGCAGTGTCTGGGCCAGGCCTGCGAAGGTCTCGCTCAGCACGAGGAGGCATTGCGCCATCACCTCGAATTCGTGCGGCGGCTACCGGATCAGCAGGATGGATTTGTCGCGGTTGCCAGGTGCATGGCCAGGCTCGGGCGGATGGCGGAAGTCAACGCCGCGCTGCTGGCCGCGATCGAACCGGCGAGCGCCTCGTCGGTGCGGAAGTGGCGTGACTGGGGCCCCACGCCGGACCGGCAGGCCGCCGGCGAACACTCGGCCTCGGCGTAGGGCGAGCACCGGAACCGCCGGCAAGGAAATGGCGGGGAGGAGCAGGCATGATGGACAGGATCCAACGTTTTCAGCACCGGCCGAATAGATGAGCACCGCTATGGCTCTCGGTTCG
>Ga0247776_10000362_pt1 | contig 10973 bp, 8 predicted proteins | sample UWRJL199509C5_FD_179912 | JGI IMG/M metagenome (GOLD analysis project Ga0247776, IMG submission 179912) | Plant litter microbial communities from Arlington Agricultural Research Station in Wisconsin, United States - UWRJ-L199-509C-5 | ecosystem: Environmental > Terrestrial > Plant litter >...
GAAGCCGTCCACCCCTCGTTGGAGGAGGTCTTCCTCGGCTACTACCGCGAGGAAGGGGAGGGATGACCGCCCAGCTCGCGGCCCTCATCTCCAGCCATCTTTCCGACCGGCGACGCTCGTTGCTCGCGTGGGGGCTGCCGCTCGGCCTGATGTCGGCATTCATCGTCGCGATCTTCCCTTCGGTCGAAGACTCGATCTCCAAAGTCGTCGATAAATATCCGGCCGGCCTGAAGGAAGCCTTCGGCATCGGTCAGCTCTCCAACGTCGAGCAGTACCTCCACGCGGAGATGCTGAGCCTGATCGTGCCGCTGGCGCTCGGCTACCTGGCCGTCCGCGCGGTCGCCTCGGGTCTTGCCGGGGCCGCCGAAACGGGACGCCTCGACGTCCTGCTCTCAGCGCCGGTCTCGCGCCGCCGCCTTTGCGCCGCAGGCTTCTTGGCGACCGCGATCGAGCTGGCAGCCGTGCTCGCGATCTCCCTGCTCCTCACCATGATCGGAAGCGTCCTCGCCGGTGCCGGTCTGGACGCCGGCCGGGCGGCGGCGGGATTTGCCGGGGTCTGGCCCTTGGCGCTCCTCTTTGCCGGGCTCGGGGTCGTTGCCTGCGCCTGGTCGCTGCGGACCAGCGTCGTCACCGGCGCCGTCGCCGGGGTGCTGGTGGCGATGTACGTGGTGGACCTGATCGGCAGGCTCGATCCGAGCTTCGACTGGCTGCGCTACGCCTCGGTCTTCAGGTATTACGGCAACGCGATCGAGGACGGGATCGAACCGCTCGCCTTCTGTGGCGTGACCGCCGCCGCGGCGGCCTTGGCGGCACTGGGCGCATGGCTGTTCGACCGCAGGGACATCTCCGCTTAGGAGTCGACGTCGGGTCGCGGCACCACCAGCACCGGGCAGGGAGCGTGATGGGCGAGGTGGGTGGAGACGGAGCCGAGCAGGACCCGCAGCACCGGCCCGTAGCCGCGGGAGCCGGCGACCAGGAGGTCGGCGCCGACCTCCTCGCAGGCCTCGATGATCACCGACCCGGGGACGCCCTCCAAGGCACGGCCGGTGGCAGCCAGGCGCTCGTCGACCGCCCTCACGGCTCTGGTGACGATCGGTCCTGCCTCGGGGTGGATGGCAGGGGTGTAGCCGCTCGCGCCCGGGACGGCGGTCGGCGGCGCGGTGACCGTGTAGACGGCGATCGTGGCGCGGGTGGCGAGCGCCACCTCTTCGGCTCGTTTCAGAGCCGCCTTGGCTTCGGGCGTGTCGTCGTAGGCGACGGCGATCGTCCTAAAGGGCCCGTGCTCTTCGGTCCCATAGCCGCGGGAAGCGACGACCACCTCACAAGGGGCTCCGTGCAGGAGTCCGTCGGCGACGCTGCCGATCAACGTCCGTCCGATCGGTCCCCGATGCGGTGAGCCGACGACGATCGTGTCGATCTCCTCCCGCTCGGCGAGGTCGTTGATCACGCCCGCCGGAGTGCCACCGCCGAAGGCGCGCGTCTCGACCTCGAGGTCGCCCAGCCGCTCTCTCGCTTCCTCGAATAGAGGCTGCGCCCGTTCGCTCTTCTCCTCTTCGAGGACCTCGTAGGGGATCGGCAGCGGTCCGTAGGGCAGCACCGTCGTGACGAGCACGCTCGCGCCGGTCGCCTCGGCCAACACGCGGGTGAGCTCCAGCGCATCCCCGCCGCCGTTGCTGCCGTCGTAGCCGACGAGAACCTTCATTGCGGGTCAGCCTAGGGACCGCGATCTGCTCGCTTATCCGGGAAATCCCACAGCCTTCCCCCGGGTCGTCCCCCTGGCCTGAAACCACCCACCAGCACGGCGAGCGCCAGGAGCATCGCCAACTGGAGTCCGATGCCCACCGGCGAGGTGAGGGCGTCGGTCACGATGGCGCCGAGGTTGCGCTCGGCGATGCCGGCGACGCTGAGGTAGATCGAGTAGGAGAGGAGGCGACCGGCGAAGAAGGCGGCGGTCAGCGGCAGCAGCGGCACCGTCATCAGGCCGGCGGCGACGAAGAGTTGGCCGGAGGGCACCGGCGAGAGCGCGAAGAGTCCGAGCCCGGCGACGGTGCGGCTGCGGTCAGCGCTGAGGGCTGCCTCGGCGCGGTCGAGCCGCTGTCGCCTCTCGGCCGAAAAGCGCGGGCGCAACCGGCGGGCGCCGTTGGCGAGGACGAAGCGCCCGCTTGCCGCGGCCAAGGCACCGCCGAGAACCAGCGGGACCGCCGGCAGGTCGAAATCGAGGCTGAAGAAGACAAGGATCGCCCAGGTCGGCGGACCGAAAGCGGGGAGGAGGTTGATCGCGAAGACGATCCCGAGGACGACGGCGAGCTGAGCGAGATCGGACACGTATCGAGGCTAACCGGACCGAATCCGGATCCGGCATGGGGAAATCCGAAGACATCGATGGGGCATTGCCCCGATTCGGACCCAGCCGAGCCCGGCATAGGTTCCTTCCATGGGAGGGGAGAAGACGAGCTGGACCGCGGACACCCTGATGAGTGACTTCGCACGGCGTCCGCTGCGGCGAGGCCTCTCGATCTGCGCGATCGCCGTGGCGGTCTCTGCGCTCGTTGCCGCTGGCGCTCTTGCCAAGGCCGGAGATCCCGACCCCGGCTTTGACGGCGAGGGCCGCCTCGTGATCAAGGCCGCCGGGGAGACGACCAAGGGCAACTTCGAAGTCACGCGCCTGCCGTCGATTTCGATGGCGAGCGCGGCGGGGCCGAAAGGCGAACTCGTCGCCGCCAACCGCCGGCGCGTCTTTCGCTACCGCGCAAGCGGGCGCCCTCGCGAGCATTTCGGTGGAGACGGGCGTGTCGCGATCCCGACCCCGGCGGGAACGAGCTTCCAGCTCGCCGGGGTGGTCGTGGACTCCGGTGGGCGCGTACTGGTCGCGGGCACGACGGAGCCGATGGGGGCGGGGGGCGGCTCGCTGGACGCGCGCGTCAGCGTCTACCGCTTCATGCCCGACGGCAAGATCGACCGAAGCTTCGGAGTGCATGGGGTAGCCGGCGCTTCGCTCGGCCCGATGGAGGCGACCGGGATTGCCCTCGACTCACTCAACAGGCCGGTGCTGACCGGGTTCACGGCCCTGACGCCCTTCGCCTGCAGGATGACTTCCATCTACCGAAACACGACCACGGTCGCGCGGCTGACCACCAGCGGCTCCCCGGATCGGACGTTCGCCGGCGGCGACGGGATCTTCACCGACCCGCTCGAAGATCCGCACCTGCCCACGCTGACGGCAGGCGACCAAGTGGTATACGTCAGCGCCCCCGACCAGCGCTGCGCCGATCCGGATGCCGGCAGCGTCCCGGTGGCCTCGATCCTCTCGCCAGGCGGCGACCTCGCACTCCGATTCCCGGTGAGCAGCAGGGGGTCCTACCTCCTCGAAGCGACTTCGCTCGCCGTCGACGGTCAGAACCGGATCGTGATTCTGGTGACCGGATCGCTCCCGGAGGGCGGCGGTTTCCGGCAGGACGTCTACCGCCTGCTTCCCGACGGCAGCCCCGACCCCGAGTTCGGCGTGAACTACGGGGTAGTCGGTTCCGTGTCGAGCCCGGGTCCGGCCGGCAGTCGCCTCGGGGCGGTCACGACCGACCGGCGCAACCGCGTCATCCTCGCCGGCTCCTCGGCCCTGCGACAGGGCCGCGGGTTCCTGGCGGTGCGCCTGAGCGCTGCCGGCAGGCTCCAGACCTGGTTCGGCGATGACGGCGCGGCGAAAGCCGGCTTCGGTAGGCGCGCCGAGGCGACGGCGACGCAGGTCCACCTGGACAGCCGCGGCCGGATCGTCCTCGGCGGCACCGTAGAAGCGCCGTGGCTGCCGACCGGATTCGGACTCGCCTTCGCCCGATTCAGCGGCGGTCGTTGATGGATCCGCCGAAATCTCTGCCTTCGTGGAGTGGTCGGAGGACGAGGAGTCCTGTTCTCAGGGGCATCCTCGATCGCCTGACGCGGGTCAGCTACGAGCAGCGACATCGATGCCTGCTCAGTTGCCGCTAGAGGCACAGCTGCTCCAAAACTGCGCTCGAATCCGGGATATGACCGTGATATCGAGGGGCATTACTTTGCTGGGGAGCCAGGTTGATTCTGTCCCCGATTCAGTCGTTTGCTCCGCGTGGCAGAAGCCGCGCCTCTTTGAGTCCTAGCATCTTCGAGATGGCCGGAGCCGACCAAGCCTCTGCCCGATGCGCAGCTCTTGCGAGGGCAACGGATGCGCTGCCGTCCTTGGAGGCTTCGTTGCCTAACGCTCGAATCCCCATTACGGGAGCGCAATGGTGTCGGAGCGTTGTTGATGCCAAGGTTGAGAACCGCCTTTCGGAGTACACGGCCAAGCGGCTGCGGCTTGCGTCGGTGCTCGGCGAAATCGATCATGACTTGGCTGGTGAGGTACGGCCAGCCGCCATCGACGCGGCCGATGTCGCAAGCCAGGTTTGTGACGCCCTTCAGGTTCTTGCCGTATTTCACCCCGGCGAACTTGGTGCATCTGAGTTGGTTGAGCGTTTGAGGCGTCTCGTCGCCGAGGACATCTACGCACTTCTCTCGGCTGCAAGGGTTGGCAGTAAGCCGCCACCACTGCCCGAATGGCCGAGGGTTCCCGACGTGCCTGATGTTGAGGACCGCGATGTTCTAATGGCGGTGTTTGGGCTCTCGGCCGAAGCACTCACGGATGAGGAGGGCGCCTTTTGCGACACGCGAGTCATCGCTGGATACCGGTTGCGCCTACCTCAGCTCAAAGACCGTTGCGACCCGATCATGGAAGTCATAGCTGAAAGGCCACCCTCCCTCTTCACCGCAGTCTCTGCGGTTCGCGAGCTAGCCACCAGTGTGTCTCCTTGGGTCACCCTCTCAAGTGCGCGTGAAATTCGCGGATGCATTCTCGACTCGTTTGATGCGGACCCGACTTTTACCCGCAGAGTTCTCTCTGAGGCAACGTCCGAAGAAGATGAGGAATGGATGGCTTTTGGGCGGCTACAGAGGAGCCTGCGGCATGCTGAAAGAGCGCGGACTCAGACTTCTGGGACTGAGCGCGATTATGCGGTCGGGATTCTCGAGGCCTATCGTCATATGGCGGAGGGATTGACTAGGCGATGGGTTCGAGTTCTCCTTCGCCTCTCTGGCCTTGATGATCCGCCTCGAACCGTGGGTGCCCTTGGCGCACCAGCCGTCGCGCGGTTGGGGGAGCTCGGCCTGCGAATCGAGCGGGCCTTTATCGCCGTGATGCGGAACGCTGAGGCGCATGACGACTTCTCATTCGATGAGGACTCTGGGCTCCTAGTCTGGGGCGACCAAGCGGTTGACCCAGAGGAAATCTCGGCTCGTTTAAAGGAGCTCGACATCCTGCAGCGAGCTTTGATCGTGGGCAGGCTTGCTGCGTTCGCCGATCAGCCGGGACTGGCCGGCGATAAACCACGGAGCCCGCTCGATCACTCTTCATCCAGTTCTGCGCTGGTTTCGGCGCGCCAACGCTTCGGTCATGCGGGTATGAATGTTCGCCGCTTTGTTCGTGATCGAGATCGCTTGAGCGTCGTCATAGATACGTTGAAGGCAGAGGCCTGCAACCCCTGCTTTGTCGCATTGACTCAGGCAGCCCAGATCTTGCCTACGGTGGCGCGCTTCTCAGTTCAAATCATCGGACGGGACGAACCGATTATCGATCTTCCTCGAACTGTCTTGCAGGAGAACTGGAAGGTCTTCATGCTTGCGGCGAAGTGGTTCCCTGAGGCGCTGCCCCAGGAGACTTTTCTGCCTTGTCTTACGTGGAGCCGTCTCGCATGTGAGTCGGTAGAGGATGCTGCTCGGGCATCAGCTTGGCTGGCGTTAAACGAGGGATGCCACGCGATCCTGGATGTGCAGGCAGACGTTGCGGAACTCCAGCGGCTAGAGGGTCGGTTTGGGACGCTCGTCGCTGCCACTTCTTCCACGATGCGACTCCTGCCGGAGGGAGATCACCTAGATCTACTAGCAAAAGCGCGGCGGCTGATCCTTGCGACGGGAAACGTATACGCGCGAGATCCTCACGGGATCGCCACGGGGGTGCTTGTGGATCGGATATTTGGCCTTCGGGATGCAATTGGAGGCCCGGTTGCCGCATTGCCCACGCTGGATCCGACTCCTCTTCAAGAGGGGTCGTTTCCTCACGCCGTCTCCTAATCCGCTTTCCTAGCGGCACAGCGATACATCCGTGATACGGATGCAGCGCTACCTCTGCTGGAATGCAGAATTATCTGTCTCCCCGATAGATGACCGATCGCGCCGTCGCCGGCGTCAGGCCGTGGATCCCGGCGAGGAACCCGTGAGCAGGTGGCGGCGGAGGAAGTCGAGTTGGTCGGCGACTAGGGCGTCGTGCTCGGGGCCGTCGTAGACGTCGAAGTGGTCCACTCCCGGGTAGGTCCGCAGCTCTCCCTGCGGGGCTCGGCGGGCGGCGGCGATCGCCGGGCCGGGCTTGGCGACGCGGTCGGCCTCGCCGACGCAGACCAGCCAGGGGCAGTGCAGCTTCGATGCGAGGCGAGCTGGGCGGAAGGGTCGGCCGAGCAGCCAGCGGGCGGAGACGCGGTTGCGCCAGCGGGAGTCCTCGCCGGTCTCGACTACGCGGCGCCAGCCGACCTCGCCGCCGGGGGCGTTGATGAAGGCCGCCTCGTCGGGCTGTCCGATCGCCGGGAGATGGTCGCCTCGGGCGGCGGCGAGGAGCATCCGGGCCGACACCCGCGGGCTCAAGCGATGCGACTGGCGCAGGATGTCGAGAAAAGGAACCTGGCTGATCGCGGCGGCGACGCGCTTGTCGCCGGCCGCCGCCGCCAGGGCGTTGCCGCCGCCCATCGAGGAGCCGAAGGTGGCCACCCGGTCGGCGTCCACGCCGGGAATCGTCCGGGCGAAGTCAATCGCGGCCTGCCAGTCCTCCAGTTGCAGGGCGGGATCGAAGAGGTCGGGCTCGCCGCCGCTCTCGCCGAAGCCGCGATGGTCGAAGACGAGGGCGAACAGCCCCGCCGCGGCGAACCGGTCCGCAAACGCTCCCAGCCTGTCCCTCCGCGTGCCCGAGAGCCCGTGGGCCATGACCACGATCGGCAGCGGTGCGGCGCCCGCCTCGGCCGGCCGGTAGAGCCAGGCTGCGCAGGGTGCCGTTTTCGAAGGGAAGCGAAGGTCGTCGCGGTCCACTGCCTGTTCAACGCGCGGTCGCCTCGAGACGTGAGACCCGCTCCCGGGCTCAGTCGCCGAGAGTGACCTTGATCTTGGTCCCGGGCAGGAGGATCTTGCCGGGTTTGGGGTTCTGCTTGACGACCTCGCCGGTGCTTGCGGTGGCGTCGCCGAGCTTCTTCACTTTGCCGATCCTGCAGTCACGCTTGCGGGCCGCCTTCTTGCCGGCTTTGAGCTTCTTGCCCTTCAGCTTCGGCACCTTGCAGCCCTCGTAGGAAAAGGTCTGGGCGCTGGTGGTACTGCCGGCGCTGGTCGTCACCGTTATCGGCACCGTGCTCAAGGTCGCGCTGTCGGGGGCGACGGCGATGATCTGCTTTTCAGAGGTGACCGTGAAGCTCTTGGCCGGGACGCCGCCGAAGCTGACGCCCTGCACGGCGGCGAAATTCGCGCCGGCGATCGTGACCGTCGCATCCTTGATCGGACCGGCGGCCGGGGAGAAGAAGCCGATGACGGGGGGTGACAGGAGGGACGCTTCGATGTTCATCCGTTCTTCGGTTCCGAACTGCAGCGAGCCGAATTCGATGACCCAACCGTTCGGTGAGTTGCCGGGGTTGTAGCGATAGAAGTCCCCGCCGAAGTTCGTGGTGAAGGCGCAGACGGAGTTTGCGTTGCCGGGCACGGCGGTGCCGACGATGTCGCCCGGCTGGACCGGGATCGCAACCGGGAAGGTGTTCCGCTGGCCGGCGAGGAGCGGATGGGGCCCGTCTTCGCCGACGACCACGAATCTGGTGCCGCCGAGCGGGCGGTAGACCTTGAGGCCCAGCTGACCTCCCGGGGTCCCGGCGACGGTGCTCCAGGTGGTCAACGCCCCCGCGCTCCGCACGGTGTAGCTCTCACCCTCCGCCACCCTGAGCTGCATTTCGTCAAAGGCCGATCCGGAGTTGCAGAGGACCGGCGTGAACGGCGGCCGGATCGTCTGCCCGACGACGACCTGCGCGCCGGCACCGCTCGCCCAGAGGGCAAAGCAGGCACAGACCGCCAGTACGGACGCAAGTCCAAATCGAGACTTCGACACCATCTGCGCACCCTCCTCGCCGGTTCCCAACCGCCACCACCATAGCCCGGAGCGATATTTTCGGACTGTGATTCCCGTCCTTTTGGCGGTCGACGAAGACGAACGGGCGCTGCGCGCGGTCGAGCGCGAGCTGATCGACCGCTACTCGCGGAGCTACCGGGTCGTCTGCCTGTCCTCGGCGGAGGAGGCGATGGCGGAACTGCGGGCGCTGAAGGAGGCGGGGGACGACGTGGCGCTGGTCCTCGCCGCGCAGTCGTTCGCCGACACGACCGGTCCCGAGATGCTGGGCGGGGTGCGGGAGCTGCACGCGCATGCGCAGCGCGGGCTGTTGATCGAGTGGGCCAGTTGGGGTGACGGCCAGACCGCAGGGGAGATCTTCGAAGCGATGGCGCGGCGGCAGATCGAGTACTACGTGATCAGGCCCTCGCAGGCGCCCGACGAGCTGTTCCACCAGTCGGTCTCGACCTTCCTGCTCGAGTGGGCTCACGCGCGGCGGGTCTCGCCGCACACCGTGCGGATCGTCAGCGAATCGTGGATCGGTCGGGCGCAGGAACTGAAAGAGGTCCTGGGACGCTGCGCCGTGCCGCACTCGTTCCTCCTCGCCGACTCCCCGGAAGGCCAGGCACTGGTCGAGAAGACGGGGAACGGGGAGCCGTTGCCCCTGGTGGTGATGTCGAACGGGACAGTGCTGACGAACCCGACCAACCTGGAACTGGCGAGCGCCGTCGGCGCCACCATCGACCCCGAGCAGCGCGACTTCGACGTCGTCATCGTCGGCGGCGGCCCGGCCGGCCTCTCGGCCGCCGTCTACGGCGCCTCGGAGGGTCTGCGGACGCTGGTGGTCGACACCGGCGGGATCGGCGGCCAGGCGACCTCGAGCTCGCTGATCCGCAACTACCTCGGCTTCCCGCGCGGGGTCAGCGGCCGTCGGCTGGCGGAGTCCGCCTTCGAGCAGGCCTGGGTGTTCGGCGCCAAGTTCGCCTTCATGCACGACGCCACCGGGATCCGCCGCGACGGCGAGCGCATCCACATCAGCCTCTCCGACGGCGGCGAGGTCAGCGCCCGCGCCTTGATCCTCGCCACCGGCGCCACCTACCGCCGGCTCGAAGTCGAGGAGCTCGAGGCGCTGGCCGGGGCAGGTGTCTTCTACGGCGGCCCCGCCTCCGAGGCGCCGACCACCGTCGACGAGGACGTGCACGTCGTCGGCGGCGCCAACTCGGCCGGCCAGGCGGCCCTGCACCTGGCCGAATACGCCCGCCGGGTGACGCTCGTCGTCCGCGGGGACTCGCTCGCCAAAGGAATGTCCCACTACCTGGTGCGCCAGGTCGAGGACACGCCGAACATCGAGGTGCGCCTCGGGACCGAGGTGGTCGGCGGCGGCGCCGGCGACGACGGCTGGCTCGACCACCTGGTCCTGCGCTCCGCCGACGGGGAGGCCGAGACCGTGCCCTCGGACGGGCTGTTCCTGATGATCGGCGCCCGCCCGAACACCGACTGGCTGCCTACGGATCTCGTCCACGGAGACGGCGGCTTCATCCGCACCGGGGCCGACGTGGAGGCGGAAGGAGACTGGCCGCTCGAGCGCAGCCCCCTCTCCCTGGAGACCGGCATGCCGGGAGTCTTCGCCGCCGGCGACGTGCGCCACGGCTCGATGAACCGGGTCGCCTCCGCGGTCGGCGAGGGCTCGATCGCGATCCGCCTCATCCACGAGCTCTTCGCGGCGGAACAGCCCCGGCCACGCGACCTGGTCTAGCCCGCCAGGAGCAGGTCTGCGAGGCGCGGCTCAGCGGGAAGCCGTGGCGGTGGCGCTGGTGTAGCCGGTCGAGGCGGCGGTGATCGTGTGGGTGAAGGCGCCGGTCGCCGGGGCTTTGTAGACGAACTGGGTGTTGCTGGTGGCGATGCCCGAAGCGGGGACGGTCAGCGGCGAGCCGGTGATCGTGCCGCCGCTGGTGGCGGTGACGGTGACCGTTTTCGCCGAGCCCAGGTTGGAGGCGGTGTTGCCGGCGCTGTCGGTGATGGAGACGTTGGCGGTCACCGTGCCCGAGTTGCCGAGGCCGGTGATCGTGCAGGTGAAGAGGCAGGGCGAGCCGATCGCGCCGGCGCTCACGGTCAGCGTGGTGAGCGCGGCCCGGGTGGGGGTACCGGTCGAGACGGTGAAGGCGAGCGGCGCGACGGTGGAGATCGTGCCGTCGGTCGCGGTGACGCTCGCGGCCCCGGCTTTGTTCAGTTTGCCGACCCCGTTTTTAGAGGAGGCGACCGCGGCGACGCCGGCGGTGAAGGTGAGCGCGGTCGCGGAGCCGAAGTTGGTCGCCGTGCCGGCGCTGTTGACGACCGTCGGCAGGGCGCCGCTGGGGCTCGCTTCGGCGCCGGCGAAGGTGATGTTCTTCGAGCCCGCGTAGCCCGTCGCGGTGTTGCCGTACACGTCCTGGGCGGTGGTCGTGAAGTTGAAGGTCGCGGCGGCGACCGGCGTAGTCGTCGAGGCGGCCAGGATCAGTTTGGTCGCGGTTCCCGGCGCGACGGTCACCGTTACCGCGGTCGGGGTGGTGATCGCCCCGGCGGTCGCTTTGACGCTGGTCGAGCCGCTTTTGTACAGCTCCATCGTGCCGCCGTCGCCCGCCGCGGCGCTGGCCACCCCGGCGGCGAAGTCGATCGGCGTCGCAACTCCGAAGGCGATGTCGCTGCCGCTGGTGTCGGTCACCGTCGGGGTGTTGCCGGCCGGGCTCGCCGAGGCGCCGGAGAAGGTCAGGTTCTGGAGGCCGGTGTAGGCGGTTGCGGTGTTGCCGTAGGT
>Ga0247776_10000363_pt1 | contig 10954 bp, 10 predicted proteins | sample UWRJL199509C5_FD_179912 | JGI IMG/M metagenome (GOLD analysis project Ga0247776, IMG submission 179912) | Plant litter microbial communities from Arlington Agricultural Research Station in Wisconsin, United States - UWRJ-L199-509C-5 | ecosystem: Environmental > Terrestrial > Plant litter >...
GCGGGGTGACCGAAGGCGGCGCCTGCGTCGAGCAGCCCGCTCCGCAGCGCACGCAGGGCACGCTGTTGTCGCTTTCGCTGAAGCCCAGCCTGACAAACCTGCCATTCGTCTTCGGACAGCCGAACGCGCTCGCTGATGGCGGCTCGTTGGTCGCGCTCAATCTGCGCTTCTACGTGTCCGATGTGCATTTGCTGCGCAGCAGCGGCGAGCCAGTCGCCGTAGATTTGGTGGCTGAATCAGGGGTGCCCGAGCCGTACGGAGTACATCTGTTCAACGCCGAGGAAGCGGACTCCGCGACGTTGCGTTTACTCGCTCCGTCGGGAGACTACAGCGGTCTCAGTTTCGCGTTGGGGATCAAGCTCAGTTGCAACCAGCAACCCCCAGCTCAATTGTCGGATCCGCTCACTGACGTTTCGCAGATGACCTGGCCGCATACGGGGGGCTTCTTGTTCTTGCGCTACGAGGGGCGGTACACCGCCGGGAGCGCTGGCGCTTCGGGTGTGAGCCCCACCGTCAACATCCCGCCGGCGGTGCACATGGGCGGCGACATTCGGAAAGAGCTCGTGCCCGGCGTCAGCGTCTCCGGTACGTTCTCGATCCCCGAAAGTGGCAGGTTGGAAAAAGTTTTGAACGTGGCGATGGATGAGCTGTTCAAGGGCGCTACGGCTGATATTGACGTGAGTGATGTCGCGGTGGGTCTGTTATCAGCGCCCGAAGCAGTTGCGGGTGAGCGCCTGCGCCGCCAGCTATCTGCGCTGCACGTATTCGTGTTTGCGCCGTGAGTGAGCTCAGGGTGATGGCCAAGCGCTCGGTTCTGGCAACGGTCACGCTGATATCACTCGCGCCGATTACCGGCTGTTCGAGTGACGCGCCTGCGCTACGAAACGAAGCGCCCTCGCTGATCGATTCTACGATTCCGGCGGGGTACCCGAAAGGCACGTACAGCGAACGGGCTCCGGCGGACAATGCGCTGACGCTCGAGCGGGCGACGCTTGGCAAGCGGCTCTTTTATGACCCACAGCTGTCGCGCACGAACGAAGTCTCGTGCGGGTCATGTCATCAGCAGCAGTATGGGTTCGCCGATCCGCGTGAGGTTTCAATCGGCGTCGACGGGCGCACGGGCACACGAAACGCACCTTCGATCGTGAACGCCGGCTGGGGCAAGACCTTCTTCTGGGACGGCCGCGTTGATAGCCTGGAAGAGCAAGCGGGGCAGCCGATCGAAAATCCGCTCGAGATGGACCTGACGCTCACGGATGCCGTGGCACGGGTTGCCGCCGATCCAAGCTACGTCGAAGACTTCAATCAAGCCTACGCTGAAGCCCCCAGCAGCTCCTCTCTTCAGAAGGCGCTGGCCAGCTTCGTGCGCAGCGTGGTGAGCGGCTCGAGCCCCTACGATAGACACCTACGCGGCGACGACAGCGACTTCGGGCCGCAACGAAAGCGCGGTGAAGCGCTGTTTCTGAGCGAGAAAGCAGAATGCTTTCACTGCCATCCGTCGGGCTCACTCAGCAACGAGGGTTTCTTCAACAATGGCACCTACACAGCGGGTGGCGACACGGGGCGCCAGCAAGTGACGGGCCGCGTGGGCGACATCGGCAAGTTCAAAGTGCCGGGCCTGCGCAACATCGCAAACACCGCACCTTACATGCACGACGGTTCGCTGCCCACGTTGGAAGCCGTGATCGAGCAATACGACGCGGGCGGCCGAGGCGACCCGACGACCGATCCGCAGCTCAAACCGATGGCGCTCTCCAGCGAAGAGAAGGCTGATTTGCTCGCGTTTTTGCAGTCCTTCACGGACGACGCACTGCTTCGAGATCCGCGCTTCGCCCCGTGAGCGCGGTAGGCTGACCGCTCGGCTGAGCAACGGTCGAGCATTCACGTTCGATCTGAAGCCGAGCGATCCATGGCCCTTTCATACCCAGGTTCGTAGCGCGCGTGAAGCGCGAACGACGCTCCGGCGCTTCAGGGCGGTAGCCAGGTTTTGCCTGTCTCACAATCGATGTGCGTCAGCCGCGCGCTCTCGCGTGAGATGTCGATCGTGCCGAGCAGGATCGGCAATTGAAAACGGCGCGGGCCGATCGAACCCGGATTGAACAGGGTCACGCCGCGGTCGCGGCCGATGAATGGCACGTGGGAATGCCCGCAAACGACCAGTGACGCACGTTCGGCACTGGCCAAGCGCGCGACCTCGGCGCGAAGCTTCGGGCCGTAGACTGCGATGTGTAACAGCAGCAAGCGCAGCTTCATGCGTTCGCCGTCGTGCAACTCGAGTGTCACGATGTCCGGCACTTGGCTGGTTTGCACGTCGATGTTGCCGCGCACCGCGATCACCGGAGCCAGCTCGGCCAAGCCAGCCAGTACCTCCAGCTCGCCGATGTCGCCCGCGTGCAAGATGACGTCCGGCTCGAGCTCGCGGATCCGTTGCGCGGTTGCGGGGTGCGGCTTGCTGTGCGTGTCGGCGACGACAGCAAACCGGAATTTGCCGTCAGCACGCGCTTGCAACGTTACTTTGCTGGAAACAGGCTTTCGCGGCACGGGCGGAGTCTGGCACCGCATGGCGCTACGGCAAAACGGCAAACCCGAGCACCACCCGGGGCGGCGCGACGCGAGGCCCTTGCCCTCGGTCGCGCCGCCCAGGTTCGCGATTCAGCGCGTTGTTCCGGCGCTGCCTCGTCGAGCGCGAGTCTGAGCTGCCTTGCGTGCGGCGGCCTTGCGCGCCGCTGGGCCGCGGCTGCGCGCGGAAGCGTGGGCTTGTCGCGAGAGCGCGACCGGGGTCGCGGCGACGCGCGGCTCGCGCTGGAGCGCCTCGCGGGTTGCGCGGCTCCGGCGCGGGGATGCTTTTTTTGATTTCGCGCTGTGGCCGCGTTCGCGGTCTCGGGCGGCACTCTCGCGTGTGCGCTTGGAACTGGCGCCCGCTTTCGGTGGCGGCAGGTCCACGCCTGCTCGGCGCGCTTTCGACAGGCCGATGGCGATCGCTTGTTTGCTGGAACGGGCGCCGTGCTTGCCCTCGCGTACGTGCTCGATTTCTTCGCGCACGAACTCACCCGCTTGAGTGCTGGCTGCTTTCCCTTGGGCTTTGTCGCGGGCTGCGCGTCGCTTGGTTCGTTCTTCCGGCATGGCTGTTCGTCCGATTAGTCAGATCCGCAGTTCTGTCAGTTCCTTCATGTGTAGGAAATGCAGGGCGCGTGCCAATTTCAGACGAACGACATCAACGGCATTTTTCCGAGCCCTGCTCGTGCCGCAAATGTCGCCGTGACGCCCGCGCCGACGCGAACTACCTCGCCTGCGGCATCGCGCCCCAGGCCGTCGCTAGCGGCCAATCGAGTTCGAATTCGAACTCCAGCATTTGCGGGCGAGGCAGGCTCAGGCGAGGCAGGCTGAGCGCAGCCTGCTTCAATCGAAATCGGTGGGCAGCTCGGGGTTTGCCAGGTGTTCGAACATGCGTCGCACCTGAGCTTCGGTCACGCGTGGTGTCGACAACGGTGGGATTTCGTTCACGCCGAAAAAGCCAGTGTCCAGGGTTTCGAGGCCGCGCGCTGGCGCGCCCCCGCGCAGCTCGCAGCGCACGAAGAGCTTGTAGCAATACCAAAATTCGGGCGGATGAGCGTGGCGCGCCTTGTCGTACACCGCGAGCAATTTGCTGGCTTTGACTTCGAAGCCGGTTTCCTCCTGCACCTCGCGCTCTGCGATTTGTGACGGGGACTCGCCGATGTCAGCCCAGCCTCCGGGCAGCGACCACAAGCTATCATGCGATTCGCGCATGAAGAGCAGCTTGTCGTTTTGCGCCACCACCGCTCGCACATCCACTTTGGGCGTCGCGTAGCCTTTCTCGGCGCGAATCAGCTCGAGCCACGGTTCGTCGCTTGGCTTCGCCAGGCTTGCGGCGATTTCCGCCGTCAATTCTTGCAACTGCTCGTAGCGCTGTCGATCGTACGGATCGCGCGTGTAGGTGAGCCCCGCTTGGGTGATGGTCTGAAGTCGCTGCACCCAGGCTAGGCGTTTCATGATCGCCAGGTTAGCCCGCGACGCCGAAGGCTGCGCCGAAAACACGACGTTTCGCGTGACCATCAACCCCAATCACTCCGGGGCGCGTTGCCAAACAGCCTTCCCCAAAGCGGTACTCGGAGGTCATCGTCATGGGCGAAGCTGCGGTATTCCAATCCAAGCGCAGCTTTCCGATTCGCTGGTGTGGTGGCAGCTCGATGGGATTGCTCGAGTCCAAAATATCGAGTCTGGGACGGTTCCTTCTCGATCGAAGGCGTGCTTCACTATTGGTATGCAAAAGGGGACCCGCTCGCGAAATCTGGTGCTTGCATCTTTCGGTGCGGCGGCCCTGAACTACGTTGCCGCGTGCGGCGGACGAGTCATGCTCGAGGACGACGGCACGAGCGCGTTCAACGGACAGGGCGGGAACAAGGCGAACCCAGGCCCCACCAACAACGCGTCGCCAACGGGCCCCGGCGCGGTGGGGGCGTCATATGGGGGGAGTAACCCAGGTAGAGGCGAGCGGGGTGTGGCGGGCTCGACTGGTGGCCCGGGGGTGAGTCCGAGAGGCGCCGGTGGGAGCACGGGCTGCGGTGGCACGGGTTTGAATCGCTGCCCGGGTCCGACTGGCCCGAGAGGCGCCACTGGCCCGCGTGTCTGCGGTCGCACGGGCGCCACGGGAGCGAGCGGTTCTCCGCGCTGCAGCCCGGGTTCGTCGGGTTCTACGGCTGGTCGGCGAGGCGCAGCCGGTTCGTCGGGCGCGGCGGGCGGCTGGCGAGGTGCGACGGGTTCGTCGGGCGCGCGGGGCGGATGGCGAGGCGCGACGGGTTCGTCGGGCGCGCGGGGCGGTTGGCGAGGCGCGACAGGTTCGTCGGGCGCGCGGGGCGGTTGGCGAGGCGCGACAGGTTCGTCGGGCGCGGGCAGCGGTTGGCGAGGCGCGACAGGTTCGTCGGGCGCGGGCAGCGGTTGGCGAGGCGCAACGGGTTCATCGGGCTCGAGCGGTGGCAGGGATTCGTCGGACTGAGTCGTTCAGAATTGTGCGTGCCCGCGCACCGCTGCCTTGATCTCGTCTGTCAGCGCCAGGCCATGGGGTGCTTGGGCCGCCGAGCGTTCCCAGCGTGCGAGCCAGCGTGCGTCGAGCGGCTGTGCGAGTCGCTCACGCTGGGTCGAGGCGACGGTCGTTTCTTTTTTCATGCCCGTGGCGACTCCGGTGCCCACGTAGAACCCGCCGAGCAGGAGTGACACGCGCGTCGGCGTGGCCGCGCTGTAGGTGAACAGTGTGCAGCCGTCTCCGTCACTGCGTGCCTGAGCGCGCAAGCCCGCGAACGTGGCGGGTGTCCACAATGCTGGGTTGGACGCGGGCGAGAACGGATCGAAAAAGATCAGATCTGCGGGCTGCCAAGAGCCGCGCCAGAGGCTAGCAGCGTCTCCCAAGTGCAGCTCCCAATGCGATCGCCCTTCGCTCCAGCGGTCGCCCTTCAGCAGTGCACTTCCGGCAGCTGCGAACGGCTCCAAAAATGGGAAACCTTCTTCGTCTGCCAAGGCCAGCCGCAAGGGGGAAAGATCGATCTCGAAGCTCACCACCGTCAACTCGCGGCGTTGCCGCGCGCCGAGCTCGCGTGCGCAGGTCAGCGCCGCTACCGCATTCGTGCCCGCGCCGAGCCCCACGTCCCAGACCTGCAAAGGTGGCCCTTCGACTTGCAGCTTCTCGGCCAGGCGTGACTGCTCGACGTACAACGCGCAGGCCTCCTGCCACGGGCCCACCGACGGGTGCATGACTTCCCCGTGACCCAGATGGCGTACCGCACGCGTGCCGTTGCGCAGGGTGACGAGCTCGAACTCGCCGTCGCGCGCGCCGCGCGGGTGTTCATCCGACGCTGGCACTGTGCCTCCGAGATTGGCCGAACATTCGCAAGTTTCGTGTTCCTTAGCGGGCTCTCGCGCCTCTGCCAACGGAGGCGTTTCCGAGTCGCAAATCGCCGTTTTGTACATCGCTGCCCCGCTCGGACGTCGCGAATGCCAGTTGTTTGTTGCCCGCGGGCCGATCGATTACATGGAGCAGGTGTCTCTACCGCAGCTGGCCCTTCGCGTGACCCCGCGCACGCGTACGATTCAGGCCTGGCCTGCGCCAGAAGTGTCCATGATTGCTCAAGAAAATGAGCAAGTGCCGGACTCGGGGCCGGTCCTCGTCGCGGCTCCCGAACGGGCGGCTGCGCTGGACATGGCGCACTTGCCGAGCTGCGGGGAAAAAGTCGGCGGCCGCTGTGTGCTTCGCGCGCTGCTCGGCGAGGGAGCCTTTGGGCGGGTGTTTGCCGCGGAGGACGAAGAGACCGGGCAACAGGTGGCGCTCAAGGTCGTCGGCTTGCGACGCTACCCGCGAGAGTACGCCGAGCATGAGCTGCGAGCGTTGGCCGCGATTGCCCATCCGAACGTGGTGCAACTGAACGAGCACGGCGTGGAGAGCAACGCGGCCGAGCCGTACCTTTGGTACACCATGCCGCTGTACAAGGGCTTGGACTTGGCGGCGCTGTTGAAGGGTCGGGGCAGCTTGTCCCTCGCTCGCGCGCACGCGCTGTTTACGCGCATCGCGGGGGGCGTGTGCGAGATGCACAGCCTTGGCCTTCGACATCAGGACATCAAGCCCGACAACATCTATTTGGCAACCATGGCGGGCGTGGCCGAGCACCATCCCGTGTTGCTCGACTTGGGCGGTGCGGCGCGCGAGCACGCGAGCCGACCGTTGGTCGCCACCTTTCCCTTCGCTGCGCCCGAGCAAACGGCTGCGCTGATCGGCGGCTTGCTCGGTGAAGAGCATCCGGCATTGAGCGACAAAGTGGACGTCTATGCCTTGGCTGCGACCCTGCTTTTCTCGCTGATCGGCGCGAAATTCCTGGGCCATGACATCGCTCAAAACGATAGCGACGCCGAGGCAACCCCTGCCGCGCTGATTGCGTTACGCGCGGACCTCGAGCAGATTCACGCGGCGCGCGCGCGCTCGCCCTTGCCGGCGGACGCGTTGCCGGGCCTGACCGGCGCCGCGCGTGAGCATCTGAACCAAGCCTTCCGTGGCTGGCTCTCGCTCGATCCCAGCGAGCGCCCGCGCGCGCGCCAGTTTCTCGAACAGCTTTCGGTGCTCTTGGAGTGGGACACCGAGCTCGCGCGTCGGCATCAGGCGAGGGAGCTCCGCAGCAAGTTGCTGAGCGTGACTTGTGGCCTATCACTCGCCGCCTGCGTGGGCGGCTTGGTCGGCTATCAATGGCACAAACGTACGATGGGGGAGGCCAAGCAAGCGACCAGCGCGGCGTTGAAGAAGGCCGACGCTGCCTCCGATGAGCTGCACCGCGCGGGCACGACGCTGGACAAGATCATCGCCGATCCGTCGCTGGGTGCCGTCGACAAGGCGCGCAAGATCACCGAAGTCGTCGAGATGTTGGAGACTCAGACCGCGAGCCTTTCGCTGATCAACGAGCGCCTCGAGCAAGACGGAAAGAACCTCGAAAAGCAAGCGCGCCTGCGCGCTCAGCAAGAGAAGGCGGCGTTCGACAGCGCGCTCGAGAAGACCGAGTCCGAGCGCAACTTCGCGAAGAGCGCGCAAGCGGCCGCCGAGACGGCCGTTTGGAAGGCGGAGGCCGAACGCGATCAGGCGCGGAACGACAAGGACGCAGCGGACGGCGCGCGCGCCAAAGCCGAGCGCGAACGCGCCCAGGCGCAACAGGAGAAAGCGGCCTCGGACACTGCCAGGCAAAAACTGGAAGCTGAGCGCGATCGGCTCGAGAGCGAGAAGAACGCCGCGGAAGCAGCCAAGCTGAACGCCGAGGCCGAGCTCGCTCTCACGCGCCAAAACAAGGCAGCTGAGCTGAAGGCCGCGTTCGATAAGGGCGTAGAAACGGGCTTTGGTCGTCGGGCGCCCGCGCCCGCGCCCTGAGCGACAGTGATAGACTGGCGTGATGAAGGTCAGTGACGAAAGCTCCGAGTGGGTCCGAGCGCGCTTCGCGGAGTCGATCGTACCCACGTTGCAGAAATACATCGCGATCCCGAACAAGAGCCCCTCGTTCGACGCACAGTGGAAGCAGGCGGGGCACATGGATCGCGCGGTCGAGCTGTTGGCCGGTTGGGCGCGCGAAGCGTTGCCGGAGGGAGCCACGCTCGAGGTCGTGCAGCTCGCTCAGCGCACCCCGCTGATCTTCATCGACGTGCCGGGTACGGGCGGCGCCGCGGGCGACACCGTGCTGCTCTATGGGCACCTCGACAAGCAGCCGGAAATGACCGGTTGGCGTGAGGGCCTCGGGCCCTGGCAGCCGGTGTTGGAAGGCGACAAGTTGTATGGCCGCGGCGGCGCGGACGACGGCTACGCGATCTTTGCTTCGCTCACCGCGCTCGCGGCCTTGCGCCGAGAGGGCGTGCCGCACGCGCGCGCGGTGGTCCTGATCGAAGCCTGCGAAGAATCCGGTAGTTACGATTTGCCGGCGTACATCGAGCATTTGGCGCCGCGCATCGGGGAGCTGTCGTTGGTCGTGTGCCTCGACTCCGGCTGCGCGAACTACGAGCAACTGTGGTCGACGACTTCGCTGCGAGGTCTCGTCGTGGGCACGCTGGAAGTGTCGCTGTTGAGCGAAGGCGTGCACTCGGGAGACGGCTCCGGGGTCGTGGCGTCCAGCTTCCGTGTCGTCCGTCAGTTGCTCGATCGCTTGGAAGACGCCAACACTGGCGCAATCAAGCTGGAATCTTTGTACGTGCCGATCCCGAACGAGCGCGCGGCTCAGGCGCGCTCTGCGGCGGAGGTACTGGGCGACGAGGTTTGGCAAAAATTGCCGCTTCAGCCCGGCGCCCGCGCCGTGCTCGCCGACAACGCGGAGCTGATCTTGAATCGTACTTGGCGTCCGGCATTGTCCATCACGGGTGCCGAAGGCTTACCGGCAATCGCCAGCGCCGGGAACGTGCTCAGACCGGTGACGCGCCTCAAATTGTCGCTGCGCGTGCCGCCGCGGCTCGATGCCAAGAGCGCGGCCGCGCAGGTCAAAGCCGTGTTGGAAAAAGACCCGCCCTACGGCGCCCAGGTGAGCTTCAGCGGTGAAGGCGGGAGCAACGGTTGGGACGCACCGGAGCTTGCGCCCTGGCTTTCGAGCGCGCTCGAAAATGCCTCGAAGCGGCACTTCGGCAAGCCCGCGATGTACCTCGGAGAAGGCGGCTCGATCCCGTTCATGGCCATGCTGGGCGAGAAATTTCCGAAAGCTCAGTTCTGCATCACCGGGGTGCTCGGCCCTGGCTCGAACGCACACGGGCCGAATGAGTTTCTGCATTTGCCGACCGCACGCAAGCTGACCCTGTGCGTGGCCGATGTGCTGGCCGCACACGCCGAACAATCACGCTGAGCTCATGGTGCGTAAGGCCAAGGCCAAACCCAGAGCGCGCGCAGCGCCCGAGCTGAACGCCAAACAAGTCGAACAAAGACTGCTGGCCACGAGCTTTCCGCGGCTGCACATGATCTTGATCTTGGCGCTCGCCGCGCTGGGCACGTTTCTCAGCTCGGCCTCGCTGGTGCGCATGGGGCTTTCGAGCATGGGCGTGCGCTATCTGCTGGCCGTCGCCTGCGGCTATCTGTCGTTCTTGTCGTTCGTGCGCGTTTGGATCGCTTATCAAACGCGTAATTGGTCATTTGGTCGTGCTTCGCGCACGGAAGAAAGACTCTCCTTCGACGGCAATCTGGAGCTGCCGGATCTCAGTGCGCTCGGAGATTTTGTCGGCTCGGCGAACGACGCGTTCTCCGGCGCGGGCGGTGAGTTTGGTGGCGCTGGCGCGAGCGCGTCTTTCGACCTGCCGCTGGCTTCGAGCGACAGTGGCGGGTCGGATGCCCTGGAGGCTGTCGGCAGTGCCGACGAGGGCTTGCCGATCGTGATTGCGGTCATCGCGGTGCTCGGTGGCCTGATCGCGCTCGGCTTCGTGGTTTATTCGTCGCCCGTATTGTTCGCGGAAGTATTGCTGGACGTGGCCGTGTTGGGCGCGGCGTACAAGCAGAACAAGCGTCACCAGCGCAGCCATTGGGCGGCCGGCGTGCTCGGTCGCACGTACAAGCCGATGTTGGTGCTGTCCGTGTTCGCAGCCATTTTTGGCTTCGCCGTCCAGAGCCTGGCGCCCAAAGAGAAGACTTTGGGCGCCGTGCTCGAGGCCTATGACGCGCGCAGCCAGCGGCCGTCGGCCGACTAGGCTGCGCGGCGAGTATCAGGCGGCTCGGCGCTGGCCGCGCTGCCTGCGGAGGGCCCAGGCCACGCCCAGCAACACGAGCCCAGACCAAGCGCGATTCGAGCTCGTGTGATTGTCGGCAGCGATGCGACAACTGCAGCCCTTGTCGTCGCTAGAGCTCCCTGGAGCGCCCGCGCTGTCGCCCGCGCTACCTCCGCTGGTCGCGCCGCCTTTGCCGCCAGTCGACGCGACTGCGCCGCCGTTCTCGGCTTCAGAGCTGCCTGCGGCGCCGCCCTCCGCGATGGCTTCGCCGCCAGCGCCAGCGGCTGCGTCACCTCCAGCGCCAGCCACTGCTTCGCCACTGGCGCCAGCGGCGTCGTTGCTGCCACCCGCCGTGCTGCTGCCACCTGCCGTGCTGCTGCCGCCCGTTGTGCTCGTACCGCCGCCTGCGCTGGCGCCACCGGTTCCGCCGGTGGCACTGGTTCCGCCGGTTGCACCGGTTCCGCCGGTGGCACTCGTGCCTCCGGTGGCACTGGTTCCGCCGGAGGAGCTCGCGCCGCCAACGCTGGAGCCACCACCTGCGCCTGAGCCACCGGATCCGCCAGTACCACTCAGCACAGGCTCGCCGCCGGTGTACACCGAGACGTTGGCTTGTACGCCGCCGAACACGTAGGCCATGGCCCTCGTGTCGAGCACGGTGCCATTGGCCGGCGCGGGGTAAGTGACTGAGTTATCCACCTTGACCGTGAATGTCAGGACGGTACCGCCACCCGCCGCAATCGAG
>Ga0247776_10000365_pt1 | contig 10929 bp, 10 predicted proteins | sample UWRJL199509C5_FD_179912 | JGI IMG/M metagenome (GOLD analysis project Ga0247776, IMG submission 179912) | Plant litter microbial communities from Arlington Agricultural Research Station in Wisconsin, United States - UWRJ-L199-509C-5 | ecosystem: Environmental > Terrestrial > Plant litter >...
GAAGGTGGAGCGGATGCTTGCCGGCGAGCTTGTCGACACCGCCGACCTGGCTTACGACTTCGGCGCTCTCCACCACCTCGGCGCGATCGCGATCGGGGTCAGGTCAGCTGAGGTGTTTGGGAAGCTGGCCAAATCGCTCGACTGCCGTCGCCTGGTCATCGAGTCCGACGCCTCGACGGTCTGGGTCTGGCTCGGCAGTCGCCGGCGGATCGACCCCGGTGATCTCGAAGGCCGGATCCGTCATGAAGCGGAGGGCCTCGAGGCTGTGGCGATCGGCGAGCCGGGGGAAGGCTTTTCCGGCTGGCGCCTCACCCATCAGCAAGCCCGCGCGGCTCTATCGGTGGCCAAGGCAAATGACCCCGCGATTACTCGCTACGCCGACGTGGCGCTGCTCGCCGCCGCCCTTCAAGACGACCTCACCGCCACATCGCTGCGGCAGCTCTACCTTGATCCCTTGACCGCGGAGCGAGATGGCGGCGAGATGGCACGGGGCACCCTCCGCGCTTATTTTGCGGCGGAGCAGAATGTGACCTCGGCGGCTGCCTACCTGGGGATCAACCGCAACACCCTTGCCAGTCGCCTCCGCGTGATCGAGGGGAGGATCGGCAGATCGCTGGCGGCGTGCGGTCCAGAGCTTGCAATCGCTCTACGCCTGGACGAGTTATCAGGTGTAAACGATTAGGCGCACCGCCCGAATCCCGTTACGCCATTCAGCACATCGACGGAGCAGGTGGCTACCCGCCGCGCGATGCTCGGCGGACCGCAGAGAAATGCGGCATCTATGAACCCAGAGGGAGATCGTCATGAAAGCGAAGCCAAGCAGTAAGGGTGTGCGAGGCCCAGGAATCGTCGGGTTGATCATGGCCGTTCTAATCGTGAGCGCCTTGGTTCCTGCAGCGGCGTCCGCGTCGGCGCCCGTGAACGAATCGAAACCGGTCATCCAGAGCCTCACCAAATATCCCCACGTCGGCACCGAAATCGTGATTGCGTCAGCGGGAAAATGGAGCGGAAGCCCAAGCTTTACCTACCAGTGGGAACACTGCATATATAAAGTCAGCTGTTCGCCGATCAGCGGAGCAACGGCATCGAGCTATGTCCCCACTTCGTCGGACATCACCTATGCGATCAGGCTGAAAATGACCGGCACCAATAGCGAAGGGTCGGCGACGGCGTACTCAAATGAAACCGTTCCGATCACGGCTCGCATGGCGGTCTGCAGTGCGACCACGCCCGGCCTCGGCGCTTTCGAAGACTCCAACTGTTTGAAAGCCGGTGGAACGAAACAGTACGCATGGCGCTGGCCGGCCCCATTGGTACCTCAGGCCAGCGGTGGGGTTTTCCACATCAGATGGCAATGGAGTGGGGTCCTCTTCAGGGTGGACTGCACCAACTCGAGTTCGGGCGGCGGGGCTATCGTCGGCGACAATGCGAACGGCATAGTGCTGAATGAACTGCAGCTCACGCTCACTGGTTGCACCGTGTGGAATCCCGGCGGTCATGAATGCAAAGTCGCCGGCGGGAAAGTTGTCTTGAACCCGATCAGCGGTTCCGCGATCGAGCTCGGCAGCAACCCGCGGATCGAACTGAAACCGAGCGGAGGAAAACTGGGGAGTATCAACTTCGAAGGGTGCTCACCCGAAGTGAACTTCCTCAACATCGCCTACCCGATGGAAAACGCGAGCCTCTACGCGACGATGAGTCCGTCAAACCAGTTGGTTCTCGTTCAGAAGACGCTCTCGATGCAGGGCCTGGAAGCCAAATGGGAAAGCGGCTTCACTGACCTCAAAACCAATGGATGGAACGAAGTAATCGCGTTCCGACCGTAGGCAGCCGATTCGCCGAATGCCGGACCGCATCTAGCGGTCCGGCATTTCTGTTTTGATAGACAAGGCTTTACAAAAGAATGGGCTGTGCAGAGGTCTATCGGCTCTCTATGGCAGATCTGCGGTTACATAAATAGGCGAGATTGTGTATCTTTCTCCAGTGTTCGGGGAACAGCGGAGGGTGGAGCCCGGGGGTCAGCTACCACGCGGTCGCCACGGGCTGAAGCCGGCGGAGGTCGCGGCGCATCAGCGCGAGCGGATCGCCGACGGGGTTGCGAGGGCGGTTGCCGAGCATGGCTACGGCGGTCTTACGGTGGAACAGGTGGTCGACCTGGCGGGGGTGTCACGCAGCACTTTCTACGTGCACTTCGACAACAAGCGGGAGGCGGTGCTCGCCTCTCACGAACTGATCTTCGAGCGCTTCATGGTCACACTCACCGAGGGCTGTGTCGGTGACGAATGGCCGGCGAAGATCAACGACGCGATCGGCACAACACTGAAGTTCGCAAGCGGCTCGCCAGAGCGCTTCCAGATTCTCTCGACCGGGACGCTGGCGGCAGACGGAGAGCTCACCGACCAGGTCCTGGGCTCCTTCGGGCGCCTGGCTCGACTGTTGTCCGGGGCTCGCCGGGCCAGCCCTTACCGGACCGATCTACCGTCCTGCACCGAGCAGTTCTTGATCGCAGGCGTGTCGTCGACGATCAGCAGCTGGCTCGCCGGAGAGCAGAGCATCGCTCGGCGCGACCTCCAGCAGCAGCTCGTCGAGCTCGTGCTCATCCCCTACTACGGCCGCGGCAGAGCCGCTCGGCTCTCGAGGCTGGACCGATGACGGCGACCCGGTCGCGCTCCGAAACTTCGGCGGGGGCCACCCCGCGCAGCTTGTCGCCGACCCTTTCCCCGATGGTCGACGGCATAGTCACCCGGCTTTCCCTGGCCGGGATGACGTGGCCGTCTCGGGCTCGAGCAGGGGGCGTGCTCCCCCTCAGGGCCCGGGACGGCAGGTCTTTGCCCTAGCCGGGCCTCCATTCGACAGAGGTTTCGATCCGGCGGCGCAGAACTGTTCGGCCATGCCGACCGCTCGAGTGGTTCCCCGTGCCCTGTCCACCCGCGTCTCCCTGCCTGCCGGGGTGCTGGCGCTCGCAGCGGCAGTCATGCTGCTCGTCGCCTCCCAGGCTCGCGCGGCCGACACCGTCTACTGGGCCGACTTCGGAGCCGGCCAGATCTCCTTCGCCAACCTGGCGGGCGGGGGAGCGGGCGCCCTCGACGTCAGCGGTGCCGATGCCACCGGAGCCAACGGGATGGCGATCGACGCGGCGGCCGGCAAGGCCTACTGGGTCACCGGTGCGGGGAAGGTTTTCTTCGCCAACCTCAGCGGTGGCGGCGGCGGTCAGCTGAACACGGCCGGGGCGAGCGAAGGCTTCCAGCTCGGCGCCGCGATCGACCCGATCGGCGGCAGGATCTACTGGGTCGCCGAAGGGAACATCACCTACGCCAACCTGAACGGCAGCGGTGGTGGCGACCTCGACACCAGCGGCGCGACGGTCAACGGACCGTCCGGAGTCGCCGTCGACCACGCTTCCGGCCGGGTGTACTGGTCTAACTCCGGCGGCGGCGCTCCCAAGGTCTCCTACGCGAGCATCAACGGTGGCGGCGGTGGCGACGTGGCGAACACCGACGCGACCGGTGACGCCTCCGGCCTTGCGATCGACGCTGCGGCCGGCCGGGCCTACTGGGCGAACTTCGGCGAAGACAAGATCTCCTACGCGGCCCTCAACGGCCTCGGCGGAGGCGACGTCAACACCGCCGGCGCGACGGTCGACGGCCCCTTCGGCGTCGCGGTCGACCCGATCGCCGGGCGCGTCTACTGGGCCAACGAACAGGGCGCCAAGATCTCCTACGCCAACCTCGACGGCAGCGGCGGCGCCGACCTCGACACCGGCGCCCTGACGATCGACCTGCCGGCCTTCCCGGTCCTGCTGAAAGCCCCGGCCGCCGCCACGGCGCCCCTGGCGACCGGCGGCTCCAAGCCGGGCTCGACCCTGACCTGCACCGCGGGCACCTGGGCCCCCGACCTGCTCGAGTCCTTCCTCTACCGCGTGCCGCAGACCACCTCGCTGCAGTGGCTGAAGGACGGTCAGCCGATCGCCGGCGCCACCGCCCCGACCTACGCCGCCGCCGCGGTCGGCAACTACAGCTGCCAGAGCCTCGCCGCCAATCACGCCGGTTCCAGCTCGCAGACGAGCACCTCGGTGGCGATCTTCAGCCTCGGCAAGAAGGCGAAGCTGAACCGCAAGAAGGGGACCGCGACGCTGAGCGTCCAGGTTCCCGGCGCCGGCACCCTGACCCTGACCGGCAAGCAGGTGGTGAAGCAGAAGCGGACCCGCAACGCCGCCACCGCGGGCACGATCAAGCTCCTGATCAAGGCCAAGGGCAAGGCGAAGAAAGCCCTCGACAACAAGGGCAAGGCGAAGGTCAAGCTGACCGTGGCCTTCGCGCCCGCCAGCGGCAGCGCGGCGGGTCAGGTTAAGAAGCTCGTTCTGAAGAAAAATCCCGCTGGCAGTTAGCGCCGCTCAGCGCGACCGGACCCGGAAGCGGAACTGGGCCGGGGTCCGGTCGCGGTTGCCGGCGGCGTCGATCGCGAAGACGCGGAAGAGGTGGCGTCCGGGGGCGACCAGGTAGGCGCGCGGCGAGCGGCAGGGCGCGAAAGGTCGTCTGTCGATCCGGCAGCGGAAGCTCGATCCCGCCTCGGAGGAGCTGAAGGCGAAGCTGACGCGCCGCCGCGGCTGGGAGGCGAGGAGCTGCGCCGCCGGGTGACGGCCGAGCTTGGTCGCCGGCGGGGTTTGGTCAGGCTTTGGCGGTCGCGGCTTCGGTTCCGGCGGTTTGGGCGGCGGCGGGGGCTGCTGTCCAGGTTCGGGTTCGGGTTCCGGATCGGGCGGCGTGTCCGGCGGGCGGAAGCTGTTCGGGGCGCGTTCTTCGACCGACTCGCAGGCGACCGGCGGGCCGTCGACGGTGGGGGCGAAGTCGACCAGCGCCGTGTCGAAGCCCTCGCCGCAGTCGACGATCGGGTCGGGGTCGCCGGAGTTGGCGAGGATGATGTCGTCCCCGGCGCCGGAGAGCATGTTGTCCGGGCCGGTGCGGCCGAGCAGCTGGTTCGGCCCGCTGTCGCCGACCAGGTTGTCGCCGCCACCGGTGCCCTCGACGTCCTCGACCGCCTGCAGCGTCGTCAGCAGGGCGGCACTCGAGCACTCGGGCTGTCCCGCCGACCCGATCAGGCCGGCGCGCTGCTGCGCCATCTCGATCGAGATGGCGGTGCCGAAGTTGGCCCAGTTGGCGTTGTCGCGGTCGCCGCCGCCGTTCAGCACGTCGCCGTCGCAGACCGCGTTGGAGATGAAGAGGTCCTCGCCGGGGCCGGCGTCGAGCTGGTCGCCGCCGCCGTTGTTCGGCAGCGCGTCGTCGCGGCCGCCGGCGCTCACCACGTCGTCGCCGGCGCCGTCGATCAGCGTGTCTTCGGTTTCGCCGCCGCTCAGTTCGTCGTCGTCCTCGTTGCCGAGCAGGACGACCGCGACCGTCTCCGGCAGGCCGGGGGCCAGGAGCTGGTCTTCGCCTTCGAGGCCGGCGAGGAGGATCGAGTCGGGAGCTTCGGATACCGGGCAGAGGACGGTGTTGCCGCTCGGCGCCGTGCAGCCACCGGCGGTCCCGGCCTCGAACTGTCCCTGGCTGCCCGTCGCCAGCGTGAAGGTGACCACCCCCGCCGCGTAGCTCGCCGTGACGCGGTCGTCTTCGTCGCTGCCGGCCAGGTAGACGGCCGGGCCGCCTGCCCCCGGGGCCATCACCCCGACGGCGATCGCGCCGGGGTCGCGCAGGTCGATTTCCTCGGCGTTGTTCTCGCAGTCCTCGGTGGCCACCCCGATGCAGCCGTCGCCGTCGGCGCCACCGTGGGCGACGTCGCCTCCCCCGTTGCCGTCGATCAGGTCGGCGCCGCCGCCGCCGTAGAAGGTCTCGGCGCCGCTGGTGCCGACGAGGTAGTCGGGGAAGGGGGTGCCGATCACGGTCTCGAAGTCGCTGAAGTCGGTCGCCGGTTCGAGCGGTTCGTCGACGCCGCCGCCGGAGGGCGCGAGGCCGTTGTTGGCGAAGTCCTGGCCGAGGTCGACGTAGACACCGCGCCCTGCGGCGCCCGCCGGGAAGCCGGCGTCGGTGAAGAAGGACCCGCTATTCGGGAAGCCCGGCGTCGCCCCGGTCGCGAAGCTGAGCGTGTCGGCGCCGCCACCTGAGTCGCCGAGGGCGTCGATCGTCGCGTCGCCGCGGGCGAGGTCGTCGCCGCCTTCGCCGTCGAGCGAGTCGGCCCCGAAGCCGCCGAACAGCCGGTCGTTCCCCGGCCCGCCGCGCAACCGGTCGTCGCCGACCCCGCCATAGAGCCGGTCGTTGCCTTCGCCGCCGAAGAGGTTGTCGTTGCCGCGCTGGCCGTAGAGCAGGTCGTCCCCGCCTTCGCCGAAGACGGTGGTGATGTTGCGCGGCAGCCGGATCGTGTCGGCGCAGGGCGTGCCGATGATCGTCGTCCCCACCGTTTCCGGCCCTTCGGCGCAGCTCGGCGCCGCGCCCGCGACAGGGGGGAGCAACAGCAGTACGACGAGCGAGAGCGCAGCGGTGAGCGGCAGCCGGGCGTGGGACATACATCCAGCTACCCACGGGGTTTGAACGCTAGTCGCCGAGGCGCGCGCAGCCCTCGCATTTGTCCTAAGTCGAGAATCTTGATTAACTTAGACAAGAATGCAGAAGATCGACGTTCATCAACACCTTCTCTCCGAGCAGCTGATCACCGAGTTGTCGCGGCGGAAGAAGCCGCCGATGCTGATTCGCCAGGGCGAGGGGTGGACGTTCCGCCTCAGCGGCGAGCCCGACAGCGTCCTCTCGTTCGACGCGACGAACGTCGCTCTGCGGAGGGTGGAGATGCGGCGTGACGACGTCGACCGGGCGCTCGTCGCGCTCTCGACCGCGCTCGGGATCGAGACGCTCCCGGCCGACGAGGCCCTGCCCCTGCTGGAGGCTCATCATCAGGGCATCGAGGACCTGCCGGCGAGCTTCGGCGGCTGGGGCGCGGTGCAGCTGGAGGCACCCGACCTGGGTGAAGTCGACGCCGTGATCGGCAGAGGATGCGTCGGCATCTCGCTGCCGGCGACCGCCCTCGCCACTCCCGACGCGCTCGCCCACGTCGGCCCGCTGCTGGCCCGGCTCGAATCGCACGGTGCGCCGCTGTTCGTCCATCCCGGCCCGGTCGCGACTCCGGCCCAAGCGGGGCCGCAACTGCCGCTGCCCGTGTGGTGGCCCGCACTGACCGACTACGTCGCCCAGATGCAGGCCGCGTGGTTCGCCTTCCTGCACGGCGGCCGGCGCGAGCATCCCCGCCTGCGGGTGCTGTTCGCGATGCTGGCCGGCGGCGCGCCGCTGCAGCTGGAGCGGTTCGTCGCCCGCGGCGGGACGGCGCCCCTCGCGCCCGATCCCGCGGTCTTCTACGACACCTCCTCCTACGGGGCGCGGATGCTCGAGGCGATGGCCGGCGCGGTCGGCGTCGAGCAGCTCGTCTACGGCTCCGACCGGCCGGTGGTCGACGCCGCCGCGCCCCCGCTCGGCCCTCAGCTGGAACGGCTCCTGCGATGTACGAACCCGCATTCCCTGCTGACCCCACGCCCGAAAGGAGACCTCGCATGACCAAGGGAATCAATGACATCGCCCGGCCGCTCGGCCACGACCTGACCGACACGGAGCTGATCGCCGTCGCGAACGAGTTCGCGGCCCGGCCGGCGCTCTGGTCCCATCACATCGAGCACGACCCGACCCACCGGACCTTCAAGCAGCTGCTGCGCGACGAGCACCTCGACGTCTGGCTGCTCTGCTGGTCCCACGACCACGACACCGGCTTCCACGACCACGACCTCTCGGCCGGCGCGGTCGCGGTCGTCTCCGGCAGCGTCCGCGAGGAGCGCCTCGTCCTCGGTCGCCCGCCCGATGCCCCGATTGCCCGCACGGCCCACGCCGGCTCCTCCTTCGCCTTCGGAGCCAGCGACATCCACCGCGTCCTCCACGCGGGCACCGAGCCCGCCGTCACCATCCACGCCTATTCGCCGCCCCTGGTCCGGATGGGCAGCTACACGATCGAGCCCGACGGCCGGCTCCGCCGCCACGCCGTCTCCCACGAGGAGGAGCTGCGGGAGTTGAGCGCAGCTAGCGGAGCAGGTTAGGTGCCGACCGGTGGCCTAGGCCTCGCCCAGCATCAACAGCGTCTCAGGGCGAACCCCGTCGTGCTGCATCGCCGCCGCCGCCTCCTCGGTCCCCAGGATCTCCTGCAGGGCAGATACATCGGGCACCTCCAGGATCAACCCGACACGGTTTGAGTCTTTCTGGTCCTTGAAGGTCCGAACCGAGATCCCGTGCGGCCCGAAGAACTCCTCCCGCTTCGGCGAGCCGAGCCACTTGTCGACGTCGTCCACCTCGTGAAAAACAAGCACCGTCGCCATCGTCCTTTGTCTCCCTTCGGCGCGAAACGACCGCGCTGCGTGTTGGATGAGGCAGCATGTCACCTCCGGCTCGGCCCACCCCAATTCCTACCTCTAACCAACGAGGTCGGCAACGGCATCTAGACCGGGTGGCGAAAGAGAGCTGAAGGTCGCTGCGGCGAGTGGGCCGTGGAGCTAGGCGGATTCGAACCGCCGACCTCCTGGGTGCGATTTACGCCGCTTGTTACTCGGCTTCTGCTTGAATCCCGCATGACAAGCGGCTTTCCGCCGCTCGCGATTCGTCGCCAATCGAGCCAGATACGCGTGGATATGCGGCGATCGTCGGGGTGTTCAGGCAGAAATGCCTATTTCTGCCTGAACGAGCTACCCCGGGTTTAAGTCGTTTGAGGGTCCCGCGACGCTGAGGCTCGGGCGGCGCGCTCTCGTCAATGTTCCGCGCCGATCTGGACGCGTCGGTCGATTGCCCTTAGGCCACGGTCCCACAGATCGAGAAGGCGTACTCGAATTTGCCGTTGATTCACCGCCCGCTCCTGTCGTGCGTCTTCAGCAGCCTTGTGACGGCCGGTCGGCCTGAACTGCTCGAACGTCGACTCGCCGGTGGCGACCACCTCGGGATAGATGCAGGTGTCCTCGCAGTGCCGCCCATCGAGGTCGGTGGTCCCCAGCTTGAACTGATGCCGCTGGGCGCCGACGTCGGCGAGTCCACCGGGGGAGACCACCATTCGCAGGTACTGCTCCATTGCCTGCGCCGCGGCCGCTTGGGAGAAGGCGAAAACGTTCTGTCGGGCGGCCAGGGGATGATCGGTCGGTAGCGCGGCAATGTAGGAGGGGTCGTCAAGGGAGCCGTCTTTCTCGACCGTGACGAAACCACTGTTGAACTGCCCCAAACACTCGAGGCAGCGCCGACCGGGCGCCGCGACATGAGCCCGCCAGCTGGCCATCCGCAGTCCTCCGTCGCTTTTTCTCTTGATGTGAATCCCGGCGTCAACGACGGGAATGAGATGGGCGAGCGCAATGTAGTTGAGCGCTGCCCTCGGCCAGGGGCGATCGACGCAGCTGAAGAGGACGTCGCAGTCGAGGGCAGCGCGGAATCCGGATTCCTCGACCACACTGAACTCCAAGGTCTCTATCTGCGGCGCGGCGGTGCTCGCCGAGCGCTCAAGGGCTCTCCCAAGAGAGTGGACCTTCGCCCGATGGAGCAGCGCGTCCAGCATCGTCGCGTGGATAAGGCGATCGAGGTTCCTGACCTCGACGGTGTCAAAGTCGAGCAGGAGGATGCGCTCAACCCCACTTCGGGTCAGCGCCTCTCCGACCATCGCCCCAACACTGCCGGCCCCGATCACGCCGACCTTTAGGCGAGCTAGGTCGGCCTGCACGGTCTCGCCCCACGCTGACACGGTTCGCAACTGGGCTTCGGTCGTGGCCGGCACCGGTCGCAGATCTGGGTTCCAGCTCGCTTGGAGCTGACCGCCGACGACGCGGATGTTCTCGCAGTCGAACCGTCGGTATGCGCGCTTTTCGGTGCGCTCCCAAAACCGACCCGACAGCGCACCGTCGCCGGCCATCGTCAAGCCGACTAACGGAAGGCCGGTGATTGCCATTGCCCGAGGAGCGTGGGCGCTCTCGGTCTCGATGTCCGGCTCACTCATTCCTTGCCAAGAGCGGCCGTCAGGATGGCTGTGCAGGAAGGCCAGACCGCCCCCTTCGGCGCGAGCGACCTCGGCGGCACGAAGAAAATAGGCGCTCTCGAAGCTTGCCGTACCGTGGACATGGCGCTCGCCGTCCTTCGGCAGGACCACCTTCTTGACCAAGGCCGAGAGTCGCTCCCGGCCTCGGCTCGGATGCCAGACCGCGAAGCACAGATCCTCTTGGCCGTCGGTTCGCAGCAAATGCTCTTCGAGGTGCCCGTGGACCCCGGTGGTGACGGCGGCGCTACGCGGCATGCGCGAGTTCCCCCGGCAGCTCCTCATTGAGGCTTCTGAGGTGCCGCATATAGGCCTTGACTGAGCGATCCGTGAGGTTCCATCGCGGGTGAGGCCTGCTCCAGTGATCCCAGCCCGGCCCGAAGGCCATGTTCTCGTGCGCGCCAGGGATGTTGCGGCCGCGCAGGATGGTCGGTTGGTAATGCGGTCCATGAGGAGGCTCGACCGGGAAGTTCGGCGGGACCTCGAGTCCCAACCGGACACGCTCACCGCATCGCGGTCCATTGGGGATCACATAGTCGAACGAGATGAGAGTCTCCGAGCCCTCCACGAGCTCGGGTTCGAACCCGAGCTCGTGAAGTTGCTCGGCGAAGAGCTGACGTCCCTGGGAGGACATCAGGCCACTTCCGCGGGAGCACGGTCAGCGCTGACGAACCGGATCCCGTTGTGGAGCTTGACCTCTTCCTCTGCTCCTTCGTACTTTTTCTGACCGCCCTGGCCCCGCAGCTCGACCAAGTAGCTCTCCGCGGGATCGAGATCGATAAGCCCGAGCAGCTCGGAAACGGTCATAGACCGCTCCTCGACCTCGAACTTCTCATCGTCGACTTCGATGGCGATCTTCTTCGGCTTCTTGTCCTTCTGCCCGGCTTCGGTAGTCATATGAACCTCTCC